>Ga0210384_10001028_pt1 | contig 39838 bp, 38 predicted proteins | sample IncBWH2MmetaG_FD_160574 | JGI IMG/M metagenome (GOLD analysis project Ga0210384, IMG submission 160574) | Forest soil microbial communities from Barre Woods Harvard Forest LTER site, Petersham, Massachusetts, United States - Inc-BW-H-2-M | ecosystem: Environmental > Terrestrial > Soil >...
CGGTGAAATCGACCGGCCCATTTCCATTCGCGCGCTGAAACGCTTTTTGACCGAACAGTACGGGCCGGAGTCGAAGCACCCCATCAACGTCAACGAAGGCCGTGTTCAGAAGAAGCTTTCCTACAAGGTTGCCGTTGTCGGCGGAGGCCCAGTGGGACTCTCGGCCGCGCATGACCTCGCTCTGATGGGCCACGCGGTCACGATCTTTGAAGCCGCTCCCGTTGCCGGCGGAATGCTGTATCTGGGGATTCCGGAATACCGTTTGCCGCGCGATGTGGTGGAGGCGCAGGTCCGCGAAATTCTTGAGACCGGCGACATTACTCTGAAATTGAATCACGCCGCGGGGCGTGACTTCAGCATTTCCGATCTGCGCCGTGAATTCAACGCCGTGCTGGTTGCGGTCGGCGCCCATCGCAGCCGCGATCTGAGTATTCCCGGTGTCGACCTCGATGGCGTTTACAAAGGCATCGATTTCTTGCTCAACGTGAATCTCGGTTACAAGTTCACGATTGGTAAAAAAGTAATTGTGATTGGCGGCGGCAATGTTGCCATGGACGTCGCCCGTTCCGCCGCGCGTGAAGTCGTGAAGCAGCATGCCCCGGGCGTGGAAGATCTCGAGCCGTCGGACGAAAACGTGTCGGCGGTGGCAACGAAGGAAATGGTGGACATCTCGCTCTCCGCGCTGCGCATGGGCGCGCGCGAGGTAAACCTGGTTTGCCTGGAGCGCCGTGAGGAAATGCCCGCCGCTCTGGAAGAAATCGTCGAAGCCGAAGAGGAAGGCATCATCATGCATCCCGGGCTCGGGCCCAAGCGCATCATCGGCAAAGACGGCAAAGTCACCGCGCTCGAAACGCTCAAGACGAAGTGGGTGTTCGATGAGAATAAGCGCTTCAATCCGGCGTTTTACGAGAACAGCGAAACCCAGATTGAGTGCGACACCATCATCATGGCGATCGGGCAGGCGCCGCGGCTGGACTTCTTTACGCCCGAGGACAAAGTTGAACTTTCACCGCGCGGGTTAATTGCGGTGAATCCGCAGACGCTGATGACGTCGGCCGCGGGCATCTTCGCTGGTGGCGATTGCGTGTTCGGTCCGCGCATGATTATTGATAGCGTCGCCGACGGCAAGCGCGCCGCCGTGGGTATCGACGAATTCCTGCGCGGGGGTGAGCATCCCGACCCAATCATCGAAGTCGAAGTGCTCAAGCGGCATTCGATGCCGCTCGACTATCTCGACATTGACCGCCAACCCGTGCCCATGCTGCCGCTCGAACGCCGCACCGGCGTGACCGAGGTCGAAATCGGATACGACGCGCCCGCCGCGATGGCTGAAGCGAAGCGCTGCCTGCACTGCTGGGTCAACACTGTTTTTGAAGGCGTGCCCGAAGACGGAAGCATGTGCATCCTGTGCGGCGGGTGCGTGGATGTTTGTCCGGAGAAATGTCTGGAATTGGTTTCGCTCGATCGCATCGCGTTCGAGCCGGAAACCGTGCAGCACATCCGCGACAACCAGGAATTGTTTGGCGTGGAGTTCGACGAAGTGGCGGCCGACGAGCTGGGCGTAGTCACCGGAGCGGCCATGCTGAAGGACGAAACCCGCTGCATCCGCTGCGGCCTGTGCGCCATGCGGTGTCCCGTGGGCACGATCACGATGGAGTCGTACAACCTGATTCCCGCCGAACCGACCGGCTTGATTTCGCTGGCGTCAATCGGCGCGGGATTGCAGAAGTAGGCATGAGGCAGCCTTGTCAGAGGAAAAGATGGCAGACGAAATTAAGAAGAGTGACGACGTGAGCCGCCGGCAATTTTTTGCGAAACTCGGCTTGGGTTCACTGGGCATCGCCGCCGCGGGCACGGCGGCTTTCGCGTATCAGTATCTCGAACCCAATGTGCTTTTCGAACCGTCGCCGGTGGTGAATGCCGGGAAGCCGGACCGCTATCCACTGGGCAGCGTCACCATCGACGTGAATTCTGGCATATACATCATTCACTCGGACGAAGGCTATTTTTCGTTGAGCGCGGTGTGCACGCATCTGGGCTGCATGACCACGTGGAAGCCCGAGCTGAACATAATTGCGTGTCCGTGCCATGGCAGCAAGTTCGAACAGAGCGGCAAGAAGATTGAGGGTCCGGCACCCAAGCCGCTGCCGTGGAAGCGCATCTGGCTGAACGACGATGGCGATCTGCTGGTCGATCGCTCGACCGACGTGCCGCCGCTGGCGCGGGATTCCTTCGTGAGGGTCTGAGTTAGAGAGAACTAGCATGGCAAAGACAATCGACCAACATTTCGACAACTTGCGCGGCAGCCGGGTGTGGCGCTCGATTTTCCGCAGCGGCACCGGGTCCAGCACGCTGAAGCGCGCGCTCGCCGTTCAGCAGAATGTGTTTCTGCACCTATTCTCGACCAAGGTGCGCACGCGCATGCTAAGTTTCAGCGCGACGTGGTACCTGGGCACGCTGACCCTGGGGACTTTTCTAATCCTGGTGGCGACCGGTATTCCCCTGATGTTCTACTATCACCCGTCGGCGCCGCAGGCCTACGCCGATACGAAAGACCTGCAGTTCGTGGTCTCGTCCGGATTATTTCTGCGCAACCTGCATCGCTGGTCGGCGCATGTCATGGTGTTTCTGGTGTTTGCGCACATGTTCAAAGTTTTCTATCGCGGCGCTTACCGCGCGCCGCGCGAGTTCAACTGGGTTATCGGCGTCATCCTTCTTCTGGTCACGCTGCTGCTCAGCTACACCGGATATCTGCTGCCCTGGGATCAACTGGCTTACTGGGCCATCACGGTGGGGTCGAACATCGCATCGGCTGTCCCGGTGATGGGCGGGAAAATTCACTTCCTGCTGCTCGGAGGCAACGCCGTCAACGCCAACGCGCTCCTGCGCTTCTACGTGCTGCATTGCATGATTCTTCCGCTGGCGGCGATGTTCTTCGTGGCCATCCATTTCTGGCGGATCCGCAAAGATGGCGGTCTCTACTCGCATGGCAGCGAGCCGGCGACGGTGCGGGCCAATGCATTCGGCGGCGGCGAAGTCAAAGTCCCCACCCTGTCCCCGCAAAACCCGCAGGGACAAGGATGGGGCACCCACGGCGACGCGAAGGAGGGGCAATAATCATGGCCGATTCCAAAGACTTCACCGTCGGCGTCGACTCCAACGCGAAGAAATCTCCGCGCCGCATTGTCTTTATCACACGCCGCACTTCGGCGCAGGTGAAGGCCGAGACCGAAGATCAGATCCAGACATTTCCAGAGGTGCTGTTCCGGTCGGCCGTTGCGATCATGACGCTGGCCGTCGTGCTGGTGTGGATCGCGCTGCTGTTCAACGCCCCGCTCGAAGGCCTCGCCGATCCGTCGCACACGCCGAATCCCGCGAAGGCGCCGTGGTACTTCCTGGGGCTGCAGGAGATGCTGCACTATTTTCCGCCGGTCGTCGCGGGCGTGCTGGTTCCGGGACTGGTGGTGATGGCGCTCATCGTGATTCCGTACTTCAAGGTCAACATCGAAGCAGACGGATTGTTTTTGAAGGACCGCGCGAAGAGGTTGGCCATTTTTTATGTCCTTGCGATCGGGCTGTCTTTGTTCCTGCTTCTGTTCAAAGTTTATGCGGCGCTGGTGCCGACGCTGATCATGGCCGGAGTGATGCTGGTCGCGGCGCAAAGTTCTCCGCAGTCACCTTCCGCGTTCCGCCGGTATCTGGCGGGAAGGCCGCTGTCTTATTGGGTCATGACCTGGTTTTTATTCGAACTAGTGGTGCTGACCGCGATCGGAACATTTTTCCGCGGGCCGGGCTGGGAGTTTGTGTGGCCGTGGCAGGGTTGATGCACAGGTTTATAAGGATGTCGATCGAGGTGCTCATAAGGATGCGGCGCTCATGAAAGAAAAACTTACGTCGCTCTGGCAAAGATTATTCGGGGACAGCGTGCGCGCATTCGGCGTCGTAAGCCTGATCTTTCTAGGCTCGCTGGCCATCGCTCCCGCGAAAAATTTCTTCAGCGAGTGGCGTCATTACCAGCACGGCTATCTTCGGATGATCCGCAACCGCAGCGACGCCAACACGCTGCAGCGCCACTTTCAGGGCGGCATCCAGCAGATCTGGCTGCCAGAACTTGGCGTGGTCGACCGCTGCACCAGTTGCCACGTCGGATTGAAAGAGCCGAGCCTCGCCGATGTTCCCAACCAGCCCTATCGCACGCATCCCGTCATTCCGCACAAGCTGGAGCAGTTCGGATGCACGGTCTGCCATCGCGGACAGGGCGCGGCCACTACGATCAGCGAAGCGCACAACAGCACGCTGGCGTGGGAGCAGCCGATTCTTCCGGCCAAATATATCGAGTCCTCATGCGGCCAGTGCCACCGCGGACCGCTGCCAGGCACGCCGCAACTGAATCTGGGACGCAACCTGCTGTCCCGCGAAGGCTGCGTGCATTGCCACACGGTGAAACTGTCCGATGGCACCACGATAAAGGCCACCGACGACCCCCCGTCGCTCTCGCACATTGCCGACAAGACTTCGCGCGAGTGGATCTTCGCGTGGGTCAAAGATCCGCAAGCCTACGCTTCTACGTCGACCATGCCGAACTTCAAGCTGAGCGACGACGACGCGCGCGACATGTCTGCGTTTCTGATCGCCAACAGCACGCCACTGGCGGGAGACAACCGTGGTCTGACCCGTGTGGCTCCGCCCGATCCCGCCGCTGGCGCCAGCTTGTACGGAGAATCCTTCTGTGCCTCGTGCCACGCCGTGCAGAACGCCGCCGGAAATATGGTGGGTGGCGACGTCGGCCCGGAGTTGACTCGCATTGGCAGCAAAGTGAAACTCGGGTGGTTGCTGGCGTGGTTGAGTAATCCGCGGACGTACGATGCGGCCACCGCCATGCCGTACTACCGTTTTACTGATTCACAGTTGGCAACTCTTTCTGGATTCCTGATGGCCAAGGCGGATGCCGATTACCTGGCCAACGTGAAGCTCGATCCCGCAACGCCCGAGCAGATCGCGCACGGCAAGCGCCTGGTTTCCGACTACGGCTGCGCGTCGTGCCACGAGATCGCGGGCATCAAGAAGCCGGAAAACTTCGCTCCCAATCTCAGCCTGATCGGAAGCAAGCCGGTCACGCAGTTGGTTTTCCTGCCGGGCATGCAGCACACGCTGCCCGACTACATCGCCACTAAGATCAAGCAGCCGCGTGCGTTTGGGCTAGGCCTGAAGATGCCGCAGTACACTTTCACGCCGGCGCAGATCGATGCGCTGACCACAGCTCTGCTCTCGTTGAACGACCGCTCGAGCACGCTGCCGACCTCGCTGGCGGTCGCAGCCACGCCGGAATCGGACTACCGGCCCGCGGGAAAAGCTGGAAAGTTGATGACCGATCTCGCTTGCTTCAGTTGTCACCGTATCAACGGCCACGGCGGAGACATGGCGCCCGACTTGACCTGGGAAGGCAGTTCGGTGCAACGCGAGTGGCTGGTCGAGTTCTTCAAGAATCCCGGGACGCTGCGGCCATCGCTGATTCGCCGTATGCCGCGCTTCAACCTGACCGACGCCGAGGTCAACGAACTGACCGACTATATGATGACCGTCTATCAGAATCCTGCGGTCGATCGCGACTCCATGCCGTTGAGCGGCTACTCGCAAGGCGAAGTGGAACTTGGCAGGCAACTTTTCTACGGCAAGTATTCCTGCCAGGGGTGTCACATCGTCGACACCAAAACCGACAAGGGTTACATCGGCCCGACACTGACGCAGGTTGGTTCGCGCCTGACCGCCGCTTGGATGTATCAATGGATGAAAAATCCGCAGGCGTTGCGCCCGGGGACAATCGAGCCGAATCGCGCTATGAGCGACGAAGATGCGCGCGCTCTGACTGCATTCCTGATCTCGCAGAAGGGTGGAGGGAAATCTCCACTTCCCGCAAAAGGGGCGGGAAATGGGGCACCCGCGGAGGAGGTCGCTAAGAAATGAATCGCCGCTACCACGCAGTGTTTTCGTTAGTCTTCACGGTGCTGGCTGCATCCCTAGCGACATCTTGTTCGCGCAGCGCATCGGTCACAGTGATCGTCGCCAAGCCCACGGCCTTCGGCGCCGCGATCGTTGAATCCAGCGGCGGAAAGCAGTTCGCGCAGACCGGCAGCCTGTTGGCGCAACCCGTTATTGTCCAGGTGAACGACGAGCGGGGAACTGCGGTCGCCGGAGCGCTCGTCGAATTCGCGGCTGTTCCCGGAGTGACGTTCGATCCTCCCACCGCACTCACCGATTCGAGCGGACAGGTCACGACCAGCGTATCTCTGGGAGGTATGGCTGGCCGCTACCAGATCGTAGCGTTCACTACGGATAAGTCGCATAAGAAAGTCGAACTGAAGATCGAAGAGATCGCTCTCGGCTACCAGCAGGCGCTGGGCCGACATCTCAACGATCAATATTGCGAGCGCTGCCACAATCCTGAGTCCACGGTCGAGCGCGTTTCGAATTACGACAACCTCGAAGTCAAGCCGCACCCGTTCACCGAAGGCGATACTCTGAATAAGATCAGCGACGCCGATCTTACGGCCATCATCACCCACGGCGGGCCGGCTCTCAACAAATCGGCGCTCATGCCGGCGTGGGGAAATACGCTTAGCAAGTCGGACATTCAAGCATTGATTTCCTATATTCGCGCGATCTCCGACCCGCCATCTCGGAGCGTCGGGCCGGTTTATGCGAAGAACTAGTCTGCTTCCAAAATAGGGCAATTCGCAGAGCGGCTCGAGAAAGCAAGCCACCCCGGTGTGACGGCAATCACAAGTCCGCGTGACGAAGTGCACGGTGCTTCCCGACCACCTCTGTCATTCTTACCTCCAATCGAGGTGCCCTATGGCTCAAGATCAACGCGACATTCTGGAACTACTGAAGTTCGAACTGAGCTTCGTGCAAGACGGAGGATACGGACGATCTCCGCGCGCGCCCTGGCGCGCGCCCGCAGTGTTTGAGGATTCTCCCATCTGTCCGAATTTTTGCGATCCGGCGCGGCCGCATCCCTGCGAGAGCTGCCTGCTGGAGCAGTTTGTCCCCGAAAGCTATCGCACGCAGTCCGTGCCCTGCCGCTTCATCCAACTCACGAAAGAGGGTCAATCGGTCGAGGATTTTTATCGCACCGGCACTCAGGCCGAAATGGAGGAAGCGTTGGCGGGCTGGCTGCGTGCCCAAATTGACAGGATCGAGCTAGAGCGTGGTATCTCGGCGAAGCGAGAAGTGGCCTAGAGGGCTGCTCCGCAGCAGCGCACGCGATTCACTGAAACACAAGGGAGTCTAGAAAGTCTCCCCAGGAGTGGCGAAGATCATGAGCCAAGAACACGCATATCGAGTGGCAGCCTGGTGGACGTCGGGCCGCACCGGTCTGGTCAAATCAGATTCCGCCCTCAGTGCGATCCACTTCACCGCGCCCACCGAATTCGGCGGCCTGGAAGGCCGCTGGACGCCTGAGGAACTTCTGCTCGCCGCCGTGGCTGGTTGCTATACCACGACTCTGCGGACGATTGCGGGCAGCGCTCAATTCGATTTTACGGACCTGCAGGTGGAAGCCAGTGGCACCGTGCGCAAGGCTGAGTCGGGCTATAGCTTCACCCAGATCGTGGTTCGTCCCAACCTCAAGATCGCGTCGGCCGAGGAGCGCGATCGGGCGCTGGATCTGCTGAAGCGCGCTGAGAAGCTGTGCCTGGTTTCGCGGGCGCTGGGTACAAGCGTGAAGTTCGAGACGCAGCTCGAAATCGTCAAGCCGGCGGCAGTGTAACGATTCCCATCGAAATGCGGGACCCTCACTGTGGTCGCGGGGGTTGGGACACCGGCCTCGTCTCCGGCAGCCTGGGCTTTCCGTCGCGGTCTTCCGCGCCGGTCACGATCGACTCCGGCGTCCAATCGTAGGTGGGCCGGAAAGATTGGTCGTTCAACTGAATCCCCTGGGCCGCGAAAGGCATTCCTCTCGTGAGTCCGCTGGCGCGGACTGCGATGCGAAGAATTCCTGCGTCCCGCAAAGAAATTACTTCACCGGGATCGCAGACGCCATTCCCGTTGCTGTCGCGCCAGATGGCGATGCCGGCGAGTTCGTCTCCTTCGAGCCAGCCGTTGCCATCGTTATCGAGCGCTGCCAGCGCCGCGTAGCCGTCGCGCCAGAACAGCCACCAGGTCACCGAACCGAACAGTTGCCGGCCCGACTCGATGTGCTGGCGGTTCTCGGGATCCCACACCAGAAAACCGGCGTCGGAATTTACCCAGGGCCACTTCGCCGGCACGCCGTTCCCCGCAAGATCGAACGACACGACGCGTCCGGGAACCAGCAGCGCCTCAAGCGGCGCGGGTCCACGCAGCGGAAGGATGATTGGCGAAATAATCCGCGGCACGCTCTCCGGGTTTTTCCTCGCGCGTTCCTCAGCATCTTCACTCACCTTGCGCGCGCGGTCTGTGTCCGCCTTCTCCTCGGGAGATAAGCCTGGTCCGGGAAGCATGCGCAGGATTGCCCGGCTGGCTTCCAGCCGCATCCCTTCTGGCGACTCCAGGTGGACGGACTCCGCGTCGAAGAGATCCTCGGGATTGCGGGCCATATGGCGATAGATCGCGAGCGCTTCGGCGCGCCACTCCTGCGCAGAGGCTCGTCGGGCAGGCTTGGTAAAAGGGGCGTCGACCTGGTCCGCGAATTGCGCTCCCTGCTCCAACATCCAGCCTAATCCAAGAAACGCCAGAGGCTGCTTGGGTTGAAGTTCGGAGGCGCGCCGGTAGTTTCGCAGCGACTCGGTGAGGTGCCAACGGGCCGCTGGGGGCAGAATCTTCCCCGGCACCGTTCGTTCCTGGCGAGGGACTGGTTCCAGAAAGGGCGATGGCGGCAAAGCGGCTGGGTCGTAGAGAGCGTAATACTTCGACATCTCGGTCTTGGTGTTCCCGGCGAATGCAAAGCTATGCAAACGTCCGAGCAGATAATATCCCTGCGAATCTTTCGGGTGCGCTTTGATGTATTTCGCGGTGTTGAGGATCAGACGGTTCACCGGAACGCTGACGGTCGGATCCATCATGACGATCGCTTCGAGGGAGCGAGGCAGGGAAAGAACCAGCCCCAGCGCGACACAGACCGCCAAAACTCGTCGCATATTCGATTTCTCCGTTTTAAAGTTCCAGCATCGCTGCAACCGTCGATGGATCGTCCATCGCGCGCAGCCGGAACCCCAGCTTTTTGAACATGGCTTGGGTGGCAAGATTGTCGCGCAGGATTTCGCCGGACAGCCGCTTGAACTTTTCTTCGCGGGCCACGCGGGCCACGGTGGCGAGCAGTTCGGTTCCCAGCCCCCGTCCCTGCCAACGATCGGAAACCAGCACGGCGGCCTCGGCCTCTTCGCGACTTATGGCGCAGAACCGGCCCACGCCTAGAATTTCGTGTTGCCCCGTCGCAGGATTCGTGCGATCCGCGACTAGCGCGAATCCGCGGTCATAGCTGTGGTGGCAGATGCGCACCAGTCGTTCATGCTCGATTCGCGTGGTCAGACTCAGAGAACCAAAATACCGCAGGTAGACGCTCCGTTCGGAAAGCGTGCCATGGAATTGCACCATGAGCGGCTCATCGTCCGGACAGATCGGACGGATCGTCACCGGAGTCCCATCTTTCAATTGCCGCTCCCACACATACTCAGCTGGGTATGGCCGGACGGCGGGATGCGGCAACGGCTCGGGCTGCACCGTGAATCCTCCTAAATTAACGCGGATCCGCAGATTTGTTTCTTGCCTAGCTAAGAACTAACTTCTCCCCGCGCACACTCCACCCATGATGGCACAGTTTCTCACGTGCGTCTGCGATCGTCTGAACGTCAAATCACGTGCCCTCGTGATAGCGATCACAGGCACAAATGCGGTGCTACAATTCTCTGAGAAAGAGGTGCCCAGTGCGCGCCCCGTATGGACTAAATATTCTTGATAATTGCCTCACGTGTCCGGTGCGCGAAGAACATTTATTCTGCAACCTTTCCGTTCAGGCTGGACAACGACTCAACGAGATCAAATCCACCGCGGTCTATCCCAAGGGAGCGATGCTGTTCATTGAAGGGCAGCAACCCCGCGGCGTTTTTGTGCTCTGTGCCGGGAAGGCGAAACTTTCCACTTCCTCCCGCGAAGGCAAAACCATCATCACCAAACTCTCCGAGTCCGGAGACGTTCTCGGCCTCAATTCAGTGGTTTCCAACCGTCCGTATGAAGTGACGGCCGAGATGCTGGAACCGGGCCAGGCCAATTTCATTCCCCGCGATTCCTTGCTGCAGTTTTTGAAGGACCACGGAGAAGTGGCCTTGCGCGTGGCCCAACAGTTGAGCCTGAACTACTACACCGCATACGAGGAGATCCGCACGCTCGGTCTCAGCAGCTCGCCTTCGGAAAAATTTGCCAAGCTTCTGCTGTCCTGGTCGACCAAGGCGCCGCAGAGCGATGGTTCGTCGCAGGTTAAGCTCACGCTCACTCACGAGGAGATTGCGGAGATCATCGGGACCACCCGCGAGACGGTCAGCCGCCTGTTCTCTGATTTCAAGAAGAAACAATTGCTGCAGCTCAAGGGCTCGACCCTTGTGATCCGCAACCGGCCGGCGCTGGAAAAAATCGTCCAGTCGTAAGACAGGTAGGCCATGTGTGCGACAACCACCCTTCGGCTTCGCTCAGTCGAAAATCCCCACCCTTCGGCTTCGCTCAAGGCAGGCTTTCTCGCGCCAAAAACGCGCGAGAAATGGGGCACCCGTTTTATCCCGCTGTGCTGGTTTACAATCGCCCTTCACCGCACGTTAGCGATGGCCGATCGCAGAATCTAAATGACCCAAATCCACTGCGCCTCTCTCCTCTTCGACCTGGACGGAGTCCTCATTAACTCCACTCCTGCCGTAGCCCGCGTCTGGCGCGGCTGGGCCATTGAGCACGGATTCAATCCCGAAGAAGTCGTGGCTCGCGCCCACGGCCGCCCCAGTCTCACGACCGTCCGCGAATATCTTCCAGACGCCGATCATGAAGCCGAGAATCGCGAAGTCGAGCGCCGCGAAATCGAAGACCTCGACGGCGTCGTCCCGCTGCCCGGGGCGCTCGACCTGCTGGCCAGCCTTCCCGCTGACCGCTGGACGATTGTTACGTCGTGTACCCGCCCGTTGGCCGAAGTCCGCATCCGGGCCGCCGGGCTGCCGCTGCCGAAAAAGCTGATCACCTCCAACGACATCATCCACGGCAAGCCGCATCCCGAGCCCTATTTGAAAGGCGCTTCCATTCTGGGATTTCCTCCTGAGGAATGTATCGTCCTTGAAGACGTCCCCGCCGGAGTCCGTGCCGGCAAGGCCGCAGGCGCCAAGGTAATCGCCTTCAAAACCACGGTTCTGGAATCGGTCTTGCGGGAAACGGGCGCCGAGTGGATCCTGAACAACTGCGCCGATCTTCGCTTGCTCGATCGTAAGCCGAATCTAAAACTGGAGCTTACGGAGGAGTAAAACTTCAAAGCCGCTTGGCTTTCAGCGAACGCCTTCGTGTCCTCTGCGGTTATCTCAAATTTGTGCCTAAAGTTCCTGCCGTCCCTGCCGATCAAGTCTTCAGCGTGCATCCGTAACGAGGAGAGACTCATGTCGACAGCAGCCGTTTCCACAAGTTCCATTTACCAGGAAGTGCAGGCGTTTTATCAGCAGCGCGGCTCCGATCTGCAGCAACTTGGTAAAGCCCTCCAGTCCGGAGACCTTGCCGGGGCCCAGAAGGAATTCGCTGCCATCCAGACCCTGGGCAAGAGCGGCCCGTTCGCCAGCGGGGACCCCTTCGTATCCAAACAGCGCGAGCAGGACTTCGCAGCCATCGGTCAGGCCCTCCAATCTGGAGACCTGGCGGGAGCGCAGCAGGCTTTCGCTCAACTGCAAAGCACTTTCCACCAGCATCATCAGCAGGTCACGCAGCCGCCGCCGGCCATCGTGGTGAACCTTAGCGGATCGAATCCAGCATCGCCTGCTCCAACATCGCCGGCCACGCCCACCAGCACCGGTGCGCAGCCTCCCACTGCAACCTCGACCGCGCCTGCCGGTGGAACAGAGATCGTCCTTAATCTCGGCGCCGTCACCCCGGGCGAGCAGATCACCATCGGCGTGAACAACACAGGCAACGGCACCGAGCAGGTCACCATCGGAGTGGCCAGCCAGGCGAACCAGGCTCCCGAACAGATCACCCTCAACCTGAATCAGAACAGCAACCAGCAAATCATCCTCAACCTGTTCAACGGCACCGCCGCCAGCGGCGCGCCTCAGGGCAGCGGCGTCAACGCTACAGCCTAGGCGCTTCACCCACACCAGTGCGGGCGAGCGCTCTCGGCAAACCGCCGGTCCTGCTCGCCGCACTGGCGAACTCAGCCGCATCCACTGCCCCGCTCGAAAATTGCTCCCCTGATGGAGTAGACTTTCCCACCTACCCCGGGAATCTTATCCGCAAGGAGCGACCAATCATGAAATCGAGGCTGCTGATTCTGCTCGCCGGTTTTTGTGCGATTTTCACCCTGGGCATTGCCCAGGACCAACGCGATCAACCCTCCGCCAAATCTCAGGAGCGCATTATCAGGGAGGTTCGCCACGAACTGCTGATGCTGCCCTACTTCGGCGTGTACGACTACATCGCCTTTAAAGTGGACGGTTCTACCGTCACTCTCCTCGGCCAAGTCATACGGCCCACCCTCAAGTCGGACTCCGAGAATGTGGTGAAGCGGATTGAAGGCGTCGAGAAGGTCGATAACCAGATCGAAGTTCTTCCCCCGTCTCCCATGGATGACCGCCTTCGCACCCGGCTCTTCCGCGCGATCTATCAATACCCGGCGCTGCAGAGGTACGAACTCGGGGTGCAAAAACCGATTCGTATTATCGTCAAGAATGGCCGCGTGACCCTGGAGGGCGTCGTGGACAGCGAAGGCGACAAAAATCTTGTCGGCATCCGCGCCAACGGAGTCTCTGGCACCTTCTCAGTGACCAATAATCTGCAGGTCGTAAAACCGTAAACGGCTCGCGTAGGGGCGGACGCATTCGTCCGCCCCGCGAGCGAAGCGAGTGCCCGGACCCTTCGACTGCTCTCAGGGCAAGCTGCGTCCGGGGCTACGTGTTTTTGGTTGTGACTACCCCTTGCTTACCAAATCGATTTTTCTGCCACTCTCCAGCCCCTCCTCCCGCGTATAATGCTCCCGGATTCGACTTCGCACCGCTCGAAGCCATCGGAGGAACGCCATCATGAGTTTGCAGCCTATGAACCGTCGCACGTTTCTGGAAACCGCAACCACCGTTACCGCCGCCACGTTATTGACCAGCCGCCTGGGTTTCGCTGCCGGCGATCACAAAATCGAAAAGGTCGGCGTGCAGCTTTACACCGTGCGCGACCTGATGAAAGACGATTTCGAGGGCACCATCGCCAAGGTCGCCAAGGTCGGCTACAAGGAAGTGGAATTCGCCGGATACTTCGGCCGCACCGGCCAGCAGGTCCGCGCCGTCTGCGAAAAGAACGGTCTCGCGCCGGTCTCCACCCACGTGCAATACGACGAACTCGACGACAAGTTTCCTGCCGTCGTCGAAACCTCCAGGACCATCGGCTTAAAATATATTGTGTGCCCTTTTATCCAGGAGGAACTGCGCAAGTCACCGGACATCTGGAAGCGGGCCGCCGAGAAATTCAACCGCTGCGGCGAGGCCACCAAGAAGGCTGGCATCCAGTTCGCCTATCACAATCACTGGTTCGAATTTCTTCCCGTTGACGGCAAGCTTCCCTACGATGAACTGCTGAAGGAATGCGACGGCAACCTGGTGAAGATGGAAATGGACTTGTGCTGGATCACCGCGGCCGGGGCCGATCCTCTGAAGTATTTCAATCAGTATCCCGGACGCTTCCCCTTGGTCCACGTCAAGGACCTCCATTCGATTCCCAAAGTTACCGCCGGCGGCGCGCAGAACTACGGCGATACCGTCGACCTGACCGAGGTGGGCAGCGGCCTCATCGACTGGAAGAGAATTTTTGCGCGGTCAGACGAAGCAGGGATTAAGCACTACATCGTGGAGCACGATCATCCCAAGCAGCCGCTCGAGAGCATCGCGAAGAGCTACGAGTACTTGAACACGCTGCGCTGGTAAATTGAATCGTGGCCGAATCGTGGAACGATGACATGGACGACATGACACCGATCACGGCAGCCGGATCGGCCGCAGTCCGGCGAGCCCTCGCCGCTCTATTGGTGGCTTTCGTCCTGCCAGGCACGTCTTGCGGGTACAAGCGGGCTGCACCGACAAACCTTTACAAGGCCCGCTTGACGATGCCGGCTAGCAACCGTGGGGAGGGCGTCAACTATTTCATGCAGGGAGGTGGAGGCGGCGGCTACGATCAAGCTCCCGCTTCCGTAAGCACGGCCCTCGCGTCTGCCGGACAACCTGACTCTCTCGATGCCCGCAAAATCATCCGCAACGGATCTCTCGATCTGCTGGTCAACGACGTCGGCCAAACAATTGACAAGATCGGGTCGATCGTTACCGGGGTGGGCGGATTCGTCGAGAAGTCGACACAGACCAATAGCGGCGGCCATTCCGCGTCGGTCACCGTTCGCGTTCCGGCCGCGCGCCTCGACCCAGTCATAGCCCAGATCAAGGCCTTGGCCACCACTGTTGACCGCGAGAGCGTAGAGGCGCGCGATGTTACGCGCGAATACATCGACCTGGACGCGCGTCTTCGCAACGCACAGGCCGAAGAAGCGCAGTATCTGCAAATTCTAAAACGCGCCACGACCATCAAGGACACCCTCGACGTCACCGAAAAACTGGCCGACGTGCGCGGCCGGATCGAACAAATGCAGGGCGAAATGAAGTTCCTGACCGCGCAGATCGATATGTCGAGTCTGGAGATCTCGCTTCGCGCCGAGGCCGACGCCGCTGTGGCGGGAATCCATTGGCGGCCGCTCCGTCAGGCGAAGATCGCCGTGAGTGAAATGGTAGCGGGAATGGCGGACTGGGTCGACTCAGTCGTGGCATTCTTCATCAATCTGCCACTGATTGCTGTTTGGTTTCTATCCATTGTTGCGTTGATCGTAGTCGTATTTCGCATCCTGCGCTTCTTCTGGAGACGGTTCGGGCCGAAAGGCTGGCGACTGCCTTGGAGGCGTTCGGCACCTCCTGTTCCCACGCCAGGTCCCGGCTAGGAGGCGGCACTCTACTTTTTCGTTATAGGGTTCAACGGTTTTTCGTAGGGGAGATCATGCAAGTCAAACGCACGCCTAAGACTTATGACGTTTGCATCATCGGTTCGGGCGCCTCGGGGGGCACGGCGGCCAAGGTGCTCACCGAAGGCGGCCTGAGTGTCGCGTTGCTCGAGGCCGGGCCTCCGGTCGTTCCGGAAACCGACTACAAGGAACACGTTTGGCCTTACGAGTTGCCGCATCGCGGCGCGGGTGTCGGCGGCCGGGCGCGGCAGGGACTCGAGGACGAATTCCTCGCCCCCAACGGCGCCTGGGAAATCGAAGGCGAGCCGTACGTTTCCGCTCCCGGTTCAAAGTTCCGCTGGTTCCGTTCCCGCATTGTTGGCGGACGCACCAACCATTGGGGACGCATCGCCCTGCGCATGGCTCCGGTGGACTTCAAAGTCCGCTCGCACGACGGCATGGGCGACGACTGGCCGCTCACCTACGACGACGTCGCGCCCTATTACGACAAAGTCGAGTCCTTTATCGGAGTTTTCGGGACCAAGGAAAATATTTCCAGCGCGCCCGACGGAATTTTTCTGCCGCCGCCCAAGCCACGCTGCACCGAAACCATTATCAAGAAGGCCTGCGACCACCTGAACATTCTGTGCATCCCGTCGCGCCTCGCGATTTTGACTCAGCCTCACAATGGCCGCGCCGCCTGTCACTACTGCGCGCAATGCGGCCGGGGATGCATCACTGCGTCCAACTTCAGTTCAAGCCAGGTCATGATTCCGCCCGCGGAGAAGACCAAGCGTTTCACGCTGATTACCGGCGCCATGGCACGGGAACTGGTTGTCGGCAAAGATGGCAAGGTCGAAGCTGTCTCTTATATCGACAAGGCAACGCGCGAGGAGAAGCGCATTCATGCCCGCGCCTTTATCGTCGCCGCCAGCACCTGCGAATCCGCGCGGCTGCTGCTGAATTCGAAGTCGACTCTTTTTCCCGACGGGCTGGCCAATTCCTCGGGCGTCGTGGGCCGCAATCTGATGGACACTGTGGGCAGCAACGGAGGCGGATATTTTCCTCAGCTTGAAAAAATGCCGCCGCACAATCACGACGGCGTCGGCGGCATGCACATGTATTTGCCGTGGTGGAAGTTCGACCGCAAGAACGACTTCCTGCGCGGCTACCACACCGAATTCGGTGGTGGACGCGGCATGCCCGGCGTCGGCGAATTCGATGGCTTGTGCAACAAGTTCGAGGGCTACGGCTCGGCCTTGAAGCAGGAGTGCAAGAAAAAATACGGCGCCTACATCGGCTTCTCCGGCCGCGGCGAAATGATCCCCAACGAAAACTGCTATTGCGAAATCGATCCTTCGGCCGTGGATCAGTGGGGTATCCCGGTGCTGCGCTTTCACTGGAAGTGGAGCGACAACGAAATCAAGATGGCGAAGGACATGCAGGAAACCTACCGCGAAATCGTGGAAGCCGCGGGCGGAATCTACCTGACCTCGACCCAGCCCGATGGGTCGCATCCCTACGGGATCGCCGATGGCGGCGTGATCATTCACGAAGTGGGCGCCGTTCGCATGGGAGAGCGCCCCGCGACGTCAGCCTTGAACCAGTACTGCCAGGCGCATGACGTGAAGAATTTATTTGTGACCGACGGAGCCAGCTTCGTCACCAATGCCGACAAGAATCCCACGCTGACCATTATGGCGCTGACCTGGCGCGCTTCGGACTACTTGCTGGATCAGGCGAAGAAAGGAAATCTGTAGACCCGAGCGGCCTATGTCCATTTCACGACGCGACATTCTCAAATCACTCACCTTCACGGCGATCACCGGATCGGTGTTGCGCGTGATTCCGCTGGAAGCGGCCGAATACGCTCATCGCATGGTTCGCGCCGAAAAGGCCGCCGCAGAAAACCAGGCCTACGCGCCCAAGTTTTTCTCCGCCCACGCCTACAAGACGCTGCAGTCGCTCTGCCAGAGCATCATTCCATCCGATGACGACGCCAAGGGAGCGATCGAAGCCGGCGCGCCTGAATTCATCGACCTGATCACCAGCGAAAACAAAGAGTACCAGGTCTCTCTCGGCGGAGGCTTGATGTGGCTCGACAACACTTGTCTGGATCGCTACGGCATCGCCTATCTCGATTGCACGCCGGCGCAGCAGAAAGAAATTCTCGACCTCATCGCCTACAAAAAGAATGCGAAGCAGGATCCCAGCCTCGGCCAGGGGATCGAGTTCTTCGCATTCCTGCGTAAGCTGACTGCTGACGGATTTTTCACCAGTGAAATTGGCATTGCCTATCTCGGCTACATCGGCAACACCTTCGTGCGAGAGTTCCCCGGCTGTCCGCCGGTGCCGGAAGCGTAAGACCTGATGCGGCGCGGGCGCCCCCGCCCGCGAACAGCCGGCTGTGACTCAATAGGCCATTGGCAAGACGAGACCTTCTTGGCGGTCGTGCGGGCTGCAGACCTCGAAGAACTCAAAGTTGCCACCTTGCAGATCCTTGCCGATGCGCGCCGCGGTGCATGTCCCGCAGAGAGATTCTGCAACATTTCCCCATGCGAAAAGCGTCTGCTCGGGCCCTTTTTCCAGGACGTCGCCAAAGTTTTCAATGGTCAGCCCCTGCGAGTGCATCCACAGGCAGCGTGCTTGCGCTTTACAGTCTGCGCAAACATCGATTTGCTGAAGCAGGGACGGAGAGATGTTCTGCTCGCGAAAGACATAGCAGGGCAGTCCTGCTGCGGGCGCAATGACTACCGCGTGTCCCCGAAACTCAGCATAATCGCTGCGCAATTGCTCGATGAGACATGCGAGACATAGAGGCGTGATCTGTTTGGGATCCGATTCCGCGACCTGCGAATATCCGTGCGCAGCCTGCTGTCCACAGCGCGCGCATTGTTTCTTTCGCGGACCCCACTTCAGAAAATCAAACAAGCCCATGGCTAAGCTTTCCCGAACGGATCTTCCAACGACAAGGTCTGCGGCGTGAACAACTCCGCGCCATTTTCCGTGATGTGCATGTCGTCTTCGATCCGCACGCCGAACTCACCGCGAATATAAATGCCGGGCTCGTTGCTCGTGGTCATGTTGGCTTGCAGCTTGGTCGCATTGCCGCGGACAAGATAAGGCCACTCGTGCCCATCCATGCCCAGGCCGTGGCCGAGCCGGTGCGTGAAGTACTTGTAGTTCGGGCCATAGCCCGCGTCGGTGATTACTTTGCGGGCCGCCGCGTCCACCGCGCCGCACTCGGCTCCCGGACGCGCCGCTGCCACCGCCGCTGACTGGGCGCGGAGCACGATGTCGAATACGCTCTTCATTTTGTCCCCGGCATTTCTTGAAACCTTGCCGAGAACGAACGTCCGCGTGATGTCTGACTGGTAGCCTTCGACCGTGCAGCCGTCGTCGATCATGACAAGCGAACCTTCGCGAATTACGTGCGGTGCGGCGAGTCCGTGGGGGAATGCAGTAGCTTCATCGACCATGACGCTGGCGTCGCCGGGAAATCCCAACTGACGGTAAGCCGCGTCAATCAGGTCGGAGGCATCGCGCTGGGTCATCCCCGGACGCAGCGCGCGATAGACCGCCTCGTACGCCGCCAGGGTGACCTGCGCGGCCAGCCGCATCAGAGCAACTTCGTGAGCGCTCTTGATCATGCGGCATCCGGCGGTGACCGGCGTCGCGCTCGTGATGGTTGTCTGGGATGCGGCCTGGGATAAGGCCCTGGCAATGCCATCGGCAAAAACGAAACGGACGGTCTCTTCGATCCCAACCTTGCCGCTTGCGATGCCGCGATCTTTCAGTCCCTGCGCGATGCGCTGGTATGGGTTCTCATCCTCCTGCCATACCCGCACATCGGCCTGCTCGCCATCCGGCGCGTTGTTGAGTTGCTCCCGTGCCCGTCCTTCTTCAAAGGCCGGGCACACATAAAACGCCGCGCCCGTGGCGGGCAGCACGAGCGCGAAGGCGCGCTCTCCGCCCCACCAGCGGATGCCGGTGAAGTAGCGCAACGACGTGCCTTCCATCAAAACGATGGCGTCGATCGCGTTTTCGGTCATGAGCGCGCGGGCTCGCTCCTGGCGTTCGAGGCGCTCTTCGCGAGTGATCGGCGTGGGCTCGCTCTTGCGCGACCTCAACTGCGCCAGCGAGGGCGGCAGGGCAGCGTCGTTCCTTTCCGCCGCGGCCGTGGCCGCCAGAGATTGCGTTGCTGCCACCATCCCTGCCGTTACAGTGCCCACTTCCAGAAACCGTCGCCGCGAGATCATCCACTCCTCCGGGAGTCAGGAACGCAATCCGCTGATTATACGGGAGTTGCGAGGATCGACTTTCAGATTGCAGCTTTCAGAGCTTCCTGGCCGGGATAGTAGGCATGGACCTGGCACTTTGTAGCTTCGGGCCTTAACCCTAATTGTTCGTTAGAGTTAGCTCATCATACGTATATATATGTACGTACAAATAAGTACGTATCTTGTTAAGAAGTTAACTCCGCCCAGAAGTCGCCGGGTTACTCCTCACCACAGAGTGCCCTTCCGGGGCCACAAACGGCCCTGGCGTCGACGATCGATGGTGCGGGCAGGGAAAAGGTCGTCCGCGAGAGAATTGCGCGTCCTGGAGCCTGCAAAGGGCCTTCTGCGACTTTTCAATCACTTACACGAAGGCTCAACGACTTACGGAAAATGAGTCGGAGGCACGCCGACGTGGCCGCTGAGGTATGCTCTTTTCTGAGCTCTTTCGCGAAACATGGAATCTGGTTTTCAGTGCGCCGCCTGCGGAGAATGGAACACCACGTCGGTGGACGAATCCGCTGGACGCCGCCAGAGCTACGTGGAAGACTGCCAGGTCTGCTGTAAGCCGAACGTGCTGCGCGTCGAATACGACAACTCGTCGCAGGAATTCTTCATCACTGCTCAGTTGGAATGAAAGAGCCGACCTCAGACTTCAGACCTCAGACTTCGGCAACCCGCCTTTGGCAAGTTGCAAGGCCTGTTTGTCCCAGGTCGGAGGTCCGATGCCCGAGGTCCGACGCCTGAGGTCGAGGTCTCACCCGCCTCAGCGAATCGCGTTATAGTTAGCAGTTCACGGGCATCCCGGAAAGGACTCACCGCAATGGCAATTGGCTCTGACGCTGGCAGGATGGTGGCCCACAACATGGTGACCACCCAGTTTGAACTGGACGGCTTCCGTGTGACGCGGACGTTCGGAGTGGTGCGCGGCATCGTGGTGCGTTCGCGGTCCATCTTTGGGACCATCGGCGCAGGCCTGCAGACGCTGGTCGGGGGCAACATCACGCTGCTCACCAACCTGTGCGAGAAGACGCGCCAGGAGGCCTTCGACCTGATGCTGCAACATGCCGCTGAGTTGGGCGCGAACGCCGTAGTCGGCGCGCGCTACGACGCGACCGAGGTCATGCAAGGCGTGACCGAGGTTCTAGCCTACGGCACGGCCGTGTTCGTGGAGGCGACGAAGTAAAAAACCAAATGACAACACGGGGGACGCGGAGGACGCTGTCCGCGTGCCTGGGTCCCCTGAGGTTTTCATTGTCGCTATTCTTCGGCTGCGCCCGCTTGGCACGCTTTCACGGAGTCAGGATGGGGTCCCTTCGATTCACGCGCCAGGAAGTCGAATTCCAGCCGCGCGTTATCGGAGCGAATGCCTACGGGCCCGTCCAACTTCGCGGCGTCTGGCCCGACGTCTCCCTCCCAGATTTCGTGGTTGTCGGCGAACACGCGTAGCTCGGCATCCCGCATCTCGGCGCGCAACGTGTGAGACTGCCCGGGCGCTAGGCGTGGAAGGGCGGCGGCCTTGCGCGGCTTGATATTTTCGTAGCCGCGGTTGCCGCATTCGGCGCTGGTGTGCTGGCTCGGGTTGCGCTTCACGGAAACGACGACCCTCGATTCCGGATCGATTCTCCAGATCGCATACACCAGGTTGCAGGGATCCTGCGCGTGCAGCTTCAGGCCAAACTGACGCCGGATGGTGCCCGAGCCTAGCGCCGACTCCTTGCTGGTGCCGCCCAGATAAGTGAAGCGCACTTCGGCCGATTGCGCCGTCCATTCGGTGACGAAGGCGCGCATCTTGGGAACATTGACCGACAGGCGGTTGTTGGCGGTTTTATCAATCGCGCCTTCGGTCACGCAGAGGCGGTCCCGGCCGATGGTGAGCCAGCCGGCGGACTGAGCCAGAGCAGCGGCGCCCAGCAGCGCGGCGCACAGCAAGCTGGAGATCCGGACTCGTTTCTTCATGGACCACTTCTCATGGAGCACATGAAAATGAAAACAAGAAAGCGGTTTTCAATACTCGCTACTCTTTGTAGACATAACCTGCGACCAGCGCGGTCAGGATCGCGCCCAGCCACATTTCGATCATCCAGCCAAAAGGCAGAGCGCGGCCCACGACGGACCATTCGGCCTGCGCGAAATTGCCCGGGAAGCCGGCGAAGAAGCCCGCCAGAAATCCGATCTTCAGCGCCGTACCGGGGCCTGGTCCCAGGCCTTGACGCGCCCAGGCGTACAGATGCGCGACGGCGATCGCCAGAATAAATAGGAGCACGATCCAGGCCGCCGGGAAGTAGGGATAGCGCGGCGTTTTCAGGAACCACCCGGCATGCTGCGCTGCCACGTAGCGCGCGCTGGTGATGTAGTGATATACGAAAAAGCTCCACAGGTTCCAGACCACGCCTCCCGCCAATCCGCCCAACCAGATTCTGCCTCTGTTGAGTTTCATGCAGTGCCTCCTCGATGATGGGTCTTAGAACACGGCCCACGACGATATGCGCGGAAGTGTACACCAAATCGTTCGCCAGCGAACTGCCGGGCTGTGCCCGGAGGACAGCCGAGGGCGGCTGTCCCCACATGGTCGAGGTTGGCGGAGCAAGGTGGTGAACCCGGACAAGATCGGCGAAAAAGATCGGCGAACAAGGACCTCAGTGAATTCGACTGGGTTCCATAATTCGCAGAACGGGATGACCTTCGATGTCTTGCAGGGGGAAGTACACCAGGTGGGTTTCCGGATCGACACACACCGTGTGCGCGTGCGGCATAAAGAAGGTGCCTTCGGCAACCAAGGCTTTCCCGTTCTCGCGAAACACCGCGACGTTTCCGGATTCTGCGGAAACGTATAAACGCTTGAGCCCAGGATCGAACGCCAGCACGTCGGGATCTTTCCCGACGGGGTAAGTGGCCAGCACCTGCATGTTCGTCAGGTCCACCAAGGCCAGCTTATTGTTTTCCTCTCCGGCGACGAATGCCAGCCTGGCATTCGCGTCGAGGGCGATCCCGTGCGGGCTCTCGATCCCCGGCATGGGATAGCGGGCAACGATCTTTGCGGTCCCGGGATCGATCGCCACCAGTTCGTTCTTTTCGTGGACGGCAACGAGTATGCGGTCGGAACCGGCGTCATAAACGGTATTGCCTGCGCCTCCGTCCAGAGGGATCGTGGCGACCAGGGAATTGGTCGTCGCATCGATCACGGCGTCGGCGTCTCCGTGTTCGTCGGATACGAAAACGCGTTTCGCACTGGGCGCATAGGCGATGCCATCGGGATACGTAATCGGTCCAACCTTCGCGATGGTCTTCAGCGTCTGCATATCGACCACAGCGAGTTTGTGTTCACCCGTCGCGGATGCATACACCCTGCCCAACTCCGGCACGGCCCACACGCCGTGGACGGAGGGGAAGCCGTCGAGGTTCGCCACAACCTCACGCTTCCTGGTGTCGAACACCACCAGTTGGTTGGCGTTCATGTGTGCGAGGTAGAGGCGGCCGCTGGTGAGGTCGAGACTCTGATAGTCGAAACGAACTGGGGGACCGGGCAGGGAAACGTCCACCACCTTCGTCAGCGGGGCGGATTTCAGGTCGTCAGCTGGGAGTACACCGGTGCAGCAGCCCAGCACGATTAATAAAGCTAATGCTCCGAGCGAATCCGAGCGGGACATTGGTTTTCTCCTGGAAGCCCTCAAGTCGATTTGCACTGGCCCTCTTCATTGCCTAGGTGTTCGTCAGACCCTGCATATTCGCTGGTCCGTCCACCTTCACCCGCGCTTTTCCACAAGAAAATCCGCGTCAGTGGCGGAGATCAAGAGAAATCTTAGCGAAAGAATAGCGAAGGAACCACGGCCGTAAACCCAACCCCTTGTGGTCGCTCGGTTAGTTAACCACAAGCCTTCGTAGTTTCCTGAATCAGTGCTGGAGTGGGAATGCGACCATCAAGTTTCTGCTTGACAATAAACGACTTACGGGTAAGATCGTGGTACAAAGTGGTACAAAGTGGTGAGAACAGTAAGGGCCGTGGGAACTTGGAGCTGAAAACGAGGAGCCGGTGGAAGACCGACCCAAAAGCACGACAAACAGCCCGAATCGCCCGACCTTGACCGAACTTTGCGCTATTTTGACCTCCCTTGTTGCAGCGGTAGCGGCTAACCGACATGTTTCGCGGCAATCATCCAACCCGGGTCGACGAAAAGGGCCGTTTAAAGGTCCCGGCCGAGTTCAAGCGGGTGATCGACGAGAAATACGGTCAGCAATTCTACATCACAAGTCTGGATGGCAGGGTTGCTCAAGTGTATCCCTTCGAGGAATGGGAGCGGATCGAGCAGAAGCTGGCAGGGCTCTCCAGTTTCAATCCCACGAAGAAAAAATTTCTGGACCGGACAAACTACTACGGGCAGCAGGTGGAGATGGATGGGCAGGGACGATTGTTGCTGCCGCAGTTGCTGCGCGAGACCGGGCAGATTAAGGGTGAGGTAGCGGTTCTGGGGAATTTGACGTATCTCGTAGTCAGGAACCTGGAGCTGTTCAAGAAAGAGATCGAACAAGAAAAGTTCACGCCTGACGATGAGAAGACGCTCGACGAACTGGGCATCTAGTGGGCGAGGGATTCACAGACACCCCTCAGGGGGTTGGGCATGGTGGTGCAAGAGTAGTGAGCCATGTTCCCGTTCTTTTAAAAGAAGCGATCGACTTTTTAGCCGTGCGGCGGGGTGGGACCTATATCGACGCCACGGTGGGTTTGGGCGGGCACAGTTACGAAATCGCAAAACGCCTCGGCGCACCGGGACATTTGATTGGCCTCGATAAAGATCCTGCAGCGCTGAAGATTGCAGGCGAAAGGCTAGTCGTTAGTCGTCAGTCGTTAGTCGTTGGCGAACCCGATTGGCCGACGATTACGTTGCTGCATAGATCTTTTGCGGATCTGGCCAACGACCAACGACCAGCGACCATCGACGGTCTTCTGGCCGACATTGGAGTGAGCAGCCTGCAACTCGACGATGCGGCGCGCGGATTTAGTTTTCAGGCGGATGGACCGCTCGACATGCGGATGGACCCGCGTGGCGAGCGTACCGCCGAACAAGTGGTAAACCACCTCGACGAGCGACAGCTTGCCGATGTGATTTACGAATTCGGAGAGGAAAGGAGGTCGCGGAGAATCGCCAGAGCCATTTGCCGGTCGCGGCCGATACGATCTACCGCCCATCTTGCGGAGGTCATATCAGCCGCGGCCCGGCCAATGAATTCTGAGCAGCGGCGAATTCATCCGGCGACCCGAACCTTTCAGGCTCTTCGAATCTTCGTAAACCGCGAACTGGAGGATCTGCAGGCGCTGCTCAAAGCGGCGCCGCGGATTCTGAAGCCAGGGGGACGCGTGGTGGTGATCAGTTTTCACTCGCTGGAGGATCGCATCGTAAAGGATGCCTTCCGCGAGGGCGGAATTAAGGACAAGTACTACCGGGTGTTGACCAAGAAACCGGTGACAGCATCAGAAGAGGAAAGCGATCGTAATCCGCGGGCCCGCAGCGCGAAATTGCGGGCGGCGGAAAGAGTGTAGAAGCGGACCTTGGACCTCAGATGTCAGGACCTCGGCAGAACCGGAGTCCAGGAACGAAAGGCAAGGGGCCAAGGTCTGAAGTCCGAGGTCGGTGGTCAGATTTTAGAGTTTAGCTCCGGAAAACCTGCCGGAGTTCCCGGCACAGCTGTAATGGCGTGCCGGGCCTTCAAGATTCAGGTTGACGAGAAGAACGATCAAGGCGGACGAAGATCCGCTGGGGCGGGAAAAAAGCTGAGAGCTGACAGCTGATAGCTGAAAGCTGCTCTTCCGGGTTCCGTGGTAGGAATCCAAACTGAGGTAGAGGGACATGTACACGGGCACAATGTACACAGGAACAATGATCAAGGATTTGATCGCGGCAGTGGATCGGGTCGGTCAGAGGTCGGAGCAGCAGCGCATCGCTGACGACCAGGAACTGCATGCAATTTACGCTATGCAGATTCCGGTGATAGACGGTGATCGGGTTTTCATGGGGGCGGCATAATGGCGGCAGCAGCGGCGACAATGCGCGGTGCAGATTTTGCGGGCGAACGTCCGGCGGCAGAGCGCCGTTCGTTTTGGACAGGTACACCCGAGATCTACTTCTCCAAGGCGATCGACAATTCGCGTCTGGTCAAGGTGGAAGATCCGCGCCGCAACCGCGAGATGAAGCAGTTCGGCACGGCGCTGGCTTGCCTGTTCCTGCTGGTCTTTACTTATGCCTGGCAGCACTTCAAGGCGATCGAATACGGCTACCAGATCGAGTCGGCGAAGCGCGAACTCAGCGAGCGCACGGAGATGAACCATGCGCTCCGCCTGGAAGACGCTTCGCTGCGCGACCCGGAGCGGATTGACCTGCTGGCGCGCCGCATCGGTTTGGTCCCGCCGGAACCGGGACAAGTGATCCGCATGGACGCTTCCCCGGGCGATGCGCAAGGCCCGGTGCTGGCGAGCGCGGTTCCGGTGACGGTGATCCCGGGGCGGTAGAAGTTCATTGCTTAGCGGCGGACGCATTCGTCTGCCGGCCGGGCGAAGCTCGGTTGCATCTCGGCGGCGGCCTGTCTGTATGTGGGCCGCCACGTTTGTCTGAGGCGGCCGTATCTTAATTTTCTTGTCATTCCGAGGAGCGAATGCGACGAGGAACCTGCTGTTTGCCGCTGCTCGCGCAAAAAGCAGGTTCCTCCTCTGCGCTTCGCGCATCGTCGGAATGACAAAATGTAAAGTTCATGGCGACTAATTCCACTCCTGGCAAGAACTCCAGGCTCTACCTGCTGGGCGCCGTCCTTTTTCTGTGGTGCTTCGCCATCTGCGGGCGCCTGGTCTATCTGCAGATTTTCAGCTACGGAAAGTTCGTCAAGCAGGCGGGACATCAGCAGCAGCGCGCGATCCCGCTGGCCGCCAAGCGGGGGGTGATCTACGACCGCGCAGGCCACGAATTGGCCATGTCGGTGCTGGTCGATTCCGCGTTCGCGGTGCCCACCGAAGTCAAGGACCTTCCCACCGCGGTTAACCTCATCACGCGTATCACGGGCGACGATTACAACGTCGTGCTGGCGGATTGCCGCGCGCATAGGACGTTTTGCTGGGTGGCGCGCAAGGCAAGCGACGAGACGATTGAACGAATCAATTCACTGAAGTTGCAGGGCATTCATTTCCAGAAGGAGCCGAAGCGGTTTTACCCCGCGCGCGATCTGGCGGCGCAGGTGCTGGGATCGGTCGGCATGGAAGATTCGGGCCAGAGCGGCATTGAGCATGAGTTCGACGATCAACTGCGCGGGCATCCGGGAAAAATGTTCATCTCGGTCGATGCTCGCAAACAGTGGTTTGCCGACGTCGAGACTCAGCCCGACCCAGGCGACAACCTGGTTCTGACCATCGACAAAAACATTCAGTACGTTGCCGAAAAGGAATTGGACCAGGCGATTCACGATACGCAGGCCATCGCCGGCACGGTCATCGTCGAGAACCCGCATACCGGAGAAATTCTTGCGCTGGCCAACCGGCCGACGTTCAATCCGAATCTGCGCAAGCAGATTACGCCCAGCGCGCTGACCAACCGCGCCGTGAGCTACATCTATGAGCCCGGTTCGACGTTCAAGCTGGTGACCATCGCTGCGGCGCTCGAAGAGAAGCTTACAAATCCAGACGAAGTGTTCGACTGCCAGATGGGCTCGATTGTCTACAACGGCATGCGCATTCGCGACGCCAAGCCCCACGGTTTGTTACCGGTCTGGGGCGTACTATCAAAGTCGAGCGACGTGGGTTCGATCAAAATCGCGCTGCGCCTGGGCGAAGACCGCTACTACAAATACATTCGCGCTTTCGGATTTGGGCAGCAGACCGGCGTCGAATTGCCCGGCGAAACACGCGGCATGACCAAACCCCCGAGCCGCTGGTCGAAAGTTTCGATTGCTGCGATTTCGATAGGCCAGGAAATCGGTATATCTCCGATTCAGCTTAGCGGGCTGATTTCAACGTTCGCCAATGATGGAGTCTATGTGGCCCCGCGCATTGTCTCCGGAACTGTGCCTCCGCAAGGGGCGGTGCAGAATGTCGTGTTTCATCCGGCCGACGGCAGGCGCGTGATTTCTCCATACACTGCGGCGGAAATGCGATCGATGATGCAGAAAGTTGTACTGGATCCAGGTGGTACTACCGGTGGTCGGGCGATTCTCGAAGGTTACACGTCGGCGGGAAAAACCGGGACGGGGCAAAAAGTCGACCCGGCGACCGGAGCGTATTCGAAGACAAAATATGTTGGATCGTTCGCGGGATTTGCTCCGGTGAACAATCCACAGATCGTGGTCGTGGTGATTCTCGACTCAGCAGTCGGACCGCATCAGGGTGGCCAAGTCGCCGCGCCAGTTTTCCGCCGTATTTCGCAGCAGGTGCTGGAATATCTGCGCGTGCCGCACGATCTGCCGCTCGCGCCGAAGCACCAGTTATTGCTGGCGCAGTCGAAGATAAACGATAAAGACCTGTCTGACGACACTCCCGATCATCCCGGCGAGCCGCTGGAGACGGCGGAAGTGAATAGCGATTCGAGCGGGCCGGCGAAGGTGCCGAATGTGGCGCGGGCGTCCGCGCCCGCCGCTGCGGGACGCGCAGGAAATGTAGTCCAGGCGGCAATGCGGGAGCCTTTATCGTCGGGGTCGAGCAGTCCGGAAGTCCCGTCAAAGACGGCGGACGCGAGTTCCGCGTCACCTGCAAACCTGCCATCCAGCGGAACCGTGGTTCTCGACGTAGAGCAGGGCGGGATCGAAGTGCCGTCGTTCGTAGGCAAGACCGTGCGCGGTGCCGTGGAAGCCGCACAGGATGCCGGATTGCAGCTCGATGCTGTCGGCAGTGGCGTCGCGCGCCAGCAATCTCCCGCCGCGGGGACGCACGTGGCCGCCGGGGCGCGTGTCACGGTGCAGTTCGGTAGATAAGGTCAAAATCTTTAACCCAGAAAACACGGGGAACACAGAGGACGGTTGGCGAATTCCTCTGTGTTCCTCCGTGTACTCTGTGGTGAAAGCCCTCCCGGTTTGACCCGCCGAAAAAGCGCGTGATACGGTAATCAGTCACACCTAATCCCAGCAGTCCAGCCACTGCCGCTGATTGAGGTCTATTTTGTCTTTGGTTGAGGCGACGCCCACCGTCCGCAAAACGGCGCTGAACGCCGTCCATCGCCAGATGGGCGCGAAGATGGTGGAGTTCAACGGCTGGGATATGCCAGTCGAGTATCCCGCGGCCATAGGTTGCGGAATCATTAACGAGCACATGGCGGTGCGCACCGGCGTGGGCATCTTCGACGTTAGCCACATGGGAGACATTCGCTTGGCCGGGCCGCAGGCGCTGGCTGCGGTGCAGCACATTTCGATGAATGACGCTTCACGGCTGGCGATCGGGCAGGCGCAATATTCGGCGCTGCTGTATCCCGAAGGAACGTTTGTCGATGACGTCATTGTCCATCGCCTGGGCGAGGACGAGTACCTGTTGGTAATCAACGCCGGGACGCGAGAGAAGGATTTCTCCTGGGTGCGCGACAACACGCGCCAGTTCGACTGCGCGGTGGAGAATCTTTCGGACGATTTCACCCAGATTGCGATCCAGGGGCCGAAGGGCGTGAACCTGCTGCAGAAACTCACCGACGCCGATTTGAGCGCGGTGAAGTTTTACTGGGTGACGCGCGGAAAACTGTGCGGCTTGAACAACATTCTTATGGGGCGCACGGGATACACAGCCGAAGACGGCTTCGAGATCTACGTCCCTGCTGACGAGGCGACCAGCGCCCGGGTCTGGTATGAGATTCTGGCGGCGGGCAAGGAGTTTGGCGTCGTCCCGTGCGGGTTGGGGGCACGCAATACGCTGCGCCTTGAAGGCAAGCTTCCGCTCTACGGGCACGAAATTTCCGATACCATTAATGTGTGGGAAGCGGGGCTCGATCGCTTCTGCAAAATGGAGAAGCCGGAGTTCGTCGGCCGGGCTGCTCTCGAGAAGGCGAAAGCCGGGGGCGTCAAGCGAAGTCTGGTGGGCCTCGAGATGACCGAGCGCGGCATAGCCCGCGATGGCTACAAAGTGCTCGATGGCGGTGGCCGCGAGATTGGATACGTGACGAGCGGATCGCCGGCGCCGTTCTTGAAGAAGAACATCGCGCTGGCCTACGTGCCGGTGGAGTTGGCGGCAGTGGGCACGGCGGTGAAGGTGGAAATTCGTGGTCAAGGCGTGGGAGCGGTGGTTGTCCCGACACCTTTTTATAAGAGGCCGAAGAAGGCGTGACACGGGGGCTGAAGCCCGGTTCTCCTGTTGCATTCGGTAACGCGGCCCTTGAAGGGCCGCTCTTCCACGGTCGTGGTTAGAGTCGTCTTTGTTTTAGAGTCGCCCTTTCTAGAGTCGCCTTGGTTAGAGTTCGATCGATTCGGGCTTCATTTTACGAAGGCGGAGAATCAGGAATGACAGCGAGCACCTAGCAGGCAGGAGCTAGAAGCTTTTATGCCTTACCCTACAGATCGCAAATACACCAAAGAACACGAATGGATTCAGGTGAACGGAAACTCCGCGACGATCGGCATCACCGACTACGCGCAGCAGTCGCTGGGGGACATCGTGTTCGTCGAGACCCCCAAGGTCGGCGCGGAACTCACCGCTGGCAAGACGTTTGGCACGGTCGAGTCGGTCAAGGCGGTGTCGGATCTGTTCGCTCCCGCGTCAGGCACCGTGACCGAAGTCAACGCGGCTTTGGCCACGTCGCCCGAGAACGTGAACAAGGACGCGCACGGTTCGTGGATGCTGAAGCTATCGCTCAAGAATCCGAGTGAGTTGAACGGCCTGCTCTCCGCCGCCGATTACGAGAAGTTTGTGGCAGAAGAGGCGGGACACTGAAAAAAGCGGACCTCAGCCGTCGGACCTCAGACGTGGAGACTTTGACGCTTTTGCCGAGGTCTGAGGTCCGACGTCCGACGCCGGTTTAGAATTTCCTATGCGCTATTTACCGAAATCTCCTTCCGACCGCGAAGCCATGCTGAAAACGATTGGCCTGCGCTCGGTCGACGACCTCTTTGCTCCTATTCCCGCCGAATACCGCCTGACCCGCGATCTGAACATCCCGAGGCAGATGGCGGAGTCGGAAATTGTCGACTTCTTCCGCCAGCGCTCGCGTGAGAATGGCGACGGCTACACCAGCTTTCTGGGCGCGGGCGCATATTTCCATTACCGGCCCGTGATTATTGATTCGCTGATTTCACGAGGCGAGTTTCTGACCGCTTACACTCCGTACCAGGCGGAGATTTCTCAGGGCACCCTGCAGTCCATCTTCGAATTCCAGACGATGATCTGCGAATTGACGGGCATGGAAGTAGCGAACGCGTCGATGTATGACGGTTCCACGGCGGCGGCGGAAGGAGTGATGATGGCGGTTCGCCTGACGGGCCGGAGGTCGGTGGTCGTGGCGCGCAGCCTGCATCCTGAGTATCGCGAGGTGTTGGCGACATACGCGACGCATCAGGGCATGCCCCTATCGGTCGCAGGTTTCGGCGACGACGGCCGCGTGAATCTGAGAGAACTTGAGAAGTTGATCACACCCGAAACCGCATGCGTGCTGATTCAATCGCCAAACTTCTTCGGCACGATTGAGGATGTCGCGGCGATCGCCGACATCGCGCACAAGCACGGGGCCATGCTGGTTGTCTCGATTGCGGAGGCGGTCTCACTCGGCATCGTGGAACCTCCGAGGGATGCAGACGTGATCGCCATGGAGGCGCAGTCGTTCGGCGTGCCTCTCGGATTCGGCGGACCTTACTGCGGCGTCATTGCCACGCGCGAGAAATATGTGCGGCAGATGCCCGGGAGGCTGGTCGGACAAACCGTCGACAAACAAGGCAAGCGCGGATTCGTCCTGACGCTGGCGACGCGCGAACAGCACATCCGGCGCGAGAAGGCGACGTCGAACATCTGCACTAACCAAGCGCTGGTCGCCCTGATGGTCAACATCTTTATGACCGTCTACGGCAAAGTGGGTCTGAAGGAACTAGCCAAACAGAATCTGGCGAAGGCGGTTTACGCAGCGGGCCAGTTCGCCAAGCATGGGAAAGTTTTGTTCGGCGGCACGCCACGCTTCAACGAGTTCGTGGTGCAAACCAGCGAAGATCCCTACGCCATTAACAGCCGACTGCTGGGACATAAGATGGTGGGCGGGCTGCCGCTGAAGAAGTTTTATCCCGAACTGGGGAACGCGGCGTTGTGGTGCTGCACCGAGCTGACCACGCGCAGCGCGATCGACACTGCCGTGGGATTGGTCGCCGAGAGCGAACGCGCCGTGCGTTCTTCTTCTACCAAGGAAGAAGTGGAAGAGGTGGCGCGATGAAACACATGACCCGCAAGGCCACTCGCCACGTCAACCAGAACGAGGGCTTGATCTTTGAGAAGTCTTCGGCCGGCAAGGCGGCTTGGAAGTTGCCGCCGCTCGATGTGCCGGAAGTCGATACCGCCGAGCTTCTGGGGACATCCGAGAGAAAGGATCTGGGCAACATGCCGGAAGTGAGCGAGATCGAAATCATCCGGCACTTCACTCGGCTTTCCACGTGGAATTACGCCATCGATCTCGGCATGTATCCTCTGGGTTCGTGCACGATGAAGTACAACCCGCGCGTGAATGAGGCGGTGGCGCGGGTCGAGGGAATCGCCAACGGGCATCCCTACCAGCCGGAGAAAATTTCGCAGGGCGCGCTGCACATCATTAAAACGCTGAGCGAGCAACTGATCGAGATTACCGGCATGGACGCGATCACGCTGCAGCCCGCCGCCGGGGCGCATGGTGAAATGACCGGCCTGCTTATGGTTCGCGCCTATCACCAGTCCAAAGGCAATGCGCGCAAGAAAATTCTCATTCCGGACTCGGCTCATGGAACCAATCCGGCGACCGCCGCGATGGTGAACTATGCGGTCGAGAATCTGAAGTCGGATTCGCGCGGCATGGTCGACATCGCAGCTCTTGAAGCGCAGATGAACGAAGATGTCGCCGCGCTCATGCTGACCAATCCCAACACGTTGGGCGTGTTTGAGCAGGACATTCACAAGATTGCCGACATTCTCCACGCCAAAGGTGGCCTGCTATACATGGACGGCGCCAACATGAACGCGCTGGTCGGCAAGGTGCGCCCCGGCGATTTCGGCGTCGACGTCATGCACCTGAACCTGCACAAAACTTTCTCGACTCCCCACGGCGGAGGCGGTCCCGGGTCCGGTCCCGTGGCGATCAAGAAAGCTCTCGAACCTTTTTTGCCGACGCCGGTGGTGACCACGAAATCCGACGGCACACTTGGTTTTGACTACAACCGTCCGCAGTCGGTGGGACGCGTGCGTGCGTTTTACGGCAACTTCGGAATGTTTGTGCGCGCGCTGGCTTACATTCAGGCGAATGGGCCTGATGGTCTGCGGCAGACGACGGAAGACGCGGTGCTCAACGCCAACTACATTCGCAAAGGATTGGAAGGCACCTACGATCTGCCCTATTCGACGCCGACCATGCACGAAGTCGTGTTCAGCGACAAGGTGCAGTTGAAGAAAGGCGTACGCACCATGGACATCGCCAAGCGCCTGATCGATTACGGGTTTCATCCCTATACGACGGCGTTTCCGCTGATTGTGCCGGGCGCGCTCATGATCGAGCCGACCGAGAGCGAGTCGAAGGAAGAGATGGACTTGTTCATTGAGGCGATGAAGTCGATCGCAGAGGAAGTGGAAGAAGATCCGCAGACCGTGCTCGATGCACCGCATTCGACGCGGGTTTCGCGGTTGGACGAGACCGCTGCGGCCAGGAAGCCTGTCTTGCGGTGGAAACCAGCGGTCTGAACTTCTGGGTCGCGCATTACTTCGGTGTGTTTTCTCGATGCGCGCTTTGGGAGCTTGCTTTTGCCTTATGCTTAAATCTTTTTGTGGCCACTCCCGCGCGAGAAACGCTGATTCCACCCGCTAAGGGCGAGGGCCTGTTTTCTTCCCCCGAAAAGCAAAATCTCATTCTCTGCCTTCTACTGGCGGCGGTCACGCTGGTGCTTTATAACCCGGTGAACCACCATCCCTTCGTCAACTACGACGATGACCGCTATGTGGTGCAGAACCCTCATATCCGCGGCATCTCAGGGGAGACGATTGCGTGGGCGTTCACCACCAACGCGGAAGCGAACTGGCATCCGCTCACCTGGATTTCTCACGCGCTGGACTACCAGTTGTTTCGACTGAATGCCGGCGGCCACCATCTCACCAGCCTGTTGCTCCATGCCGCGAATGTCGTTCTTCTGTTTCTATTGTTGAAGCGGGCGACTGGTCGTAGCGACCTCAGCCTGATGGTGGCGGCGCTGTTTGCCGTTCATCCCATCAACGTCGAGTCGGTGGCGTGGGTCGCCGAGCGCAAAAATGTTCTCTGTACGTTCTTTTTCTTCCTGACCCTGTGGGCTTACGGGTGGTACGCCCGAAGGCCCGACTGGCGCCGATATCTTGCTATAGCCACATTCTTCGCGATGGGGCTGATGTCGAAACCGATGGTCATCACGCTGCCTTTCGTTTTGTTGCTGCTCGACTATTGGCCGCTGGGGAGAATTGAAGGATCGCCCGCTGACACACAAAACGAGATTCCACAGCGGTCCATCTCGAAACTCTTGATTGAAAAATTGCCGTTGCTCGCGCTGTCGGCGGCGAGTGCGTGGATCACGATGAAGGCGCAGCGGGCGGGTGGGGCGGTGCGATCGGAGCAGCAGTTTCCGTTCGGAGTGCGGTTGGAGAATTCGGTCGTCGCATACGGCGCATACCTGTGGAAGATGATTTGGCCGGCGAAGCTGGCGGTGCTCTACCCACATCCCGGAAATTCGCTGCCGGTGTGGCAAATCGCGCTGGGAATCGCGGTGCTTCTAGGTGTGAGTGCAGTGGTGTTGCGTTACCGTTCGCGACGCTACCTGGCGACGGGTTGGCTCTGGTTTCTGGGCACGCTGGTTCCGGTGATCGGAATCGTGCAGGTGGGCTACCAGTCGATGGCCGATCGCTACGCCTACATTCCTTTAATCGGGGTATTCGTGATGGTGGTGTGGGGCGCGGCTGATCTCGCCGATCGCTGGAAGCTGGCTCCCGTTTGGCGCGTGCTGCCCGCGGTGGTGTTCCTGTTGGCGCTTTCATGGGCCGCGCGGCGGCAGCTTGGCTACTGGGCCAGTGGGTATGATCTCTGGTCTCACACCGTGGCCGTGAATCCCAACAATTTCATCGCTCACGACAATCTGGGCGATGCTCTGCTGGCCGAAGGCAAGCCGACGGAGGCTTATGCCCAGTTTCAGATGGCGGCGGCGATTATGCCCACCGATCCATGGAGCCATACCAGCATGGGGGCATACCTGCAGGAACAAGGCCGGCTTCAGGAAGCGATGGTGCAATACCGCATGACCATCGGCCTTAGCCGAGACCAGGCTATGCTCGCTTTAGCGTATGCCAACCTCGGCTCAGTATTCCGGGACCTGGGCTATGAAAACCAAGCACGGGAAAGTTACGATCATGCGATTGAGCTAAATCCTGGTCAGTTCAACGCGTATTTCGGACGTGGGGTGCTGCTCGAACGCCAGGGCAGGCTGGCGGAAGCGATCAGCGATCTTTCCCGTTCCGCGGAATTGCAGCCCACGGCGCAAGCTTACGTTGAACTGGGGCGATTGTTTGCGCAGAGCGGGCACGTCCCGGAAGCGCTGAATGCCTACCAGCAGGCGCTGAAAATCTCTCCTGATCTGGTCGAGGCGCAACAGGCCGCCGACGCGCTGCGGCAACAGAAGAAGTAAACCGCGCCGCAACTCCTAACTTTTTCTTGAGGTCACCACGAAAACGCGGCGGCTTCGGGCTCGATGTGCTCACCGTTGGGGATTGTTGATTGCCGATTTTTGACTGTTGATTGAACATCCTGCCAATCGACAATTCAAAAAATCAGCAATCAACAATTGCCCCTCGCGGATTATTTAGCCGAGATGTCGACCGAGGCCCGAGTCGTCTCCCAGTCGATCTGGAGCGAGCAACCGCCGCCGGACTTTGCGTAGGAGATCGTGAAGTTTTCCACGGGCGCGGGCAGCTTCGAGACTTTCATATCCACGCGCGCCAGTTCGTCGCTTTCATACTTGTAGGGGATGCCCCATTCGCCGGTCTTCTTGTTGACGATCAGAGTCCACTTGTCGGCGGCAGGAACGGTGAAGATGGTGTAGCTGCCGGCCGGCACGGTCTTGCCGCCGACGACTACGTCGGCGCTGGCCACAAAGGTTGTCGCGGAATTGGCTCCGGTGCGCCAGACCTCGCCGAAAGGTACGAGGCCGCCATAAATCTTGCGTCCCTTAGCGCGCGGGCTGGAGTAGTCGGTCTTGATGGTCTTGCCGCCGAGATCGCAAGTAGCCGAGGCCGGCGGACTGGCCTGCGCCGAAGCGAACAGGCTGAGGGTCAAAATCGCAAATACGACAAGGGCAATTCTTTTTTGCATGGTCTCTCCTTTTGAGATATGGAATGCCAAGAGTTTGGACGTGTGAGTGAAGAATAGGTCAGCAGCCACGCCATTATGCGCCATCGGAGCATGCAGTTACAATCGTCCCATGCCGGTATTCGACGAAAAGCAGGAAGAACTGGAACACTACGAGACCATGATGGGCGTGCCCCGCGGACGTCTCGCGGTCACGATGGATACGATCACCGACGCCATGGCGCTGGTCGGCCAGCACGGTGTCTATTGCCAGAGCCAGCGCTGGCCGGGCAAGCCCGTGATGGACATTCAGATCATCATGAAGAGCCTGACCGACGCGAAGGAACTGATCCAGAGCGTGATGGAAGAGCTGAAAAAAAAGCCTGCGTGAACCCTTTGTCCCTCAGTGTCCTCTGTGGTCAACGCTCTCAGGGTTTTACCGTGACCATCACCACCCCGTGCGACGCGACCGCCGCCGAGAATTTCCCGGTAAACTTTCCCACATCCTTGTGCAGCCACAAGTCACGCACCGAAGCGCTGACCGCGCTGGGATAGCCGAGATCCTCCCAGTTCGCGGAGATTTGCTGTTCGGTAGCGCCGCGGTTCAGGAGTATGACAGCACGGCTTCCGTCCTTTAATTGCTTCGCCCAAACTTCCAGGTCGCCGTTCTTGGCCACGCGTTCGCCCTCACGTCCCAGCGCGTCCTGATCTACCGCAATCACTTCCGTGTTGGTGAGAATGTCGTGAATCTCCGGCCGCATGGTGCGCAGGTCGTTGCCCGCGATCAGCGGCGCCGCCAGCAGCGCCCACAAACTGAAATGCGAGCGGTACTCAACGTCGGTCATCCCGCCGTTTCCAACTTCGAGCATGTCAGGATCGTTCCAGTGCCCCGGCCCGGCATACGATTGCAGGCCCGCCTCCTGGTCGATAATCGCCGTCACGCCATTCGAGCAGCAGTTGCCGTCGGGCCATTTTTCTTTACCGCCCCAGCGGTCCTGGATGTCGCCGGTCGAGCGCCACAGGTTGCCGCCGACTTCCTTGCCCCACAGCCACGGCTTGGCCGTGCCCCACTCGCAGATGCTCAGCACGATCGGCCGCCCGGATGCGTCGAGAGCCGCGCGGATGTTGGCATACGACGCCTTCGCATCCTGCGTGGTCGTGCTGCACCAGTCATATTTCAAATAGTCGACGCCCCACGCCGCGTACTGCACCGCGTCCTGATATTCGTGCCCCAGACCGCCGGGACGCCCGGCGCAGGTCTTCGATCCCGCGTCCGAATACACGCCGAACTTCAGTCCGAGCGAATGAATATAATCGCCGACGGCCTTCATGCCATGCGGAAAACGCTGTGGGTCCGCGACGATGTTGGCATTCGCGTCGCGGCTCACCTGCCAGCAGTCGTCAATGTTGACGTAGAGGTACCCTGCGTCTTTCATGCCCGACTTCACGACTGCGTCGGCCATGCTCTTGATCATGTCTTCGCTGACGTTGCAGGCAAACTTGTTCCACGAGTTCCAGCCCATCGGCGGCGTGAGCGCTAGATTCGCGGACGGCGCAGGCTTCTCTTGCGCGACAACAGCGGTGACAAATAGCAGGAAGCAGAAGAACAGGGAAGGAAGGGCTCGTCTCATTTTCATGCAGACGTTTTACCAGAAGCGGGCAGAGATTGGTAGAAGGGAGAGCGAAACTCTATCAAGGCGAATCTCGAGATCGGATTTGGGAAGGAGCGGTGTGGGAAGGGCTCGGCTTCCAGCCGTGCCGTTAGAGCTCATCTGCTTCGCGGGCTTTAGCCCCTGAGGGCTGCTCCCGCTGGAATTCGAACGGGAACCAAGTCACCAAGCAGCGCGCGGTCGATCCCATTTACAATGCCCGGTTGATCCATTTCTGAATCACGGCCGTCGACGGAGGAACTTCATGCGCAGACTTCTACCTCTTATTACGCTGGTCATTTGTAGTTGTTCTGTTCTCTGCGGACGCGCCTACGGCCAGAACACCAGTTCTCCCATTGGAATCTTCGAGGGGCACGGCGATGTAGGGACTATCCTGCACGCTGGCTCAGTCGACTACGATGCTTCGAAGAAAACGTACACGATCAGCGGCAGTGGCGAAAACATGTGGTTGGCGGCGGATGCGTTTCAGTTCGTGTGGAAGAAGGTGTCAGGGGACGTGACGTTGACCGCCGACATTTCCTTTCTGACCAAGACAGGGAACGAGCATAAGAAGGCGGTGCTGATGCTGCGGCAGAGCCTGGATGCCGACTCCGTCTACGCGGACGTGGCCCTGCACGCCAGCGGCCTGACTTCGCTGCAATTCCGCGATGAGAAGGGCGCGGTCACGCGAGAAGTCCAGTCGCGCCTCTCAGCCCCGAAGCGCCTGCGCATCGCAAAGCGGGGGGATTATGTCTACATGTCCCTGGCAGCGGATGGCGGCGAGCCCCAACCCGAGGGAGGCTGGCTGCGCATTCCACTGCAGGGTCGGTTCTACGTCGGGCTCGGTGTCTGTTCTCATGACCAGGATGTTGTGGAACAAGCCGTCTTCGCGAATGTTGTATTAGGTGACGTCGCTGCGGCCAGCGTGGGCAAGGTGACTCTGTACAGCACGCTCGAAACCATCGACATCGACTCCGCCGACCGGCGTGTTGCTTATCTGGCGCAAGGGCGCTTCGAAGCTCCTAACTGGACCCGCGACGGCAAGGCATTTCTCTTCAATCGCGACGGGCACATCGAGCGCCTCGCCGTCGGCGGCGATAAGCCGGTGACCATCGACACCGGTTTGGCGACGCGCTGCAACAACGATCACGGCATCTCGCCAGACACCACCCAACTCGCCATCAGCGACAACTCGCAGGGGGACCACGAATCGCAGGTTTACATTGTCCCCATCGCCGGCGGCGCGCCGCGCCGCATCACGCAGAAATCTCCATCGTACTGGCATGGCTGGTCGCCTGACGGGAAGACGCTGGCCTTCGTGGGCCGGCGCAACGGCGATTTCGATATTTATGCGATCCCGGCGGCCGGCGGCGAGGAGACGAGGCTGACGACTGCCAAGGGACTGGATGACGGCCCGGAGTACACACCGGATGGTAAGTACATTTATTTCAATTCCGAGCGCACGGGCCACATGCAAATCTGGCGCATGAAGCCCGATGGCAGCGAGCAGGAGCAAGTCTTCTCCGACGACCTCAACAACTGGTTCCCGCACATTTCTCCCGACGGCCAGTGGATGGTGTTCCTGACTTACAGCGCCGACGTGACTGGCCATCCTGAGAATAAGGATGTGATGCTGCGGCTCATGTCACTCGCCGACAAGAAGATCACAGTGCTGGCGAAATTGTTCGGCGGTCAAGGAACGATCAACGTTCCCTCGTGGTCGCCCGACGGCAAGCAGGTGGCGTTCGTCAGCTACATGCTGATTCCGTAAGGGAAGGAGAGCAAGTCGCTAACCTCATTCCGGTGCTCGAAACGGCGACGCAGGCAATCCTTCTCTATTAAACAAATTGCAGTTCGGGTTGGCGGCCCATGCATAGCGAACTGAGACCGGAGTCGGAACCGCTGGGCTCGACACGACAACGGATGTGCCGTCGATCTTGGCGTCGGCTGCCGAATACTTTCCGTCCGCGCCCGCGACTTCGAATCCAGTGAGCTCCGCGCCTTTCGCGACCAGTCCTCCGGCGTGGTCAAACCACACGCGCAGGGCATGTTCTTCATGAGTGATCTGGCGGTACAGCGGGCCAGACCACTCGAGTTTTTCCCCAAACGCAATCGCGCGCGCGGCCAGCGCCAGCCGCAGGCCGACGTCCTGCTTGTTTTTGGGATGAATGTCGTTCGGGTCGCCGATATCGATGGTGACGGCCATCCCCGTGTTCTTGAGCGCGAGCGCCTGGCGCTGCGCGTTGCGAACCTCCGGCCAGAGTTCATCGG
>Ga0210384_10001029_pt1 | contig 39806 bp, 42 predicted proteins | sample IncBWH2MmetaG_FD_160574 | JGI IMG/M metagenome (GOLD analysis project Ga0210384, IMG submission 160574) | Forest soil microbial communities from Barre Woods Harvard Forest LTER site, Petersham, Massachusetts, United States - Inc-BW-H-2-M | ecosystem: Environmental > Terrestrial > Soil >...
CCGGATCTCGCTGACCGTGCGATTCCGGTTGTCGGTATTGATGTCCAGCAGAACCGCCACGCCGCCCGGCCCGTAACCCTCGAGCGAGAACTCTTCGTAGGTCGCCCCCGGCAATTCGCCCGTGCCTCGCTGGATCGCCCGCTTGATGTTGTCCTGGGGCATGTTTTCCGCCTTGGCAGCGAGAATCGCGCCCCGCAAACGCGGGTTGGTGTCAGGATCACCGCCGCCATTTTTGGCGGCAATCGAAATTTCCTTGATCAGACGGGTAAAAATCTTGCCGCGCTTGGCGTCCAGCGCGCCCTTCTTATGCTTAATTGTGGCCCATTTAGAGTGCCCGGACATGGAAATACCTCGTGTTTAATAAACTTGGATTGCTTTGAGCTTGATTACGACGACCTTGATTCCGCTGATTGTAACTGCAAAAGACGCGCCCGTAGAGGAGATCACAGAATTACCCTCGGGATTGCCGCGAAACAACCGCAGGCGACTTAAAAGTATAGCACGGAGCAGGTTCACGCCCGTTCTTTGGGCGCGGGCTGGCCGGTGCTCCAGGTCGGTGCTGACGTTGCGTCGATGAAGTGCCTGCATGAGACCAACCTCGACCTGTCTAGGAAGTTTGTTCCGATTTCGTAAAAGATCCCACCCTTCCTACTTGCCGCCCGCTCAAGAGAATACAACTTTGGGCTGAAGATCGGCAGCATTGGTCCACAGCAATACCCCTTTGCGGACAACTTCGCCCCAGAGTTTGTAGCCGGGTTCACTCCGCTCAACGATTTCTTCCAATTTCCTTACCGTAGCTTTACGCCGATCTCGGTGCCTGCCGGGTACGATGCAAGCTACTTCCAAAACTATTTCGTCAACAACCCCAGCGAGACACCGGACGGTCCCGATGCGAATGATGACGATGAGTAAGAACGGAAGATAATTAGACCGGCCGGTGCGCCGGGCTTCGGGCGCTGGCTCCAAACGGGCCAGCGCCGCAGGTGTAAAACCCAGCAATTCGATGATATACTCCGTGAAATCGAAGGGGGCTTGGTGCTCTCGGGCGCTCCCTTTCTCCTCTCCCACATTCTCGACAGAGGCAATCCTAATGCATCCCCGTAGGCCCTTCTCAACTTTGCGGAACGTCGTACTTTCCTTTTCGTTGGCCGCAACGCTCTTGCCAGCCAATGCCTGGGGTGGCGCCAAATTCAAGGTACTGCACCACTTCTACGCGGGCAAGAACAACAACGGCGGATTATATGGCGGCCTGACCCTCGACTCGAAGGGCAACCTGTATGGGACAACTTGGGGCGGGGGCGGTGGGAGCGGCACTGTCTTCGAATTGATGCCCTCCAGCGAGGGCGTTTGGACTGAAAAAGTCTTGCATAGCTTCGATTGGCGCAAAGAAGGCAACGCTCCCCTGGGCATCTTGCTCTTCGATGGCGACTCCACCCTGTATGGTACGACAAGTATCAACGGTCCCAGCGGCGTCGGTGCTGTCTTCCAGTTGACATACGCTTCTGGCGTTTGGAACTCCAGCGTGATCGCCGACTACGGTTCGCATGCAGGTGTGGTCTTTGATCAGGCGGGCAATCTTTATGGCAATATAGGTCCAGGCGAGTACGACGAAGGGGCAGTCACCGAGTTGGTTCCCGGCGCGGGAGGCTGGACCCAGAGCTACTTGTACAGCTTCTGCCGCAAAGTTAACCCCTGCCTCGACGGCGATGCTCCCATTTCCGGCGTCGTCTTCGATAGCGCAGGAAACCTCTATGGCACCACCGAGTACGGCGGCAAGGGTATCGGCGGGGACTGGGGTACCGCGTATGAGTTGAAGAAACAATCGGACGGCACTTGGAGGCACATTTTATTGCACAGTTTTCCTGCCTCCGCTAATGACGGCAAGCTTGTCTATGGCGGCTTGGTTCTGGACAAGTCGGGAAACCTGTATGGGACGACGCTGCAAGGCGGGGGCAAGGGCTGCGGGGAGGGTACGGGCTGTGGGACGGTTTACGAGCTGGCACCTACGGCGAAAGGTTGGAAGGAAACTGTGCTCTACAATTTCCCCAATCCTAAAAACGGCGCTGGTCCCAGCAGCTCACTGACCTTCGACGCGTTTGGCAATCTTTGGGGAACCGCCGCCGGCGGGACGGGCCAGTGCAATGGCGGTTGCGGCGTGGTCTTCAAGATGACGCCCGGCTCCAACGGACAGTGGACATACAGCGTGGTACACCAGTTCACCGGCAACGACGGAGCGTATCCTAACGCCAGCGTAGTTTTCGACAGCAAGGGCAATCTCTACGGCACGACGGAACTGGGCGGCGGTGGAAACAGCGTGGGCGTGGTGTTTGAAATTACTCCGTGAACGAGTTTCTTGCCCTTCGCCTTAAGCGCTCTGATTCCGATTTGCTGCTCCACGGCCCTTGCTGCCGGACAAAAGCCGTGACGGCCAACCTCTCCGGGGCTGGCCCAGCCTTCTTCCGAGTTACTCAACCACGTAGCGACTGGCCACAGATGCCTCCACTTCACCGACGATCATGGTGCCCCACCCTTTCCCGCATCCTTTGCGGAAAGGGTGGGTGCGAAATTCCCAATTTGGAACCGGCTCCAAAGCCCGCTCACTTTCCTCTTGACCCGCGCTTTCAATTCCGATAACATAAAGACATGCAGATTATCTGCAAGATAATATAAGCTCTTTGACAATCTGGCCATGCTCGAGGCGTCCGGCCGCTTCCAAGGTGCTGAGTCCGGCAAATCATGATGGAGGCGAAACCATCGTCCAGGTGTACCCGCAGTTTCAACGAGGGAACCGCGGGCAGTAGGGCCACACCATAACTCCAATGTTTTGAATATTTTGCCCGTAACTACTTTAAGAACCATAGATCTAGGAGGCAAGAAAAATTCCGGTCCTTTGTTTTCTAGATTTTGCGGGAAATTGAGCGTTTTTTTTCAGGGAAATTGTGCACCGAAACTGGTGCAGCCCGGCCTAAAGCCTACGCTCCGCAGGCAGCTTCTCGTGCCACGCCTTGTAGGCATACACAACCGCCAACAGCGGAGGCGCAAGCAGGACACCCCAGAACGGAATCAGAATGCCCAGCACGATCGGAGTCAACAAAGAAGCCCATATCGGCACTTTAGCCACGCGCTTCATGATATAGGGCTGCAACACGAAGCCATCCACCACGGCGATCACAGCGTAAAGCATCAGAACGTAGAGCGGATGTTCCCAGTCCCCCCAGCGAAAAGTCGCCGCCAGAACGGGACCAATCACCCCGAGCACCGGCCCCAGATGCGGGACGACCTGCAGAGACGCGGCCAGCAGCGCCCACAGCGGAGCCCAAGGCACCCCGAGCGCATAGAGCCCGACCAGCCACAACACTCCGACCGCAATCGAATCCTGCATCTGCGCGATCAACCAGTTCTTAAGCGCGCCGCCAGTGATCCGAAAATGTTCGCCAAGATTCATGCCATCTCTGATGCCCTGCACCAGCCCGACGCCTCATCCAACCGTACTGGACAGGGTCCCGGCCTGTAAACCTTGCCGATCAGGATTCGTCCATACTCATAGCACCCAGTCATCTCTGAAAGAGCAGGCGTGGAAACCGCAATCACGACGGCGTTGAACTCACCGGTCGCAAAAGAAGAGGAAGCCATCTCGTCGAAAAGCTTCGACGAGATCATCCGGCAACACCAGCGTCGAGTGTACCGCGTCCTATACCTGCTGCTGAAGGACGCGGACGCAGCCGACACGCTCACCCAGGAGTGCTTTCTGCGCGCGTACAAGAAACGGGAAAGCTTCCGCGGCGAATGCCGGATCGAGACCTGGCTTTTGCGAATCGCGGTGAATCTGGCAAGAGATCACGGAAAGAGCCGCCGCGCCTCGTTCTGGAGAAGGCTCATCGGCCTGGAGGACGCTGAAGGAAGTGAGACTGTACCCCGCCAGTTCCCGGGATCACAGCCGTCCCCTGAACGTGTCCTGCTGGCACGCGAGGAGTTAGAAGCCGTCTGGGCTGCGGTCGCTTCTCTTTCGCAACAACAGCGAACCATCTTTCTTCTTCGCTTCGCCGAAGAGATGTCGTTAGCGGAAATCGCAGCCATATTGAGCCTGAGCGTCGGAACAGTCAAAGCGCACCTGTTCCGCGCTACGGCCAAGGTTCGAGAAACAGTGAAGGAGAAATCATGCTAACCCGCCATCTAAGCGATGAGGAATTGAGCGAGATAATCCTCGACAGTGATCGGCAGCACTTGCGCCAGACTCTCGGCGCCCTGCCGGAATGGGCTCACGCCGCCGCGGAACATCCCGAAGTCTTCTGGAAACGGCAGCGGGCAGCAATACGGACGCGCATTGCTGACACGCCGGAAGGCTCGTCCGCTCGAATCGTAACCGGGTGGGCAGGCGCGTTCGCGCTCGTCCTGCTCGCGATCTTCCTTCTGCACACCAGCCCCGCTCCGCGACCGTCGAGAGCACAGACTGATCCGGACCAGGAGCTGCTAGTAGCGGTCGAGCAAACCGTGCAAAACGGAGTTCCTCAAGCCCTGGAACCCGCTGCGATGCTTGCCGACGAAATCAGCGGCAGCAATCAGCCAGTCCCAATCCCATCACGTTTCCAAGGAGAATCGAAATGAAGGTTGCCAAAGTGAAGATCGCGCAAATGAAGATGAGCAAATTCTGCTACATGTTCGTATTCCTAATCTCGGTTTCGGCGCTGGCGCAATCGCCACCGCCGGTTCCTCCTCCGCAGAATCAGGTCTTCGTGCGGCAAAGTGGCGGGAAGGTCATGATCCGCAGTGAGATGGGCAAGTGGTGGAAGGATTCGAACCTTGCCAAGAAATTGCAGCTCACCGAGGGCCAGATTACGCAGCTGGATCAGATTTTCTTCGATCATAAGATGAAGCTGGTTGACTATGGCGCGGAAATGGAAAAGGAAGATCTGAAGCTGCAGAATCTTCTCGACGCCGACATCCCCAATGAAGGTCAAGTAGGGACCCAGGTGGACCAGGTCCTGACCGCGCGCGGTAAATTGGAGCGCGAGTACACCATGATGAATCTCGATCTGCGCAAAGTGTTGTCCGTGGAACAATGGCGCCAACTCAAGTCCATCCGCGAGGAGCGAGGCGGTCCGACCGAGCACTTCTTCTACAAGAAGCTGCCGCCCGGCGGGCCTCCTCCGGGACCAGGAGCCGACCTTATGCCCCCTCCGCTTCCACCGCTTCTGGATGACTCATTTTGAGCTAAGCGCAGTGGTGCAGGCTGCCTGCCGTACTTCAAAGACGCAGGCAGCCTGGCTTTTCCGCCGTGTTAAACTCGGAACGTAATCCTTCAGCGAGGAGACGCGGATGAAATTCGGCGTCATCATTTTCCCCGGATCGAACTGCGATCACGACGCGTATTGGACCGTCCAGCAGGTGGCGAAACAGCCGGTCACATTCCTGTGGCACGAATCTCATGATCTCGAAAACTGCGATGCCGTCGTTGTTCCCGGCGGTTTTGCCTATGGCGATTACTTGCGCACAGGTGCCATCGCCAAGTTCTCTCCCGTGATGGAATCGGTACGAAAGTTCGCCGAAGGGGGCGGACTGGTGCTGGGCATTTGTAATGGCTTCCAGATTTTATGCGAGTCCGGTCTGCTGCCCGGAGCCTTGATGCGCAATGTGGGCTTGAAGTACGTTTGCAAGCCAGTCCAGGTAAGAGTCGAGATCGCCGATACTCCGTTCACTCACGCCTGCCGCGAGCGCGAGGTGCTCACCATCCCCATCGGACACATGGAGGGCAACTACTTCTGCGATGACGCCACGCTGTCCGAACTGCAGCGCGACCGGCGAATCGTATTTCGTTATTCAAACCTGCAAGGCGACATCACCATGGATGCCAATCCAAACGGTTCGCTGGACAATATTGCGGGCATCTGCAGTCCTGGCCGGAACGTCCTGGGGATGATGCCGCATCCTGAACGCGCAAGCGAGCCGGAACTTGGCGGCACCGACGGCTTCAAGATCTTCGACTCTCTCGTCGGAGTGATGGCGGAAAAGTAGTCCGAACCGCAAATCGAACCTGTTTTCCTCAAGATTCGATTCCGCACGCTCAATTAGCACTTCCCTTCCACATTTTTTTTTGCTAGCGTGGTGTCCCCTTCGCTTCCCGGACTGCCCGGTCTCGCATTCGTGTGTTTACACCGGGAGGAGTCCGATGACAGCACGAGAGATAATCGACAGTCTCTCCGGTACCCTGTTGTGCGACGAGCGCATCCTCAGCGTGCCCGAGAGAGAGCTGCTAGCCAATTTACTGCAGCGTACTCAAACCCAGGTGGGGGCCCCGGAAAATACCGTCGCCGAGGCAATCACTCGAACCGTAGGAGAAATCATCGCCGAACGAGCCCTCGGAGTCCTGGGGGAAGGCCTTACCCGGCAACTGCTGCAACAGCAGTTAGCGTCGTCGTCAAATTTTCCGCGACGAAGCGTGATTCGTGCCGGCACCCCAGGAACCCCGGTGCCGGGCCCCGCTCCTCAGGATCCAAACGCTCCGCGCCCGCCCGGCACCAGTCCGCCGCCGATCAGTGCCGGATCGCCCCCAATTTCGCCGCCATCGCCGGGTTCGAACGCTCCGCGCCCGCCCGGCACCAGTCCGCCGCCGATCAGCGCCGGTTCGCCGCCCGTCAGTCCGCCGTCGCCAGGACAAAACCAACCAAGGCCGCCGGGCACCAGTCCGCCGTCCATCACATTCACAACCACTACCGCGCAACCACGTATGGGAGGAGTAGCCGTGCTGGAGCCGGCGGACTTTTTGCCGGTTCAGTGCGTGGTGCTCGACGAGTTCCTGACCTTGACGGAGCTGAACACGCTGAGGCAATACGTTCTCGAACAGGAAATGCGGTTCGAGATCAGCGAGGTTCTTTCGCCCGGTGTCACTGGCGGCGCCGTGGACTATGAACACCGCCGGTCGCGCGTACTGATGGACATGAGTGGGCATGAAAGAATGATCGTCGATCGTCTTCTGACCTGCCTACCCAGGGTTCTCCAGAAGTGGGGCCGCGATCCATTCCCCATCTCCCGGGTCGAAACTCAAACCACTGCCAGCAACCACGGTGACTACTTCCACTGCCACAGCGACAACGGAGCGGAGGCGGTCGCGGCTCGAGAGATTACCTTCGTCTATTTCTTCCACCGCGAGCCCAAACGGTTCAGCGGCGGCGAGCTGCGCATCTACGACTCGCGGCGAGAAAACGACAACTCCGTCCCCACCGCAAACTACCGCACCATTGTGCCCGAGCAGAACCAACTGGTCCTGTTCGCCAGTGGGCTCTCGCACGAAATCACCCCGGTCGAATGCCCTTCAGGAGCATTCCCCGACAGCCGCTTCACGGTCAATGGATGGATTCACAAATGAAAGACGCGGTTTGGTTGGCGTGGATTGAGCAGCTCGCAGTCGCACCTGCGGGCCATGACCGGGACCAAGAGCTTCCCCGATCGCTCTTCCACTGCCGCCTGGACGATCAGCCGGACCATCTGGTGCCAGAACGTCTCCTCCGACCAGAGTACTGGGAGGGTCTGTCTGATCGTCCGCTTTTCTTGAACCCCGATTGCTTCTTCACCCGGGGCGGCGAACTGCCCGCAGCAGCTCGAGCCGCCGGCTTCGCCGCGGAAGGCGAGATGGTTTGGATCAAGGATCCCGGAAGCAAAGCTGTGCAACCCTTCTGGCTGGGTCACGACTTTAGAACCATGCTCTCCGGCGCACAACCCGGTGATCCCGTGTCATCGACGCTTTCGCCGCAAGCCCGGCGCGCTCTGGTGATGGCAAACGTCCTGGTGCCGGACGGCTACGCTTCCCATCGGCGCCAGCAGTGGGCAGAGATTGTGACTGTTACCCGCCCCCAGTTCCAGTCGCTGGGCTACGCTCCCGTAGGGCGCCTCATTCATCCCTTCCACATCGCGGCCTTGCGGCGTTATTACCGTCACCAACTCCGCGCCGGAAAACTTCGCCTCGGGGATGGACAAAGCCCGCTGCGCTACATCTCCTACAACGATCCGGTCGCCCGCTTCTTTCATCAACAGTTAAGCTCGGCGGTGACCGCATTCGCCGGCGAACCGGTAAAGCCGTCTTACGTCTATCTGGCCTCGTACCAGCCGGGGGCCATTCTGGAGAAACACACCGACCGCGAGCAGTGCGAATTCAGCGTGACCCTGTGCCTCGACTACGCGCCGGAACCAGGCAACGCGACTCCGTGGCCGCTTCTGCTTCATAAAGAATCGGGCACAGTAAACGTGTTTCAGGCCATCGGCGATGCCCTGCTTTATCGCGGCTGCCAACTGCCGCACTCCCGCGTGGCGCTGCCCGAGGGACATTCGTCCACCTCGATCTTCTTCCACTATGTGCGGGAAGACTTCACCGGCAGCCTGGATTAGGCTGCAGAGTCACGCTGCGGCCGGGCTATTCCAGGGCGAGAGCCATTTTGAGGGCTCGGTCCAACTCCTCAAGCTTGGAGCGCGCCAGGGAACCGACGAAGCGAGTCAGTTGCACCTTGCGGAGACTTACGAGGTTATCGCACAGGATCCAGCTTTCGCGTTTCAAACCCTCGTCGATGCCGACCGACACCTGAGTTGAGAACCCGTGTCCGCGAGTGAGTATCGGCGCGCAGACAACGCTGGGGAATCTGGAATCGATCAGGATCTGGCGGCTCACGACCACGAAACTCCGGTAAAGTTTAGGATCGTCGCTGGGATGATGAACGCGATAAATTTCGCCTCGTCTCATCTCTGCCGCCGGCTATTCCTGTGTCGCCTGATACCCGAGGACGTCTTCGACCTCGGCATTCAGCTCATCCGCGGCGTTATTGATGAGTTCGAGATCGCGAGCTTCAACCTGTTCCCGTGCACGCTTGCGCAAATACTGAGTAAGCACGGCTTCGATAAATGCTGAACGCGATTGCTTCGATCCCGCAATCCGATCGATGCCTGCCAGCACCTCTTTCGACAGTGTGATTGAAGTCTTCTCCTTCATACTACCATTGTACCACCCCACGCTAGATGTACAAACCCTGCGCGGGCCATTCCTTTTGCCGCGAGATACGGTGGGCACAGGACGCGCGGCTCGCCAATATGCTCAGCGCAGGAGCCGCCTCCATAGCAGGGCGATCACAAGGACGACGATGCCAATCACCATTGCCAACGCTCGCGGTCTGTTAGGCTTTTCTGTCATAGGTTCATCAAGCGTCTACTGCCGGAGGGCACAGATCGAAGCTTGTCCTTTGCCCGCCGCGGACAGTCGAGCACGGTTCCGCACGCGAGCCTCTATGCCCCTCGCTTGGTTTTCAACTCCACCAGTAACTGCTCGATGCGGTCTTCTTTCTCGAGCGCGGCCAGGCGCTCTTCCATGTTGTCGGCTGCGATCTCGGACTTTGCCTGGCTGAGCGCTTCCCTGTACCCAACCTTGACCTTCATGCGGTCGAAGGCTGCGGCGCTCGCGCCATTGCCGGCGGCTATCTTCGCGTCGCTGGCCTTGCCCACGGCCCGCGCCCGGCGATGCTGGGCGATCAGCAGATCGGCCTTGGCCTGGGCCTCGGTGAGTTTTTGTTCCAGTTGCCGCAACGCCGTCTTCAAGTTCTCGACCTGCGCTTTCTGATCGGTGATCTGTTGGGCAAATCCGTCGGTCAGCTCGCGGTAGCTTTCTACGCGTTCGAGAGCGACGCGCGCCAGGTCGTCCTGCTTCTTGTCGACGGCCAGCTCGGCCTTGCGCATCCACTCCGCCACTTTGTCTTCGTTCTCCTTGCGCCGCTTTTCCAGCAGATGCTGATCGGCGATGGCAATTGCTACCTGCGTCTTCACTTGCAGAAGCTGGTTGTGCATGTCAAGGATGACTTGCTTGATCATCTTCTCCGGGTGCTCAGCCTTGTCGATCAGGTCATTGAGGTTGGCCCTGACCAGTGTCGAAACTCTCTCTAGTAATGCCATGGTGAACTCCTTTGGGTCAGTCGTTGGTCGTTTGTCTTAGAACTTGTGCGAGGGATCGCGGCGCCGATCGCGATGCCTACTGCGATCCCTAACGCGAGCCACGCGCTTCCCGCGCCGAGAGCGATCGATAGAGCCGCGGCTAATCCAGCTCCGAGCGCGATACCGAGTCCGATTTGTGTGGATGGTTTTTTCATGTCCGTGCTCCGTGTCCGCGGGGGACGGGCGAGGACGCCCGTCCTCCATCGTTCACTTACTTCGCCGGGCTGGGCGCTGGCGGAAGCACATCAGGCTTCGCCGGTTTGTCGCCAACCGATTTGTCGCCGATCATTCGTACCTTCGACAGCAAGTCGGTCATGCTCATTCCAGATAGCGTTTCAAACAGCGCCGGAACTTGGGCGGCCATCTTGGTGATGTCGCCGGTGATCTTGTTCAATCCCGCGGCATCGCCGTTGCCGGTCGACACCACGGTGATTTTGTCGACATTCGCCAGAGGGCTCGCCAATGCTCTGACGATTTCCGGCAAGCTGGTGAACAACTTGTCGATCACTGCGGCCTGGTTGTACTCCTGATAAGCCTCGGCTTTGACGTTCATCGCCTTGGCTTCGGATTCGCCTTTCCTGAAAATGATCTCGGCTTCGGCCTCGCCCTGCGCACGAATCGACGCCGCGTGACCTTCGGCTTCGGCTGTCAGGCGCTGCTTTTCGGCTGCAGCCAACGTCTCGATGCGTTGACGCTCAATCTCCGCTCCCTTTAATACGGTTGCGATCAGTTCCTTCTCGCGTCGATTGATTTCCGCTTCCTGCACCTTGACCTGCTGCTCCTTCTCGACTTGCTGCACCTTCACCTGCTCAGCCACAACTTGCTGCTGCATGATGTTGGTCTGAATGTCGTACGCCTTGTCAGCTTGTGCCTGCTGCCGCTTGGTGACCTCCAGGTATTGCGCTTTCTTGACTTCGAGATCACGCTGCGATTCAGCCTGCTTGGCCAGGGAAAGCGTTTCTGCCAAGACTCGCTCCTGATCCGCTTGCGCCTTGGCAACGGCGGATTCCCGCGTTGCCAGCGCGCGCCGGATGGCGGTATCGCGATCCGCTTCGGCGGCGGCAACGTCAGCGTCCCGCTTGATGCGCGCCACGTCCGGTCGGCCCATGTTGGTGATGTATTCATTTTTGTCGCGCACTTCTTTGATGGTGAACGAAATCACCTCCAGCCCCATCTTGCTGATATCGTCGGCGCAGGTGGAGCGCATGCGGTCGGAGACCATTTCAGGTTGCTTGACGATTTCCTCTACCGTGAGTTGTCCGATGATGCCGCGCAGGTGGCCTTCCATGACCAAGCGGATCAAACCTTCGCGCTCTTGCGGAGTCTTGGTGAGGAATTGTTCCGACGCGGTCAGGATCGATTCAGTGTCGGATTTCACCTTGATCTGTGCTACGGCTTCGACAGTGACTGCGACGCCTTGCTTGGTATAGAGATCCTGTTGCGGAGCAACGTCGAAGGACATCAACTCCAGTGAAAGGCCGCGGCAGTTCTCGATCATGGGAAAAATGATCGTGCCGTGTCCCTTCACCACGCGCGTGCCGCGGAAGCCGTATACCACCAGCGCTTCATGCGGTCCCGCCTTCCGGTAGAGCTTTGCCAACATGCTCATCAGGAGCATGACGGCTAAAACCATCAGCCCTAAAATTACCCAAATCTCGATTGCCATCCCGAACATATTGCCTCCTCTTTTATCCGTCTGCCCCCAATTACAAAGGGCATCAACACTAAGGACACGAAGGTCCACGAAGGAAATCACTTGCGCGAAACTTGCGATTGGGTGTTGCAAGTTATCGAATCCAAGTCTCGGACGATGCGTTCCGGTTGGTTGTGTCCCAAGAAAACTTCGCCTTGGCTAGTCTGAATACGTACACCCTGATTGCACCATACGTAAGCCCGGCGATTTCCGATGCCGCGGATTCCGTAGCCGCGAAGTGGGTTCCAGCTTTCCACGCCATACTGCTTGATGTCTTCGCGCGGAATCGAACGCAAGCGGAAACCCAAGGTGCGAATTTCGACTCCCGCACTAGTGAAGAGATACTGGAAGCCGGTCCAGATGTGGACAGAGATTACGGCGAACAACAGGCCCAACAGGGCTGACGCGATGCGCACCAACGGAGCCGGGATCGCGATGGCGGCCAAAAACGGTGCCAGGAGCAAGGCGATGAACAACAGGCTCCACGCTCGCGAGCCATGCGACTCTTCCGCGATGACACCTGCAAGGGGCAAAGCGGCGCCGCGTTTCGTGCCCAGGAAGATCGCAATCAGAGCAACGGTCACGACCGGGACAAGGACAATCCAGAAGTCTATTTCCACACGCTGTCCAACCAGGTTGTACTGGATGACGCCGCTATTTCCGGCAAAGACGAAACCAATCATCAGATAGAAGAAACCCAGAAGCGACCAGGAGAACGCATCTGGGGCGTGCGTCTTGTGGGCGACGTAGGATATGACCGTGAAGACCATAACCATCAATGCGGCGAGGCCGAGTACGAGGTAAAGGGCGGTCGCGCGCGGCATCCAACCGTTGGGCCGCCCGTTGATGTCGAAGTGTGTCGCCATCCGAAGCGGCAAGCGGTCCCATACCAGCCAGAAGCGAAATGCCGATAGGGGCAGCGCCAGCCACATTAGCCAGGTTAGGGCTTGAAACACTTTGCGGTTCATCGAGTGCAACCTCTACTCCATCCAGAGCCTGCGTAACTTCACCCCGCTGGAACGTGCGAGACGCCCGTCGTCCATCAAAGTCAGCGTTCCGCGGCTGAGTCGGCGGGCGACTGTTCTCCCGTCATTTCGGTCCACAGGCGCACGTAGGCGATTCCTTTTTCGTAGCGAGTTACGATCACTTCGCTTCCCTTCGCGATGGTCGTGCCACCTTCCGCACGCGCTCCGCAAGTTTTGCGGGTTCCTGCCTGCGAATAGATGATTTCTCCGGTCCCGCCCTGACGGATGGGAACGGAAGTCCGTCCCAGGACGCCTGTCATCTCGTAGTCCGCGGGATCGAGGTTTTCTTCTTCGGACATCAGCACTTTGCTGAGAAACAAGTAGATGATTCCGGCTCCGGTCACGCCGCTGAACAGCGCGATTGCGAGTCCCATGGCGAACCATATCGTCCAAAAGCGCGTGAACAGGTAGCCGGTTCCGCCGAACCACGCCAAAAATGCTGCGAAGCTCACGAAGTTGAAAGGCGAGACTTGACCGGCCTGCCCCCGTGCCCCACCCTTGACTGTGCCGGGTCCACTGGCTGCAGGACCGTGTGCTATGGGCCCGTGCATCGCGTGTGGTAAATGAGGCAGATGCAGGTGCCAGCGCACGCCTCCGGCGAGAAATGAAATTACGCTGAAGGCGAGTCCCACGGCAAAGCAAATCAGATAGAAATTCGCCCAGGTCATTGCGCGCACCCCCCGCCGCTCACACGATTGCTTGCGATCCTCACTGCTTGTGGCTTCAACGCCTCGAGCAAACGGTCCGCAAGGCCGGGCGTATCCAGGATCGCACCCAGCAGAATCAAACATTGCCGCGTGTCCTTTTCGCGGGCGGCTTTGATCATGACCTCGCTTACTTCCGGGTCGCTGGCGAAGCGCTCCGAGCCCTGCAGAAGCCACACGTCGAGCTTGCCTTCCGTGGTGCGCAGGTCCGAGACCAGTTCGGTGTGATAACCGACCGGATCGTCGACCAGGAATCCGGGATGGACTTTGAAGAACTTCGCCAGCAAGGTACGCGTCGATTGTGTCATGTGAGGTCGAGTTCCGCTTTCGATCTGCGATACGTACGACTGGCTGATAGTCTTGCCCAGTTGTTTGCGGATAGCGCGCACCAGTTCGAGCTGGGTCAGGGGGCGGTCCAAACCGCGCAGCGAACCTTCCACTTCGCGCAAGTAGCGGATTTTCTCCCCAAGTGTCATATCAACTATCGCCATATTTATATTGCAATCCGTTATTGATGTCAAGAATTCGATTTGGCGTGTTTCCATGCGGTTAAGAGACAGCAGGGCAGCCCTCGAGCATCAAATTTCGGCACTGGGTCAGTTTTCGGGTAGTCGGTCGTCGAAGTCAGTTTGCTTGAGAACTGCGCTCAATGTCAGGTCGGACAAGCCGACTGTCGGTATTGTTCCGCATATCTCGATCTGGATTATTTCCGGATTGCCGACCAACCATCCAGAATCGTTGCATCAGCAGCAACTCGTTGCTCAGGCTATAATTGCGCGCACGAATGGCTCTTACCGCCGGCACCAAACTCGGGCCGTACGAAATCCAATCGCTGCTGGGCGCAGGCGGGATGGGAGAGGTATATCGCGCTCGCGATACGCGCCTTGATCGCGTCGTCGCGGTGAAGGTTCTGGCCTCTCATCTTTCTTCTTCCCCAGAATTGAAACAGCGTATGGAACGCGAGGCGCGGGCCATTTCTTCGCTGAACCATCCCCACATCTGCCAGCTTTACGACATTGGCTCGCACGACGGCACCGATTTTCTGGTGATGGAGTTTCTGGAAGGTGAAACTCTCGCCGAGAAACTCCGTAATGGTGGGTTGCCGCTGGCCGAGGTTTTCAAGATTGGGATTGAGATCGCGGAAGCACTTGCGGTAGCGCACCGCAGCGGTATTGTGCATCGCGACTTCAAGCCGGGGAACATCATGCTGACGGCGGGCGGCGCGAAGCTGATGGACTTTGGTTTGGCGAAACCGCTCGGAATGCAGACTGCGGTGTCGGGATCGGGAACTGCGCCGCCTTCGTTTACTGCGGTGGCCACGATGAGTGGGCCGAGTCCACTGAGCCCGCTAACCACGGCGGGCAGCATCGTCGGCACCATTCAGTACATGGCTCCAGAGCAGATTGAGGGAAAAGAAGCGGATGCTCGCAGCGACATTTTTGCGTTCGGGGCTGTGTTGTATGAAATGGTGGCGGGGAAGCGTCCGTTTTCAGGGAAGAGTCAAATCTCGGTGGCATCGTCGATTCTGGAGTCCGATCCGGCGCCGATCAGTGCGCTCAAGCCGAACACGCCAGCCGCGTTTGAACACGTGGTGACAACCTGCCTGCAGAAGAATCCGGAAGAGCGCTACCAGTCGGCGCAAGACATCAAGCTGGAGCTGCAGTGGATTGCCGCGGACCGGCTGGCACCAACGGTTGCGGCCGCGACGCCTGAGCTCGCGAAAAAGAAAGAGCGGATTGGTTGGGCTGCGGCGGTAGTGGCGGCGATAGTCGTGGGCGCGGCTGCCGCGATCCTCTTCTACCATCCGGCTCAATCCGTACGCTCCATCCGCGCCGTCATTGATCCTCCTGAGAAAACCAGTCTCAATCTCACCGGTGATTCTGCCGGCCCACCGGTGCTTTCGCCCGATGGCGTGGCAATTGCTTTTGCCGCCACCGCTGCGGATGGCAAGACGGCGCTCTGGGTTCGTCCCACGAATACATTAGAGGCACGCATGCTCCCCGGAACCGCTGGTGCGATGTTTCCGTTCTGGTCGCCGGACAGCCGTTCCGTAGGATTCTTTGCCGAGACCAAGCTGAAGACTATTGAGCTCAGTGGCGGCACAGCACAGGTAGTTTGTGACGCGACGCTCGGGCGCGGTGCCGCATGGGGGCCGGGCGATGTAATCCTGTTCTCTCCCGGCCCGATCTCGCCTTTAATGCGGATCAATGCCAGCGGAGGAACTCCATCAGCCTTCACCACCATCGACGCGGCGCAACACACCTCGCATCGCTGGCCATTTTTTCTTCCCGACGGGAAGCACGTTCTCTATCTCGCAATGCACCACGATCCCACGAAATCGGCGAACAACACGATTTATTACGCCTCGCTCGATGGCAGAGAAAATCGTCCGCTGTTTCGTTCGCAAACGAATGCCATTTATGCCGATGGCTTTCTTTTGTTCGGCCGTGGCGACCAGTTGATAGCACAAGCTTTCAACCCGTCCTCTGGAAAATTGAGCGGCAGCCCGCAAAACGTGCTTACGGGCGTGATGAACGATGCCGCAACCTGGCACATGGACGCATCCGCATCGGAAGATGGACTACTCATTTTTGCCAGCGGCGCCTCCGGTGACGTGCAGTTAGTCTGGGTGGACCGCAACACAAAACAGATCAGCATCATCGCGGAAAAGCTTGCAGACTTGCAAAGTGCCGCCCTTTCGTCGCAAGGAGACCGGGTTGCGATGCAGATTAACGCTGGCGAGACTGACATCTGGGTACTCGATCTGGCGCGCGGTGTGCGCACCCGGCTGACCTTTGGGCCGGTCGCGAATACCGCGCCCATCTGGTCGCCTGACGGCCTGTGGTTCTCGTACGAGTCTCCTCGCGACGGCCACTTCAATCTGTACCGCAAGCACTCCGACGGCAGCGGCGCGGAGGAACTCTTGTTCAGCAGCAAGCTGCAGATCGTGCCAACGGATTGGTCGCGCGATGGAAAATTCCTCCTCTATTCGCAGCCCCTTTCGGGGATAGGCCCCATTCGCGAAACCTGGTCATTGCCACTGGAGGGCGACCGCAAGCCTTCGCTGGTGCTGGAGCGCGGAGGAAACGCAAAACTCTCCCCAGATGGCCATTGGCTCGCGTACCAGTCCGGCGAATCCGGCACGGTTCAAGTGTATGTAGTGGCCTTTGGCGGAGGTCAGGGGAAGTGGCAGATCTCGGCCAACGGCGGAGTAATGCCGCGCTGGAGTAAGGACGGCAAAGAGCTCTATTATTTCGACCCGACCTTCAGTCTTTTTGCGGTGCCTGTAAACGCCGCCGGCAGCGCCCTGCAATTCGGCACACCGCAGACGCTCGTCAGTAATTGGACCGTCCCGAGCGTCCCCCTTTATGACATCTCGCCCGACGGCAAGAAAATTCTACTTGACCGAGTGCCGCAGCAGGTCAGCCAATCGGTGACCGTGGTCACGAACTTTACGGCGGGGTTGAAGAAATAAACGATCCGAGGGTTCGAAGACCCGTCTCCATACAGGCACGGTCAAAGGCCCGGACAGGGGTGTCCGCGCCACACGTGCTTAACCGGTGGGGCTTGCTAACACTTCGTAGTGGATGACGCGCGGGCCTCTTTCCAGCAAGAACTTGTCGTCTTCGGGATAGAATACGGCTTTCTCCGGATCGTGACCGGCGAAGGCTTTGATGGCATCCCATGAATCCCAGATCGAGAACAGGGTGAACTCGCATTTGCCATCATAGACACGCCGCAAGACCCACACGCCCTGATTGCCGGGAACGGACTTGTATTCTCTCAATCCGGTTTTCTGCAAGTATTCGAAGTAGGTGTCTTTGTCGGCTTCGCGAGTGACGCCTCGCCAGATGCGCGCAATCATGATTTCTCCTGAGTGCTTCGGATTTCGAATTGGATGACTTAGAGGCCGGCTTCGATGCGCGAGCGCGGATCGAGAAAGTCTCGCAGGGCATCTCCGATGAAGTTGAATGACAGCACAGCCAGCATCACGGCCATGGCAGGAAAGATTACCAAATGGGGCGCGTCAAACAAGTGGGCGCGGCCATCGTTGAGCATCGTGCCCCAGCTGGCGGTCGGCGGCGGTACGCCCAAACCGAGAAAGCTCATGGTGGCTTCGGCGAGGATGGCGCCTGCCATGCCGATGGCGGCTTGCACGATGATTGGCTGAATAATATTGGGCAAGATGTGGCGGACGATGACGCGCAGATCGCTGGCTCCGAGGGCGCGGGCGGCTTCTACGAATTCACGCTCGCGGGCGGCGAGCACCTGGGCTCGGACCAGGCGAGCGTAACCGACCCAACCTCCGAGGGAAAGCGCCAGGACCAGATTGAAGATTCCGGGTCCGCGAAACGCCACGAAGGCGATGGCCAGCAGAATCCCGGGGAAGGAGAGGAAGGCATTCATCACGACGACGTTGACAAAACGATCAATGCGGCCGCCGTAGTAGCCGGCGATTGAGCCCACGATGAGGCCTAACGCCAGCGAGGACGCTACCACGCTGCTGCCGACCAGCATGGAAATGCGCGATCCGTAGATGAGGCGGGAGAGGATGTCGCGTCCAAGTTCGTCCGTGCCGCACCAGTGGGTTGGGGACGGCCCGGCAAGCCGCGTTGGCAAGTCGATGCGGGCTGGGTCTTGGGGGGCGATCCAGGGGGCGAACAGGGCGCAGATGACCAAGATCGCTACCAACACTACGCCTGTCGACGCAAGAACGTTGTGGCGGGCGGCGCGTTGGAGCGAGATGGCGGTTGCGGACATGGTCAATCTTTCAAGCCTGGATGGCGGCTGGCTGAACAATCCGCCGAACACGGATTTGGCCCTCGCGCTGACGGGTGCGCGCGATGTCATAGGAAGATTGCATGCGCATCAGTGTGTCCATCTTCACTCCAAATGCCTTTTCGATGCGCAGCGCCATGTCCCCGGAGAGATCGGCCCTGCCATTCAGTAGGCTGGACAAAGCGGGCCGCGATACCTTCAGCGCCGCCGCCGCCGCTGTCACGGATAAACCTGCAGGACGGATTATCTCAGTCCGAATGAAATCTCCCGGGTGGGGCGGGTTCTTCATGGGCATGGCTTCCTCCTTGCTGTGTTAGTGGTAGTCTTCCAGATCGAGGTCACAGATTTCACGCTCCGTGGCGTCGATGCGGAACGTCAAACGGCGGTTGCGCGTAACGCTAAGGCTCCAGGTACCCTTGCGGTCACCCGTCAGTGTGTGCGCCTTCCACGCGGGAAGTGACCGCAATTCCTCCGGTTCTTCCATGTCGTCAAGAAACGCCAACATCTTGCGGAGCTTGTCCGCCGTATCGGGCGAAACGCCTTTCGCACTGTCTTCCGCGTAGAGCCTCTTCAGGCCCTTGTGGGCGAAGCTCCGAATCCTCACTTCTCAGAGTGTAGCCTGTCACTTAACACTTTGCAAGCAACAAGTAATTCCTTATCTACTGTCGAATCCTCGGGTTCGCTACCGAATACAGCAAGTCCGTCAAGAAATTTACTGCGATGTAGGTTAGGCCGATCGCCAGAATGCATCCTTGCACGAGGTAGTAATCGCGGTTGCCGATGGCTTGGATGGTGAGGCGGCCGATGCCGGGCCAGGAGAAGATGGTCTCGGTCACGATGGCGCCGGCTAGCAGCGCGCCGAATTGTAATCCCAGGACGGTGATTACCGGAATCATGGCGTTGCGCAGGGCGTGGCGATAGACTACCGTGCGCTCGGGTAAGCCTTTGGCGCGGGCGGTGCGGATGTAGTCCTGGCTTAGTTCTTCGAGCATTGACGTGCGGACCATGCGGGTTAGGATGGCGGCGAGTGCACTGCCCATGGTGATGGCTGGTAAGACGAGGTGGGCCAGCGAGCCTGAGCCCGAGACTGGCAGGAGTCCCAGCTTGATGGCGAACAGCAGGATCAGGATGGGGCCTAGGGCGAAGTTTGGGAAAGACAGTCCGAAAAGGCTGACTACGCTTAGCAGGCGATCGTCCCAGCGATTGCGCCTTTGGGCGGAGTGGACGCCTGCGGGAATCGAGAGCAGCACGGCTACCAGCAAAGCTGCCAGAGTCAATTGCAGAGTGTATGGGTAGCGCTGGGCGATGAGGCTGCCGACGTTTTGGTTGAAGCGCAGCGATGGGCCCAGATCACCATGAAGCACGCCCTTCCAATAATTGAGGTACTGCTGACTTAGCGGGATATCGAGGCCGTAGGCGTGGCGGGTGGCTTGAATGTCAGTGGCGGGGGCGCCCTCTCCCAACATCTGCAGGACGGGGTCGCCTGGGACCAAGTGGATGAGGAGGAATACCAGCGAGACCACTAGCCAGACTACCGGTAGCATGTAGAGCACGCGTTGGGTTAGGTAGCGGAGCATGAAACTCAGTTTTTAGTTCTCAGTTCCCGGTTCTCAGTCTCCGGCCTTGCCGACGGCTGCGGGTTGCAGCTTCTCGATTTGTACCCTGGCGATGCGATGGCCTTCCATTTCTTCGACGGTGAAGCGGTGACCCTCGTAGTCGAAAGCATCACCGACGCGGGGGATCTTCTGCAGGCGGGCCAGTACAAATCCCGCCAAGGTTTCGAAGCCGCCGTCACGAGGCAACGTGAGCTGATACTGCGATTCGAGATCGCGAATTCCGAACGAACCTTCGAGGACCAACGCCAGTTTGCCCGGGAGCACAGGCTGCTCGGGCGGGGGGACGTCGAACTCATCTTCAATCTCGCCTACCAGCTGTTCCAGAATATCCTCGACTGTAATCACACCGGCGGTTGAGCCGAACTCGTCCACGACGACCCCCAGATGGCGCTTGTGGTCTTTGAACTCTTCCAACATTTCCGTGAGCACCTTGGTTTCGGGTACGACCAGGACGTCGTGCATAATCTGGCTGATTCGCATGGCCGAGGTTCGAGCCGCGAGGGGCTGGGTCAGGCGGAGACGAGCCCAGCGCATCAGATCCTTGGAATACAGCACTCCGATGATGTGCTCTGGGCCGCGCTGGCGATCGTAGACCGGAATGCGGGAATGCTGTTCTTCGACTACCCGCGCCAGAGCTTCGTCAAGCGATAGGTCGCCGGGCAGCGAAAAAATATCAGGCCGTGGCACCATCACCTCGCGCACGGTGATGCTTTCGAGTTCCAGAGCGTGATGGATCATTTCTTCCTGGAAGGGGGGAATTTGTCCGAACTGCCGGCTGGCTGTAACGATGAGCTTGAGTTCGTCGGGAGAGTGTATCGGACCCTGGCGGACCTTGCGGGAGCCGAACATGCGCAGCACTGAGCCGGCGGCCGCACTCATCCCGAAGATGAAGGGCCGAGTCAGGGTTAGAAAGACTTCCATCGGGGCAGCAACGGCCAGCGCTACCTGCTCTCCACGCTGCAGCGCCAGAGACTTGGGAACCAACTCGCCCAGAATTACGTGGAGGCAGGTGATCAGAATGAAGGCGATCCCGATGGCAATTCCGTGGGCATAGAGGTTGGCATGCGGAACCTGGCCCAGAAGTTCCTCAAACATGTGGGCCAACAGAGGTTCACCGACCCAGCCCAAAGTGAGGCTTACTATTGTGATTCCCAGCTGAACCCCGTTGACCACTTCATCAAGGTTGCGGTGCAGCTTCTGGACGATGCGGGCGCCGATGCGGCGGGCTTCGATAAGCTGCTGGATGCGAGTTTCGCGAATGCTTACCAGGGCGAATTCGGCCGCGGCAAAGAACGCGTTGGCTGCGACCAGGAGCAGGATCAGAAACACCCGGATCAGCACAAATGCGATCATGGATGGGGTAATTCTAACATTTCAAAGGCAGTACCACATTCCCATGGAGGCAAAGGCGTTGTAAGATAGGCTTTGCGCTGGGAGCAGCGACTAACAGTTTGCCCTGCGGAGCCACCTTTTGATGCACAAGAAGTTTGACAACAGTTCTCTGCTTCCATTTCTGAAGTTTCCCGGTCTAATGCAACGGGCGTGACTGACTTGAGGTCGGCCCGGTAATCAAGAATCTCAGGAACAAAACCCTTACCACTTTCGTAGTAACCCACAGAGGGCTGATCAAGCCTGATCGAGCGTAGGAGGCGGATGTGAACGGCAACGGCAATGGCAAGAAGAAGCGGCGCAAACGGATCATAATTATCGGGATCGTTGTAGCGGTTATATTGGTGTTTGCGGGTGCGCTATTCGCCTTCACCCGTGGCGGGACCAAAATTGATTCGTCAAAGCTGGCGAAAGTCGAGAAGGGTGATTTGGCCAAGAGCGTCGTGGCGACGGGCAAGGTTACTCCCATCACTAAGGTCGAGGTCAAGTCGAAAGCCAGCGGAATCGTGAAGAAGCTGCTGGTGGAGTATGGTGACACGGTGAAGAAGGGGCAACTCCTGGCGCAGTTGGACAAAGTCGAGATCGAGGCACAAGTGGACCAATCTCGTGCCGCGTTGCAGGCGGCCCAGGCCAACTATGCCAGCTCCCAGGCCGACTATGAGCGTGCCAAGGTGGATGCGGAGGGTCCCGACGTGCCTTTGCTGAAGCGCGCCTATGATCGCGCCGTGGAGATGGCGAAGGACGGCGTGGTTTCCGAATCGGCTTTGGACGACGCGCAGAAGAACTACCAAATGGCCCAGAACAAACAGAACGTCTCCAAAGCGCAAGTCACGGTTTTGAAGGCGAAGATCTCGCAGTCCCAGGCAGAGATGGCGCGCGATCAGGCGAATCTGAAGCAACTGGATGAGCAGCTCAGCTATACCGATATTGTTTCGCCGATCGATGGCATCGTGCTCTCGCGCGACGTTGAAATGGGAGATGCGGTCAGCTCTATCCTCGTTCTGGGTTCCTCGGCCACTTTGGTCATGACCCTGGGCGATACGAGCGAGGTTTATGTAAAGGGCAAAGTGGATGAGAGCGATATCGGAAAGGTATACCTGGGACAGCCGGCGCGGATCAAGGTGGAATCGTTCAAGGATAAGACCTTCAATGGAAAAGTGACCAAGATCTCGCCCATGGGCGTTGAGAAGGACAACGTAACGACTTTTGAAGTGCGCGTGTCCATCAACAACCCAGGCGGCGAATTGAAAGCAGAGATGACCGCCAACGCGGAAATTATTCTTGAAGAACACAAGAATGTGCTGCAGATTCCCGAAGGCGCGATTATCTACGACAAGGACAAGAAAGCATCGGTCGAGATTCCTGATCCTAAAGCCAAGGATGGAAAGAAGAAACTCGCAGTTAATATTGGCATCTCCAACGGCGCCAAGACGGAGCTTCTGAGTGGCTTGAAAGAAGGCGATCAAGTCGTTCTGCAGTAATGTGTCGCTGCCAGAGGCACGGATCGAGGTCATATAAACGATTCGTGCCTTTCATTTTTGTATACTAAGCTGTACCAATCGGAATCCTAAAGTTGTATCCTCCTTCCCAGCATTCAATGGGGCTCCCCCGATCCATGAATCTTCTGGAGATTACCCGTCAGACCTTCGCTACATTCAAAGCGCACAAAATGCGGGTTTTCCTGACAATGTTTGGCATTGTTTGGGGGATTGCGTCGGTCATCCTGCTGGTGGGGCTGGGCCGGGGATTTAGCGTGGACCAGAAGCAGCGGATGGAGACGCTGGGCAAGGACCTGGTCATCGTCTGGGGTGGACGGACCAGTTCTCAAGTGGGCGGGTTGGCGGCTGGACGCGAAATTACGCTGACGGTAGACGACGCCCGGCTGATCCGGGACGAGTGCTACCTGGTGAAGAATGTCAGCCCGGAATTGAGACGTGCAGTTCCCGAGGTCAGCCAGTTTAACTCGGCAAATCGGGAAGTTGTGGGGATGTGGCCCGCCTTCCAGACTTTTCGGTCGCTGCGGCTCAGCGAAGGCCGGTTGATGACCGAGGAAGATGAGTCTGAGGGTCGCCGCGTCGTGATACTGGGGGACGCCGCTCGCAAGCAACTGTTCAGCGGCAAACCTGCCCTCGGCGCGGGCCTCGAGATCAAAGGCGTTCCGTACACCGTGATCGGCGTTCTCGAAAAGAAGACCCAAAATTCCAATTACAGCGGGCCGGACAACGATTTTCTGTTCGCACCCTACTCGGCTGTCGCCCGCGATTTCCCCCGGCCAGAGAAGCCGGGAATCGTTCGCGGCTACCTTGACGATATTGTGTTCGAGGTAGGCAGTCCCGACGAGCACGAAGAAACCGTCCAGCAGGTCCGACGCTCACTCGGACGAGTCCACCATTTTGATGAGAAAGACAAGGACGCCCTTTTCATCTGGGACACGATGGATGGAGCCAAACTGGTCGAGAACATTTTCAGCGTGATTACGATCTTTTTCGGCTGCGTGGCCATTATCACGCTATGCCTGGGGGGGATTGGGGTGATGAACATCATGCTGGTCTCGGTGACGGAACGGACCCGTGAGATTGGTGTCCGCAAGGCGCTGGGGGCTACCCGCGGCGACATTTTACGGCAGTTCTTTGCTGAGTCCGCGATTTTGACCGTGGTCAGCGGTGTTCTGGGGCTCAGCGCCGGCCTAACCCTGTGCGCAGCGATGTCGGCGATTCCACTCCCTGACTTTGTTCCTCACCCAATCGTGTCTGGCGCGTCTATTGTAGCGTCGGTGCTGACGCTTTCCGTGATTACACTCACGGCCGGCATGTATCCGGCACAGCGAGCAGCGGAGATGACTCCGGTGGATTCTTTGCGCTACGAATGACGGTCAATGCATAAATCGAACTTATTGCGATCCAATCCGTATGGATCAGGTGTGCGTACAGCGAGGGAAGGATGAAATCGAGAGGAATTTGTTCGTCCATTTTGGCAGTCCTCATTGCCGTGACTCTGGTTTGCCTGGAACCCGTGCCGGCTGCGGCTGCGTCGGAAGGCTCGTTCCAGCGCACCATGCACGTGACCGGCCCGGTGAACCTCGACCTTACGACGGGCTCAGGGAGCGTGAACGTGCGAACCGGCAGTTCGTCCGAGATGCAGGTGACGGGGCGCATCAAGGTTACGAACTGGTTCGGAGGCAATGCCGACGAGCGCGTCAAGCGGATTGAGGCTAATCCGCCCATCCAGCAGAGTGGCAATGACATTCGGATTGGGCACATCGATGATACGGAGCTGCTGCACAACATTTCCATCAGCTATGACTTGGTCGTTCCGGCGGATACGCAGTTGCGCTCTCACACCGGTTCGGGAAGTCAGAGCGTGGAAGGCCTTCGGAAACAGATAGAGATCGAGTCGGGATCAGGGAGTCTGAAAATCTCTGACATCGGCGACACTGTCCGGGCTGAGACCGGCTCGGGAGGAATCGAGATCGATCGAGTCAAAGGCAATGTGCGCACGAAGACGGGGAGTGGCTCGATTCGGGCGACTGATATCGCAGGCGGATTCGAGGGCCGCACCGGAAGTGGACACATCACTCTGGAGCAAACGGCGTCGGGCTCAGTTCACGCCGACACCGGTTCCGGCGGTATGGAATTGCGAGGTGTGCGCGGTTCGCTCGAGGCTGGAGCGGGAAGTGGCACGATCACGGCCGAGGGAAATCCAACTGGTTCATGGACGGTGCATTCCGGGTCTGGCAGCATCCATCTTAAGTTGGCGTCCGATGCGGGTTTTGACCTTGATGCTCACACCAGTTCCGGATCCATCTCGGTGAGTCAGCCTGTCACTGTGCAAGGATCCATGGGACGGAAGGAATTGCGCGGAAAAGTTCATGGTGGCGGGGTTCCTGTGGAAGTGGAAACAGGATCGGGGAATATTGAGATTCAGTAAGTGCCAGCCCCGGAGATGTCGCTTCTCGAGAATTGTCGATCTTTAATTTCCAATTGACAATTGGAACCTCGGCAATTCAACTGGTCTGAGTGTTCCTCAAAGAATTGATCGCGCAAAGCTGGCAGGCCCTGATGCGCAACCGGCTTCGCTCGGTACTCACAATGTTAGGCATTGTGTGGGGATTGGTGTCTGTGGTGATCCTGCTGGCTTATGGACAGGGGTTGGGCGGCAGCGTTCTGCACGCGTTCATCAACATGGGCGATAACGTGATCGTGCTCTGGCCGGGACAGACCAGCATGCAGTCCGGCGGGCAGCGGGCGGGCAAGAAAATCAAGTTCGAATACGAGGACGTCCAGGCCGTTCGCGAGGAAGTGCCGATCGTGCGTGCGGTCAGCGCCGAAGTGAACCGGAACCTTCCATTCAAATATGGCACGCGGGTGGTTTCGCTCAAGGTGCGGGGAGTGGATCTGCCCTACGGGCAAATGCGCAAACTGGATGTTGCGGACGGACGCTACTTCAGCGACCGCGATTTCGTGGATCACAGCCGGGTCGTGATTCTCGGCAATATCGCGAACAAGAGGGTTTTCCAGGGCGCCCCTTCCGTCGGCCAGTCCGTCAGTATCGGCGGTCTGGATTTTGAAGTGATTGGAGTTCTGCGGAATAAGATCCAGGACTCCTCCTACAATGGCCCGGACAACGACGACGGATTTGTTCCCTTCGAGGTCTACCGTGATCTGAAGAACATTCGCGATCCCGATCTGATTGTCATCCAGCCGACCGCTCCCGAACTGAACAAGAAAGCGCTCGCGGCCGCTCGCGAAGTCATCGCCCGAAGGCATCACTTCGACCCCAAAGACGAAAAGGCAGCGCCCGAGTGGGACACGATCGAAGATCGGGCAACACTCGAGGGGTTCTCCCTCGGTTTGCAGGCGGTGCTGGGACTGATCGGGGCGGTTACGCTGGGAGTCGGCGGCGTGGGCGTGATGAACATCATGCTGGTTTCGGTCACGGAACGCACGCGCGAGATTGGCCTGCGCAAAGCGTTGGGAGCGCGAAAATGGCAAGTGCTCATGCAGTTTCTGCTGGAAGCACTGGTGCTGACCTTCTCCGGGGGCCTGATCGGCATTGGAGTTGCGGTCCTGCTAACCTGGGTTATCCCGCCCATGCCTCTTTACAGCGAATTCTATAAGACAGCCAATCACGAGGGCGACATCTTCCTGCATGCTTCCTTTCTCGTCATCGCGGTTTCGTTTACCATCCTGTCGCTGGTGGGCGTGGTTTCTGGATTCTTTCCGGCGCTAAAAGCGTCACGTTTGGATCCGGTCGAAGCGCTGCGCTACGAATAGAGTCCACCGCTCCGCGGCGGTTGGCCAATTACCTCCGTGCCTTGACGCCACTCTTCGCCGCAGGTTACTTTCGAGTCTTCGGGCAGAATCCCTCTTAGAGCTTAAGGAAGAACATTGGCGAACCGTCCGCTCATTACACTCACTACTGACTTCGGACTCAACGATCACTACGTCGGGACGATCAAGGGCGTCATTCTGGACATTGTTCCGGAAGCTGAGATCGTGGACATTTGCCACACCGTGCAGGCCTTCGATGTGCTCGACGGCGCTCTGGCCATCGCCCAGGCATATTCGTACTTCCCCAATGGCACAGTCCACCTCGTGGTTGTCGATCCCGGCGTGGGTACAGCTCGGCGGCCGATCCTTTTGTCCACGGGGCGATATTACTTTGTGGCGCCGGACAACGGCGTATTGTCCCTGGTCTACGCCCACGCGGAGCGCCTGCAAGTACGGCACATCGACGCGGAACATTACTACCGCCAGCCGGTGAGCAACACTTTTCATGCCCGCGACATTTTCGCCCCAGTAGTTGCGTACCTGGCCAAGGGTGTGGAGTCTGCGAAATTTGGCGAGGAGATCACGGATTTCGTACGCTTCAACGCACCCAAGCCCAAGCCAGTCGATGCACAGACAATGCGGGGCGTAGTCCTCAGGGTAGACCGTTTCGGAAACATGGTCACCAATTTCACGCCGCAGGACGTTCCGGCGTTGTTTCAAGCGGAGCCGCCGGCATTCAAGATTGTTGTGGGTAAGCGCGAGATCACCGCGATTCGCGCCAACTATGCTGAAGGCAAACCCAACGAAGTCTTTGGCATCCTGGGGAGCATGGGTTATCTCGAGATTTCGGCCAATCGCGCCGCGGCCGCGCAAGTCATTGGAGTTGGCAAGGGCAGCGAAGTGAACATCGTCCTGGAAGGCGCCGCCGCGGCGAGCAACGGGCAGTAAGCGCGCTAGCTCCTTGGCTTGGGATGGACATAGCGATCCATTTCCCCTGTCCACTTCAGAAAGCGCCACAGATTCTTGCGCTCCCGCCAGGTGAATTCCCAGAATTCCAGGAGTCCGATCTGTTGCATCTTCACACCACAGTAAGTTTCAATCCGCCATAGCAGATAGGGACTGCGCCAGGGGGTGAGATGATGCCCGCGAGTCGCGTTCCACAGGAATCGAACCATGTAGCGCATGGGACTATCTTAACTGATCCCTTCCTTAGCGTTCCCGGAGGAAGTACTGCCGCGTCCCACCAGGCACGCGGCGACAACCGTTAACAGGGAAATGATCGTCACCAGCATCACCCCTGCGAGGAACAACGGAGCCGTGTAGTACTCCGGCCGACGCATGAAGACCGCGATAGACACCGGGAGGGTCAACAGAACGATTCCGTTCACCATCAAGACTCGCCTCGCCCACGCAGCATGACGATTCTGGGAGGCGGCGGCGACCCATGTTGTGTAGCCCAGAGGCAGGAGAAGAATACCCATTAACACATGATTCAATAAAGTCGGCCCTACGGCGCGCTGGTATACGTCGGTGGAGCTTTCTCCCAACAAATCCCGGATATGCGGTGTCGCTATCGTATGAACTACTCCGAGAACGATGAGCAGCACGCCGATAGCCTGCAGGAATCCCGCAGCAATTTCTTGTGAGCGCATGTTCGCTCTCCCGCGACTCCGACAACTATACCGCTCTTTGCTCCAATCGGCCGACGAAACAGCATCGCGAGCACTCCCAGTACGTCGTACCATGCCATCGCTGCGTGCTAGAATCCATTCTCTGTCTGAGGATTTCTGTCTCTATGGCCGACCCTGAAGCGCGCCAGCAAGCCGAAGACCATTACTATGCCGCTCTGGACCTAGTTTCTGATGGTGAGCAGGAGCGCGCAGTTGAGGAGTATCGGAGATCTCTGGAAGCGGATCCTACCTTCACGGAAGCGATGCACGGCCTAGCCCGCGCGCTGCAGGATCTCGGCCGCCTGGATGAGGCGATTGTCGTAGCAAAGCGCATCTCGGAAGTCGATCCGGATGACGTGTTGGCTTACACCAGCCTGTCGGTTCTTTACCAAAAAAAGGGCATGATTCCGGAAGCCGAGGCTGAGGGCGCCAAGGCCAGGGTGCTGGGATGGAAGCAGCAATTAAAGAAAGGCAGTCTTTAGTCGTTAACCGTTGGTCGGCGGCCGCTACAAATAGCCAGGAGGGCAGAACCAACGCCTAACGATCAATGACCAACGACTACAACTCGTACTTCTTCATCAGATGACGAAACGACCGGTAGGAGATTTTCAGCAGGTCTGCGGCCCGGGTCTGAACTCCGTTCGACTGATTCAGCGCGGTTAGCAGCAGACCCTTTTCGATGTCGGCAACATACTTCTCCATGTCCATGCCGTCGGGTAGAGCGCTGACATTCCCGGCGATGGTCGCGCCCGGCAAGCCTACTCCGGCGGCCGCGGCTCGAGCTTTAGCTTTTTCCGCGGGCAGGTCCACGCGTAGTTCATCTCCGGTTTCCAAGGCAACTGCGCGCTCGATAGTGTTTTCCAGTTGGCGAACGTTGCCCGGCCATTCATAGCCTCCCAACGCTTCCAGGGATTGGACGTTAACTCGCTGAATACTCTTCCCCGCCCCCGGCGCGTACTTTTTGAGGAAGTGATTGACCAGGAGTGGAATGTCCTCGCGGCGTTGGCGCAAGGGTGGCACGGAAACCGGAATCACGCTGAGCCGGTAGTAGAGATCCTCGCGAAAAGTATTTTCCGCTACTTGTTTATCCAGATCGCGGTTGGTGGCGGCGATCACACGCACATCAATGGGAATTTCGTTCGTTCCCCCCACCGGACGCACTGAGCGCTCCTGCAATACTCGCAACAGTTTGACCTGCATGGTCAGACTCATCTCGCTGATCTCATCGAGAAAAATCGTTCCCTTATCCGCGACTTCAAATAAGCCGCGTTTGTTCTGGTTGGCGCCAGTAAATGCGCCTTTAACATAGCCGAACAGTTCGCTCTCGAGCAGGGTTTCGGGAAAAGCCCCACAGTTGATCGAAACGAACGGCTCGGCGGCACGTGGAGAGCAAACATGCAAAGCCCGCGCCACAAGTTCCTTGCCGGTTCCGCTCTCGCCGTAGATCAGGACGGTGCTTTGCGTGGAAGCGACGGTACGAATCGTCTGCTTCAGTTTCGCCATCGCGGGACTCACACCGACGATATTGTCCAGTGAGTTGCGGGTCGCGGCATCGCGCTTGAAAGCGAAATTCTGGCGGCTCAGAGATACCTTCTCCAGCGCCCGGTTGATGGCCAGCTTGATTTCATCCACTAAACCAGGAGACTTGCGAATGTAGTCCGTGGCGCCGCCGGCTTTGACCGCTTGAACAGCAGCCTCGTAGTCATCGACGGCCGTCATCAGAATCACGGCGGAATCGGGAGAAACCTGGTGAGCGTGACGCAACACCTCGATGCCATCGATCTTTGGCATCTTAATGTCGGTCACAACGACATCGTACAAAGCGCCGTCGAGTTTTCTGTTTGCGGCCTCGCCCGAGTTGGCGGTTTCGACCTTGTGACCCTCGCGGCGGAGCGCGATGTCCAGCATCTCGCAGATGGAGCGCTCGTCATCGCAAACCAGAATGTTACCCACGCGCTCCTCCTCCCGCCGCCACTGCCGCGTTGGCGGTGTCGAGCAGCGCTGATTGGCGCTGATTTGCGGAAACCGCCTGTGGGGCAGCCAGTGTCTCTCCCACCGCGAAGCGACGCAACCGGAGCACAAACACGCTTCCCTGCCCGACTTTGGAGCGGGCCCAAACCTTACCCTCGTGGGCTTGCACGATCTGGTAGACGATAGCCAAACCCAAACCAGTGCCACCTTCGAATTGGGACTGGAACGGCTCGAATACCTTCTCGATGAGCTGTTGGCTCATTCCGGGACCGGTATCAGCGAAATTAATTTGCCAGTCGTCTCCGCTGGCCTCCAGCGAAACCGTGAGCGTCCCTCCCTTAGCCATGGCGCGCACGGCGTTTTCGCAGAAATTCCAGAAGACTTGCTTGAGCTTGTCGCCATCAGCGGAAGTCAATGCTTCTTCCACACCGTATTTTCGTTCGACCCGGATGCCGGCATTTTGTGCAGCCAGGCGATGCTCCAGCAGGGTGAGTGTGTCTTCCAGAAGCGGTAGCAGATCCACTTTCGCGAACCTGTATTGGCGACCGCGCGAATAAGCCAGGAAATCAGTGATGATCGTATTGAGCCGCTCTGACTCCCGGGTGACAATCTGCAGCAGTTGCCGGTGTTCATCGCCTAAATCCGGGATTTCAGAAAGCATGCTTACGCTGCCAGCGATCGAGGTCAGGGGATTGCGGATCTCGTGTGCGATGGCGGCCGCCAAACGCCCTACAGCGGCCAGACGGTCCTGCATGCGCACTTCGCGCTCCAGTCGCCGGATTTCCGTCAGGTCATCGAAGGTGTATACGAAACCCAGCGTGCCCCGCTCCGGGACAGCCAGCGCGGAAACCAGCACGCGGAAGGTCTTACGATAGCCATTGGGCGCAATCCATCGCACTTCACCATGAGCAGGCTCGGAATCGACGTGGGGCAGAGGATCCAGAAAAAGCTGATTGACCGGCTGATCCAGCAGGTGGTCTTCTGAACGTTCCAACAGTTTCTGTGCGGCTGTATTGACCAGTGTAATGTGTCCGTCAAGGCCGGTTGTGATCAGGCCTCCGGTGATGGACTGGATGATGTTCTCATGCAGTGCCTGGAGATTTTCCAGCGCCCCGCTGGTGTGCTTCAGCTTTACGTCCACCTGCCGCAGCTTATTCGCCAGCAACCCAGCCAGGTAGGAGACCGCCAGGTAGCCGAAAAGGTTGACGAAAATAATGGCTTGCAGCGCCTTCAGCTCCGGATGGGTAGTCGAGTACGACGGAATAATTGCGAAGTAGGTGAGCTCGAGAACCGTTCCATACAGAATGAACGCCAGCGCGGCAGTGAGGTATGCCCAGACTCGTGGTAACAGAATGCAAGCCACGATGATAACCAGCGGGTAGAGAAAATTGAGCGAGCTGTCTACGCCTCCAGTGGCGTAAACGACCAGGCTGACCAGAGCCAGATCCGTTACCACCTGCAGTACAGCCTGGATGCGGTACTCCTGCCAAAAAGACAGCAGCAAAACGTAAAAGATTGAGATCGCGTACCACAGCAGGATGGCGTTTACAAACAGCCGAAGCGGCAAAGGATTGGGCGTGAGCCGCGAGATGACCAGCTCGATTCCCAATAGAAACGTCAGGATGAGGATGCGAACCTTGACCAGCCAGGCCAGCCACAGCCGCTCATCAAACATGGATTGCATTCCTAACCCAATTTCCGTGCCCTTTCCCTCGGGAATACGGTTGCCCTCACAGCCGCAGCCCTTTTCCCTCGGTAGTAGCGCTTCTCTACGGGCGGGTTCTGGCTGGATCGTTTTTTTCCAGCCAGGGCTCTGCCCAAGACTCTTTCTTTTAGCCAGCCAACTTGGCGATCATCGAGAACAGCGGCATATACAACGAAATGACGATTCCGCCAACCGCGAGACCGAGGAAGGCGATCAGCACGGGTTCCAGCATGGCCAGCATGTCTTTGGTCGCGGTATCGACTTCGTCTTCATAGAAGTCGGCGATCTTTTGCAGCATGGCATCCATGGCGCCAGTAGCTTCGCCCACGCCGATCATCTGGGTAACCATGCTGGGAAAGACTCCGGATTCACGCAATGGGTCGACGATGGTGCGGCCCTCTTCAATGGCCTTGCGCACTCTCATCAACGCTTCTTCCAGCACAGCGTTGCCCGACGTTCTGGCGGTAATGCTCAGGCCTTCAAGAATGGGCACGCCTGAGGTAATCAGCGTACCCAGAGTCCGGGTAAAACGCGCGACTGCGATCTTGCGCAGCAGAAGGCCAATGATCGGCATCTTCAGCAACGTGTAATCGAGGTAGTAGCGGCCTTTAGGGTTCTTGCGGATCTGCTTGACACCAAAAACCATCGCCACAGTACCCACGATGAAGAACCACCAGAACTGACCCACGAATGCGCTCAGCCCCATGACCACGCGAGTCGGCAAGGGCAGAGCCACTCCCAATCCAGCAAAGAGGTTGGCGAAGATCGGGACCACCCATTTCAGCAACGCGCCCACGATCAGCACCGCCAAACTGATAACGGAGACGGGGTAGATCAAGGCGGACTTTACGGCGCCACGCAGTTTCACCGCTTTTTCGACGTACTGTGCGAGGCGCTGCAGAATGATGTCCAGAATACCGCCGGTCTCACCCGCTTCGATCATGTTGGTAGACAGGTCGTCAAACACCTTGGGAAATTGCCGCATAGCGTTAGCCAGGGTTGATCCGCCTTCCACCGTGGTCCGAACACCGGTCAGCGTCTTTTGGAATGACTGGTTCTCCTGGTTTGCCGCCAGAATTTCCAGACACTGCACCAGGGGCAGACCAGCATCGATCATGACCGAGAACTGGCGAAAGAAAATGGCAATCTCCTTGGTCTTGACCTTGCCGGAACCGAAGGTCGGCATGGCAAACTCTTTGCCTTTTTCCCGAATGGCGCCCGCGTTGATGCGCTCCTTGCGTAATTGGGCGGCCAGTGCCTGCTTGTTGGGCGCGACCCTCTCGCCGCTGACTTTCTCTCCGTTTTCGCTCTTCCCAGAATATGTAAAAACTGGCATGGTGGACCTCTCCTTGCTTCGGTATCGTTCCTCCGGTGCGCCGCTCGTTCGCGCCCCGGATTACCCCTTCATACCGCTTGAAACTGCCGTGTTCGTGCCGAAAACTATTTAACGCTTTCCAATCGCGGCGCCCTTGGCCGTGGTGGCGGACTGGTTGCGGTTCAACAGTCCTGCACCCCGGTTGATCATCTCCTGCAACTCGTCGACGTTACTGGAGCGGGCCATTGCGACCTCCAGAGTGATTTGCTTCTGGAAGAAAAGCGTGGCCAGCGCCTGATTGAATGTCTGCATGCCAAACTTGTCCTGACCGGACTGCATGGAAGAATAGATCTGGTGGATTTTGTCCTCGCGAATCAGGTTGCGAACGGCAGCGTTTGGCACCAGGATTTCCATCCCCATGGCCCGACCCTTACCGTCCGCGCTGGGCAACAAGCTTTGACACATGATGCCTTCCAGCACCAGTGACAACTGGGCACGAATCTGCGACTGCTGGTGCGCCGGGAAGACATCGATAATTCGATTGATGGTGGATGACGCCGAGTTGGTGTGGAGCGTGCCGAACGTAAGGTGGCCGGTTTCGGCGATACGCAGCGCCGATTCAATTGTCTCCAAGTCGCGCATTTCGCCGATCAGCACAACGTCGGGGTCCTCACGAAGGGCGGCGCGCAATGCGTCAGTGAAGCTCTTGGTGTCGGCATGCACTTCGCGTTGGTTGACCACGCAATTCTTGTTCATGTGCACGAATTCGATCGGATCCTCGATGGTGAGGATGTGGTCGTGCCGCTCGGTATTGATCTTGTCAATCATGGCGGCGAGCGTAGTGGATTTGCCCGACCCGGTCGGGCCTGTGACCAGCACCAAGCCGCGGGGCTTATCACACATCTTGCTCACCACCGTGGGAAGTCCCAACTGATTAAACGACTTGATCTCGAAGGGAATCAGTCGAAAGACGGCCGAAGTCGCGCCCCGCTGGTTGAACACGTTGGCTCGGAACCGGGCCAGACCTTTCAATCCGAAAGAAAAATCCAACTCCAGATTCTCTTCGAACCGATGCTTCTGCGAATCGGTCATGACGCTATAAGCCAGCTGTTTGGTTTCAGCCGGCGTCATTTGCGGCAGGTCCAGCGGCACCAGGTGCCCGTGTACGCGGATTTGGGGCGGCGAGTTCGTAGTCAGGTGAAGATCGCTTCCCGACATCTCCAACATTCGTTTCAGAAGATCACTTAGTGCGAGCGACATCTTTTTTAATTCCCTTTCTTTCTCGTTTAGAGCCTCTAGTGAATAGTCTCGCGAGCCACTTCCTCGAGTGTCGTCATGCCGGCCGCAACCTTGATCAACCCGCTGCGGCGCAGGGTAATCATTCCGCGCTCAATCGCCTTTTTCTTCAGTTCCTGTGCCGAAGCGCCTACCAGAACCAGTTCCCTGATTTCGTCATCCACTTCCATGACTTCGTATAGACCGCATCGGCCCTTATAGCCGGTGTTGTTGCACACGCCACACCCTTTGCCCTTTTGAATTTTTACGGTCTTGGCTTCCTCCGGGCTAAAGCCTTCTTCGAGCAGGGTTTGATGCGGAACCTCAACGGTCTCGGTGCACTCCTTGCATATGCGCCGGATCAAACGCTGAGCGCAAATCAGATGGACTGAGGTCGCTACCAGAAAGGGTTCAATACCCATGTTCATGAGCCGGGTAATGGTTTCCGGCGCGCCGTTGGTATGCAGCGTGGAGAGAACGAGGTGTCCAGTCAGGGCAGCCTTAATCGCAATTTCCGCAGTTTCAAAGTCTCGGATTTCGCCCACGAGAATGATGTTGGGGTCTTGCCGCAAAAACGCTCGCAGTGCAGTGGCGAAGTTCAATCCAATCTGTTCCTTCATCTGCACCTGGTTGACGCCCGCCAACTGGAACTCGACCGGGTCTTCGGCAGTCATAATGTTGGTATCCGGTTTGTTCAATGTAGAAATCGAGGAATACAAAGTGTTGGTTTTGCCTGATCCGGTTGGTCCGGTCACCAACACCATTCCGTAGGGCTTCAGAATGGCTTTTTCAAACTTGACCAGCGACTCCGGCTCGAAACCCAGCTTGGTCATATCCAGGCGAAGGTTCTCTTTATCGAGCAAGCGGAGCACGATTTTTTCTCCCCACAAGGTGGGCAGGGTGCTGACACGGAAATCGAGTTGCTTTTTGCGGCCGCCGATGTTCATCTTGAGCATGATGCGGCCGTCTTGCGGCAGCCGCTTCTCACTGATGTCCAGCTTCGACATAATCTTCACGCGCGAGATGATGGCATCCTTCAACTTGAGCGGTGGCGTCATGATGCTCTGCAGCACACCGTCAATACGGAAACGCACCCGGAATTCTCGTTCGTAGGGCTCCATGTGGATGTCGCTGGCTCCCCGCTTCACGGCGTCGGTCAACACCAAGTTGACCAGCTTGACGATAGGAGCTTCATCGGCGGCTCGCTCCAGGTCCGCCAGCCCCAGTTCCGCTTGATCTGCCTGAAGTTCGACGTCGGATTCATCCATCTCCGACATCGACAGCATGACCTGCTCAAGGTCCTCTTCCTTGGTGTTTCCGTACGCTTTGTCAATGCCCTCGAGAATCGAACTTTCCGATGCGACCACGGGCTCGATATTGAACCCGGTCATGAACTTGATATCGTCCATGGCGAACACGTTGGTGGGATCCACCATCGCGATCGTCAGGGAAGCGCCAACACGGCTCAGCGGCAGGATTTGATAGCGCTTGGCGGTTTCAAACGGGATCAGCTTGACTACCGCAGGATCAATTTCGAAATAGGAAAGATTAATGGCGGGAACGCCGTACTGCCGGGAGAGGAAATTGGTGACGTCTTCGTCAGTCAGAAAGCCAAGCTTCACCAGGGCCGCGCCCAGGCGAACGTTGGTCTCCTTCTGAGTCTTCGTTGCTTGTTCCAACTGCTCTGGGGTAATGACCTTCTCTTTGACAAGAAGATCACCCAGCCGTTGAGACATACCTCGATCTCCTATCTGAGCGGCAGAGGGATGACGTCGACTTCACTTTGCTCGCGCGATTGCTGCTTTTTAGGGGAGAAGCTACAGCCTATCGCGTTGACAGAAATTGTCACAGCAGATGCGTTACTTCACCAGTAACTTAAGTATTAGACCCGCCAGTGTGGATTGTGTAAGTTGCTGACAGCATATTCCGTAGGCGGGCTGGTAAGTCGCAGAAGTCGTAGGGGTGATGTACAAAAACTGTACGGCGCGGACGGCGCGGACACCAGTTGCTTCGTTACTTTGGTGCCGCGTCGCTGGACACATTGTACACTTTCTGTACATCTTGGTTTAATCCTGCCCATCGTCAATCACGCGGTTACCACCAGCCCGTCGAGCAAAATGAAACGACACGGCCCAAGCCTGTGGCCAGCGCACCTGAGCATCCTCACCGTAAGGCGCAAGCGAAAATGAACTAGAACCGTCCGAAGAAATGAATCTCAATCAGTTAGATAAACTAAATAGGAGGCGACGCCGAACCAGCCAAACCCGCTCCAGATGCGGGTTTCGGTCGCGAAGACCGATGGCAATTTTTGCAACTAGGTAGTATAATATAAATAATGCGTATTACTCCAAGTTGACACACCCACCGCCCTGGTGCTCCAATATTAAATCACGTCACGAACGTCACAACGCTTCGGGGAACATTATGGCGCGATATTCAGACCGGATCGAGGCGCACTCTCCGGCGCAATTTGAGGGAGCAACGGCCAAGCCGTTCTATCAGTCTGTCCAGGCGATTGCCGAACGCTGGGGCGTCAGTGATGAGAAGGCAAGCCGCGAGCTGGAGAAATTCAGAGGCAGGCCGGGCTTTATGGATCTGGGATCGCCGGGGAGCAAGAATCGGCGCAAACGATCCATCATCAGGATTGCCCCGAGCTTGCTGGAGGAAATTGAGCGCGATCTCCGGAAGCCGAGGAAGCAGTGATGGCAGACGGCGGAGGAGCACACTCGGCGAGAACGGAGCGGGAGCGCCTGATGTGTCTCGGCATCAGCATCAGCGGGCTTGGCGCAGATCAGCGTGACGGCCACTCCAGTTCGCGGAGGACGACAGCCTGAGCATGAGTTGACGACGCAACAGGTAGCGATCATATCCATCGCCCGCGTAGCGCCTTCCCGGCTGCGCGGGCTTTTTGTCCCTTAGCTTGTGGCCAACGCAACGGCCAAAGGAGGATTGAATGCCAAACAATATTTCCTCACGAAACCCATCGCCACCGACCGATGAAATCACACCAGCTGTGCTGCGTTTCTTGAGGACGAAAAGGGTGCAGGTTGCGACAGGTGACGATTTCCGTGCCCCAGACGCAGAACTTACGAAGTTAGTTCGCACCTGTCTTCGCTTCTGCGGTCGTCTGTTTCCGTGGAATGGCTTCCAAGGCGTTGATGAACCCCAGTGGGGAGAATATCAACGGGAAGAAAGCCGCAGAGAAATCGTGACCGACTGGATACAGGAACGACTTCTGGCTCAGCTCGAACCGTATGACCGACTGACCGAACAGGAGATCCAGGCCGCCGCAGACCGAGACGAGTTCCGCTGGCTTGGCGTCCGTTGTCGTCAAGCACTCCTTAAGGAAATTCGCAAGCGTAAGCCCACGGATGGATTGTTCGTACGCGCGGCCCTGGAACTGTCCGACAGCGTTGACGGCGACCCGCTATCTGATTTGCTTGTTGCCCCAGCGCTCAATATCGATCCCAACCGGGATCCGGGCGAGCCCAAGATCACCGTTGATGACATCCGTAATGAAATTGATCGACTTGGTCTTTGGGACGTCTTCGAGGAGATTGTATGCGGCCGCGAAGGAGGCTTAACAGGAGGTGAGATCACTCACCGCGTAGCGACCCGCCTCGGCATTACCGAGCGGCAGGCCAGGAACAAGATTAAAGCATGTCGGATGGGTGCGGAGCGATTGGCACGTGGTTAGAAATAAATATCGACTCGCGATTTCCGTTTTGCCGTTTCGCGGCAATAAGCATAGTAGACGGAGAAGACACCGATCGAAGGTAAAGGGAATTCATGGCGGCAGCAAGAACAACACCCTTTGTGGCAATTTGCACGCCAGCACTGCCCGGATGTCCTTACTCAGGAAGATCTGGAATTGGGTTCGTTCAATCAGGGCCACTTTATCAATGCGGAGAAAGCCACAAGGCTGGGTGAAAGGCTGATGCAGTGCTGTGTAAGTGGAGTGGCGGACGCTTACGAAAAGGAACGACAGCAGAAACTCGATGCCCTGCCAGATGAAGTGTGCGAATTGTGTCATGGCTCAGGCCAACGCCATGACCACTATGTTGATGGCACCTGTAATGGCTGCCGTGTGTTAGGCAAAGTGCGGGCGCGGCTGCGGAGTTTCCTGTTCCACGCACACAACGTGAGGAAGTTTGCGGAGTTCTGTCTCGCGTCGGGTGGCTTTGAAATCTGTTGAGCGTGACACCAAAGCGCAGTCATGACAGGGCCGGAGGTGGTTGTGAAAAAGGCGACACCGAAAGTGATGAGGCTGATCGATCCCAACACAGGATTGATGGAATGTAGAGTCTGCGGCGCAAGGCACTGCGCAAACATCCGCCCGATGAGCAATGGGCACTACTACCGTGGCTCATGGCAATGCCAGAACGGTTGTAAGTTAGCGGGAAAGGAACCACTAAAGAGGAGTCAAAAGTAGGAGAACGAATACCTGATCCTATCGCGCGTGGTGATCCTGGGCTCCGCAAACTTGAGTCATGATATGCCGAAGACGACACAGCGCCGCCCGAAAAGATATGTTGCCAAGAAGACCAAACGCCGTCCCATATGCGCGATTTCCGGTTGCCAAAACAGGGCGCAGTCGGCTGACAGCCCGCACTGCTGCTTCCATCAGCCAATGTTGCCAGTACTGACGATCGATAAGCGCGTCGAGGCGCAGCTGGCCGCCCCCGCCGCGAAAGGAGCGGCATGAAAGCAAAAGCGTGCAAGAAAGCACCGAAGGTCCAGATCGAGCACAAGGTCTACGGGCCTTGCCTATTGGTCGAACGCCGATCAACCCCGACTGGCAATGACATTTTGCTGGTCGAGTTCCCAGATAAGACCCAGCGCAGCTTACTTGCCGCGCCGTCGTTCTGGTTGTCCCTGCCCCTCGACCTCGGCGCGATCCCGGTAGCGAAGACGGCAGCGCCGGAACCCGATGATGTTGGAGATGAGATCGAGCCGGTAACGGATGACGACGTTGAGCCGGAATTGGTCGCGTAACCAAAAGAGGAGACATGAAATTTCCAATGACTACCGTAATTCCGATGAACCCAGAGCACGACGACTCGTGCGATCTGTGCTGCGCCCTGGACGACTTTCATGCTGAGTTTCTCGTCGCCGCGTCTCTCACCCCGGCTGAGCATCATGAGATTCAAACCATCTACAAGACTGTCTACAAGGCCATCTCCCCGATCCCGATATCCCGTAAGCAATGGATCTGTCTTCTCGGAATGTGTTTTCTGATCTACTTCGATCCGGACGGAGATGAATCGCCACGATAGTAAACGCAACCCGCAGACGCTGCCGCTGGACCTCGGCACCATCCCGGTGGCCAAGACTGTCAGCGCGATCTAGTAGAGGCCCAAGCACGAGTGTCATCCAGTGAAGTAGCTTGACGATTAGACAAGTACGCGATTAGCAGCGCCGAGAGAAAAAC
>Ga0210384_10001030_pt1 | contig 39793 bp, 32 predicted proteins | sample IncBWH2MmetaG_FD_160574 | JGI IMG/M metagenome (GOLD analysis project Ga0210384, IMG submission 160574) | Forest soil microbial communities from Barre Woods Harvard Forest LTER site, Petersham, Massachusetts, United States - Inc-BW-H-2-M | ecosystem: Environmental > Terrestrial > Soil >...
CGCACCGCGACCTCCACGTCGAGGCCGCCCGGGTAGTGCTTCTCCACCAGCTTCTTCGCCTCGGCGATGTCGGCGTCCTTGGGCTGGCGGCAGCCGGGGGCCTTGGCCACCTCATCGAGCGGAAGGGCGAAGTCGCCCACCAGCTTCGGGTCGAGGATCGCGCACGCCACCCCCGCGCCCTCGAGGGCCTTGGCCACCAGCTCCTGCCGGTCGATGGCGAGGTTCACCGCCCGGCGCATGTCCGGGTTGTCGAAGGGCGGCTTCTTGGCGTTCAGGTAGACGAAGAACACGGTGTTGATCGGGGCCTGGTAGATCTCGACGTCGGTGCGTGCGCGCCCGAGCTCGTCGGCCTGGGTCTTGCGCATCGGCGGCCACGCGTCCCACAGCATGATCTTCGACGCCTTGGCCGCCGCGAGCTGGGTCGGCCCGCCCACCAGGATGAACTGCTTGACCCCGTCGAGATACGGCAGCCCGGGGATGAAGTAGCTCGGGTTCTTCTCCCACTCGATCACGCTGCCGCGCTCGTACTTCTTGAGCTTGAACGGCCCGGTGCCGATCTGGGCTTCGGGCACGTTGAGGTCGCCGTACTTGGCCAGCACGTGCTTGGCCGCCACCCGGCACCACGCCGACGCGATCGACGGCAGGAAGGGCGCCGCCGCGAACTTGAGCTTGAACTCGACGGTGTTGGGATCCACCGCTTCCACGCTGGCCACCATCGGCTTGAGCGCGGCGCCGCACTTCGGGCTCTTGAAGTCGGGGTTCAAGATGCGGTCGAACGAGGCCTTCACGTCTGCCGCGCTGAACGGCTGGCCGTCGTGCCACTTCACGTTCTTTCGTAGATGAAACGTATACGTTTTTCCGTCCGGCGAGGCGGTCCAGCGCTCGGCCAGGTCGCCGATGATCTTGCTCGGCTCGTCTGGGTCGTAGTGGAGCAGCCCGCTGTAGATGCCGGCGGTGGCCTGCTGGACGACCAGGGGCGACTCGGCGTGGACGTCGAGGCGGCCGGGGTCGCCGTAGTCGAACCAGGTCAGGATGCCGCCGGTGCGGGGCTTCTCCTGGGCGGCGGACGACGGGACCAGGGTCCCGGTGGTGACGAGCAGGGCGGCGGGCAGGGCCGCGAGGCGAATGAGTCTCGGGAGGCTCATCGTCATCGCTATCGCTCCTTTGCGAGGCGGCGGGCTATCCCAGGCCGCCGCGGAGGCGGGGATCCGTGAGGTCGCGGATCGAATCGCCGAGTAGGTTGAGGCCGAATACGGCCAAGCTGATGGCCAGTCCCGGGAAGAATACCATCCACGGCGCGGTTTCGAGCGCCTGGATCCCCGCCGCGAGCATGCCGCCCCACGACGGCTCGTCGGGCGGAGCGCCCGCGCCGATGAAGCTGAGCGACGCCTCCACCACGATCGCATAGGAGATGTTGGTGGTGACGAGCACGATGTAGCTCGCCATGCAGTTCGGGATGAGGTGGCGGAAGACGATGCGGGCCCGCGAGGCTCCGGCCGCCTCCGCGGCCTCGATGAACGGGGTCGCCGCCACCCCGAGGGCCACCGAGCGAACGGTCCGTGCGGCGGTGGGCGTGAGCAGGATCACCAGGGCCACGATCACGTTGTTGACGGACTGACCGAGCGCGGCCATGAGCGAGAGCGCCAGGATGATCGGGGGCAGCGCCATCAGGCAGTCGACGATTCGCTGGCTGCCGGTGTCGGTCGTCCCTCCCACGTAGGCGGTCACCACGCCCCAGAGGGCGCCCAGGGTGACGCCGAAGACCACCGAGACCACGCCCACGTAGAGCGACAGCCGCGCGCCCCAGATCACCCGGCTCAGCACGTCGCGCCCGACCTGGTCCGTGCCCATCGGGAACTCGCGGCCCGGCGCGACGTAGGTGGCGAAGCCCGTCTCCTTCGGGCCGTGGGGGGCGAGCGCGGGCGCGAGCAGGGCCACCGCGATCAGGGCCAGCACCACCACCGCGCCACCCGCCCCCAGCGGCTGCCCGATCACGAAGCGCCGGAGCGCCGACGTCACGCCGGCCTCACGCATACCGGATGCGGGGATCGAGCCACGCGTAGAGCAGGTCCACCGCCAGATTCACGATCAGGAACACCAGGGCCATCACGAAGACCATGGCCTGGACGGCGGGATAGTCGCGCTGGCTCACCGCCTGGATCAGGGCGCTGCCCATCCCCGGGACCACGAAGATGATCTCCATGATCACGAGCCCGCCCAGGAGCCGCCCGCCCCACCACCCGATGAAGGTCACCACCGGCAGCAGCGAGTTGCGCAGCGCGTGCCGGTAGACCACCGCGCGCTCGGTGAGCCCCTTGGCGCGCGCGGTGCGCACGTAGTCCTGGCGCACCACCTCGAGCATCTGCGAGCGCGTGAGGCGGGTGATCGGTGCGCTGATGTAGTAGGCCTGGGCCAGGGCGGGCCAGATCAGCTGCTTCAGGTTCTCACTCGGGCTCTCGGTGAACGACACGAACTCGAGCGGGGGTAGCCAGTGGAAGAAGCGCACGAGCCCGTACAGGATGAGCGCGCCGGTGAAGAACAGCGGCAGGCTCAGCCCGCTCAGGCTGACCAGGCGCGCCAGGTAGTCGAGCGGGGTGTTCTGCCGAACCGCCGAGACCACCCCGAGCGGGATCGCCCACGCCATCGCGAGCACGAGCGTGAGCAGCGCCAGCTCCATCGAGCGCGGGAAGCGCTCCTTCAAGATGTCCACCACCGGCCGGCGTTGCACGTACGACTGGCCGAAGTCGCCGCGCGCCGCCCCGCCGATCCAATCGAGATACTGGGCGACGACGGGCCGATCGAGTCCCAACTCTCGGCGGATCTGCTGGATCTGCTTCTTCTGGACCGCGCTCGACTCCGATCCCGTCTGATAGACCAGGATCTCCGCGATGTCGCCGGGCACGAGCCGCATCAACACGAAGATCAGGACCGAGGCTCCGACCAGCGTGGGGATGAACAGCAGAATCCGTCGGAGGACGTACGTGGACAAATGAGGTCAGGTCTTGCGATCCAGCGATTGGGGCGGCAACTGGGCGGCCGGGCCCATCACAGGCGAAGGCGCCGAATGGTCTTGGCCGTCGCCTCCGGGCTGAACCCGAGCTGGAGCAGCGCGGCGCCCATGTCGAAGGACTCACGATAGGCGGAGATCTTGCCGTCGCGCTTCTCGAAGAAGCTCATCCCGCGGAAGCGCACCGCGCGTCCGGCGCTCCGGGGGATCGCCTCGGTGACCGTGTAGCCGAACGTCCACTCCGAGGCCGCACCGGCGTCCGTCTCGACCACGGTCTCCATGGTCCAGGCATAGTCGCGGCCCTCGCGGAACATCCGCTCGAACATGGCGCGGAGCGTGTCCGCGCCGGCGTGCTCGCCGAAGAAGGTGTCGTGGTAGCTGCCGTCCGGCGTGAAGCAGCCGACCAGGGCCCCCACGTCCTGCCGGTTGAAGGCGCGCTCGAACTCGCGGACGATGCTCATGGTTCGTCTCTCCATTCCCGCGCGGCCGACCGAACAGCTGGGGGTCGCCGCGGGCTCAGCGGATCACGAAGTGCAGGTGACGATGGGCCTCGCGCAGGCTCGCCTCCGCCTCAACGGGCGTGTCGGCGCGCGAGAAGATGAAGCCGAGGTACCGCGAGCCCTCCGGCAACGGCACGACCTCCTGCCCCTTGTGGAGCGAGATCGTCACGTCCTCGATGTGTGGCACCGCCCGGGCCTCGTCGAGCCCACCCACCTCCTCGAGGATGCCGCCGCGCGGGATCGGGATCATCATGACCGCGGCGGCGGCCCGCTCGCGCTCCATCGAGGCGATCGGCCGGCCCAACGCCCGGCGCAGGATCAGCTCCTCGAGCGACATGCCGGTGCCGAAGCGCAGCGTGCGTCCGCAGAGCCCGCCGATGGAGCGTGCCGCGATCTCCAGCACGACCGGCTCGGGCCCGGCCGCGGCGGGGCGGAGCCGCAGCTCGCAATGCACCGCGCCGTCGGTGAGCCCGAGCGCCCGCGCGGCCCGCGCGGCCGTCTCGGCCACCGCGGCCTGGGTGACCTCGGGCAGGCGGGACGGGGTCACGTAGACGGTCTCCTCGAAGAACGGGCCATCGAGCGGATCCGGCTTGTCGAACAGGGCGAGCGTGTGGAGGCGGCCGTCCTCGAGCAGGCCCTCGAGCGCGACCTCGCTCCCCGGGACGAAGCCCTCGACCAGGATCGCGTCGGTCCCCTCTCCGACCTCGGCCACGTCCGGGGCGCCCAGGATGGCGCGAATCCGCTCGAACGCGGCCACGAACTCCGCCTCGTCGTCGGCCCGGATCACCCCCCGGCTCGCCGCGAGCACCAGCGGCTTGAGCACGCACGGGTAGCTCACCCGCCGGGCGCGCGTGCGTGGATCGTCGGCCAGCGCCACGCGCGTGAACGTCGGCGACGGCACCGCCGCCCGCGCGAGCAGCTCGCGCATCACCGCCTTGTTGCGCGTGGCCTGCGCGGCCGCGAGCGGGTTGGCGCGCAGCCCCAGCGCCTGGCCGATGGCGGAGGCCACCACGGTGGTGGCGTCGTCCACCGGGACCACCGCGTCCAGCGGCCGACGCGCCGCATAACCGCGGATCTCGCGGACCGCGGCGGTCGGATCGGAGAACGGCAGCGTCAACAGGTGATCCGGGAACTCGCCCGACATGACGTTCGGCCGGTCGGACGCGATGACCAGATCCACGTCGAGCGACCGCGCGGCCTCGACGAAGTCCTCCGTCCGGTAGGTGGTGGTGGGAATCAGCAGCAAGAGTCGCTGAGAGGGCGCCATGGCCGCGACGGGGCCGAGTTTATCACGGCGGGGAAGGCGGCACTTGCGGTATACATGAGCACCCGGGTCCCGATCGGGATCTCCCGGCATCGTGCCCCGGAAGGAGCCACGTCATGCGCGTCGGCATCATGATCGAAGGGCAGGAAGGGCTCACCTGGGAGCGGTGGCTCCGGCTGATGGAGGCCGCCGAGGACATGGGCTACGAGTCGCTCTGTCGATCGGACCATCTCACCGGGCTCTTCGGCGACGCGAGACGTCCCTCGCTCGAGACGTGGACGTCGCTCACCGCGGTGGCGATGCGCACCCGGCGCATCCGCTTCGGCCCGGTGGTCTCGCCGATCACGTTCTACCACCCCGCGCTGCTCGCCAAGATGGCGGGAGCGCTCGACGCGCTCTCCGACGGGCGCATCGACCTCGGGCTCGGCGGGGGCTGGAACGAGCACGAGCACAACATGTTCGGCATCGCGCTCCCGCCCATGAAGGAGCGGCTCGACCGGCTGGAGTGCGCGGCCCGCTACATCCGCGCCCTCGGCGTCGGCGAGCCGGTCACCCTCGAGCAGCCCTACTATCCACTGCGGAAGGCCGAGACCCATCCCCTGCCCACCCACGGCCGCCTGCGCGTGGTGATCGGCGGCCGGGGCGAGAAGCGCACGCTCCGCATCGCGGCCGAGTTCGCGGACGAGTGGAACGTCACGCGGGTGGATCGGGCCGGCTTCCGGCAGAAGCGCGAGGTGCTGGCCACGCACTGCGCCGCCGTCCGCCGCGATCCCGAGACCATCGCCCGCTCCCTGATGATCCCGCTCGCCATCGGCCGCGACCGCGCCGACGTGGCCCAGCGCATCGCGGCGGCCCGCGCCATCTTCCCCCAGATGCCCGCCGACGAAGCGGGCTGGCGCGCCGCGAGCTTCCTGGTGGGCACGCCGGCCGAGGTCGTCGAGAGCCTGCGCGAGTGGGACGAGGCGGGCGTGCAGCGAGTGCTGCTGCAGATGCTGGATCAGGAGGATCTGGCCGCGATCGAGCTGTTCGCGCGCCACGTGCTGCCGCACGTGAAGTAGTCTCGAGGGCGAGCTCCGCGCCCCGCCGCCCGATGCCCACGCTCCTCACCGCCGACGGTCTCCTCGCGCTCTCTACCCTCACCGCGATGGAGATCGTTCTCGGCATCGACAACGTCGTCTTCATCGCGATCCTCGTGGGCCGGCTGCCCGAAGGGCAGCGCGAGCTCGCGCGCCGACTCGGGCTGATCCTGGCCCTGGGCATCCGGATCGGACTCCTGCTCACGATCTCGTGGATCATGAGCCTCACGGAGCCGATCGTCACCGTGCTCGGCCGCGGAGTGTCCGGCCGCGATCTCATCCTGCTGGGCGGCGGGCTCTTCCTCATCTTCAAGGCCACGTGGGAGATCTACGACAAGGTCGAGGCGAGCCACCCGGAGCGGACGGGCGCGGGCGCCCGGGGCGCGTTCCTGTGGGTGCTGGTCCAGATCCTGCTGCTCGACATCGTGTTCTCGCTCGACTCGGTCATCACCGCGGTAGGCATGGCCAACCAGCTCTCGATCATGGTGACCGCCATGGTGATCGCGATGCTGGTGATGCTCGTCTCCGCGGGGGCGGTGAGCGGCTTCATCGACCACCACCCGAGCCTCAAGATCCTCGCGCTCGCCTTCCTGTTGCTGATCGGCGTGATGCTGGTGGCCGAGGGCATGGGCTCGCACATGGAGAAGGGCTACATCTACTTCGCGATGGCGTTCTCGCTCTTCGTGGAGCTGCTGAACATGCGCTACCGCCGCAAGCCGTAGCTCGACCGGAGCTGCCGCAGCGAGACCGCGTGGAGCAGCCAGGCCAGCGGCACCAGGAAGGCGGGTAGCCAGATGTAGGGCACGTGCGCGATGAAGGTGGTGGGCGGCTGGGTCACGAACACGCGGAACGGGGTGGGCGCCGAGAGCTGGGCCTGCACCACCACGTTCAGCAGGATCAGGATGCCCGCCCAGTTCCACCAGAGAGCCACGCGCTCGGGCCACGCGCGCCGCACGAAGCAGTAGTAGGCGACGAGCGGCGCCGAGAGCCCGACCAGGATGTCCACGTTGCGCCCGTGGAACGTCATGATGTCGGGCGCGACGCCCGCCACCGCGAGCCGCCACAGCACGATCTCCACCAGGATTCGGAAGGCCTGCGCGCCGACCGGCCAGGCCCGGGGCAGCACGGCCAGCAGCGGAGCCACCCCCGGCGAGAACGTGAGCGCGAGGATCCCCAGGAGCGGCGGCCCGAGGGCCAGCAGCATGTGGGGCGGCAGCGCCTGGAAGTCGGCGAAGAAGCCGCCGGTGGCGAGCGTCGCGATCAGCGCGAGCCAGCCGACTAGGCCCACGCCGGCGAGCCGCACCGCGAGCCGGGCGCCGGGTGACACGGAGCGGGCGGCGGACGCCGCGGCTCGAAGCACCAGCCCGAGCATCACGACGACCACCGCGAGGAACAACAAGGTGGCGGACAGCGGTGCGCTCGGCAGCACCCCGCATGGATAGCACACCTGGCTCCCGAACACACCGGCAACACGCGCGTCACCCGGATGACACCGCCGTCCCCGGACCCAGCCTATCTGCCCGCGGCAGCAGGCGATCCGGGTCCGATTGGGCTGGCACCGTGATTGCTCCTACTGGTTCGACGCGGAGATGCTTCCCGACAACGGCAAACCCGTCGTGAGACGGGGACGCAAAGCCACGGGTCAGGCGGAACCTGACAGCCGGGCTACCGAAGGAAGGCGCAAGGCGCACTCGTCGGGATGCGAATGGCTCCGCGAACAGGAGGATCCCGATGAGACACACGATGTCCCGCTTCGTCGTCCGCCGGCTCGCCGCGCTCGCGCTCATCTTCTTCATCCCGGTTCCCGCGGCCGCCGATGACGCCATCATGAGCATCGATCAGTACAAGACCCCGAAGGCCCGCGCGCTCGCCACCACCCACGAGCCGCTGCTCAAGCAGATGCGCGAGGAGATCTACTACTGCATGCCGTGGGTCGGGGTGCAGAAGGCCGGGATCGGCTTCCGCCAGCCCAAGGGCGCGGTCGACGACGACCGCTACCTCTCGGTCTGGATCCTGATCGATCAGGACGAGGACGCGCGCTTCTCGGCACTGCCGCCGGAGCGTCGCGCCTCCGCCATGTTCTCGCGCTACGGGACGGACCTGCTGCGGCGCATGGCGACGCTGCAGCCGCTGGTCGCGGATCCCAACGTGCACGGCTTCTCGGTCGTCCTCTCGTGGCTCAAGCCCGGCACCGGCGGTGCGGTCCAGCCGGTCAACGAGACGCTCGCGCTGTTCATCGACAAGCCGACCGCGCTCGCCTTCCTCGCCAAGCGCGTGCCCGCCGGCGAGTTCACCCGCAAGGCCAAGTTCTCGGTCTTCGACGGCGTCCAGGACATGGGACGGCTGCCGCTCGAGGTCTGGGACGATTCCTTCGTGCGCACCTTCAAGGTCGCCAACTACGAGCTTCCCAAGGGACAGAAGTGCTCGGGCTGATCCCGACGCTCCCCTGATCCCCGGTCGAACCCAGGCCGTCCAGAAGGGCCCGCGTGCGAGAGCCGATGAAGCGGCGGGGTCCTTCTGAGCGGCCGCTAGGACACCGGCACGCGGGTGCCGGCCCGGTACCACACCGGGTCGGCACCCGGCCGGAACAGCTTGACGCGGGCGGTGCCGTGCACGGTGACCCCCCCGTCCTCCCCGATCACCAGGCGCCCTCCTCCAACCCCAGCACCGCGTTGTGATTGACCGCGTGGTACTCGCGGATGCGGTCGTCGCGCGTCTCGCTGTAGGCGGCCATCAGCGGGTCGGCTTCCTTGTAGTGGGGATTGATGTTGAAGCCGACCAGCCCCAGGGCATCGAAGCGATCGAGGCCCACCACGTTCCAGTCGTTGGTGGTGAGGATGGTCGGGCCCGCCACGTTGGAGCCGGCGCTGGCGCCCGCGTACGGCATGCCGGCAGCCACGCGGGCCCGGACGGCCTCGAGCAGCCCCGTCCCACGCAGCCGCTGGAGCAGCGCGTAGGTGTTGCCGCCGCCCATGAAGAGGGCGTCGGCCTCCGCCAGCGTGCCGAGGGGCTCGCGATCCCATCGCAGGTGCGAGAGATCGAGGCCCGCGCCCTCTGGGGGCGCGGCGCCGAGCGCGGCACGCACCCGCTCGAAGTAGCCGCCCTCGTCGTGCAGGCTGGCCGCGGTGACGAAGGCCACGCGGCGACGCGGCCCGAAGAAGTCGGCGACGCCGGCTCGGCCCTCGGGGCCGAGCGGCCCGCCCGCGTGGAGCAGGACCCGCACCCGCTACCCGCCGAGCAACCGCCGCAGCTGCGACATCGACTTCACCATGTAGTGGGCCACCCCGTCCGGACCGCCCTTGCGGGCGAAGAGCACCGCGGTCATGCCCACGCGCCGCGCCCCGCGGACGTCCGAGTCGATGCTGTCGCCCACCATGGCCGCCTCGTCCACGGTGACGCCCATGCGCCCCAGCGCCAGCTCGAAGAGCGGCGGCTCGGGCTTGCCGATCACCATCGGGCGCTTGCCCGCCGCGGTGGCCACCGCCTCCACGATGGCGCCGCAGCCGGGCAGGAACTCCCCGTCCTCGAGCGGCAGCCGGGCATCGATGTTGGGCGTGACGAAGGCGGCGCCCGCGGCCACCGCCCGTGCCGCCGCGGTGAGCCGCTCATAGTTGAAGTCGAAGTCGTTGCCGACCACGACCACCGTCGCGTCACGGGCGCTGCCGACCGGCACCAGGGTGTGGCCCGCCTCCGCCAGCACCTCGGCCAGCTCCTCGCCGCCGATGGCCAGTACGCGGGAGGGCCCCCACTGGCGGGCCACCACCTCGCCCAGGATCTCGAGCGGGGTGAGGACGTCGGCCTCCTTGGCCTCCACCCCGAGCCGGTTCAGCTTGGCCTGCAGGGTGCGGGCCCGGGCGCGGGAGTTGTTGGTGAGAAAGCACACCCCCTTGCCCTGCCGGCGGAGGAGGGCGAGCACCTCGGCGGCCCCGGGAGTCAGCACGTCTCCGGTCCAGACGCAGCCGTCGAGGTCGAACACGAAGCCGCGCAACTCGCGCAGGGCGCGCCGGGTGGGGCTCATGGGTGGCGGTCGGATACTAACATGCGAGCGGGTGGCCCGGGGGGGACCCCCGGCGCCGGCCCTCTCAAAACTTTGGGCGCGGAGCCGATCGCGCTAGATTTGAGGCGTCATGAGTAGAGGTCGGACGTACACGCTGCGGAACGCGGCGTCCATCGTCTTTGCGCTGACCGCGGTGATCCCCCTGCTGCTCTTCACCTACACGCTCTACACCCTGAACCAGCTCGGGCACAGCCAGGCCCAGATGGGGCTCGCCACCGCGCTGGCGTGCGCGCTCGTGGGCCTGTTCATCTTCTCGAACCTGATGGGGCGGCTCGCCGAGGTGCTCCGCTATCTCGAGGAGCAGGCCCCGACCCCCGCGACGGCGACCGCGCCCAGGTCCTCGGGCGATTCGCTGAACGGGGCCGAGGGGGCGAGTGCGTCCTCCAACGCCCCGGGCGTCGCGAACGGGCCGACCTGGACCGGTCCCGCTGCGGGCGTGGGACTCATGGTGCCCGGGCTCGGCACGATCACCGCGGCCCGCCGGGCGGCGTCGGAAGCGCGGCGCGCCGCCGGGGTCTTCGACGAGGTGCAGAAGACGATGTGGCAGTCCGAGGCGCAGCAGCACCTCGGCCGCCGCGTGCTGATCTCGGTGAAGAACGCCGCCGAGCCCATCTCGGGCAGCCTCGCCCAGATCGCCGAGGACGGCGTGCTGCTCGAGCAGGGCGATCAGCGGGTGGCGATCAGCTACCTGCGCATCACGAACATCGAGAGCGACGCCACGGCCGAGTAGCCCTCACCGCCGCCGCAGCACCGCGCTCAGCGCGGCGCGCGACCGCGCGTCGTCCGGCTCGATCCGCAGCGCCTCCCGGAACGCGGCCTCCGCTTCGCGCCAGCGCCCCTGACGGGCGAGCATCTCGCCGAGTCGCGCGTGGGCCTCGGCCAGGTCCGAGCTGACCCCGATCGCCGCGCGGTAGGCGGCCTCCGCCTCCGTCGGCTTCCCCTGCCGCTCGAGCGCCGTCCACAGCCCGAAATGGCAGTGGGAGTCGGCCGGCCGCAGGGCGAGGGCCTCGCGGTAGACACTCTCCGCCTCCGCATCGCGCCCCAGGAGCAGCAGCACCGCGCCCAGTCCCCGGTAGGACGCGATGCGGTGGGTCTTGACGCGGATGGCCTCGCGAAAGGTCTCCACCGCCTCGGCGTGGCGGCCGGTCTCGGTCAGGAGCTCGCCCAGATCGCCCCACGCGCGCGCGTAGCCGGGCTTGAGCCGGACCGCCTCGCGGAACGCGAGCTCGGCCTCGCCCTGCTTGCCCTGCGAGTAGAGCGCCATGCCGAGCCCGCGGCGGAGGGCCGCGCCGTCGGGCTTCACCTCGAGCGCCTGGCGATAGGCCGCCTCCGACTCGGCGTGCCGGCCTTGACGACCGAGGCCCAACGCGAGATTGGCGCGCGCCACCACGTCGTGCGGATTGAGCCGCACCGCCTCGCGCAGCTCCGTCTCGGCCTCCGCGTGGCGGCCCTGCCGGCCCATCGCGATGCCGAGCTCGACGTGCAGGTCCGCATTGTCCGGATCGAGCGCCACCGCCCGCCGAAACTCGCCCTCGGCGGGACCGAGGAGGCCCTGGGCCTCGAGCGCCAGGCCGAGGTCGGCGTGAAGATGGGCGTCGTCGGGCTTGAGCTGGATCGCGCGCTCGTAGACTCGCGCCTCCTCCGCCCAGTTGCCCTGGCGGCGATAGATCATCGCCAGTCCCAGGTGGGCGTCGAGCAGATCGGGCTGCCGTCGCACCGCATCGTGCAGCGCCGACTCCGCCTCCGCGTAGCGCCCCTGGCGCTCCAGCACCCGGCCCAGACGCGCCCGCCAGCGAGCCCCGGTGGCGTCGAGCCGGGCCGCGCGGGTGTAGGCCGCGACCGCCTCGTGATAGCGGCGCTGGCGCTCCAGCACGAGGCCCAGCCGTCCGTGGACCGCGGGCTCGGTGGGCCGCAGCCCGGCGGCCTGCCGGTAGGCGGCGGCGGCTTCCGGCCAGCGGCGCAGGTGGCGCAACGCTTCTCCTTGCTGGACGTGCCCCTTGTACGAGCGGCGGTCGAGCCGAACGACGTGCGCGAAGGCCACCACCGCCTCCGCGTGGCGGCCCTTGGCCACCAGCGCCACGCCGAGCCCGTAGTGGGCGACCGCATTCGACGGGGCCAGCGCCAGCGCTTCCTCGAACGCGGTCACCGCCTCGTCGGTCCGTCCCTGGCGCGCCAGGGTCACCGCGAGGGTCTGGCGCGCCTCCCCGCTGCGCGGGGCCCAGCGCACCGCCTCGCGCGCGGCCACGTCCTCCTCGCGCTCCTTGCCCTGGCGGCGGCAGGCCGCCGCGAGCCGGATCCAGGCCAGCGCGTGGTCGCGCTTGCCGCGGATCGCGGAGCGGAACGCGGCCTCCGCCTCGGCCCACTTTCGCCTCCGCTCGAGGACCAGCCCGAGCTTGAAGTGCGCCTTCACGCTACGCGGATCGATCGCGAGGGCCGCGCGCAGCGCCTGCTCGGCGTCGGCGTAGCGCCCGTCCCGGAACGAGCGCTCGCCGCTCTCGAGGCAGAGCGAGAAGCCGCTGGTCATGACCTCCGCCGGGCCGCGATCTGCTCGAGGACCAGCTCCACGATGTGCTGGGCCGCGTCCGGGCGGCCGAGGCGGCGGAGCGACCCCTGCATCCGCTCGATGGTGTCCGGGTCGCCCAGCGCCCGGTCCAGCCGGCGCCGCAGCTCGCCGCGCGAGCGCGCCACCAGGGCGATGCCGGCGCGGGAGGCGAAGCGCTCGTTGCCGCGCTCCTGCCCGGGCAGCGAGCCGTAGAGCAGCAGCGGCACCTCCGCCGCGGTGGCCTCGGCCAGCGTCATCCCGCCCGCCTTGGTCACCAGCAGATCGGCGGCCGCCAGCAGGGTCGACACGTCGTCGGTGTAGCCCACCACCCGTAGCGGGCTGCGCGCGGCGAGGCGGGCGAGCCGGCTCCGCAGCCGCTCGTCGCGGCCGGCGACGATCACCGCCTGCAGCGGCCGCTCCACCGTGAGCAGCGCGCGGGTGACGTCGACGAGCCGGCCGAGCGAGCCTTGCGTGCCGGCCATGGCCACGACGGTGCGCCGATGCGGTGAGAGCCCGAGGGTGCGGCGCGCCGCGATCGGATCGATGAGGCGGAAGAACTCGGCCCGCACCGGCACCCCGGTCACCACCACTCGCTCGGGCGGGATGCCGCGCGCCACGAACTCGTTCCGCACTTCCTCGGCGGCCACGCAGTAGCGATCGACCGGCCGCGCCATCCACTGGCTGTGGGCGACGTAGTCGGTCACCGCCGTCGTGTGGGGCGGCACCGGGTGCCCGGCCGACACGAGGGCGGCCAGGGCCGCGGCCGGCGTCGCGTGCACCGTCACCACCGCGTCGGGCCGCAGGGTGTCGAGCAGGCGGGCCAGGCGCGCGCGGCCGAGCTGCGGCATGCCGAAGGCGAGCGGGGAATCGGGCCCGAGCCGGTCGCCCATCCCGTACCCGATCGCCCACAGCCCCGGCGCGTGGCGCAGGAGCCGGTAGTAGATCGCGCGGCTCACGCTCGCGAACACCGGGTGCACCAGCTCGCGGAAATGGTCGACCACGGCCGGCTCCACGCCGCGGGCCTCGAAGGCGGTGGCCAGGCTGCGGGCGGCCTCGGCGTGGCCGGAGCCGTAGCTCGCGGTCAGGATCAGGACGCGAGTCGGCATCGGCGTCACCGCGCGATCGGCTCGTCGACGTAGACCGTGTAGCGCCGCGGCCGGCCGCGGCCGGCATCCGCCGGGTCCACGTAGAGGATCGAGCTCTGGCCGCGGATCGCCGCGGGCAGGATCGAGAAACGGATGAAGCTCGTCTCGACCTCGCGGGAGGAGACCGCGCGGACCGGCTCGCGGCCGCTCTCGAACCACGCCTCGCCCGGCGTCACCGTGCGCGGCGCGCCCTCGCCCACCGTGACGTCGAGACGGCCCCGGAGCAGACAGCGGATCCCGCCGCCCCGATGGCGATGGAGCGGCGCGACGCCGCCCGGGTCGAAGTCCACGCGGTCGCAGCGCATCAGCCAGCTCCGACCGTCGGCCAGGTCGATCGGATGCTCGAGGAGCACGCGCCCGCGCGCGGGGGGCGGCGGCTGCCGCACCAGCTCGACCCGGTAGAGCCGCGCGCCGTCGACGCCCGCGCGCGCGGTCGAGTCGGCGGGGCCCACCGCGTGGACCGGCTCGCCCGCGGCCGCGCCGAGGAGCGTCCCCGAGACGGCGTAGAGCGCCCGGGGCGTGCCGCGACGCGCGACCGGCGCCTCGGCGCCCGCGGCGAGCCGGTCCTCGATGAGCCGGAGGGAGTGCGCCATGCGGAGGTCTCCATAGTAATCGCTTGGCGCGGCTTCCGGAAACCCCTACCCTGTCCTGGTGACCGCCGCCGCTCTGCTCCTCGTCGTGGGCGCGGCCGTGCTCCACGCGGGCTGGAACGCGCTGGCCAAACGCGCCGCGGACCCGGTGATATTCCTGTGGTGCGTGGGGGTGGTCGCCAGCGTGCTCTATGCGCCGATCGCGCTGGTCGTGCTCTTCCACCAGGGCTTCCGCGCCGCCGCGATCCCCTTCGTGCTCGGCACCATCGTGCTGCACGCCTTCTACTTCTTCACGCTCGGGCGCGCCTACGCCTCCGGCGACTTCTCGCTCGTCTACCCGATCGCTCGCGGGCTCGGGGTGGCCCTCGTGCCGCTGGCCGCGCTCGCGCTCTTCGACGAGCGCCTCTCGCCGCTCGGCACGCTCGGGGTGATCGCGGTCGCCGCGGGGATCTTCTTCCTGCACTGGCACCCCGGCGCGTGGACGCGCGCGGCCCTGCGCAGCTCGGGCACCGGCTGGGCCCTCGCCACCGGCGGGCTGATCTGCGCGTACTCGCTGCTCGACAAGGCGGGGGTCGCGCGGATCAGTCCGCTCGCCTACATCTGGCTGATGGAGATGGGCTCGTGCCTGCTGCTGACCCCGGTGGCCCTCGCCCGCGCCGACGCGATGCGCCGCGAGTGGCGCACGAACGTCGTGACCATCACCGCCGCCGCGATCATGAGCCCGTCCGCCTACGTGCTGGTGCTCTTCGCGTTCCAGCTCTCCAAGACCGGCTACGTGGTGGCGGCCCGCGAGATGTCCATCGTGCTCTCCGCCATCATCGGCAGCGTATGGATGAAGGAAGGGGGCCTGGCCAGGCGCCTGGCCGGGGCCGCGGTGGTCCTGGCCGGGGTGGCGTGCGTGGCGCTCGCCCGATGAGCGCGACCGTGGGCGTCGCGACCGGCGACGCGGCGCGCGAGCGCGGGGGCCGCCTGCTCGTCGCCGCCGCCGCGCTGTGCTGGAGCACCGGCGGGCTCATCGCGCGCACGGTGGACGCCGACCCGTGGACCATCGTCTTCTGGCGCGGGCTCGCCTGTGCCGGCTTCCTGCTCGTGGTCATCGCGGCGCGCGAAGGGCGGGCGATCGGTCCGGTGTTCGGCGCGATGGGCGCATCGGGCCTCGCGATGGCCGGGTGCTTCGCCACCGCCTCCACCTGCTTCATCCTGGCGCTGCGCGACACGTCGGTCGCGAACGTGCTGATCATCCAGAGCCTGAGCCCGTTCATGGCCGGATTGCTCGGCTGGGCCTGGATGGGCGAGCGGGTCCCGGGCCGCACGTGGACCGCGATGAGCGTGGCGCTGGCCGGCAGCGCGATCATGGTCTCGCGCTACTTCTTCGCGACGCCCGCCGCGGGATCGCTGCGCGGCGACCTGCTCGCCCTGCTCGTGGCGCTGGCCTTCGCCACCGCCACCGTGCTCCTGCGCCGGCGGCGCCACGTGCAGATGCTGCCCGCGGCCGCGCTGGCCGCACTGCTCACCAGCCTGGCCGCGGCGGTCTTCGCGCGGCCGCGCTCGGTGGAGCCGGGCGGTCTGCTACTGCTCGCCTTCTTCGGCGCCGGGCAGCTCGGGCTCGGCATGATTCTCTTCACCGCAGGCGCGCGGCGCATTCCGGTGGCCGAGGCCTCTCTGATCGGGGTTCTGGAAAGCGTGCTGGGCCCGGTGTGGGTGTGGCTCGCCTTCGGGGAGAACCCGGGCCTGCCGTCGGTGGTGGGCGGCGCGGTCGTGCTGGCCGCGTTGGCCGCCCACACCGCCGCGGACCTGCGCGCGGAGCGGGGCGCGCCGGCCGGTCAGGCCGGGTCGCGGAACCGGTCGTCCACCGGGACCTGGTAGGCGTTGGCGAGCGCGTTGGTCTCGCAGGCCATCCCGACCACCGCGAGCAGCTCGCCCCGCATCGCCTCGGTCATGCCCGCCTTGCGCGCTCCCGCGGTGTGCGAGGCGATGCAGTAGTCGCAGCCGTTCGCGGCGCTCACCGCGAGGTAGATCATCTCCTTGCCGAGCGCGTCGAGCGCGCCGGGCGCCATCACCTGCTTGACGCTCTCCCAGGTGCGGCGAAGGGTCGGCGGGTGGTTGGCGAGCGCCTTCCAGAAGTTGTTGATCCAGTCCGTCTTGCGGGTGGCCATGATGTCGTCGTAGACGGCCCGCACCTCGGGACCGGCGTCGCGATACTCGATCAATTGCGTGACGGGCATGGACGGCCTTCCTTTCGGGCTACTCTCCGCGGAGCGTCGGGTCCAGCACGTCGCGGAGCCAGTCGCCGGTGCGGCTCACCACGATCGAGGTGATCATGAGCACCGCGCCGGGGAACGTCGAGATCCACCACGCCGAGTCGAGGTACTCCCGGCCCTCCTGCACCATGCCGCCCCAGGACGGGGTCGGCGGCTGGATACCGAGCCCGAGGAACGAGAGCGTGGCCTCCAGCACGATCGCCCGCGCGAGTTCGAGGGTGGCGATGACCACGATGGAGGAGAGCACGTTGGGGAGCACGTGGCGCAGCACGATGCGGGCGAGCGAGCCGCCGAGGGCGTGGATGGACTCGACGAACTCGCGCGAGCGCAGCACCAGCACCTGCGAGCGCAGGATGCGCGCGTAGGAGACCCAGCCCGAGAGCCCGATCACCACCACCAGCGTGGGAAAGCTCGGGCCCAGCACCGCGATGATGCCGATCGCGAGCAGGATGAACGGAAAGGCGAGCTGGGCGTCCGCGATGGTCATCACGACCGCGTCCATGCGCCGGCGGCTGAAGCCGGCCAGGAGCCCCGCCGCCGAGCCGAGCAGGCCGCCCACCAGCACCGCCGAAAAGCCGACCACCAGCGACACCCGCGAGCCGTAGATCACCCGCGAGAGCACGTCGCGGCCCAGGTGGTCGGTGCCGAGCAGGTGCGCGTGGCCGTCGGCGCCCGCCCAGGTGGGCGCGGTGAGGCGACCGTGGAGGCTCTGGCGGATCGGGTCCTGGGGGGCGAGCAGCGGCGCGGCCGCCGCCACCACCACCAGGAGGCCCACGAAGCTCACTCCCAGCACGACGAGCCACGGCAGGCGCCGCTTGCGCGCCGGCGCGGGCGCCGCGGCCACCGGCAGGACCGCGTCAGCCGGAACGGATGCGGGGATCGAGGACGCCATAGACCAGGTCCACGAAGAAGTTGATCACCACGAACATGAGGGCGGCCAGGAATACGGTGCACTGCACCACCGCGTAGTCGCGGTTGTAGATCGACTGCACCGCGAGCCGGCCGATGCCCGGCCAAGAGAAGACGGTCTCGGTGACCACCGCGCCGCCCAGCAGCGTACCGAACTGGAGCCCGGTGATCGTGACGATGGGGATCGCCGCGTTCTTGAGCGTGTGCTTGGCCACCACCCACACCTCCCCCACGCCCTTCGCCCGCGCGGTGCGGATGTAGTCGGCGCGCAGCACCTCCAGCACCGCGGAGCGGGTCAGCCGCGCGATCGAGGCCATCGTGAAGGCGCCCAGGGTCAGCGCGGGCAGCACCAGGTTGCGCCAGTCGCCGCGGCCCGAGGTGGGAAAGAGATCGGCCTTGAGGGAGAACAGCAGGATGAACAGGATGCCCAGGAAGAAGGTCGGGGCCGACTGGCCGATGAGGGCCAGCCCCATCGCCACGTGATCCACGAGGGTGTTCCGGCGCATCGCGGAGAAGAGCCCGATCGGCACTGCCACCACGGTGGCGAGCACGAAAGCGGTGAGCCCGAGCTCGACGGTGGCGGCGAGATAGCCCTTCACCACGTCGAGGGCGGGCTCGCGGAAGTGGATGGAGCGGCCGAAGTCGCCGCGGGCCAGATTCGCGAGGAAGATCACGTACTGTGCGGGCAGCGGCTTGTCGAGCCCGAGCTCGCGGCGCACCCGGAGAATCTCGCTGGTGGGGGCGTCCGGGGGCAGGAGCAGCGGCACCGGGTCGCCGGAGAGACGCATGACCACGAAGACCACCGTGGACACGAGCCAGAGCGCGATGAGAGCGCGGAAGAGTCGGTGACCGAGGAAGGGAAGGAATCCGCGCATGGGTGATTCGGGGCTCGGAGGCCGCCGAAGCGACCCCCGACCCCGACCGGTGGCTACGCGCGGCGGAACTTGAAGTTGAAGCGGCGGATCTCGAACTGCTGGTTCGGGTTCGGCGTGAACTCGATGTATTTCTGGATCCCGTAGTCCTCGTAGGGCTGGATCACGGGCAGCCACGGCAGGTGCTCCAGGAAGATCTTGGTCATCTCCTTGTAGGCCTGGCCGCGGAACTTCTCGTCCACGCTGAACCGCGCCGCGTTGCCGAGCTCGTCGAACTTGGCCTCCCGCCAGTAGTCCTGAGGCCCGCCGGGGCCGAGCAGGCGCCACATCATGCCGTCCGGATCGCTCAGCGTCGAGGTCGGGTCCGACCAGAAGACGCCCTTGAAGCTCTTCTCCCGGTTCTTCTGGGCGCGTACCGAGTACTCGATGACCTCGACCTTCACGTTGACGCCGACGTCCTTCCACATCGCGGCGATCGCCTCGGCCATCGCCTTGTCTTGCGACACGTAGGCGACGGTGGTCTCGATGAAGACCTCCTCGCCCTTGTAGCCCGCCTTCTTCAGCCGGTCCTTCGCCTCCGCCGGACTGTAGGGCAGCGGGGGCAGGCTCGCGTCGAAGTGATTGTCGCCCTTCGCGATCGGACCACTCGGGACGATGCCACGGCCGCGCCACAGCTCCTTCACGATGGCCTCGCGATCGATGGCCAGCGACAGGGCCTGCTTCACGAGCGGGTTGTCGAGCGGCGGCCGCTTGCTGTTGACCGCGAGCACGTAGAGGCCCGCGTAGAGCGCGCCCGCCACCCGCGTGGTGGCGTTGCCGGACACCCGCTCGCCCTGGTCGGGCGGGAGCTGGGTGACGACGTCCACCTCGCCCTTCAGCAGGGCCGCGATGCGCGGCGCGGTCTCCGGGATCGGCCGCATGACCCAGCGGTCCATGTCGATCTTGCCGCCCCAGTAGTCGGGGTTGGCCTCGAGGATCGCTCGATCGTCCTTGACCCAGGAGGTGAAGCGCACCGGTCCGCTGCCGACCGGCTTGGCGTTGAAGGTGTCGCCGCCGACCGCCTCGAGGTACTTCTTCGGCACGATCTGGCCGCCGTAGAAGGCGAGACGCGCCGGGAGCAGCGGATCCGGCTTCTTGGTGGTGATCACGATCGTGGAGGCGTCCGGCGCTTCCACTTTCTCGATCGTCCCGAGCACCGTGGCCACCATGGTCTTGGCCGCCGGATCGTAGGTGCGCTCGATGCTGTACTTCACGTCGGCGGAGGTCAGCGGGTCGCCGTTGTGGAACTTGACGCCCTGCCGCAGCTTGAAGCGCCACACCGTCTGCGCCTCGAGCTTCCACTCGGTGGCCAGGCTCGGAGCGAGCTTGCCGTCGGGATGGCGGCTCACCAGATTATCGAAGAGGTTGAACGACACGCGGATGTCGTTTGACGAGGTGCTGTAGTGCGGATCGAACTTGGAGATGTCGCCGCTCTGCGCGGTGACCAGCTCCTTCTTCTGGGTGGTCTGGGCGAGGGCGCGGCCGCCCACGGTAAGCGGCGCCGCGGCGGCGGCGCCGAGAGCGGCCGCTCCCTTGAGCAGGTCACGTCGAGTGAGTTCCATTGTGTAGGCTCCTCCTTGGGAGATGGACGTCGGGGACGACTGCGGTGCGACATTCTATAAGGGCATCCCCCCACCCTGTCAAGCCGCCCCCCGGGTGGCGAAGGGCCGCCAAACGTGCCAAAATTCAGGGCCATGAGCGCCACGGCGGACATCGTCATCATCGGCGGCGGAGCCAACGGCACCAGCACCGCATTCCATCTGGCCAGCATGGGCGCGAAGAACGTCCGGCTCCTCGAGCGCCGCCATCTGGCGGCGGGCGCCACCGGAAAATCCGGGGCCCTGGTGCGAATGCACTACACCAACGAGCACGAGTCTCGGCTGGCGATCGAGAGCCTCCGGGTCTTCCGCGACTTCGACGCGATCGTCGGCGGCGACTGCGGCTTCGAGGCGCCCGGCTTCCTGCAACTCGTCCCGCCCGGTTACGAGGGCGCGCTGCGCCGCAACCTGGCCCGCCAACAGCGACTGGGCGTGGACACTCGAGAAGTCTCGCGGGAGGACATCCGCTCGCTCTTCCCGGAGTGTCGCGCCGACGACATCGGGGCCGCCGCCTGGGAGGCGGGCTCGGGCTACGCCGACCCCAACGCGACCGCGTTCGCCTTCGCGGCGGCGGCCCAGCGCCGCGGCGTCACCGTGGAGACCGGCTGCGAGGTGACCCGCATCCTCACCGAGGGCGGGCGCGTCACCGGCGTGGAGACCGGCCGTGAGCGCATCCAGGCGCCGGTGGTGGTCCTGGTGCCCGGGGCGTGGGGGCAGCCGCTGCTCGATCAGCTCGGGCTCGATTTCGGGCTGCAGCCCTTCCGCATCCAGGTCTCGCTGTTCCGCTGGCCGCCGGCGCTCACCCGCAAGCACCCGGTGGTGATCGACGCGGGCCAGAAGGCGTGGATCCGTCCGGTGGACGGCGCGCTCACCCTGATCGGCGTCGAGCTGGGCGCGGCCTACGGCGGCGATCCCGACAAGCTCCACGAGGGCGTGGACGAGGGCTACGTCGCGCTCTGCCGCGAGCGACTCGCTCACCGCCTGCCACTCTTCGCCGACTCGACGATGCGCGGCGGCTGGGCCGGCATGATCATGATGAGCCCGGACGGGCGCCCGATCATCGATCGCATCCCATCGATGGAGGGCCTCTACGTGATGCTGGGTGATTCCGGCACCTCGTTCAAGACGTCGCCGGCCATCGGCAAGTGCCTGGCCGAGTGGGTGCTCGAAGGCAAGCCGCGCACCGTCGATCTCAGCCCGTTCCGCTCCACGCGATTCGCGGAAGGCAAACCCTGGGTCGACGAGGACCACTACGGCCGCGAGCGCCTCACGATCTCCCGCTAGCGCGTCTCGAGAGGGGCCAGCCGTGCGCTCAATGACTGAGCGGGCGCCCGACTACCGCAGCCGGTAGAGGCGCATCGGGGTGTCCACGTTCTTCAGCTCGCGCACGCCGAGGTCCTCGACCGGCAGCTCGGCGCCCAGGCGCGCCCGCGTGGTCTCGCTGATCACGATCTCGCCGTCGCCCGCCTGCGCGGCCAGACGCGCCGCGATGTTGGTGGTCATGCCGGAGGCGGTGTAGGTCCAGCGGGTGCCCGCGGTCCCTTCGATCTTGGTCGCGCCCAGCAGCGCGGGGCCGGTGTTGACCCCCGCGTGCATCGAGAGCGGATCGAACCGGCCGGCGAGCTCGGCGCCGATCTCGGCGGCCCGGCGATGGATGGCCCGCGCCGCGTCCACCGCCGCGCGGGCGTGCTCGCCCTCGTGGAAGATCACCATGAGCCCGTCGCCCGCGGTCTCGTTGACGTCGCCGCCGTGCTTGACGATCTCGTCGAGGAAGGCGCCGAAGTAACGCTCGACGAGCGCGCCCAGGTCGTCGGGCTGAAGCCGCGAGGATAGACGCGTGTAGCCGCTGATGTCGGCGAAGAGCACGCTGACGTCGGTCTCGCGCTTGTCGAGCGAGGGCGCCTCCGGCGATTCCTCGATGAGCTGGCGCACCCTGCGCGGCACGAACTTGGCGAGGCTGCTCCTGATCATCAGGCTGCGCTCGAGCTGCTGGGCGTAGTCGAGCACCTGCCGATGGGCCTCCGCGTTGGCCACCGCGACCGCGGCCTGGTCGGCCAGCGCCTCCAGGATCTCCAGATCCTCGCCGGTGTAGGCCGCCTCCGAGCGCTTGGCCCCCAGCAGCAGCAGCCCGCGCAGCTCGGCCTGGAAGCGCAGCGGCACGACCACCTCGGCGCCCAGCGCCGAGTAGGCCGCGAGCGCCGCGCGGCCCGCCGCCGCGAAGCGCGGGTCCGCCGCGAGCTGGTAGCGGGAGAGCGCGCCCGGCACCACTTCCAGAGCCGTCAAGACATCGTGCGGCAGGCCGTCCACCAGGAGCCGGGCCCCGGTCACGTGCATGGATGACTCGATGGTGCTCGTGAGCCGACTGGTGATCTCGTCCAGATCGAGCAGGCTCGACATGGAGCGGGCGAGCGTCCGCATGGTCTGGGCGTAGTCGTACCGCTCGCGGAAGAACGTACGGTCCACCGTGCGCTGCACCCGCTCGCGGAGCGGATTGAAGAGCAGCGCCACCAGGAACATGAACGCGGCCGAGAACCAGGGCGAGCGCGCGAGGTCGGCCTGGGTGAGGAGCGCGTTGGTGCCGGCCAGGAGCAGAGCGTAGGCGCCGGTGATCAGGCCGGCCAGCCCGGTGTAGATCACCGAGCGGCGGATCACCACGGTGGCGTCGAAGAGACGGTAGCGCACGGTGGCGTAGCCGATCGCGGCCGGGTAGAGCAGCACCAGCGCCGAGCCGACCTGCGGATCGACCGGCCCCTCGTAGAGGAGCTGGAGTGGCCAGAGCATGAGACAGAGCCAGCCGCCCAGGCCCATCGCGATGCCCAGCAGCAGGACGGTGGTCTGCTGGTTGATCAGAGGCGAGGCGGCCCGGCGGCGCGTGTCGAGCAGCGCGCCCACCTTGATCGGGAAGGACAGCGCGCTCAGCAGCGAGAGCACCGCCGCCGAGGCCGGATAGATCCAGCCGTTCCGCAGGAGCTCCGGGGCCAGCCGCGAGATCACGACGAACGACAGCGCGCCCGCCACCCCGAGCACCGCGGCCAGGCGATAGAGCCGCGGGACGACTCGATAGCGCGCGAGCCATCGCTCGCGATCCGGGTTCGCGGGATAGGTCAGGAAGAAGACCCAGCCGTGGATGGAGAGCAGCGGCGCCAGGAGCCCGACCAGCACCGCCGCGAACTGATGCGCGCCCAGCACCGCCTCCGGCACCGCCACGTTGGAGATGGCCCAGAGGCACATATAGAGGAGGAAGCGGCGGTTGGGCGCAGCCGCCGGGTTCTGGATGTACACCGCCGCGCCCACGATCAGCATGACGGCGGAGACCAGGAAGTACCCGGCGAAGCGGTCGACCAGGCGGCTCCAGGACAGCGGGCGGGGAGCGAGCTCGGCGCCGAGGCGCCGGCCGCCGCGCTCGATGTCGTAGTGGATGGGCCCGGTCGCGGCGCGGACGTGCGCGGCGAGCGTGAGCGGCGAGTCGCCGTCCACCGCCAGGAGCCGGTCGCCGGTGCGAAGCCCCGCGGCACGAGCCGCGGGCTCGACGGGGAAGATGCGATAGTCGGGCGTGGCGAAGAACCCGGGATAGGGCCGGCCGGCCTCGAGGGCGAGGCCACCCAGCAGACCCGCCAGGACCGCGAGGCTCGCCGCGACCAGGAGCGAGAATCGACCGTCCCAGCGCCCCATGAGTGGGTCGATCATACGCCAACGCGGCGTACGCCCTCCGGCTATACTCCCCGTCCGTGAGCGGGCTCAGCGCCGTGTTCCGGCCGCGCGCCATCGCCGTCGTGGGCGCTTCCGACGATCCGGTCAAGATCGGCGGGCGGCCGCTCGCCTTCCTGCTCCGCCACGGCTACGCCGGCCGCGTGTTTCCGGTGAATCCTGCGCGGGCCACCGTGCAGGGCCTGCCCGCCTTCCCGTCGATCGCCGCGATCCCGGAAGCGGTGGACCTGGCGGTGGTGGTCGTTCCCGCCGAGCGCGTGCTCGACGCGCTCGAGGAAGCGGCGGCCAAGGGCATCCGGGCCGCCATCGTGTTCAGCAGCGGCTTCGCCGAGGTCGGTGAGACCGGCCGCGCGCAGCAGGCGCGGCTTCGCGCCCTGGCCGAGCGCACCGGGCTGCGCATCATCGGGCCCAACTGCCAGGGCTTCGCCCACCTGCCGTCGCGGCTGGTCGCGACCTTCGCGTCGCCGTTCCTCGACACCGGGCTCGCGACCGGTCCGATCGCGATGGTGAGCCAGAGCGGGGCGATGGCCGGGATGATCTACGAGATGGCGCGCGCGGCCGGCCTCGGGCTCAACTACTGGGTGAGCACCGGCAACGAGGCCGACGTGCAGGCCGCCGAGATCCTGGCCGAGGTGGTGGAGGACCCGGAGACGCGGGTGGCGCTGTGCTATCTGGAGGACGTCAAGGACGCCGGGCGCCTGCGCCTGGCTCTCGCGCGCGCGCATCGCCGCGGCGTGCCGGTCTTCGTGCTCAAGTCGGGCCGCAGCGCGGCCGGCCGCCGCGCCGCCTCGTCGCACACCGGCGCGCTGGCGGGCGAGGACGCGGTCTACGAGGCGGCCTTCGCCGAGTGGGGCGCGATTCGCTGCGCCGACCCCACGGAGCTATTGACGCTCCCCCAGGCCTTTCTCCGCTACCAGGAGGCGGGGCACCGCGTGGCCGTCGTGTCGAACTCGGGCGGGCTCGGGGTGCTCTCGGTGGATCTCTGCGCGGATCTCGGACTGGCCCCGGCGGAGTTCACCCCGGAGACCACCGCGGTGCTCCGGGGCGCGCTGCCCGACTTCGCGGCCGCCGCCAATCCGGTGGATCTCACCGCCCAGATGCTCACCGACCCCGGCATGCTGATGCGCGTGCTCCCCGCGCTGGAACGCGATCCGGGCGTTGACGCGATCGTCTTCCAGATCGCCTTGCTGGGCGCCGCGACCGATCTCGCCCGGCTGGTGGCCGACGTCGCCTCGGTGGCGCGGCACACACGCAAGGTGGTGGCGGTGAGCTGCCCCCAGCGCCCCGTCGTGGACGCCTTCCGCGCGGGCGGGGTGCTCGCCTTCGAGGATCCGAGCGTGGCGCTCCGCTCGCTCGCCTGCCTGGCCCGCGCCACCCTACGCCGGCCGGGCTGGCTCGAGCGCACGACCATCACGCTGCCGCCGCCCACCGTCGCCCCGACCCTGCCGGCGGGCCGGGGGTCCGGGGACTTCCTGAACGAGTGGGAGAGTCAACGGCTGCTCGCGCCCTACCATCTGCCGCTGGTGGACTCCGTCTTCGTCAGCGCCGCCGCGGCCGCTCCCGACGCCGCCGATCAGCTCGGCTACCCGGTGGTGGTGAAGATCTGCTCCGCGGCCCTGCCGCACAAGTCGGACGTGGGCGGCGTGGCGCTCGGGCTCTCCGACCGGGCCGCGGTCGTGGAGGCCTGCCGGCGCATCGAGGCAGAAGTAGCCGCGCGCGCGCCCGGCGCCGCCACCGAGGGGTTCCTGGTCCAGCGGCAGGCCCGCGGCGCGCTGGAGCTGGCGCTCGGTGTGAAGACCGACCCGGTCTTCGGCCCGGTCGTGATGGTGGGATCGGGTGGCATCCTCATCGAGGTGCTGCGGGACTTCCGGCTGCTGCTGACCCCGATCGATGCCGCGGCCGCCCGGGAGGCGCTGCGCGCCCTCCGCATCGGCCCCCTCTGGGAGGGGGTGAGGGGCAGCGGGCCGCTCGACCTGGAGGCCGCGGTCGATCTGCTCGGTCGGCTCGGCGAGGCGGCCCGTGGGCTCTCGCCGACGGTGAGCGAGATCGACCTGAATCCGGTCCTGGTAGGCCGGCGCGGCGAGGGCGTCACCGTCCTCGACGCGCTCGTCCGGCTCTAGCGCCTAGGCCAGCACCGTGGCGCCGGCGACCGCGCATTCGTGATCCTGCTCGCCGGTGCCGCCGCCGCAGCCGATGGCCCCGATCACGCGGCCCTTCACGACGATCGGCACCGCGCCGTGGCTCGGCAGCATCTGGCCCGGGATCGCGCTCCCCACGTGGGTCCAGAACGGCGCGCCCTTCTGTACCCGCTCCGCCAGGTCCGCGGTCGACATCCGGAAGTTGGCGGCCGCCACCGCCTTGGCCCGCGAGGTCTCGGGGGTGAAGAAGCCGGTGCCGTCTCCCCGGGCGGTCAGGACGAGGCGCCCCGCCTCGTCCACCACCGTCACGGTCATCGCGGTGCCGAGGGCCTTGGCCTTCTCCCGGGCCGCGCGCACCGCGCGCTCGGCCATCTCCAGCGTCAGCTCGATCATGGCAGCCACCTTTCTCGACTCATTCCCTGCGGAATCGTGCGACCGCGGCAGCATCTAATCCCGGCCGGCGCGGCCTGTCAACGGAGACCATGTCGCCCGTGTCTAGTCGCCAGCACCTATAGGTAGGGCTCCGGTGGGGACCCTGTCGCAGGGAAAGTGCTTGAAACGTCGACGCTCCATACCCTATGCTGGCTCGTGACGCGCTCTGGCAATCGCCTGGTCTCCAGGGTGCCGGGGCGCAATCAGTCTCGACAGACGAGCTCGCGAGCCACGCCACGCAGATCTCGGGAGGAAGAGTGACGGTGCGTTTCGGAATCAGCATGCGGCAGTCGGCGCTGGTGCTTGCGGTCCTCGCTCTGGCCCTCGGTGGTTGCGGCACGCTGTCGGGGGGGCTCAAGAGCGAATCGCTGCTCGCCGCCACCGCGACCTCGGTCGATTCCGCGGAACCGGTCTCCGCCGCCCTGGCGCCCGATCAGACCGCCGGCGGCGCCGTCGTCGCGCCGCACGCGGGCGAGCAGGAGCTGGTCTCGCGGGTCGCGTTCTCGCCGGCCTCGTTCGCGGTGGTCACGCCGGGCGCGCAGCCCTCCTATCTGGTCGCCTCGCTCGCGCCGCTCATGGTGAGCCAGGCCGCCAGCGGCTCGCTGCTGGCCCAGGCCCGCTCGAGTGAGTCGGCGGCGCCGTCGGAGGGCGTGCTCGAGGAGTACGATCCGTGGGAGCCGTTCAACGAGAAGATGTTCTCGTTCAACTACAAGCTCGACCGCTACGTGCTCAAGCCGGTCGCCAAGGGCTACAACGTCGTGGTCCCGGACCGCCTGCAGCAGATGATCGACAGCGGCTTCGACAACCTGCTCGTCGTCCAGCGGGTCGTCAACAACCTGCTCCAGTGGCGCCTGAAGGGCGCGAGCGCCGAGATGGGCCGCTTCCTGATCAACAGCACGCTCGGCATCGGCGGACTCTTCGACATCGCCAAGCAGGAGTTCGGCCTGCAGAAGACCAGGGTCGACTTCGGCCAGACGCTCGGCATCTGGGGGATGTCGCCCGGGCCCTTCCTGGTGCTGCCGGTGCTGCCACCGCTCACCGTGCGGGACGGTATCGGCACCGCGGTGGACGGGGCCATGGACCCGCTGAGCTACGTGCTGCCGTTCATCTGGACCCGGCTCGGCATGAGGATCGGCAACACCATCAACGACCGCTCGCTGAACCTGGACCTCTACCAGGGCTTCGAGGAGACCACCGTCGACCTCTACAGCGCGGTGCGGAACGGCTATCTGCAGCGACGCGACAACCTGATCAAGGCCCCCGCGCCCTACTAGCCAGTCACGGGCGGCTCGAGCCGCCGCGCCGTCCCCGCCTCCCGCCCTTTCGCGTAGACCGTTCGCTCCGTCCGTCCCAGCCCAGCCGGCCGCCGGTGTCGGGCCTACTGCGCTGACGCAATGCGGTCAAGATCCCGTCCGTGTTTTTTTGTTGACACGGGTTCGACGGCCGCAATATGTTGGGGTCCGTTTTCGATACGCCACTAGATATATGACCCTGACTGCATATCGGCCGGTTCCGAGTCCTGACGCACTCGCGTCGGCCCACCCCCCCTTTCCCGTCTGAAGTCGTCCGTGTCCATGGGTCGAGCAGCGGTCGTGGTTTGGGCATCGTTCTCCAGGAGGAGCGCATGAGAGTGACGCGGCGGTTCACCAAGGAAGGCCAGAACCCCTACGCGGGCATCCAGTTCGACCAGCGCGTGTCGGAGATCAAGAATCCCGACGGCTCGACGGTCTTCCGCCAGGAAGGGATCTCGGTGCCGGCCGCCTGGTCCGCCGTGGCCACGGACATCCTGGCCCAGAAATACTTCCGCAAATCGGGCGTGCCGCAGTACGCCCCCGACGGCAAGCCGCTGCTCGACCGCGAGGGCCGGCCCGTCCTGGGTGGCGAGCGCGACGCCCGTCAGGTCTTCCACCGGCTGGCCGGCTGCTGGATGCACTGGGGTGAGAAGTACGGCTACTTCGACACCCCGGCCGATGCCCGGACCTTCTACGACGAGCTCTGCTACATGCTGGCCGCCCAGGTTGCGGCGCCGAACTCGCCGCAGTGGTTCAACACCGGCCTGCACTACGCCTACGGGCTCTCCGGGCCCGCCCAGGGCCACCACTACGTGGATCCCGACACCGGCATCCTCACCCGGGCCAGCTCCGCCTACGAGCGCCCGCAGCCGCACGCCTGCCAGCCCTATCACGCGCTGATCTCGACTCCCGAGGGGCCCATCCCGATCGGTCAGATCGTGACCCGGGGCCTGGTGGGTCTCGAGGTCTATGACGGCCGCGACGAGGGCACCGGGGTGACCCGGGTCGTGGCGGTGGCCGAGAACGGGGAGAAGGCGGTCTTCCGCATCGAGCTCCGCAACGGAATCGTGGTCGAGGCGACCGGCGACCACCTGGTCTACGTGGTGGCCGACGGCGTCGGGGCCTGGCGCCGGGTAGACGAGGTGGAGCCGGGCGCGGCCCTCCGTGTGTCCACGCGGACCGAGGTACGCAAGGTCTCGCAGGAGCCCGAGATCGACGAGGCCGCGCTGGTCGGCTGGCTGCAGGCCGACGGCTTCGTGGGTCAGGACGGGCTCGGCGGCGAGCACAGCCTGGCGCTCGAGTTCACCACCATCGACAAGGACGAGCTCGACTTCATCGTCGAGCGCGTGCACCGGGTCTTCGAGGGCGTGCACTATCACGTCCGCTCGATGGAGACCCGCACCCCGGGCCTCGACATCCACCGCATCCGGCTCTACGGCGAGGGGCTGCGGCCGTTCGTGGACAAGTACGGCCTGCTCCGGTCGAGCGCCGATCACGCGGTGCCCGCGATGATCCTGAAGGCCGGCCGCGAGGCTCAGTCCGCCTACCTCCGCGCGCTGTTCCAGGCTCAGGGCGCGGTGCGCCTGCGCTCCTACTGGGCGCGGCGGGCCGACATCACGCTGAGCACCACCTCGGCGTCGCTGGCCCACGGTCTCCAGGCCCTGCTGCTCAACCTGGGGATCTACGCGCGCATCGGGCGTGGCCCGGAGACCCGGGAGACCCGTCGCACCCCGCTGGTGATCTCGATCGTGCACGCCGAGGCGCGCGCACGCTTCCGGGACCTGATCGGCTTCATCTCCGACGACAAGCGCGAGCAGCTCGAGACCGCGTGCTCCGACCAGTTCGCGGGCAAGAAGCTGCCCACGCTGCGGGACGAGACGGTGGTGCGGATGGAGTGCGTAGGCGTGCAGCCGGTGTTCGACATCCAGACCGAGAGCGGGCAGTACCTCTCGAACAACGTGGTCGTCCACAACTGCTTCATCCAGTCCGTGTCCGACGACCTGGTCAACGACGGCGGCATCATGGATCTCTGGACCCGCGAGTCCCGCATCTTCAAGTACGGCTCGGGCAGCGGGACGAACTTCTCCTCGCTGCGTGGAGAGAACGAACCCCTGTCGGGCGGCGGCAAGTCCTCTGGGCTGATGTCCTTCCTGCGCATCGGCGACCGGGCGGCGGGCGCCATCAAGTCGGGCGGCACCACCCGGCGGGCCGCCAAGATGGTGATCCTGAATCTCGACCATCCGGACATCCTGAACTTCATCCGCTGGAAGGTCGTGGAGGAGCAGAAGGTGGCGGCGCTGGTGGCGGGCTCGCGGCTCACCAAGCGGCGCCTGCAGGCGGTCCTGGGCGCGGCCCGCACCCCGGCGGGCATCGAGACCGATCCGCGCAAGAACCCCGTGCTGCGCTCGGCGGTGCGGGAAGCGCGCGCCGCGATGGTGCCGGAAGGCTACATCCAGCGGGTGACGCAGCTGGCCGGCCAGGGCGTGCGCGAGATCGACTTCCCGGAGTACGACACCGACTGGGACAGCGAGGCCTACTACACCGTCTCCGGCCAGAACTCCAACAACAGCGTGCGGGTGCCCAACGCGTTCTTCGACGTGCTCGCGCGGAAAGGCCAGTGGGAGCTGACCCGCCGCACCGACGGCCGGAGCGCCGGGCACGTGCCCGCCGAGCAGCTCTGGGACGAGATCGCCCACGCGGCGTGGGCCTGCGCCGATCCCGGCGTCCAGTACGACACCACGATCAACGAGTGGCATACCTGCCCGGAGGACGGCCGGATCAACGCCAGTAACCCGTGCGTGACCGGTGAGACCCTGGTCGCGACGTCCGAGGGCTGGCGGCGTATCGACGCCCTGGTGGGCCAGAGCGCGCGCATCATCGGCTCCGACGGCCAGCCCCATCCGGTGACCCGGATCTTCCCCACCGGCCGCAAGCCGGTCTTCGATCTGCGGACGCGCCTCGGCTACCGCGTGCGGATCACCGGCGACCACCGCGTGCTCACGGTGGGCCGCGGGGACATGGCGGTGCAGGACCTCACCCCGGGCAACCGCCTCATGCTGCGGGGCGCGGGCTTCGGCCGGCGCTGGCTCGCCTCCGACCTCGCGCTGGGCATCGGGGTGGCGGTGGCCGAGGGCTACCTCACCCATTCGACGGTCAACGGCCACGCGCAGGAGTCGCTCGTGCTCACCACGGACGCGGCGGAGTCGCCGGTGCTGGCCGCCATCGCGGGCGCGGTCAACGCGGAGCGGTCGGCGCTGCAGGCGGTGGGCGCTGGCAGCCGCGCGGAGGGCCCCGGCGTCACCCGCAGCGCCTCCATCGCCCGCCTCGCGCTCTCCGCCCCGCCCACCGTGGATCTCTTCCGGGAGTTCGCGATCCTGGACGACGGCGCGGCGAACACCCGCTTCGCGCCCGCCGTCTTTGGCCTCGACCGATCGAGCCTGGCCGCGGTCCTTCGCGGGCTCTTCACCGCCGACGGCTCGGTGGCCAACTACGGCGAGCAGTCGCGCTACATCTCGCTCGACTCGACCTCGCTCGAGCTGCTCCGCCAGACCCAGCTCTTGCTGCTGGGCTTCGGCATCAAGTCGCGCCTGTACGAGGAGACCCGACTGGCCGAGGCGACGCCGGCGCGACCGCATCCCATTCATTCGCTTCGTATCGGCCGGGCCTCCCGGGTGCTGTTCGAGCGGGAGATCGGCTTCTACGCGGGCAGCCCGAAGGCGCTGGCCCTCGCGCGCGTCAACGGCGAGGAGCCGGCCGCGCCGGAGGACCTCACCGACGAGGTGGCCTCGGTCGAGCCGGCCGGGGAGGCGGACGTCTTCGATCTGACCGAGGAGACCACGCACCACTTCGTGGCGGGCGGGCTGATCGTGCACAACTGCTCGGAGTATCTCTTCCTCGACGACACCGCCTGCAACCTGGCGTCGATCAACCTGGTGAAGTTCCTCCGCGAGGACGGCAGCTTCGACATCGAGGGCTTCCGCCACGCCTGCCGGCTGTGGACGGCGGTGCTCGAGATCAGCGTGCTGATGGCGGCCTATCCGAGCCCCGCGATCGCGCAGCGCAGCTGGGACTACCGTACCCTGGGGCTCGGCTACGCCAACATGGGCACCGTGCTCATGCGCAAGGGCATCGCGTACGACTCGCCGGACGCGGCGGCCATCTGCGGGGCGCTGACCGCGGTCATGTGCGGAGAGGCCTACGCCACCTCCGCGGAGATGGCGCGCGATCTCGGCGCCTTCCCCGGCTATCAGCGCAACCGGCAGCACATGCTGCGGGTGATGCGCAATCACCGGCGCGCCGCCTACAGCGCGCCGGGGGCGGAGTACGAAGACCTCAGCATCGCCCCGACCGGCATCGATCCGGCCCACTGCCCGGCGCCGCTGCTGCAGGCCGCCCGCGAGACGTGGGATCGCGCGGTGAGCCTGGGCGAGCAGTTCGGCTACCGCAACGCGCAGGTCACGGTCCTGGCGCCCACCGGCACCATCGGGCTCGTCATGGACTGCGACACCACCGGCATCGAGCCCGATTTCGCGCTGGTGAAGTTCAAGAAGCTGGCCGGCGGCGGCTACTTCAAGATCATCAACCAGAGCCTGCCGCTGGCCCTGGAGACGCTCGGCTACCGCGCGGGCGAGATCGACGACATCGTGGCCTACTGCGTGGGCCGCAAGACGCTGCAGGGCGCGCCCGCCATCAATCACGACTCGCTGCGGGCGAAGGGCTTCGACGAGGCGGGCCTTCAGCGCATCGAGGCCGCGGTCGAGACCGCCTTCGACATCTCGTTCGCCTTCAACGGGTGGACGCTCGGCGACGGCTACATCGCGACCCAGCTCGGGCTGAACGAGGCCCGGCTCGCCGAGTGGAACGGCAACCTGCTGCGCGCGCTCGGCTTCACCCCCGCCGAGATCGAGGCGGCCAACGACTACTGCTGTGGCACCATGACCGTGGAGGGCGCGCCGCACCTCAAGGCCGAGCACCTGCCCGTCTTCGACTGCGCCAACCGCTGCGGCAAGCGGGGCCAGCGCTTCATCCGCACCGAGGCCCACATCCGCATGATGGCGGCGGCCCAGCCCTTCATCTCGGGCGCGATCAGCAAGACGATCAACATGCCACAGGACGCCACCATCGAGGACGTCAAGTGGGCGTACGACCTCTCCTGGCGCGGGATGCTCAAGGCGGTCGCCCTCTACCGCGACGGCTCCAAGCTCTCGCAGCCGCTCAACTCCACCACCGACGAGGAGGAGGAGCGGGCCGCGGCCGCCGACGTGGAGGCGGTCGCCGAGAAGATGACCGAGCGGGTGGTGACCCAGTACCTGCGCGAGCGCCACCGGCTGCCCAACCGGCGCTCCGGCTACACCCAGAAGGCGGTGGTGGGCGGCCACAAGGTCTATCTCCGCACCGGCGAGTACGAGGACGGCACGGTCGGCGAGATCTTCCTCGACATGCACAAGGAAGGGGCGGCCTTCCGTTCGCTGATGAACTGCTTCGCGATCGCGATCTCGCTGGGCCTGCAGCACGGCGTCCCGCTCGAGGAGTTCGTGGATGCCTTCGTCTTCACCCGCTTCGAGCCCAACGGCATGGTGAAGGGCAACGACCGCATCAAGATGTCGACCTCGGTGATCGACTACGTGTTCCGCGAGCTGGCCATCACCTACCTCGGGCGCACCGATCTCTCGCACGTGCCCGAGGAGGAGCTGCGCGCGGACGCCATCGGCAGCCGGCCGGGCGAGGGACCGGTGGCGGCCGCCTCGCCCGTCGCGCCCGCATCCGCGGCCCCCGCGCCGCCCAGCCCGGCGGCCATCGGCCGGCCCCTCACCGCGCGGGCGATCGCACCGATGAGCGGAGGCAGCGGGCCGGTGGCCCAGGCCGGCCCGTCCAGCCTGAAGCTCCTCTCCGCGTCCGACATGGCCCGGCTCAAGGGCTACGAGGGCGACCCGTGCGGCGACTGCGGCCAGTTCACGATGGTGCGCAACGGCACCTGTCTCAAGTGCATCACCTGCGGCACCACCACCGGCTGCTCGTAGCTCCGACGGACGGCGCCCCCTTCCCCGGCCCTCTCCCCTTCGCGGGGGAGAGGGCGCTCTACGTCGGCCCGTGCCGGGATGAGGCGTCCCCGGCATGACCACCCGCTGGCCCGAGTCGCGCGCCCCGCGCGGCATGGTGGCGACTCCCCACCTGCTCGCTACCCAGTCCGGCGTGGCCGCACTCCGCGCCGGCGGCAATGCGCTCGACGCGGCCATCGCGGCGGCCGCCACCATCGCGGTGGTCTACCCGCACAACAACGGCCTCGGCGGCGACAACGTGTGGCTGATCTACGACGTGCGTCGGCAGAGCCTGCGCGCCCTCTGCGCGATCGGGCGCGCGGCCCGCGCGGCCTCCATCGACTGGTACGCGGCCCGCGGTATCACGAGTGCTCTGCCGACCCGCGGTGGGCCGGCGGCCCTGACCGTGCCGGCGGTGGTCGACGGCTGGTGGCAGGCGCATCAGTACAGCCTCCGCTCGATGGGCACCTCACTCGGCTGGAAGAGCCTGCTCGCGGACGCCCACCTCTACGCTCGCGAGGGCTTCTCGGCCTCCGACGGCCAGCGGACGCCACCGCCGCGCGAGCCGGATCTCTTCGGCGAGCACGCCCCCGAGGTGATCCGGCGCGGGCTCTGGCCCCTCTATCACCCGGATGTGCTGCGGCGCGGGCCGCTCGTGCAGAGCGATCTGGCGCGGACACTCGAGCTGGTGAGCGACGAGGGGGCGGAGGCCTTCTACCGGGGCGACGTGGCCCGGCGCCTGGTAGCCGCGGCGGCCGAGGCGGGCAGCCCGCTCGCCCTGGAAGACCTGGCCGAGCACCGCTCGGACTGGCTGGAGCCGCTCCGCTTGGCCTATGCCGAGGGCCATGTGGCGAGCTTCCCTCCCCCGACCCAGGGGTTCTCGGCCCTCGCGATCCTCGGCATGACCGAGCAGTGGGACATGGCGGCGCTACCCGAGGCGGACTTCGTCCACGTCCTCGTGGAGGCGACCAAGCTCGCCTTCGAGGACCGTGACCGGCACCTGACCGATCCCGCCTCCATGCGCATCGCGGCCACCGAGCTGATCGCCCGGGATCGGCTGCAGGCGCGGGGCCGGCTGATCTCGCGCGAGCGCGCGCGCACGCCCCAGCCCGCCGCGGCCGCGGGCGGCGACACCATCGCGCTGGTCACCGCCGACCGCGAGGGCAACGCAGTCTCGTTGATCCAGTCGCTCTACTTCACATTCGGCTCGGGGCTGGTGGCCGGCGACACCGGCGTGGTGCTGCAGAACCGCGGCTCGTTCTTCTCCCTCGATCCCGGTCACGTCAACGCGCTGGCGCCAGGGAAGCGCACCGCGCACACGCTGATCCCCTCGATGTACCTCGAGGGCGGCCGCCCGCGGCTGGCCTACGGCACCATGGGGGGCGAGGGCCAGCCCCAGACCCAGGCCGCGATCCTGACCCGACGGCTCTTCCGGCGGCTCGGGCTCCAGGCCGCGGTGGAGGCGCCACGCTGGCTCTACGGGCGCACCTGGGGCGCCGCGTCCCGCGCGCTGAGCCTGGAGGGCCGCTACGCTCCGGAGCTGGCCCGCGATCTGGAACGCCGCGGCCACGAGGTCAAGGTCGGCGAGGAATGGGACGATCTCTTCGGGCACGCGCACGCCATCTGGATGGCGCCGGAGGAAGGCGGACTGGTCGGCGCCTCCGATCCGCGGGCGGACGGCGGGGCGGTCGGCTTCTAGGAGTTGCCGCCCGCGAGGGCCTTGTAGAGCTCGACCCCCACCTGCGAGAGGTCGGAACGCGTCTCGATCGGCAGCCCCGCGTTGGTCCAGGCGCCCAGGCCGCCCTTGAGGATGCGCACGTTCTTGAATCCCATCTTCCTCAGCTCGCGCGCCACCCGGGCGCTGGTCTCCTCGTCGGGTCAGGTGCAGTAGGCGACCACCGGGCGGGTCATGTCGAGATCGAGACCGGCCAGGCTGGCCGCGAGATCCTCGGGCGCCACCCGCACCGAGTCCTTGATCTTGAGCGGCAGCTGCTCGTAGGAGTCGGCGCGGCGCACATCGAGAATGACGGGAGGCCGGCCGCCCTCCGCGAGCCGCACGACCTCGGAGGGATGCACGCGATAGCGATTCTTGTTCCAGCGGTGCAGCACCTGGCCGCCGTAGCCGCCCGCGCTCACCAGCGTGACGCCGATGGCCACCCAGAACCACGGGAAGGGCTTGGGCGGCGGATTCTTCACCTTCGCGGTCGCCTCCGACAGCATGCGCCGAACGTCGGGCAGGTTCGGGTGGAGCTTGTCGGCTTCCTCGAAGCGCCGCAGGGCGCCCTTCCAATCGTCACTGAAGAAGGCGTTGAGCCCGGCATACCAGGCCTCGTTGAACTTGCTCCCGCGGTTGATCTTGACCGGCGTGTCCTTGATGAAGTCCATCACCGCCGCCGAGGGGATGACGAAGTTGAAGCCCTGGACGATGGAGCCCTCGGGGCCGGGAGCCAGCGAGACGAATGTCAGCACGCCGACCACGTTGCCCCGGTCGTCCACCGCGGGCCCGCCCGAGTTGCCCCACGCGGCGGGCGCGTCGGTCTGGATCACGGTGTTGTTGTTGCGGTCCTGCTTGAAGCCCGACACCGCGCCGTTGGTGACGGAGGCCTCGATCATGGCCGATTGGTTCAGCAGCTCGTGCGAGAGCACCACGCCCGGGAAGCCGATGATGTGCACCGGGTCGCCGATCTGGGCGCCCTTGGAGTCGGCCAGCGAGAGCGTGGGGTAGTTCTCACCGGGGACCTTCAGCAGGGCCAGGTCGCGACCCGACATCTCGTTCACCGGAGGGCTGTACTTCTTCACCTCGCCCTTGAACCGCCCCTTGGCGGTGACCACGAAGACCTGGGGCAGGAGATTGACCTTGGCGGTGGGCAGCACGGTGTCGAGCAGCTTGCGCTTGGCCCGCTCCTCGGTGTCCGGCTGGTCGCCCGGCTCGAGCCCCATCTTCTTCAGCACCGGCGGCAGGCAGGCCGTGACGACCGCCCGCTGGGCCTGCTGATTGGCCAGCCAGCGGGGCGGCTCGTATGCGGGCTGGACCACGTGGCCGTTGGTCATCAGCCAGCCCGAGTCGTCGAGGAACCAGCCGGTCCCGGTCTCCCGGAACACCGGGGGGGTGACCTTGACCGGGCCGGCGCCGCAGTCCAGGATGACCTCCGAGGAGACCTCGGAGACCACCAGCACCACCGCCGGCTTGGCGCGGAGCAGGGCCTCCTGGACGGTGATGGCTCTCTGGGCCCGGGCGGGAGTGACGACCGCGGCTGTCGTCATGATCACGGCCATCACGGACAGCGCCAGACGCAGTATCATAGGCCCACTGCGGGCCATTCTATACCAAAGGCTGGAGCCATGAGCCGCCAGATCGGGGAGATACCGACCAAGACCTTTCAGCCCGGGGACGTCATCTTTCGCGAGGGCGACGACGCCAAGGGCGAGGCGTTCATGGTGCACATCGGGAGGGTCGAGATCCGCAAGCAACTCGGCGGCGAGGAACGCCTCCTGAACACGCTCGCCAAGGGTGAGATCCTCGGGCACCTCGCCCTGTTCCGCAACGCGCCCCGCTCGGCCACCGCGATCGCGGCCGACGCGGTCACCCTGATGGTGATTCCCGCCAACCGGCTCGATCACCTCGTGCGCGCCAACCCGGCCTTGGCCCTGGCCCTGATCCGGGATCTGGCCACCCGGATGCTCGCGGCCGAGGATCGGCTGCGCGAGGTCGAGGACAAGCTCCCGAAGAAGTAGGGCCTAGGCCGCGCCGAGGCCAAAGGTCTCGGCGGCCAGGCCGGCCACGTGCCGGCCGATGGCCAGCGACGCGGTGGCCGCGGGCGAGGGCGCATTGACCACGTGCACCGCGCCGGGCGTCACGCTGATTTTGAAGTCGTCCACCAGGCCGCCGTCGGGCGCCACCGCCTGCGCCCGCACCCCGGCCCCGCCCCGCTCCAGATCGCCGATCGCGATGTCCGGCACCAGCTTCTGGAGCGAGCGCACGAAGGCGGCCTTGCTGGCCGAGCGGTACATCTCGAACGCGCCGACCCGCCAGTATTTCCGGGCCATGCGCCAGAAGCCCGGGTAGCCGAGGGTGCCGAGGAACTCGCCGGGCCGCACCGTGCCGAGCGAATAGCCCTCGCGCGCGAACGCGAGCACCGCGTTCGGCCCCGCCTCCACGTCGCCGTGGATCGTGCGGGTGAAGTGCACGCCCAGGAACGGGAACTCGGGATCGGGCACCGGGTAGATCAGGCCGCGCACGATCGACCGGCGCTCCGCGCGCAGCATGTAGTACTCGCCGCGGAACGGGATGATCCGCACCTCCGGCGTCACGCCCATCAGCTCGGCCACCCGGTCGGAGTGGAGCCCGCCACAGTTGACGAGATAGCGGGCCTCGACCAGCCCCTGGGCACTCTCGAGCACGAGGCCGCTCCCCTGCCGCCGGATGGCGGTGACGCGGGCGGAGGTCAGGATGCGGCCGCCGCGCTGCTGGAGCAGCTCCGCCATCTTGCCCGCCACCTGGACGTAGTCCACGATGCCGGTCTCGGGCACGTGGATCGCGCGCACCGCTCGGCAGTTGGGCTCGTACTCCCGGACCTCCTCGGCGGAGAGCATCTTGAGGCCGCTCAACCCGTTGGCCTGGCCGCGCTCGTAGATGTTCGCGAGGCGCGGCAGCTCCTTCTCGTCGGTCGCCACGATCACCTTGCCGCAGGCTTCCCACTTGAGCCCGTGGATGTCGCAGAACTGCTTCATGCGGCGGGCCCCGTCGACGGTGAGCCGGGCCTTGAGCGAGCCGGGCTTGTAGTAGATGCCGGAGTGGATGACCCCGCTGTTGTGACCGGTCTGGTGCGAGGCGATCTGCGGCTCTTTCTCCAGCATGATCAGCCGGAGACGGGGATGGGCCTCGCTGAGCGCGATCGCGGTCGCGAGGCCGACGATGCCACCCCCGATGATCGCGAGATCGGCGGTCTGACTCACGGCGGCCAGAATAGCATCACCCGCCGGCCACTCGCTAGGCGAGGGTCAGGGTGATCGGGCAATGGTCCGAGCCCAGGACGTGGGGCAGGATCGCGGCGCCGCGCACCCGGTCCCGCAGCTCGGCGGAGACGAAGAAGTAGTCGATGCGCCAGCCGAGGTTCCGGGCGCGCGAGCCGGTCTTGAGGTCCCACCAGGTATAGTGGCCGGGCTGCGCGGTGAAGAGACGGAAGGTGTCGTGATAGCCCGCCTCGATGAAGCGGGTCACCCACGCCCGCTCCGCCGGCATGAACCCCGAGGTCTTCTCGTTCTCCTTCGGGCGGGCCAGGTCGATCTCGGTGTGTGCGGTGTTGACGTCGCCGCACACCACGAGCCCCTTGCCTCGCTTGCGCAAGCTTTCCGCGAAGGCGAGGAAGGCCTCGTAGAACGCGAGCTTGTGCTGCAACCGCTCCGGCCCCATGCCCCCGTTGGGGAAGTACACGTTGAAGAGGTGGAAGTCCGCGAACTCCGTGTGCACGAGGCGCCCCTCGCAGTCGAGCACCGGCGCCTCGCAGCGCGTGCTCACCGCGATCGGCTTCGACCGGGTGTAGGTGACCACGCCGCTGTAGCCTCTGCGCTCGGCGAAGCTCCAGTCGCTGCGGTAGCCGCCCGGCGTCCTCATCTCGTCGGTGACCTGCTCGGCCTGGATCTTGGTCTCCTGCAGGCATACCACGTCGGCGTCCTGGGCGGCCAGAAAGCCGGAGAAGTCCCTCTTCCACGCCGCCCGCAGCCCGTTCACGTTCCAGGAGACGAGCTTCACGGCGTGGCGGGGCGTCGGTGGTCTTCCGCGCGGTCCTCCGGCTCGTAGCCCAGCGTCGCCCGGGTGTGGGCGAGATCGCGATAGCTCCACGCGTTGTCGGAGGCGACGAAGAACACGCCGAAGCGAAGGTCCGGGGGCGCGAGCAGGCTTCGCTCCACCCCCTGCGCGATGTCGCGCCGGCTGCACCACACCGAGAACTCGCGCGGCTTCGTCGGGCGGTCCTCCAGGTTCACCGCACCGATGCGCAGGCAGAGCATCGACATCGGGGTCGTGTCCGCGAAGTGCCGCGCCAGCGCCTCGCCCCAGATCTTGCTGCAGCCGTAGAGCCCGTGGGGCCGCACCGGCGACTCGTGGGTGAGCACCGGCCACTCCGGCACCTCGTCGTAGCGTCCGGCCGCCAGCGCAGCGTACGGCGCGTCCCGCTCGTAGTTGCTCACGGTGGCGCCGCTGCTCGCGTAGACCACACGGGCGACGCCGGCGCGGCGCGCGGCCTCGAAGACGTTGTAGGTGCCGACCACGTTGTCGCGCAGCACCGCCTCGAACGACGGGTCGGGCTCGACGTTGGCGGCCCGG
>Ga0210384_10001031_pt1 | contig 39779 bp, 32 predicted proteins | sample IncBWH2MmetaG_FD_160574 | JGI IMG/M metagenome (GOLD analysis project Ga0210384, IMG submission 160574) | Forest soil microbial communities from Barre Woods Harvard Forest LTER site, Petersham, Massachusetts, United States - Inc-BW-H-2-M | ecosystem: Environmental > Terrestrial > Soil >...
CTCCCACGGCAGCGCCGAGGAGATGATCGCCAACTGCGACGCCCTGATCACTCAGTATTCATCCACTGTGTTCGTGGGGCTGGCCCTGGGCAAAGAGGTCCATTCCTACTTTGACGTACCGGAGCTCCGCCGACTGATGCCCGTCCAGAACGGCCGGGCCGCACGCAACATTGCCGAGGCCTCTCGGGAGCTGCTCGCCGCGGTGGAGCCGGTGCCGGCAACGCCGGTCGAAGCCCTCGCCGCGGTGTCCATAGGCGGGGGGCGGTGAAGACCCTGATCGTGGTCCAGGCGCGGGTGAGCTCAACGCGCCTGCCCGGAAAGGTACTGCTTCCGGTGGCCGGGTCACCGCTCCTGCGCCGGATGCTCGAACGGGTTCGGGGAGCCCAGACCCCTTTCGAGCTTGTGGTGGCCACCACGACGGACCCTGCCGACGAGGCCGTTGTGAGCCTGTGTCGGAGGATGGACGTCCGATGCTTTCGCGGCCACCCGACCGACCTCCTGGACCGGCACTACCGCGCGGCGACCGAGGCCGGGGCGGATGTCCTCGTCAAGATCCCTTCCGATTGTCCGCTCATCGATGCCGGCGTCATAGACAGGGTGCTGGGGCATTATCGCGAGAACGCCGATCGCTACGACTTCGTAAGCAATCTGCACCCCGCCACCTATCCCGACGGAAACGACGTCGAAGTCCTGTCGTTTGCTGCTCTGGAGACCGCGTGGCGGGAGGCTACGCGCGCCTTGGAGCGGGAGCACACCACCCCCTTCGTCTGGGACCACCCTCAACGCTTTCGGATCGGCAACGTGCGCTGGGAGACCGGCCAGGACTACTCGATGACTCACCGCTTCACCGTGGACTATCGCGAAGACTACGTCTTTGTAGCTGCGATCTACGCGGCCCTTTGGACCCACACCCGTCCCCTATTCGACCTGGGTGACATCCTGCAGCTCCTCGCTGAGCATCCAGAGCTGCTCAAGCTCAACGCGCGGTTCGCGGGTGTCAACTGGTACCGCCATCATCTCGATGAGCTGCGAACTGTTCAGCGGTCGCAGACCCGCTCGCCGGAGGTGGGTGGATGAGGACCACGACGAGCGCGGGGCCGGAAGCGATGACGAGGAGTCATCCCGTCGATCTCGCCGCGCTCCACTCCATGGCGCTGCGCGTGCGGGAGAGCGTATTGCGCATGACCCTCGGGGGTGGCTGCTTCGTGGGCGCCTCGCTCTCCTGCGCCGACCTTCTCGTCCATCTCTACGGGCGGGTTCTCCGCGTGTCGCCCGAGTTGTTGGCGGATCCCAGCCGCGACTATCTCTTCCTGTCGAAGGGACACGACGTTCCGGCCCTCTACGCGACGCTGGCCGACCTGGGCTTTATTGCCCGGAGTCGCCTGGGCAACCACCTCAAGACCAGTGATTCAATCTACTGGCATCCCAGCCGTGACGTTCCCGGCGTTGAGTTCCACTCCGGGTCCCTCGGACACCTCCTCGCCGTGGCTCTGGGAGTGGCGCTGGACATCCGGCTTCGAAAAGGACGCAATCGCGTGTTCGTTCTCCTCGGTGATGGGGAACTGGACGAAGGGTCGATCTGGGAGGGGTTGCTGGTGGCGAGCGGCCTGGGGCTCGAAAACCTCGTCGCCATCGTGGACCGCAACGGCGTCCAGGCGAACGCGAGGACCGAGGACCTCCTGCCGCTGGAGCCGCTGGAAGCCAAGTTTCGTGCGTTCGGCTGGGCCTGCCGGAGCGTGGATGGACACGAGTTCGGCGCCCTGGAAGACGTGTTTCGCACGCTGCCCCTCGCGGGGGGGCGCCCCAGCGTCATCGTTGCCCACACCGTGCGCGGAAAGGGCGTGCCCAGCCTGGAGGGGCGCATAGACCGCTGGTTCGCTCGCTTCGAAGCGGGGGAGGTGGAAGCCCTCATTCGAGAGCTCCGCGGCGGCCCCCGCGCCAACCTGGCGGGTGACGGGCTCGTGGTGAGATGAGACCGTGACCTACGAAAAGGCGTTGGGGGCGTTGGCCGGGTCCCGCGACGACGTCGTCGTCTTGACGGCGGAGAATCGGGCTCCGATTCGTAACCTGCCCACGGTCCTCGGGGAGCGGTTCGTGGATGTTGGTATCTGCGAGCAGACCCTGGTCGGTGCGGCCGCCGGCCTGGCTTTGCGTGGACGCACGCCCGTGGTCCACGCCCTCGCCGCCTTTCTCACCATGAGGGCCTTCGAGTTTGTGCGCACGGACGTGGGCCTCGGCCGCCTGCCCGTGAAACTCGTCGGCTACGTGCCTGGCTTTCTCTCGGAAGGCAACGGCCCCACCCACCAGGCTCTCGAGGACGTCGCTCTCATGCGGGGCATTCCGGGAATGCAGGTCTTCTGCCCGGCCGACGAGGCGGAGCTCGTTCAAGCGCTACCCGTCCTTCTCGACGACCGCTCGCCGTGCTACATACGCTACAACGCCGGTCCGCCCCCGGCCCCCCACACGCGTCCCTTCGCGATAGGCCAGGCCGAAGTTCTCCGGGAGGGAAACGTGGTGACCATCCTCACCTATGGCCTCCTGGTGCGGGAGGCGCTCAAGGCGCAAGAACGCCTGCGGGAACAGGGAGTGCCGACTCGGGTGGTGAACCTGCGCATGCTCAAGCCGATTGACGAAAGGGTCCTCCTGGAGTCCGCGCATGATTCACAGATGGTGGTGACCCTGGAGGACCACTTCCTTGTGGGGGGTCTGCGCTCCATCGTTGCCGAGATCTTCGTCCGCCAAGGGCTGGTGCGCCCTCTGCTTTCCATCGCACTGGAGGAACGGTGGTTCCGGCCGGCCCTTCTCGACGACGTCCTGGAACACGAAGGCTTCGAGGGCGGGATGATCGCGGAGCGGGTCCTAAGCGCCCTGGAATCCCCGCAGAAGAGAGGAGAACGGGAATGGCCAACGGAGTGAAGTTCAACGAAGGATATCCGGACATCTCGACCTCGGATGCCTTCTACGTGCGGTCTCAGGGGCTCATCCCCGCCGCCACCCAGACCCTGGCCAAAGGGCCACAGCAGTTCGTGCGGGGAGTGGCCCCCAAGTACCTCCGGCGGGGTAAGGGCTCTCACGTCTGGGACGTCGACCGTAACGAGTACATCGACTACAGCATGGGCGTGGGCCCGATATCGCTCGGGTATGGCTACGGGAACGTGGATCAGGCCATACGGGCCCAGCTCGAGGAAGGAATCACCTTTTCCCTCATGCATCCCCTTGAAATAGAGGTGGCGGAGCTCGTTCGTGAGGTCGTCCCCAATGCCGAGAGCGTCCGGTTCAGCAAGACCGGCTGCGACGTCACGAGCGCCGCGGTGCGCCTGGCCCGAGCGTACACCCGCCGGCCCAATGTCCTGTGCTGCGGGTACCACGGCTGGCACGACTGGTACATCGGCATAACGGATCGAGCGGCGGGCATTCCCGACCGGGTGAGAGAGCTGACGTTCACTTTCGCGTACAACGACATCGGGTCCGTGCTGGATGCGATCGACGGTGACACGGCCTGCGTGATCCTCGAACCCGTGACCTTCGAGGCGCCCCGGGATGGTTTCCTCAGCGAGCTCAAACGAGTCTGCGCGGCGAACGGAACCCTCCTGATCTTCGATGAGATGTGGACGGGCTTCCGGCTCGCCCTGGGTGGCGCCCAGGAGTATTTCGCAGTGACCCCCGACTTGGCGTGCTTCTCGAAGGCAGTCGCCAATGGCATGCCTCTTTCCCTTCTGACCGGGCGCGGGGAAGTGATGAGGCTGCTCGAGAAGGACGTGTTCTTCTACACGACGTTCGGAGGCGAGGCCCTGTCCCTGGCCGCGGCCTGGGCGACCATCACCGAGCTTCGGGACAAGCGCGTGCCCGAATACCTCGCCCGGCAGGGCCGGAAGCTGAGGGAGGGCTACAACCAAATCAGCGCCGCCCTGGGCATGGACTACACGCGCTGCGTAGGCCTGGACTACCGCACGATGGTCGTTTTCGACGCCAAGGCCGGGGATCCCCTGGAGATGAAGTCCCTGGTCCAGCAGGAGCTTTTGAAGCGTGGAATCCTCTGGGGAGGCTTCCACAACCTCTCTTTCTCCCACACCGACACCGACATCGACTACACGCTTAAGGCCTACCGCGAGGTGCTGGGCCTCCTGCGCGGCGCGGTGGAGCGAGGACAGGTGCGGGCGAGCTTGCGGGGGGAGCCGGTGGAGCCCGTTTTCCGTCGCGTCGGCCAGTTCAACGTCAAGCCGCGGCCGGCGGCGATGCCACGCTGAGACATGACTTCCCAGAGGTTCGCCCTGGACGGGAGAGTGGCGGTCGTGACCGGCGCCGCCGGCCTCTTGGGGACCCGCCATTGCCTGGCCCTCGCGGAGGCGGGCGCCAACGTGGTCGCCGTCGACCTAAAGGAACAGGACTGTACTGACCTCGCTCTTCATCTGCGGGCCGCGCACGGCCGGGAGGCTTATGGGCACGCCTGCGACATCACCGACGTGGGCTCGGTAGCCCGCCTCCGGGACGCCGTCCTCCAGTGGTTCGGGCGTGTGGACGTGCTCGTGAATAACGCCGCCGTCGACGACAAGGTAGAGCGATCGAATCCGGGAAAACTGCTGTCTTTCGAGAAGTATCCCCTGGAGCTGTGGGAGAAAGCGTTGCGCGTGAACGTCACGGGGACGTTTCTCTGTTGCCAGTCGCTGGGGGCGGAGATGGCCGCGCAGGGGCGGGGAAGCATCATCAACATCGCCTCCACCTACGGGGTGGTGGCTCCGGACCAGTCTCTCTACCGCAACGCCGACGGTACCCAGACGTTCTTCAAGTCGGCGGCGTACCCGGCAACGAAAGGCGCCGTGCTCGCCCTGACCCGCTTCCTGGGGGCTTACTGGGGACGCGCGGGGGTCCGCGTGAATGCTCTTTCTCCGGGGGGCGTGGAGAACGGCCAGGACCCGGAGTTCGTAGCGCGGTATTCAGAGCGCACGCCCCTGGGCCGGATGGCCCAGGCCTCGGACTACGCGGGCGCCCTCATCTTTCTCGCCAGCGACGCCTCGGATTACGTGACGGGAGCCAACCTGATCGTGGACGGCGGATGGACGGCATGGTGAGCGTCGCCTTAGCCGCGGCCGGCAGTGCTCTGCTTGCGGGGGACCTCGTGGAGCGCGCCCGCCGCCTCCGCCTGGTACTCACCGATTGCGACGGCGTCCTCACCGACGGCGGAGTGTACTACGCGGCGGATGGCGAGGCCCTCCGGCGCTTTTCCGTTCGGGACGGCATGGGCGTCGAGCGGCTGCGGGAGTCCGGCATCTGGACGGCCATCGTCACCCGCGAGCGCTCGTCGTTGGTGGAAAGGCGCGCGGCCAAGCTGCGTCTCCCCTACCATTTCGCGGGGATCCAGGACAAGGCCGCCCACCTCGACGCGATCCTCCGCGACACGGGGCTGGACACCGCCGCCCTGGCGTACATCGGCGATGACGTGAACGACCTGGGGCTCATCGCGGCGGTGGGGGAGCGAGGGCTGACGGCGGCGCCCGCCGACGCCATGCCGGATGTGCTGGAAGCCGTGCATTACCGCTGTAGCGCCCCGGGTGGGTTCGGAGCTTTCCGCGACTTTGCCGAGTGGATCCTGAGATTGAAACGCGAATAAGGAGGCACTATGACCAAAGCCGCTGTGCACGTCGGGGGCCGCTGGGTCGGGGAAGGAGAGGCGGTCTTCGTGATCGCGGAGATCGGCATCAACCACAACGGCTCCCTGGAGCTCGCCAAAAAACTGATCGACGGAGCGGTCCTCTCGGGAGCCGACGCGGTGAAGTTCCAAAAGCGGACTCCGGAGAAGTGCGTGCCGCGGGAGCAGTGGCAAGTGGAGCGAGATACGCCTTGGGGACGCATGACATACATCGACTACCGGCGTCGGATGGAGTTCGGCGAGGCGGAGTTTGGCGCCATCGACCGTCACTGTCGTGAGCGGGGGATCCTCTGGTTTGCCTCTTCCTGGGACGATGAATCGGTGGATTTCATGGAGCGATTCGATCCGCCCTGTCACAAGGCGGCGTCCGCCTCCCTGACGGACCACGATCTCCTCCGCAAGATGCGCTCCACCGGTCGCCCGCTCATGCTATCGACGGGGATGTCGACGATGCAGGAGATCGAGAAGGCGGTAGCAGCCGTCGGCGAGGGCCCGCTCCTCCTGGCCCATGCGACCTCGACCTACCCGTGTCCCCTCGGCGACCTCAACCTCCGGATGGTCCACACCCTGAAGCGGCAGTTTGCCGAGTGTCCCATCGGGTACTCCGGCCACGAGACGGGGCTGGCCCCCACCTGGGCGGCGGTCGCCCTGGGCGCCACCTTCGTCGAGCGGCACATCACCCTCGACCGCGCCATGTGGGGGAGCGACCAGGCGGCATCGGTGGAGATCGGCGGCCTCATGCGCCTCATCTCGAACATTCGGGACATCGAGCGCTCCTTCGGGGACGGCGTCAAGCGCGTGTACGCCGGGGAATTGCCGCAGATCGAGAAGCTGCGCCGCGTGAAGAGCCGCTTCCCGGCGGCCTCCTGAGAGGTTGCTTGCAGGGGCGGCGATGAACTGGAGCGTATTGGCCCCGGCGATCATCGTGGCCGGAGTGTGCGCATTCGCCCTGCTCGAGCGGGCCTTCCCCTACGATCGGGGCCAGAGGATGCTGCGCGAGGGCTTCTGGACCGACCTCATCTTCTACACGCTCATCCAAAGCTACGTCTTGGCGCTCCTGATCGCCCAGCTCACGCGATGGATCGATTCCAGCACCGGCTGGTCGCGCCTGCATTTGGTCTCCGACTGGCCCCTGGCCGGGCAGGTCGCGTTCTTCGTAGTGACCCACGATCTGTACATCTACTGGTTCCACCGGTGGCAGCACAGCTCGCCCATCCTCTGGCGCCTTCACGAGGCCCACCATTCGGCGAGAAGCGTCGACTGGCTGGCCTCGACGCGCTCCCACGCCGTGGAGATCCTGATCAACCAGACGATCGAGTTCGCCCCCATGGTCCTTCTGGGTGCATCCCCTGAGGTTCCCCTCATCAAGGGAGTGATCGGTGCCCTGTGGGGGATGTACATCCACGCGAACATCGGCGTACGGACGGGGCGTCTGCAGTATGTGATTAACGGTCCGGAAGCGCACCGCTGGCATCACGCCCTGGACGCCGACGCTTACGGCAAGAACCTGGCCACCAAGCTTTCGATCTGGGACCGGCTCTTCGGGACCGCGTGGCTGCCCGATGGCCGCAAACCCTCGGGTTACGGGCTCACCGACGTCGAGTTCCCGACGAACTATTTCCGTCAGCACCTCTTCGCTCTGCGCCCTTTGGAGCCGAGTAGGGGAGCGGAGCCCCCGGTCGACGGGCGCGACCCCGGGAGAGACGGCGAGCCAGCGGTTCCCTAGGGCTCCGCGGGAAGAAGGCGGGTGCGGGCCTCGAGGCCGTCCCGCATCATAACCATTTGCTTCTGAAGCCGAACACATACCAGGCGGCGAATGAGAATGCGTTGGAGCCAAGTGAAGCCGGGTCGTGTGTCCGTCCGGGTACGGGAAACGAAGACGAGCCAAGGGTCGCCGCCGCCCGGTTCTTCCACGAAGGCGGTGGTCCTCAGGGCGGAGTCGAAATAGTGGCTGGCGTAGATCTGCTTGGACGCGGCCAGGACCACTCGGTGCGAGCCGATGGTCCTCTTGAGAAGGGTCACGTGGTTGATGCTCACGACGACGTGGGCCCAGAGCCTCTCCTTGACCCAGTATAGGAAGTCCTCCGCTCCCTCGGGTCGACCCTGCGGAAAATCCGTGAGATAGCGGCGGAGCTCGGGAATAGTGTCGAGCGGTCCATCGAAGCGGCGCAGCAGCTCGTCTAGGTTCTCGGCGGCGCGAACGGGCTCCTGCGCGTCCTCGTACACCGGGAGGGCGGCATTGCCATGGGCCAGGTAAGACCTGGCGTAACCGGAGAGCATCTCCCGAAAGAGGTCCCCCGCAGCTTGCCGGTGTTGGGGCGAGGACCAGTCGATCTCCTGCCGGAAGCGCCGAATCCACTCGCCCGACATCCTCACATCGCAGTCCCCGACGCGGCAGCTCCGCAGGCAGCTGAGGTCTCCGGCGGGGAGGGCAAGGTCGCTGAAGTCGCGGAGAGTGGGTGGGGTGGCGATCCGCTGGATGGCCAGGACCTCGCCATCCCCCCGCCGCCCTTCGACATCCCGAAGACGGTCGAGAGCCTGGTCAGCCGAGGATCGGACCCGCAGGACGCCGATCGCCATCACCTCTGACCGATCCCAAGTCTCGACGACCCTAGCCACGGCCCGGCCCCGGTCGATGGTGCGGACGTCGTCTTCGGTTAGGGACTCCTCGCGGGGGACGAAGAAAGGGCGAGCGCTTCGAATGGCGGGGTGGCCACCGGCCTGGAGTGGCGCCAGCAGAAGCCCGAGCAGCGCGGTTGCCGCCCCGACTCGGGCGGGCTCGTAGAGCATTTTCCCTTGTACCGCCGGCCCGTGACGAGATCGTCACGATCCGGTGACGATCGAAAGAAGGACTTGAGGCTTCCCCTCTCAACCCTCGCTGGAGAAAAGGAACACGTTCTTAACAGGAATGCCCTCCGGCGCAGGCACGATCGCTTTGAATGTCACGCGCGTCGGGCAGAGGACGCGCGGAAGGGAGGTGCGGCCCGTGCCTTGGATTGTTCCTTCCCACCAAGCGCCGGCTCTTTTTCTGAAGTCTTGGCGACCGCGCTGGTTCTCGGGACTGGCGCTGGTCCTCGGGAGTCTCGCCCCCGACCTCGAGTTCATCGTGCCGGTGAGAAAAGAGGCCATCCTCGGGCACACCGTGGCCGGACAAATCCTGTTTACGGTTCCCGTCGTGCTCGTCCTCTACGTCCTGACGACCGATCTCGTCATTCCCTGGCTCGTGCCCTACCTTTCCCGTAGCTGGCACGATCTGGCCGCTCTGGAGAGGCCGCGGGGCCGAGCCTGGTGGGGTGTGGCGGTTTCGGGCGCTCTGGGTGGGCTGACCCACATCGTCCTCGACGGGTTCACCCACGGCGAGGCCTCGGGGGGGTGGGCAGTCGCGTTTTTCCCCCTCCTGAGTCTCAAAGTGCTGTCTCCTCTCGGGCTGCTTCCCGTCCATGACGTGCTCCAGATCGTCTTGACGGTTGTTCTCGGGGCCGCGGCTTTGGACGCCTGGCGCCGAATCGCAGGCCAGCGGCTTCTTTGGAGTTGGCGGAGCCGGTCTCCGCGCCCCGTCCTCGCGGCGTCGCCGGCCTGGCGTCGCAGAGTGCTCCGCTGGCTCACGGCCTGCGGTGCCCTCGGGGTGGCGGCAGTGCTCTTCTTCAAGCCGGCGGCTTCCCTGGGCCAGGCCGTGGAGCTGGCCGCCTACGGCTGCCTGGACGGCATCGCGGCCGGGATTCTGCTCGGGGCGACTACGCATCGCATTCTCGGAGCTCGGGTACGCCGCGACTCCGCACTGGAGGCAGCAACGCGGGCGAGCGTGCTCTTGCCGGGGGAGGGCAGCGCCTAGGACCGGACGGCCCGCAAACGGCGGGGGGGGCGGACTTCCGCGGACATCTCCACACGCACGGTGAGACCTAGGGCTTTCTCCAGCAGCTGGGTCCGCCGCCCCGCCCCCCAAATCTCCAGCTCGTAGTCGCCTTTGGCCTCACCCCGTACGCGCAGGAGCCCCGCCCGCTCGGAAACGGTGAGCCGGCGGACCACCTGCCGGTGGCTGCGGTCGAGAGCGTCCGCGACGCGAAGGAACCCCGCTAGGACACGCACCGTGTGGCGCGATTCACGGGGCAGGGCGGCGAAAGCGGCGTGCTTGCGCCGGGGCTCGCCGCGGCGGTGGTAGCGGGCCACATTGGCCACCACCTCGATCTCTGAGGGATGGAAGCCGCGCAGGTCGCCGTTCTTTATAAGGTAGTAGGTGTGCTTGTGGTGGCCCGGGTAGGAGATGTGGTGGCCGATGTCGTGCAGGAGGGCGGCGTATTCGAGCAGTGCGCGATCGCTGTCGCTGAGGCCGTGGCGATTCCGCGTCTGGTCGAAAAGGCTGGTGGCGAGGGTGGCCACCTGGCGGGCGTGGGGCTCGTCGTAGAGGCAGCGTTCGGCGAGGGCGATCACGCTTCGTCGCCGCACATCCGGGTAGGCCTCGGCGCGGGCCAGTGACCGGGGGTGGCGCTGGATGTAGTCGATCAGAATGCCCTCCCGAAGGGCCCACTCGCAGAGCACCAACTCCTCGATCCCCAGCAGATCCAGGACGGTGTCAAGAATCACCGCCCCCGCGGGGATCACGTCCGCGCGCAGCTCGTCCATCCCCGGCATCCGCAAGCGCTCCTTGAAGTCCGCCGCCACCAGCCGTTGGCGGAGGGCATGCAGGGTGCTCGCCTTGACGCTCACGTGATGGAGGGTCTCGGCCGGACGACCCGTCTCTATCTGATGGGCCATCGCCCCCAGGGCCAGGATCGTGCCCGAGGTGCCGATCGCGACCTCGACCTTACCTCCGCGCACCCTCTCCACGTCGGGCTCCACTGCCTCCCGTACATACCGCGCCAGGCGCTCTTCGCTCTTCTTGGTCAGGGGATCGGACTTCACGAACTGCTCGGCCATGCGCAGCACGCCCAGCTTCTTGGATGCGGCCCATTCGAGCTGGCTGCCCTTGCCCAGCGCCAACTCCACGCTCCCCCCTCCGATGTCCAGCACCAGCGCCCGCTTGCCTTCCAAGTGGATGCTGTGGAGGGCGGCCAGGTAAACGAGGCGGGCCTCCGCCTCTCCCGTTATCGCCCTCGGCCAGACTCCTATCTCGCGTCCGACGCGGTCCAAGAAGTCTTCCCCGTTGCGGGCTTCGCGGATGGCGGAGGTGGCCACGGCAATGATCTTCTCGGCGCCTTGGGTCTCGGCGAGGCGGGCGTATTTCTTGAGCACGTCCAGGCCGCGTCTGATGGCGACGGCGGGGAGCCGCCCGCGGGAGAGGGTGAAGGCCCCGAGGCGGACCATCTCCTTCTCGCCCGCTACGACCCGGAATCCCCCGGAGGCGGTCACTTCCACGATGACCATGTGGATGGAGTTGCTCCCGAGATCGATGGCGGCTATTCGCACGGCGGTCGGCTCATTGTAGCCGCGACCGCCGGCCGCGGGGGGCAGGCGAACACGATAAAGGGCCACGATGGCAGGCTATCCGCTGACCGGGAAGACAGGATGATCACTCCATGACGATCGCGTGACGGTGAGCGCCAGCGGAGAGTACAGAGGCAGGGGAGGGCTTGCTTCCGAGCACCAATCCCAGTCGACCGAGCCGGAGCCGCAGCTCCTTCGACACCCGGGCTCGAACCTGCTTTCTTTCCTCCTCCCGTCACCCAGACGTCATTCCCGCGGTGCGCCGGCGTCACAAGGGGGGGGTAGTCTCCTCGGAGTGGGGGCGTCCCGGCCGCACATGCCCGACCTGCGGAGCGGCAACTGGCTCGATTGGCGGGTATTCGAGGCCGTCTCCCGCAATAACCTGATCTACAACCAATGCTGGGAGGATCCGGCGGTGGACCGCCAGGCGTTGGCCCTGACCCCGGCCGACCGGGTCCTGGTGATCACGAGCGCCGGCTGCAACGCCCTCGACTACGCCCTCCTGGGGGCACGGGTCCTAGCTGTGGACCAAAACCCGCGCCAAAACCACCTGCTGGAGCTGAAACGCGCAGGGATTCGGGCGCTCGACTTCGAATCGTTCTTTGCCCTCTTCGGAGAGGGCGGCTCCGGCCGCGCACGCGAGATCTACACCGCGCTACGCCCGGCCCTCCCCGAGCCCGCGCGCGGGTTCTGGGACTGGGAAATACGCCTCTTCGAGCCGGAACGGGCGCGGGGCCAGAGCTTCTATTACGGTGGCACCTCCGGCTTGGTCGCGCTTGTGGTTCAGTGGTACGTCGAGCACGTAGCCAAGGTCTGGGGCGTCGTGGAGCGGATATTGGCCGCGGAGACGATCGAAGACCAGGTCGGGATATACACGAGTGAGCTCCGCCATCGATTGTTCGGCGCGAACCTGCTCCGATTGTTGGGAAGCCCGAGCGTCCTCGCCCTCCTGGGGGTGCCGGCTCCCCAGCGCCGTATGGTCCACGCGGCTTCCGGGGGCTTTGCGGGCTTCATCTACGGCTGCCTCGACCATGTGATGTCCGTCTCCCTGTTACGCCAGAACTATTTCTATAGCGTGTACCTAAACGGCCGGTATACCCGCGATAGCTGCCCGGAGTACTTAAAGGAAGCGAACTTCGCGCGGCTCAAGGCCGGCCTCGTGGACCGCATCGAGACCTTCACGGGCACGGTCACCGAGTGCCTGGCCCGCCAAGAGGAGCCGGTGACGGCGTTCGTCCTGCTGGATCACATGGACTGGATGGTCCCCCAGCCACGCCTCCTCGAAGAGGAGTGGGCGGGGATTTTCGCGATCGCCGCTCCCGGTGCGCGGGTCATCTTCCGCAGCGGCGGCCCCGACGCCCGCTTCCTGCCAACGTCCATCCTCCGGCGGCTCGCCTTCGCGCGCGAGCGGGCGGCGGCCCTGCACCGCCAGGACCGGGTGGGCACCTACGGATCGTTCCACATCGCGAGCTTCGCCAATGTCTGACGCGTCCGCCCTGGACCGGCTCGGACTGGAGGCGCTCGAGCGCTTCTACCGGCGCCAGGCCGGGATCTACGACTGGACCCGGCCGTTCATCCTGTTCGGGCGGCGGGAGATCGTGGCCGGCTTGGGGGTGGGGCCGGGGCACCGCGTTCTCGACGTGGGCTGCGGCACGGGCTGGAACCTGGGCCCCCTGGCCCGCATGCGAGCGGAGGTCGTGGGGATCGAGTGCTCGCCGGCCATGCTCCGACGGGCGGGCCAGCGGGTCGCACGGCTGGGCGAGCGGCTCCGAGTGAGTCTCGACCTGCGGCCGTACGGCACGCGCGCCGACTATCTGGACCAGGCCGATCGCATCCTGTTCTCGTACTCACTGAGCATGATGCCGCCCTACCTGGAGATTCTTGCCCGCGCGCGCGCAGACCTGCGGGCGGGCGGGCGGATTGGGGTAGTGGACTTCCTGGACGCGTTGCCTCCCGTAGCTCAATTCCTCGAACGCAGCCACGTGGCCCTAGGCGCGCACCGGCTAGACGAGCTCCGCCGGCTCTTTCCGCGCCATTTCCTCAAGATCTGCAGCACCAGCCTCTGGCGTTACTTCCTCTTCTGGGGCGAGGCAGACTAGAACCTTCGCCCTCAGGCGCCTTCGTGGCAGCTCCGCCGGTTAGTAGCACCTGTGCATCACCTGGGCGGTGATCTGCGAGGGAGCGGGCGGGTTCTCGCCCAGACCGAGCGTGTGCAGCATCTCGTGGATGACGAAGGCATCGACACCAGAAGCGTTCCGGCCCGCGAGGTCGACGAAATGGGACGTGCAGACGTACACGATCCGACCTCCCCGCGTCGTTCCTCCGAGAATTCTCCCCGTCGAGCAGCGCGTGTGGCTAGCCCCGTCGTAGAAGAGAACGTGGCTGAGGTAGGTCTGGGCCGTCTCGCCAAGCGCGTCGAGAGAGGCCTGGAGCGGCTTGCCGGAGGCGTCGACGAAGTCCGAGAACACTTTCTGGCATGAAGCAGCCGCGAGGCGGCGGCTAGCATCAAGGACAGCCCGCTCGACCGCCCCGCGAGCTATGCCACGAAGGCGTATGTTGGCCGCGAAGCTGGGAGCCGCGGTCGCTCCCACCGGGTAAAGCCTCGAAGACGAGACTTCCCGGGGATCGGAGCCAAGGATCGAGGCTGGGACCAGGGTCATGACGACAGCGGATAGAAGACTCGAAGCGATAGTGCCCGGCGACATGGGCAACTCCCTCTCCTTGATAGCCGCGGCCAAGCGCGACAGGCGACGGCTTCATACGCCATCCAAGATCGGCGCCCGCGACGCGGGAGTCATAAGGGATTTCTAGCGAATCTCTACGGTTTTCGTGGCAGTGTGTAATTTCGCGAGAAGCCAGGGTTGTTCTAGGTGCCCCAGCTCGCCGGAACAAATACACAGTTGGGTTCGTCCCATCAGTTGGTCAGGAGCGTTGCGGGGGGGCTCGGTAGCGCCTCAATTGTGGTGACCTGACGGGGGGTCTCATGGACCGGCAAACAAGGGAATACCTGAGGGGCTTCGAGCAGGCCGCGGTTCTTGTTCGACGGGTACTGAGCGACCCACCGTCCTACAAGAACGCCAGGAGTTACGTCGAGGACGTCGCCGACCTCCATGTCCGGGCAACCGACCTGCTGCGTCGCGGGATTGCCGTGGGGTGCCTGTCAGCGCTGGGACGGTAGCAAGGCGCTTGGCTGGCCTCGTCTCATTGATCGAGTGTCTCGGGGAAGGACGAGGTCCGGGAGACACGGAAGGTGAAAGGCACCGAGCCCAATCGGAATTCGTCACCGTCCACCAGGCGCGCCGGGCTCGCGAGCCGTTCTCCCTTGGTGAAGGTGCCGTTCCGGCTTCCCAAGTCCTCAAGGATCGCCTGCCCATCAGAGATTCGTAGGCGAGCGTGGCGGCGGGATACACGCGCCGCATCGAGGGGCACCACCGAGTTAGGGTGCCGGCCGAGGAGGTACTCGCCCTCCGCCAGGGCAACCAAGCCTCCCTCCCACACGAGGCGATAGACAAAGGGACGGTCGGCCTCCGGAAAGGTGGCGGACCCCAGCTCGCCCGCCTCGCCGCAAAAAGCGTAGCCGAACCCATGGACGGTGCGAACGAACCGCGGGGTTCGCGCTTTGTCCCCGACTGCGGTCCGGACCTCGGCCACCAGGTTGGGCAGATTGGCCTCCAACACATGAGTGTCGGGCCAGAGACGTTTCTGGAGCTCCGCCTTGGGCACCACCCGGGGCCGCTGCTCCAAAAGCGCCTGGAGCAGCTCAAAGGCCTTGGGCGTTAGGTGGATCGGCTGCCCCGCCCGCCGGAGCTGTCGCGTCTCCGTGTCCAACAAGCATTCGCCGAAAAGGAGCCGCACCTTAGCGCCCTCCTTGGGTATGGCATGAGAAGCCCTGGCTCCCTTACTCTGGCTCGCTGCCTTGATTATCGCGCGGATGGCGAGGGTCTCGAAGGGCTGGGAAGTGCCGGATTGGGTCCAGGGGGGAAAGCGCGGGCACCCACCGAGCACGTCTAGTCTAGGGTTTCTCTAGGAGTTCGGTCCGGCGCCGAACAAACCCCGTCCCCCCTCGTTCCTCACAATGAGCTGCCCACGATGCGGGCGGCCAAGGAGGGTGTGATGAGGAAACGACTCCTCAAGGGACTATGGGCAGCGAGTCTCGTGGCTGTGCTCGCGGTCATTTCCATGCCGGTCGGAGCGGCGGAGATTCATTTCAAGGTCCCGTTCAGTTTCACCGTCAACGGCGCTGTGCTTCCACCCGGAACATATACGATCTCCAACGCGCAGAGCGCCCTCTGGGTTCGCGGCTTCAGCAATAGCGCGGTGGTGATGACCAATCGCCTCGAGTCTCTGAATGATACTGGCGCGAAGCTTGTCTTCGACAAGTACGGCGACCAGTACACGCTGCGGCAGGCGTGGACAGGCGGAGGCAACGGGCGTGAGCTTCCGCGGCCTCGCTTGGCACGCGAGCTCGCTGATGCGGCGCGAAGCGGCGAAGTAGCCAAGATGGAGAGAGTCGTCATCCCGGCCCTGTAGGGGTCGGGCCACGGTTTGCACGGCCGGCAACCCGAGGACAGTGCTCTTCGGGTTGCCGGCCATCGTTTCATTCGAGGCATCGCTCTGTCGAGGGTCTCCAACCGGACTAACAGAACCGCTCTCACCAGGGACTGACGAGCGATCGGAGCCAGACGGCAAGCAGAGGCCTCCACGGCCTGGGTCAAACTGAAATGAGCTTTGAACTCCCAGAGACTCTGACAGTGTGGGTTGCAACTCCTAACGGGCACGCCCGAAAGGGCACACGCGGGATTACCGCAGAGGTGCTCGGCGTGTTTGCTTGGCTGTGCTGTAGAATCCACCCGAGCAAGACAGGGACGCTGCGAGCAGCGAGCGCCGTCGAGGCGCACGCGGGGGGGCCGTCTGCCAAAATGGGCCTGCAGCGCGACGCGTCTGCCGAGGAGACGGCCGAGCGGACCTTGACTGGCCTGCTCCAGCGGCGTAGCGTGAGAGTCCGTCGACAGGAAAGCCACATGCCCGAGGAGGGCCGCCGGTTCGGCCGCTACCAGATCGCCGAGACGCTGGGAGCGGGCGGGATGGGTGATGTCTACCGCGCCCGGGACCTGCAACTTGGGCGCGACGTGGCCGTCAAGTTCCTGCCCGATCGCTTTGCGTTGGATCGCGCGCGGCTGGCACGGTTCGACCGCGAGGCGCGGGCAGCTTCGTCCCTGAATCATCCCAACATCGTCACCGTCCACGAGGTCGGCGAGCTCGACGGTGTGCCCTACATCGTGATGGAGCGGGTGGAGGGCCGGACGCTCCGGGAGCTCCTGACCGACCGGCCCATGGCGCTGCGGACCCTCCTCGACATCGCTTCGCAGATGGCCGATGGACTCGCTAAGGCCCACGGCGCGGGCATCGTCCACCGGGACCTTAAGCCCGACAACGTCATGGTCAATGCCGATGGCTATGTCAAGATACTCGACTTCGGCCTGGCGAAGGTGACCCTCGACTCAAGCGAGGGTCCGGTATCATCCGCATCTACAACAACCGGAACCGACCCCGAAGTGCAGGACCCAGATACGAAAGCGGGGGGGATCCTCGGTACGGTCGGCTACATGTCCCCGGAGCAGGCCGCGGGCCGGGAGGCGGACTTCCGGTCGGACCAGTTCTCCCTAGGCGTCATCCTTTACGAGATGCTGACCGGGCGCCGGGCGTTCCAGAGAGCCAGCCATCCCCAGACCCTGGCCGCGATCATCGAGAGCGAGCCTGAGCCGGTGGAGAAGTACAATCCTGGCGTCCCCGGCCCCGTGCGCTGGATCCTCGAGCGCTGTCTGGCGAAGAAACCTGAGGATCGCTACGCCTCCACGCTGGATTTGGCGCGGGAGCTTCAGGTGGTCCGCGAGCACCTGGCCGAAAGCCTGCAGATCTCAACCCCCTGGGCCCGGATCCCTCGGTTCCGCGGGCGAAAGCTGGGCGTCGCCCTCGGGGCCGCGGCCGTCGTCGCCGTCGGCGCCATTTTCCTAGCGCGCTCGCTGCTGCCTCGCACTCCGGCGCGTAGTCCCGACGCAAAGACACCCGTGGTGGCGATCCTTCCCCTCGCGAATGTGAGCAGCGATCCCTCCCTCGATTATCTCGGGGTCGGCATCGCAGATCTCCTGATCACGCACCTAGCCTCATTGCCGGGGCTGACCGTCGTCTCGCGCTCCGCGACCCTTCCTTACCAGGGGCAGCAACAGGTGACGAAGAAGATCGCCGCTGAACTCGGCGCCGCCCTCCTGATCAACGGGGCCGTGCATCGGTCGGACAGCAAGCTCCTGGTCACGGTGAACCTCGTTCGCCCCGATGACTCGGTGGCTTGGGGCGGGGACTACGAGGCTAAGATGGAGGACCTCTTCCTGCTGCAGCGCCGCCTCGCCGAGGGCCTGAGCGCGGCACTGCAGGTTACCCTGACCGCCGCCGACAAAGAGCGCCTAGCCCGGGCGCCCACCACCGACGTCAGTGCCTTCGCGGATTACTCCCGAGCTCGTGCCCTACTCGAACGCCCTGATGTCAAGGGGAACCTTGCCGGGGCCATCGAGGCCTTCCAGGCCGCCATCCAAAAAGATCCGAAGTTCGCACTGGCTCACGCCGGTCTCGGCGAAGCCTACTGGGCCCTGTACCAAGAGACCAAGGACACGGCAGCCCCGGCGCGGGCGTTGGACTCAATCACGGAGGCCCTGCGCCTTGACCCCGGCCAGCCGCGGACACGCTTTGCGCTCGCCCTCGTGTACAAGGGAACCGGCCGCACGGATCCTGCGGTCGAGGAGCTCCAACGGGTGCTGACACTACAGCCGAGCGACGACGATGCCCACCGACTCCTTGGGGACATCCTCTCCGACCAGGGACGCTCAGACGAGGCCATCAAGGAATTCCAGAAGGCCATTCAGCTGCGGCCCAAGTACTCACCGAACCACAGCCACCTCGGGGGCGTTTACTTCCGCACGGGCCGGTTCATGGAGGCCGCGGCCGCGTATCGCCGTATCACCGAACTGCAACCGGACAACTCCCGCGGCTTTCAAATGCTCGGCGCCGCCTATCAAGCCATGGGAGATAAGCGTCAGGCCATCGAGAACTACCAGATGGCACTGGCCCTAGGGCCCGATGCCCGGGCCTACTCTAACCTCGGGGGCGTTTACTACAGCGAGGGAAAGTATGCAGAGGCAGCCCGGGCCTATGAAGAGGCCGCAAAGCTCGAACCCTCACCCGTGAAATACCGGAATTTGGGTGACGCTTACGATCGTATGGGGCAGCACGATAAGGCCAGCGATTCCTACCGAAAGGCTGTCGCTCTTTGCGGGGATCAGCTGAAGGTCAACCCCAAGGATGCGGAGGTGCTGGGTCTGCTGGCCATCTGCGAAGCCAAGCTCGCCCGGCGGGCAGAGGCGCGCCGGCATGCGGCTGAAGCGGTCGGCTTGCGGCCGAACGACGCCGGGCTTCTGTACCGCAAGGCGGTGGTTCACGCTCTCGCCGGAGAGCAAAAAGATGCACTGGCAGCCCTTGAGGAGGCCTTGAGCCGGGGCTACAGTGCTTCCCTCGCGCGCGAGGACGACGATCTCGCCTCGCTCGGGCCTTTACCGCCGTTCCAGAAGCTCATGAAAGGGTCCCGCTGAGAGAAAGGAAGGTTCTAATGCGACGATCGATAGTAGTGGTGCTGAGCCTAGTCCTAGCTAGCGTTGGCGTGGGCTGCTACAAGTTCATCGGCTTTCCTAATTACGGGAGGCCGATCATCATTGCCGTCGTCATCCACAAAGGGAAGGGTACGTGCACGACGCACACGTCGCCACAATGGCAGCCGGTCAGACGCGGTGACAAGATCATTTGGGATCCCGCACTGGCCGACCCGTGTCCGCCTCCTAATGATGTGAAGATCCAGTTCAAGGATTCCGGCGTAGTGCGATTCACGGATAGCAGCGAGGTGAAGGCGAGTTCGGGTCAGAAAGAAGGCGAAGTCGTTGGTGCGTGTGGTCGTTACAAGTACTCGGTTCTCCTTAACGGCAAGGTCGTCGAGGATCCAGAGATCGAAATCTGGCCCTGAGCGAAAGGGAGGTAATTCCCGCTCCAAAGACTTCGCCGATCCTGACAAAAGGCTGTCCCTGGACAGGGGATTGGACCGAGGGCAGCGTCAGGCGGAGCAGGCACCGTCCGGGAGGTCTTCGTTCCTAAGCGGTATGAAGGCCAATCGATTCCGCCGATTGCTGGTTCGGGCTCTCGCAGTGTCCCGAAAGAATCGGAGTGGTGATGGTCACGAGAAGGTAGCTCAGGAGGTGGTCATGACGCGTTCGATTGTGCTTGCTGGAATATTGGTCGCGGGAGTCGTGGGGGCTGAAGAACGGACTACTGGCCACGAAACCAACTACAGGATCGCAGCGACCCGATGCTCGGTGAGTAAGCGCTGCTGGCCAGATCGCGCGCTGGCTCCTTGCGGACAAGCCGACAAGCTCAAGGGTCTGTCCGGAGGTACAGCAAAGACAGGCCTCTACCAGAATGACTTGGATCAGTGTCTTAACGCCGCAGAGAAGGCCGATTGTTCGAAGATCCAGATTGATCTGATTCGGTTCATGAACGACGATGCGAACGCTGCCTGTCATGGGTATTCTGACTACTCTCACCAGCGCGGTCGCTACGTAGCCGCGAAGAAGTAGGGCTGGTTCGGCAGTCTGCTCTCCCAGGGCCATCTCATCGCGGGGGGAGCTGGAGATAATACTCTCGCGCGCGGATCTCCGACCGCGGGCCCGCTCGAGGAGGGCCGGGACCGACTCTGCCTTGGCCGGCAGCCCGGGGTCGTGAAGTGAGCGCGAGTCCATACGGCTAGAGGCGTGGGGCCCGAGCGTGCAGGTTCTCGGGTCGCGGGAATAGAGGGGTGTCATCGCCTCGAACTAGGCGGGCCGCTAAGGAAGCCCGCGACGCGATCTCATAATCCGGGGCATGACTAGCGACTCGTCCGGCTCGGCAGTGGCTTCTGCACTCCTTCCGGGTGTCGCCCCTTCCTTCCTCAGCATCCATGCGCTGCGCATCTTCGTGCGCGACCGCGACCGGAGCCTCGGATTCTACCTCGGCCAGCTCGGCTTCCGGCTCGTCATCGACGCCCGCCTCCAGTCCGGCGAGCGCTGGGTCGCGGTCGCGCCGCCCGACGGCACCGCCATCCTCGCCTTGATCGCGCCCCCGGCCCGGTCCGGTGAGCACAAACTCATTGGCTGCGCCACCCATGTCACTCTCATCACCGGCGACGTCGCCGGGCGGTTCCAGGAGTGGTCGCGGAAGGGCGTCCGATTCATGAGCACCCCGCGGCTCCGGCGGATCAAGTACGAAGCGGCTCCGGCCGGGATAAGCGTCGGCGCCCCGGCTGCTCGGCGAGAAAACGCCCGTCTGAGGCGGCGTCTTCGCCCGCTTCCGCGACGTCGACGGGAATACTTTTCCCCTAGTTAGCTTGGACGAGGTCACTCATACCGTTGAGGCTGAGCGCCGTGCCGCCGCCGACAGGCTCGAGGCCGAGCGCCGCGCCGTCCACGAGCTCGGCATCGCCCGGCAGGTGCAAGCCCGGCTCTTCCCCCAGTCCAGGCCCATCCTGGGATCACTCGACTACGCGGGCGCCTGCATTCCCGCGCAGGCGGTCGGCGGTGACTACTACGACTTCCTGAGCCTGGGCCCCGACCGCCTGGGCCTCGTCATCGGGGACGTGATGGGAAAGGGGATGGCCACTGCCCTCCTCATGGCGAACCTGCAGGCAAACCTCCGCAGCCAGGTCGCGTTTGCCCTCGACGAGCCGAAGCGCCTCCTGCAGTCCGTCAACCTCCTCTTCTGCGAGAACTCGCCCGAGAGCTCGTTCGCGAGCCTCTTCTACGGGGACTACCGCGACCGCACGGGCGCGCTCCGCTACGTCAAACTGCGGCCACGTGAGCGCGCTTCTCCTGCGTCGTGACGGGACCCTGGACCGGCTGGAGGCGACCTCGACCGTCTTGGGGCTCTTCCGGGAGTGGGAGTGCTCGGTGGGGGAGTGCCGTCTGGAGGCCGACGACCTTCTCGCCCTCTACACAGACGGGGTCACGGAAGCCTTTGACGACAACGGGGAGGAGTTCGGCGAGCAGCGTCTCGTGGACGCCCTCCGCCGGCACCGCGGCCGCCCGAGCGAGTAAGTCTTCCGGGGTTCCAGGAGTACGTCGACGCTACCCTGGGTGGATCCCTCTCCTAGCGGGCAACTCCGCGACACGAGGGCCGAGTGAAGACGTGGCGGCGTGCGGGGCACCGCGTCCGCCGCGCGGTACTAGGAGCGTACGCGGTCCAGCGTATGAAATCCCTGGGGGCTCGAGGATCCGGCGCGGAGCAAGTCGGCTCTATCGGAGTGGGGCGCGGGCGCTTAGGTCTCGTTCGTCTCCGCGCTCATTTGGCGGGTTTGGGACCAAGCCAGAACCGCGCCAGCCGTCAGGACACCCGCCTTCGGTTCGCCTGGGTCAGCTCCCCGTTTGAGATTCGGTGACTGGCTTCGCCGCACAGGTCGTCACCCATCGTCTGCTGCCCGGCGAGGGTGACAGGCCAAAGCTCACGACCCTACCGCCATCGAGCGCGAACGCGGGCGGGCAACTGCTGTTTCGGGACCGGCTACACCAGGGCGATCGATTCGATGGCCAGAACGGCAATCACGGCCGGGACAAGAACGTGACGACCCTTCATGCTGACCTCCCGATACCGTGAGGCAGAAAAGCCTTCAGCAGCGACTCGATTTACGCGCCGATGTGCGCTTTATTTCGCGTTTGCTTCCAGGCGCGGTTTGTCGTGGGGCGGTCGCTCACGACCTTCCAGATCACCAACTTAGAATTAGGTCGCACGAGAACGCCGAGCCGGCACGATTTGACGCTTGCGGCATGTCTTGATCCTCCTAGAGTCGACCCAGGAGCCTCACGCGGGCAAGACAAGCTCATCCGTGGGGTCCGGAACTCGAAACGTGATCGGCAGCGAGCCCAGGAATATGCTGTCGCCGTCCCGTAGGGTCACCGGCCCCTGGACTCTTGCGCCCCTGACGAACGTTCCGTTCCTGCTGCCCAGGTCTGTGAGGACGGCTCGGCCGCCGAGGACCACAATCCGGGCGTGATTCCTGGACACGGTCGAGGAGTCAATCGGAACGACCGAATCTGGATGCCGCCCGACCAGATGGTCACCCTCTTGGAGCGGTACCCGACCCTCCTTGTAGACCAGCCAGCAGAAAGGGGCCCCGCCGGCGATCGGGACGTCCGAGGTTACCTCGGCGCTGAACCCATAACCGAATCCGTAGACCGTCCTTACCAAGGGAGGCTCGCACTCTCCTAGGGCGGCCCGGATTTCTCCGACGAGGTTGGCCAGGTTGGCTTCGACCACAAAGGTCGTGGGCCACAGCCGCTTCAGCAGCTCAGCCTTGGGCACCACGCGAGGGCGGGCCGCAACCAGGATCTCCAAGAGTTCGAAGGCCATTGGCGACAGATGAACTGGCTGCCCGCAGCGTTCCACCCGACGAGTGTCGATATCGATAGAGCATTCACCGAACCTGATTTCCACTCCCATAGGCACAAACCTGAGAATTACCTGAACGTTACCTATGATGTTAGCCCGTTCCACGCCTATCTTATAACCGAAGCGGTCTCTCACCATACGACCTTCGGCACCACCCGGGGCCTGGGCTGCCACGCCTACGACGCACTCTGCAACGGGGGGCCATCACAGATGAAGGCCTGGTCCTCTGGCAGGAGTGCGCTCCGGGGGGGTTGTTGTTCATGAGGAGAACGTTGTGACCAAGGCTTTGGCCAAGGGCGGGAATGCCTAATATGAAGCTACCTCTCCGGCTCCTTCTCACCCTCGCTATCACGGCCTGGGCCGTCCCGGTGCAGGCCGGAGCGGTCGCAGCTGCAGGGGCCTCTCATGCCGCGGTCATCGACGGCTCCGGCAACGTCTGGACTTGGGGTCTGAACACCTACGGCCAACTCGGGAACGGCTCCATTATAACGAGCACGCTGCCGGTTCAGGTGACGGGTCTCAGCAGCATTATCCAGGTGGCGGCCGGTGCAAACCACACCCTCGCCCTCAAGAGTGACGGGACGGTTTGGGCTTGGGGCTACAACTTCTACGGCCAGCTTGGCAACGGGGCCTGGGGATCGGGAGCGGATCAGCACACACCGGTCGAGGTCGGCACTTTGGGGAACTGGCTCACGGGGGTCAGCAAGATCGCCGTCGGCGACAACCACTCCGTGGCCTGGAAGATCGACGGATCCGTCTGGACCTGGGGCAACAACAACAACGGTCAGCTCGGAGACGGCACGATCAACGCGCGAAATACTCCTGCACAACTCAGCACCATCTCCGGCGTCCTTACGATCGGGGCCGGGGGGAGCCACACGCTCGCGGCCATGATCGACGGCAGCGTGAAGGCGTGGGGCTTCAACAACTACGGCCAGCTTGGGAACGGCAATACTGCCGATCAGCACACGCCCGTCCCGGTCTCGGGCCTCAGCGGGGTCAGCGTCGTTGTCGGCGGGGAGAACTTCAGCCTGGCCCTGAAGAGCGATGGAACTCTCTGGAGCTTTGGGACCAACGCCAAAGGTCAGCTCGGCGACGAGACGGGGGCGCAGCAGACGACCCCCGTGCGCGTGGCGTACCTCTCCGGGGTTACCGACGTCTCGGCCGGCCAGTATCACGCGCTCGCCGTTCTAAACGACGGGACGGTCTGGGGCTGGGGTCTGAATGATTACGGAGAGATCGGCGACGGCACGATCGTGCCCGCGCTCGGCCCCGAGTGGGCGTCAAGCCTCAGCGGCGCAGTGGCGCTGGCTGCGGGGGCCAATGAGTCGAGTGTTGTCGTCACGACGAGCGGCATCATCTGGGCGTGGGGATTTAACGCGAGCGGCCAGGTCGGGGACGGAACATACCTGACCCGGCTCAACTCGGTGAAGGTCACCGAAGCCGGGTATGCGTGGAAGACGGGCACCCCCGTCCCGAGCGTTCTCACCGGGACCTACTCCCAGAACCAGACGGTCACGCTCTCTTCCGCGACCTCAGGCGCCACGATCCGCTACACCACGGACGGGACGGACCCCACGTCCACCTCGACCATCTACACGTCGGCGCTCTCGAGCACGGGCACGACGACCCTTAAAGCGAAGGCCACGAGCTCGCTGCTCGCCGACAGCAACATCCAAACGACGGTGTACACGATGAAGGTCGCCTCTCCCACCTTCAGTCCGGTAGGAGGGACGTACACGACCGCTCAGACCGTGACCCTAGCCACGACGACCCCCGGGGCCACGATCCGCTACACCACGGACGGGACGACACCGACCTCCTCCTCGACCGCCTACACGTCGCCGCTCTTGATCGGGACGACGACCACCCTGAACGTAACCAGGTTCCTGAGCGGCTATACCGCGAGCGACACCGCGACTGCGGTCTACACCTTGAACCTCGGGACGCTCGCCGCGCCCGGAATGAGCCCGGGTGCCGGGACCGCGGTCGGGTCGGTGACCGTGACCGTCTCGGGCCCCACGGGCGCTACCCTGACCTACACGACGGACGGGACCGACCCCACAGCCGCGGCCACGGTCTACACGGCTCCTATCACCCTGACCGCGACCACGACCCTGAAGGCCAAGGCCTTCAAGACGGATTGGACTCCGAGCGCCACCACGACGACGGTCTATACGATTCAGGTGGTCGGGCCCACGTTCTCGCTGGCTGCCGGCCAGTATCCGGTGGGGCAGACGGTCACGCTCTCCTGCACCACGCCAGGAGCGACGATCTACTACACGCTCGACGGCACGACGCCCACGCAGAGCTCCCCCTCAACCCCGTCGGGAGGAATCCTCTTCCTCGGGAACTACACCCTGAAGGCGCAGGGCTGGGCCACGGGGCTCTCGCCGAGCAGCGTGACAAGCGCCGCCTACACGATCAGTGGCACGGTGGGGGGCGGGGCGGTCGCGGCGGGCCTCTACCACGGCCTTGTCCTGAAGACGGATGGGACGGTCTGGGCCTGGGGCTTTAACGACTATGGCCAGGTAGGCGACGGGACCACCACGCCGCGGGCGAGCCCGGTACAACTGAGCGGACTCACCGGCATCACGGCCATCGCGGCCGGCCAGTACCACTCCCTGGCGGTCAAGAGCGACGGGTCCGTCTGGGCCTGGGGCCGCAACAACCACGGCCAGATCGGCAACGGCACCACCACCGATCAGCACACGCCCCTTAAGGTCAGTGCGCACAACGTCGTCTTTTCCGCCGTGGCCGCCGGCCAGTTCCACTCCCTAGCCGTCAAGAGTGGCGGGACGGTCTGGGCCTGGGGCTACAACAACTACGGCCAGCTCGGCAACGGCAACACGACCGAGCAGCACGCGGCGGTCCAGGTGAGCGGGCTCACGGGTGAGACGGCCACAACCATAGCCTCCGGGGTGAACTACGGCTTCGCCCGGACGAGCGATGGGAAGCTCTGGGCCTGGGGTTACAACGGGAACGGTCAACTCGGTGACAGCACCTATGCGAACCGGAGCGCCGCCGTCCAAGTCACTTCTCTCGGGACGAGCGTCTCTGCGATCTCGGCTGGAACCTACGACTCTCTCGGGGCCAAGAGCGATGGCAGCGGCTGGTGGTGGGGCTACATCCAGGGGACGGCGACGCCGGCGTCGCAGGCCGGCCTCTCGGGCATGACCAAGGGGGCGGTGGGGTATAACCATTTCCTGGCTCTAGAGAGCGACTGGGCCGTCTGGGCCTGGGGCTACAACGAGTCCGGCCAACTGGGGAGCGCCACGCCGAGCTTCACCTCGAGCCCCCTCCTCGTGACTGGGCTGCCCGGGGTCGTGTCGATCTCCGCCGGAACGAGCTTCAGCCTGGCACTGGGCCAGGACGGGAGCGTCTGGGCGTGGGGCCTGAACACGTCCAACCAGCTCGGCGACGGCACGAGCTTGAGCCGCACCTCGCCTGTGAAAGTGGCCGAGCCGGGGTTCGCCTGGAAGGTGGCGACCCCGGTCCTGAGCCCGGCTGGGGGACCTTATACGTCTTCCCAGAGCGTCTCGATCACGACCGCGACCACCGGCGCCACGATCCACTACACGACGGATGGGAGCACCCCGACGACGTCGTCCCCCGTCTACTCCTCCCCGGTCGCGGTCGGCGTGACGACCACGCTCCAGGCCAAGGCCATGAAGACCCTCCTCTCCGACAGCAACGTGGCCTCGGGGGTCTACACGCTCACCGTCCCCACGCCCACGATCAGCCCGAACTTGGGCAGCAACTACACGGCGCCCCAGACGGCGACGATCTCCTGCTCCCAAACCGGGGTCACCATCCACTACACGACCACCGGGAACGACCCGACGACGAGCGATCCCACGATCGCCTCGGGTGGCACCCTGGCCGTGAACCTCACCTTGACCCTGAAAGCAAAGGCTTGGCTCACAGGCTGGACCACGAGCGCCGTTGGCAGCGCGCCCTTCAATTTCAAGGTGTCGACGCCCAGCCTAAGCCCGGCGGGGGGTGTCTTTACAGCGCCAACGGTCGTCACCGTAACCACGGCGAGCCCCGGGGCCACCATCCACTACACCATGAGCGGGCTCGAACCGACCGAGGACGATCAAGTCGTCGCCTCGGGGAGCACGGTCACGGTGGCGCCATCGGCGACCCTGAAGGCCAAGGCATTCGTGGCTGGGTGGACCGTGAGCGACACCGCGGCGGCCACCTATGTGCTCAGCCGCGGCACCGCCGCCAGTCCGACCTTCACGCCTGCGGGCGGCACCTACACCGCGACCCAGACCGTGGTCCTCTTGAGCACGACACCCGGCGCCGTCATCCGATATACGGTGGACGGGGCCGATCCCACGCCCTTCTCCCCGGTCTTCCCGGCGCCGATCCCGATCTCGGCCACGACCACGCTGAAGGCGCGTGCGTACGCCGTGGACTTCACGCCCAGCGCCGTCGTGAACGCCGTCTATCAGATGAACCTGGGCCTCGTCGAAGCGCCCACGCTCAGCGTCCCGGCGGGTCTCTACGCCACCTCCCAGACTGTGACGATCAGCACGACGACTCAGGGGGCCACGATCCACTACACGACCACCGATAACGACCCGACGACGAGCGATCCCACGATCACCTCCGGCGGCACGCTCCTCGTCGATCGGGCCATGATCGTGAAGGCGGCTGCCTGGATGACGGGCATGACGCAAAGCGCGGTGACCCGGCGCGACTATGTCGTGAGCGGGGCCGTCGCGGCGGGAAGCGCGTTCACGCTCGGACTGAAGACGGATGGTAGCGTTTGGGGCTGGGGTGACAACTACTACGGGCAGTTGGGCGACGGCACTTCGTTCAACCAGCGCACCCTCCCCGTCCAGGTCGTCGGCCCCGCGGGGGTGGGCTGGCTCACAGGGGTCGGGGTCCTCGCGGCGGGCCAGTACCATTCTCTGGCGGTCAAGAGCGACGGGACCGTCTGGGCCTGGGGCTACAACTACTACGGTCAGCTCGGCAACGGGGCGTCGGGTTCGGGAGCCGATCAGCACACGCCCGTCCAGGTCGTCGGCGCCGCGGGGGTGGGCTGGCTCACAGGAGTCGTGGCCGTCGCGGCCGGCCAGTCTTACTCCCTGGCCGTCAAGAGTGATGGAACCGTCTGGGCGTGGGGTCTCAACAACTATGGTCAGCTCGGCAACGGGGCGTCGGGTTCGGGAGCGGATCAGCACACGCCCGTCCAGGTCGGCACTTTGGGGAACTGGCTCACGGGTGCCGTCGCGGTCGCCGCGGGAGTCGACCATTCCCTGGCCCTGAAGTCGGACACCACACTTGTGGCCTGGGGCAATAACAACTCCGGGCAACTCGGGGACGGCACGAACACTCAGCGGCTCACGCCCGTCCCCGTGAGCAACCTCTCCGGAATCAGCAAGATCGTCGCCGGGAACCAGTTCTCCCTCGCTCTCCGGACCAGCGGCGCCTCCTCGGGCACCGTGTGGTCATGGGGGTACAACGCCAATGGCCAGCTCGGAGACGGCACCATCGCCGCGAGAAACGCGCTCGTCGAAGGTACTCCAAGTGTCATGACGGTCGCGGCGGGCGACCACCATTCCCTCGCCAGCCGGGCTGACGGTACGACGGCTGACTGGGGCGGAAACGATTCGTCGCAGCTCGGGATCGGCGGAACAACCCAGAGGAACTCGGCCGTCCTGGTTGCGGGTGCCACCGAGTTCCTGCAGGTTGCGGCGGGGTCGAGGCACTCCGTGGGCCTCCGCGCCGACGGAACCATATGGGCCTGGGGCTCGAACAGTAATGGTCAACTCGGCGACGGCTCCGGGCAGACCCAGCCGCGGCCGGTCCAGGTGGGTAGCCTCACGCTGGCGAGCAACTCTTGGATGAATCAGGACCCGGATGGCGATGGTCTCCTCAATGCAGGCGAGTACCGGCTCGGTGCTGACCCCTTGAACCCCGACACCAACCAGGACGGGGTCAAGGACGGGACTGCGGTGGCCATGGGGATCAGCGTCACGAACCCCGACATGGACGGGGACGGGCTCCTGAACGGGACCGAGCTCCAGATAGGAACCAATCCCTTCGTGGCCGACACGGACGGAGACGGGGTCATCGATAGCCTCGACTGCTTCCCGCTCGATCCCACCCAGTGGCAGTGCACGCCCAACCCGAACGACCACACGCCGCCCGTGATCACGATCGACGAGCCGCCGGGCGCGGTGCCGGTCCCATGACGCTGGCAAAGAGAGGACGACACGTGGAAGAGATCGAAGTCAACGCCAAGGCGACGATGGGCCCCTGGTTTCTGGGCGTTTCCGTTGCCGGAGGGTTGCTTTTGGGCCCGTCGGCGGTAGTCTCGGCGCAGACTTACCAGACCTGCACGGAGATCCACGAGAAGTTCTCGGGCAGCGTAAGCCTCGTCGGAGGCCCGGGGTGCGCCACCGGTTACCCCCACATCGGCCTCGGGATCTTCGGCCCTGATTCGGAGCCCCCCGCGTCGGGCACGTACTTCGACGATTCACAGGAGTCCGGCTGTCCGACCGGCAAGTTGAACACCGACCTGCAGTTGGGCCCACCCCACGACGGCCATTACAACTTCAGCGGGAGCTACCTTGGAGGGCCGTATAAGGCGTCCGATCTTACATCGGGGGCATACTGCGGCCCTTCCCAATGCGGGTGCTCCGGAAGCGCGAACGTCCAGCTCTTTGCCATCGACGAGCCGCCCGAACCTCGGTGCTGCATAAAAGGCCAAAAACCCCCCCCTCCCGGCTGCGCCGCAGGCAAGCCGATCAACGTCATGAACGGGAACGTCTGGTTCGACCAGACCGACGTCGCGATTCCGGGCGTCGGAGTCAGCCTCGCCCTCGTCCGCAGTTACAACAGCAACCTCGCGGGGGGGAGCGTCGGTGGTGCCTTCGGCCGAGGGTGGTACCACAGCTTCGAGTCAAAGCTCTCTTTTTTTCCCTGGAGCGGCATTAAGCTTCGTCAGGGCACCGGGGAACCTGTCTTCTTCGAAGATCCAACGAGGTCGGGCACCTACGCGGCCCTACTTCCGAAGACCGAGACGAGTTCCATCGTGAAATCCGGAAGCACCTACACGCGGAACTTCCGCGTCGGGGGCTCGGAGACCTACGACATCAACGGCCTCCTCACGAGCCTCACGGACGTCTCAGGGAACGTGACGACGCTGACGCGGGACCCCTCCGGAAACCTCCTTACCGTCGCCGATCCCGGAGGCCGGTCCCTCACGTTCTCTAACGACAGCACCGGACACATAACGGCCTTGACGGGTCCCTCGGGCGTCATCGCGTCCTATGTATACGACGTCAGTGGCTTTTTGCAGACGGTGACGTACGGGGATGGGAGCGGCTACACCTTCGCCTACGACACCTCGGGGCGGGTGCTTTCGGTTGCTGATCTCTCGGGAAGGGTGCTCGAGACGCACACCTACGATGCGAACGGGAACGGCATCACGTCCGAGATCTCGGGTGGCCAGGAGCGCTATACGATCGCCTACAACACTCTCCAGACCACAGTGACGGACGCTCTCGGCAACGTCACCACCTACCGCTGGCAGAGCCTTCTGGGCATTACCCGCCGCATCGTCGAGATCGAGGGCGCCTGTGTGGGTTGCGGGGGTGGCGGCCAGAACGAGCAGTGGACCTACGATGACAACGGCCGCGTGCTCACCCACAGCGACGCCTTCGGCGACACCATGACCTACACTTACTGGCCGACCGGCGACCTCAAGACCGCGACCGATGCCCTGAACAACACCACAAGCTACACGTACGACACGCAGGGACGAATCCTGACGATCACGCGTCCCGATGGTGGCGTCACGACCGACACCTACGGGCCCTCCGGGCCTCTCACCGTCACGGATTCGGTCACCTCCACTCAGAATCGCACCACGACCATCGTCTACAACCCCCAGGGCAAGCCCGGCACGATTAAGGACCCAAGGAGCAAGACGACCACGCTTGGTTACAACGCCTTCGGGGACCTGACCTCGGTCACCGACCCGCTTACCCACGCGACGGGCTTTGGCTACGACGCCCTCGGCCGACGCACGATCGTCACCGACCCTCTTCAGCACACGACGACCACGACCTACGATGCCCGCGGGCGCGTCGTACGTATCACCAATCACGACAACACCCACACCGACTTCACCTACGACCTCGGGGGCCGCCGAACGAGTGTCACCGACCCCCTGAGCCGAATGACGATCTACAGCTACGACCCTTACGGGCGGCTGCAGTCTGTAGTCGATCCTTTGGAGGGGGTGACGAGCTACGGCTACGACGCTATGAGCAACCTCCTCTCCCTGACCGATGCACGGGGCAAGGTCACGTCCTTCTCCTACGACATTTTCAACCGAGTCTCCCGGGTCACCTACCCCGGGGGTGCGTCGGAGAGTTTCACCTACGACGAGGGGGGACGCCTCAGAACGAAGACGGACCGGAAGGGTGTCGTGACAACGTATAGCTACGATACCCTGGGGAGGCTCGCGAGTAAGTCTTACTCCGACTCAAGTCCCCCGGTAGTTTATGGTTACGACGCCGTGGGTAGGCTTGGCTCCTCAGTAAACGGCACGGACACCCTCACATGGACGTACGATCTCGCGGGCCAGCTCCTTTCGGAGCAGAGTACTAAGAACGCCTCAACAGTGGCCTACACCTACGACCTCGGGGGGAACCGGCTGACCCTCAGCCTGAACGGAACGCTTTTCGTCAGCTACGGTCCCGACGACGCCTCGCGTCTCACCACCATCACCCGCGGCTCCAACACCTTCACCTTCGGCTACGACAACGCCAACCGGCGTACCTCTCTCGCCGCCCCAAACGCGATCAATACCTCGTACACCTATGACAACCTCAATCGCCTGACGAACCTCACTGCCACCCTCGGGTCAACGACGATCACGAGCAGCGCTTACACTTACGACAACGCCAGCAACCGGCTCACCAAGACAACACCGGACTATTCTGAAGCGTATTCGTACGATCCCCTCTACAGACTCACGGCCGCGAACCGGAACGGCACCGCCAACCAATGGGTGTATTCTTATGATGCGGTGGGGAACCGGTTAACAAACCAAGCGGACTCCATCGTCAGTTCCGGGACATACAACGACCTAAACCAGCTCACCTCCCAGACAGGCGGGGGACCCCTCCGCGTTCGGGGTCACCTTGACAAGCCCGGGACTGTCAAGGTGAACGGCCAGGCCGCCCAAATGCTCGCGGGAAACGTCTTCCAGACAACGATAAACGCGATTTCGGGGACGAATACGATCTCCGTAGTGGCCACGGACGTCTCCGGCAACGTCACGTCCAAGAACTACCAGGTCACCTTGAGCGGGATCGCCGACACCCTCACGAACGATCCAGACGGGAATGTCACCCAGAAGGTCGAAGGCGGCGTGACCCTGACTTACACCTGGGATGTCGAGAACCGCCTCATCCAAGTCCAGAACAACGGTAGCACCGTCGCCACCTTCGCTTACGACCCCTTGGGCAGGAGGGTCCAGAAGGTGGCCGGAGGCGTCACAACGACCTGGACCTACGACGGCTCGGCGATCTTGCAGCAAGTGGGCGGCGGCAGCACTCTGAAGTACATTCATGGACCACGCATCGACGAGCCACTTGCCAGCGACGACGGCACGGCTCTCTCCAACTTCCACGCGGATGGCATGAGGACTATCGTCAAGACCACGAACTCGGCAGGGGCGGTCACACTTACACGCCAATATGACCCCTGGGGAAACCTCCAGTTCGGAACCACGACGAACGGATTCTCGTTCACGGGGCGCGAATGGGACAGTGAGACTGGCTCCTATTACCTACGGGCTCGCTACCTCGACCCCAAGCTCGGCCGATTCATCAGCGAAGACCCCATTCCTATTGCCCTGCCAGGGTCCTTGGGGCATCGCATTCTCCCGGTCGTGAGGCTCGTGGCGCCCTTCCCTTCAGTGTCAGGGATTCAACAACGTGTTCAACGAACCCTCGGGATTGAGGACGACCTGAACCGTTATACCTACGTTAAAGACAATCCGGTCGGATACCTGGATCCATCGGGTGAGCACTGGTTACCGGGCCTTTTTCTCGAACTCGCTGATATGCTTCACATGTCGGTGTGTTCGGGGGACGACCTAGTTTGCACATCGCAAGTGGAGGAGCGGTGTTGCAGGTCCTCAGTTCCGCAGACGTGCAGTTTCAACGGTTTTGACTGCTGTAACTCAGTTTGGTGGCACTGTGTGACATTCGGGCTCGCTGGATCGGCTGGACCATGCTCGTGACTCGTGCCGTGAGAGCAAGGGCGCATCGACAAGATGAGGTTCCCCCGAGAGACGTACCTGTTCGCGTGGACTGTGCTTGTCGCGGTTTGTGTCAGCTGTCTGGAGCCGAAGGGGACACCTCAGGCTTGGCTCATCTGGGGTGGTTCGTCGCTGCAGGGGTTGTGACCTCCATCGGACAGGCGGCTGGACAGTTCGGGGCACTGGAATGCAAAAGCTCGGCATCCAATCACTCACGACGATGCTAAGAGGGCCAAACCAGAGAGCTACGTATATTGCACTGTCCGCTTGGCTCGCCGCAGTAAGTACTGCATGTAGTCCGCCCTCGCGAGAATACGTATCGGCAGAAGGCCGCTTCGGCGTTCTCATGCCCGGCGACCTGAGGGAAGAGAGGGGTGTAATAGACACCGCTACGGGGAAGAGGGAATTTGTATCCGTGAGCGCAATCTTGAATCGGAAGCCGTGGTTCGCGAACCGCGGGTTCTACTTTGTCACATACACAGATCTGAGCGACCAGGCCGTAGGCACCAGTCCAGAGCGACTCCTTGACGCCGAGCGGGAAGAGGCAGTCAAGAGGCTCAATGGCAAACTCGTGCGAGAGCAAACGGTGGGACTGGGTCATCACACAGGCCGAGACATCGAGGTGGCGACTCAAATGGGTCTTGTTAAGGAACGCATCTACTTGGTCAAGCAGCGTGTTTATCAGCTAGTTGTTGGCGGTAAGATGGAGGCGTCTTCTCAAGATGCCGACAGGTTCTTCAAATCGTTCAGGCTACTGGATTCGGAAGGCGTTACCGCATTGAGTCCTAACTCATCTATCCCTTTTCCGCGGGTGGTGCTGCAGGAGGGGCCAAGTGGAACTGACCGCACCCGTCCCTTCCACGTTGCAGGGCGACCGGCCCCGTGGTGCTATGCTGCGGCCATTCGCAAAGGGCCAGCCATTTGCAAGTTCGTGATGAGGCCCGTAAAGGGCGCGACCGCCAGCTGAGATACCGAGTCCGGTCTATCCAGGGTCTTTCATCTCACGCAGTCGACGCTTGCTCAGGCCCAAGCGGCGCGGTCTTCCGTCGGCTACCCCCCGCCGCCGTCGGATGCCGCCCGCACGGCACGTGCCCGTACCCACAGCTCACGCCCGGCCAGCAGGGCAAGAATGACAAGCCACAGCATGATCTCCGGAGACCTTAGAAGTCCAGCGAAATCACGCCGCCACAGAAGAAGCACAACGCGCACAACGAACCCAGTGCCGATGATGACGCTGACGAGCCCCTCAAGCGTGCTGCCAACCCAGCCAATCCAATCGAGCGGACCCTCAGATGGCAGGGCTCTTACGATTGCGTCGATCTCTTCCTGCGAAAAGCGTCGATCCACCGCATGCGAAGGAGACTGTGAGGTTCCCGGTAAGCTCATCGTCAGCTGCTCAAGGATGGTGTGGTAAGCCTCGTTTATACGCCGCATCTCGACCCTTGCTTCCGCTTGGTTGCGCGCATCTGCGGTATGACGGTCCGGGTGCCAGCGCCGAGCGAGAAACCGATATCGTCGGCGTACCTCAGGTAGGGACGCCCTGGGCCCCAAGCCGAGAAGCGCGTACGATCGTCGAACCCGGTCTAGCCTGTCAGCCTGTGATTCCACGCTTTATTGATCACGTCTGCCGAACGGGTGGCTATGCGGGCTTTCCGCCCCCAGCAAGGGGGTCTGTTGGACTTCCGCCAGAAGCTCTTCGCGGTGGGGAAGGCGCCAGTCGGCGAGTCCGGTCACCCCAATTACTCCTATCCTATCGTTCGACAGGGACGAGCCGCGGCTCCGCGGCAGCACTCCGAACCCTCCTTGCGTCGCTCGTGGGGGAGGTCCGGTCCTTCAGCCCGCACGAGCAGCACGACGACGTGACGCTCATCGTGGCCCGACGCCGAAGCGCTACTTCCGAAAGTCCCGCAATATCCCGGCCAGCAACTCGTTGAAGCGCGCGGGATCCTCGAGCATCGGGTAGTGCCCGACTCCTTTCATGATGACCGCCTGGAACCCCGGGAGAACCTTCTGGTTGCCATCGACGTTGGTAGGGTTCAAGTCACTGTTGATGGCCCGAACGGGCACCTTCATCTCGCCAAACGCCGGCTGCGGGTCGTAAGTCAGGACGGCCCGAATGGACGGAACGGCGACCTCGGGAGGCACGGATAGAGCCCCCGCAAGCATTCGTTCCTTCACGGCCGCCGGCGTGCCGGCGGCAAATAATCGCTGATTCATGAACTGCGTGGTCGTGCCTTTGTAGTCCGCCTCGAGCAGCTTGAGCATGCCCGCAACTTGCTCCGGCGGCACCCGCTCGCTGACGTTCTGGAGTGTGTCTACCGGCACGATACCTACGATGCGGCCCGGCATGAGACGGGCCGCCTCCAGGCTCACCGGCCCGCCCATTGAGCTGCCGACGAGTACCACCTGCTTGAGCCCAAGCTTCTCGACCACCGCCTTCACGTCTTCGCCGAAGGCGGGGATGGACCAATCCCTCCGCCCTCGGCCGGAGTCGCCGTGTCCGGCCAAGTCGAGGGTGACGACGCGGTGGCGCTTCGCGAAAACAGGGACCTGGTTATCCCAGAGGTGTCGGTCGCAGCTCCAGCAGTGGACGAACACGAGAGCGGGCTCGCCCTTGCCTTGGTCCGTGAAATGAATCGGGACACCATCGGCGGAGCTCACCACGGCGGCCGCGAGCACGAACACGCTCAGGATCATGTGGGACCTCCTTGTAGAGCGTTTATTTTAGCAAGCGCATGGGGAGCTGGGGGACACCGATGTCGGCCCAACGTCCCCCGTTGCCGTTGGCGGCGGCGGAAATGGCTGCCTCGGGCGAACCCAAAGCCGAGACTGACAATGGACTATGGCTTGAGTGGCTCTTCCCAAGGCATCTCATCCTCCTAGTCAGGTCCTGAAGAGGCGCCACCTTCTTGCGAACACTTGACAGGGGCATCCACATACTTGACAATGGCAAGTAGATTGTGGGGAAGGCTATGGCGGATGGCGAGCTCGATCACAAAGTAGACGCGATGCGCCGTTTCAACCGCTTCTACACCAAGCAGATCGGTGTCCTGCATGAAGGACTTCTTAAGAGCCCTTTCTCCTTGACGGAGGGGCGGGTTCTGTATGAGCTGGCTCACCGCAAGAAAGCCGTAGCGACCGCACTTAGCAACGAGCTGAACTTGGACTTGGGCTACTTGAGTCGGCTCCTGCGGGCTCTCAAGAACCGCAGTCTCATCGTTAAAGAGACCTCGACAGCGGACGGTCGCCAGAGCCTCTTGTCGCTGACGCGAAAGGGACAAGAGGCCTTTGCCAAGCTGAATGCTGACGCGCGCGAGGAGATCCGGGTGATGTTGGGCGGCTTGCAGCCGAGGGCCCAGAGCCGCTTGATCGAAGCCATGGAGACCATCCAGGAGCTGCTAGGCGCCCGCCCCGACCGGAGATCACCTTTTCTCCTACGGCCCCAGCAACCCGGCGACATGGGGTGGGTCGTCAACCGTCATGGCGTCCTTTACGCGCAGGAATACGGATGGGACGAGCAATTCGAAGCGATCGTGGCGGGCATCGTGGCCAAGTTCATTCAAAACTACGACGCGAAGCGGGAACGGTGCTGGATTGCAGAGAAGGACGGAGAGCCCGTGGGCTCCGTGTTTCTGGTCAGCCGGTCGAAGAGGGTTGCGCAGCTGCGGCTACTGCTCGTGGAACCGAGAGCGCGCGGCCTGGGCATCGGCGAGCGGCTGGTGTTCGAGTGCCTACGCTTTGCCCGGCAAGTCGGCTACCGGAAGATGATGCTGTGGACGAACGCCGGCCTTGACGCCGCCCGGCATATTTACGAGAAGGCGGGCTTCCGACTGGTGAAGGAAGAAAAGCATCACAGCTTTGGCCACGATCTCACCGGGCAGACTTGGGAGCTTACCCTGTGAGCTTAAGAGGGTAAGCCCGACGGCGTTTCGGGCGAAATGTCGAGTCAGTCTAGGGGTTATCGCTGCTCGACTGCGGCGCTAGATTCCAAAGTGCCGGAGTACACTACGGGCTCCAACTGACAGGACACAGCCAATGCATACGGCTATGACAACGATTTTCTTGCGACGAACTCGTTGGGGCCACATTGTTGTGCAAACCAGAAGGGAGAGGCCTATTACGACACCAGCAACCAACGCTCCAACCCAATCGGGATGGTAGCCGTTCACAGGCACCTCCTCCTAGAACCCGGCTGTCGGCGATGATACCTCCCGGACCGCGCGGGGGGGCTCTGCGAGCTCTTATCAGCTCGCTTGTCCCCCTCACGACCTCCCTGGGTGAATTCTTGGACGACCTTGTCGCCGATCTCGACCTAGAACCGCTTCGGGCATAAGCATGCGAACCCATCTGTGGGGGCAATCTCAAAATCGCCTTAGCGACGGCCTGCTAGAACTAGGAAAAGTGCAAATTCCGTGCACATTCCTTATGACTTGCTCGAAGGAGTGTCTATTTTGTATTCCAGGATGGTCTTGGGCGAGAGCCCAGAGACGGATGCCACGGGGTTGAAGGACGTGACAAGCGGGGCGGGAGAGATGCTCGGGCGATTGGCCACTCTCCTTATCGTGACCAAGGCCCGGCCTAGGGGAAGCCCCTAGAGAGGTGGCATGGACCATTGGGGGGAACGTGTTGGCAGCGTTAGAAGTCCGAAAGGGGCAGATCACGTTACCTTCGAGGGCCTACCAGGAAGTCGCTCGAGACTTCCACTTCAAGGCGGCAAGCGGAAGGACCCGGTGACGATAGGGGAAGCGCTCCGAACAGCGAGACAGGCCTCGGCATTAGCAAGCCACTGCCGACCGACTCTCCTCGGAGAAAGGCGCCCGCTTTCTTCCATGTATTGGTGTCGCGGCACGGTTCATGCCAGCTCGTTCCAACCTTGGGTCGCCGATGCGCTTCGGGCAAAGTTGCGAGGCGCGGAAGAGAGGGGAACCATGGCCGTCCTCGGACCCACTGATACGCTGCGTTGCTTCAGGTGCCGCAATCTCACGGGCGTCGCCAACCTACACGTCACACCCAGAGGCTTCCTGATCAGCAATCTCGCAGGCGCTGCCAACCTGCACGTCCCACCCGGAGGCCTTCTCATCTGCAGCAATTGCGCGAAACAGGGCCGCATCCTGTCGGAATCGGGTGGGATTGTGATGCTCATCGGCCCGGGTAAGAAAGGGCGCGGCGTGGGCCCTCTTCGAGGCGGGGCGCCCGCAGGCACAAATGGTACCGAGGGAACTGGTCACGACCCGAGCCGCCAACCCGCCGGCCGACTCGTCAGCGAGCCAGAGTAGCGTCGTGACTCAGCAGCCATACTCGGCGGTGTGGCGTATCCGTGTTCAGGGCCATTGTCGCCTCGAGGGAGGAGGTCTGGCCGCCACTGGCGCCCTCTTCAATCTCAGCCTGGGCGGCGCGTACGTGGCCGTCGACCCCGTTCCAAGGGTCGGTGAGAATTTGCTGCTCTCCTTTGTCCTGCCGCGCTGGGCCGAGCCCATCGCGGTCGACGCAGTCGTCTGCTGGGATAATTCCGGCCGAAGGGCCCCAGGGTTGCCGTCAGGCTGCGGCCTCGAGTTTCTCGCTCCGGCCTGGGCAGACCGGCAGCGCATCGAGGCCACGGTGAGAGCCTCGACGGGTTCTGCTCGCTGGCGTGCTGCAAGGCGAGCATAATCGCTTTGTCGGTTGGCCGGTCCAGAGGAGCCAGATCACCGTTGGCCATCGGCCCAAAGCATTCGGAATACGCCTCCCGACTTCGACCAGGCTGGCTTTCCGGAAGAGGCCGGCGGTGGGGAGGCGAACCAGATCACTGTCGGGCTTCCGAATGGTGCCTCTTGAGTCCTGAGTTGTTGGCATGGGCTCCTGTGTCAGCACCCCCTAGCGGTAACGTAGCCGCTGTCGACCAATCCAGGCACCCAAAGCAAAACGCGTCTTCCCGACGCTTGACAGGCACGTTGGCAAGGCCTTCTCCCTGCGTGAAGGCGGTCAGCCGCTCCAACGTCGCATCGAACGCGGCCACACGAGACAGGCTCCGCTGTTGTTTCTGCCGGCCTTGCCTAACCCGGCGGGACGTCTCCAACGCCAACCCTCTTCCGTGCGACGGAAGACTCAAGGGGAGGGTGGAGCGATGGCGCACACGGACACAATCGCGGTTCACTGACCCGCACAAATACACCTTGACGGCAGTAACGTACTCGACCGGCCACAGGGACTACGTTCCCGGGCCGCAATTACGCGGAGAGAGTCTACAACCAGCTGGACCCGGAGTAACAGGGGCCGCCGCGGAGGTGCTCCGCCCCCCGGATCTCAAGGGTTTCAGCCTCAGGAAGTAGCGGGGCCTCAACGCAATACGGCGGACCGGACCGTATCGGCGCTGATGGTAGGGTCCCATTCCACCAGTTCTTCCTGAGTTAGAGTGGCTTCTTGTAGGTGCGAGCCCGACAGGCTCTTTCCAGGGGCATGACCCGACATCGGAGCAACCGCGGAACAAAGCGCGAGGGCAAGCGAAAAGCTCGTCTGGAGAGCGCTATTTCAGTCCCGCCTTCTAAGCTGCGGGCGCACTCTGAACGCGCGCCCCTCCGCCCTACGCTCCGGATCGCCTGCCTTGTTTTCCTCGGGGGTCTGGTCATCGCCCTGTACGGCCGGACGACTGGCTTCGGCTTCACCCGAACTGACGACAAGGTGCTCCTGAGCGACGATGCGGCCTTCGTACAGGATCCGACCAACATCGCCAAGGTCTTCGGGCGTCCGTTTTTCCCGAAATCCCCGCGTGGGGAGGTCTACTTCCGCCCCATCGTCACTGCCTCCTTCATCATGGACGCCCAATGGGCGGGGATCGGGCCCCGGGCCTTCCACATCACCAACGTCGCCCTTCACGTGGGATGCACCTGCCTCTTGTTCCTCCTGCTCCTTCGCCTCGACTTCGGCCTG
>Ga0210384_10001032_pt1 | contig 39708 bp, 40 predicted proteins | sample IncBWH2MmetaG_FD_160574 | JGI IMG/M metagenome (GOLD analysis project Ga0210384, IMG submission 160574) | Forest soil microbial communities from Barre Woods Harvard Forest LTER site, Petersham, Massachusetts, United States - Inc-BW-H-2-M | ecosystem: Environmental > Terrestrial > Soil >...
GCCCAGGATCTCGCCCGCATGGGCAGCTTCGACTGGTGGCAGGAGGAAGGCCGCAGCTTCGTCAACGGGCTGGAGCTGTCGGAGGAGGGCCTGCGCGTGTTCGGCTACGGCCCCGACGACCGCGTCAACCTGCGCGACATGCTGCGCATGATCGCCCCCACGGACCGCGAGCCGCTGGTGCGCCTGGCGCGCCAGATCCTGTACCAGGTCTCGGTCATCGCCACCGACGTGCCGATGACGCTGCCCGACGGGCGCTTCCGCATCATCCACGTGGAGGCCGAGCCCGAGTTCGACGAGCACGGCCACTGCTGCGCCTACACGGGCATCGTGCAGGACGTCACCGACCGCCGCATCGCGGAAGACCGCATCCGCCACCTGGCCAACTACGACGCGCTCACCAACCTGCCCAACCGCCGCCAGCTGATCTGGCGCGCCGAGCGTGCGCTGGAGTTCGGCCGCCGGCTGGGCCACCAGGTGGCGCTGCTCCTGATCGACCTCGACCGCTTCAAGGTCATCAACGACACCCTCGGCCACGCCGCCGGCGACGAGCTGCTGATGGAGGTGGCCTTCCGCCTGCGCGGTTGCGTGCGCCACTGCGAGCAGCTGTTCGAGGGCGTCATCGAGACCGCGGGCTCGCGCTCGCACCGCACGCTGGAGGCAGTGGGCCGCCTGGGCGGCGACGAGTTCGTGGCGCTGCTGCCCGAGGTGGCTGACGAGGCCGACGCGCAGCGCGTGGCCACCCGCATCCTCGAGGCCCTGCGCGAGCCGGTGGTGGTGGCGGGTCAGGACTGCTTCGCCACGGCCTCGGTGGGCATCGCGCTGTTCCCGCGCGACGGCAACACCGTGGCCGACCTGCTGCGCAACTCCGACGTGGCGATGTACGCCGTCAAGAGCCAGGGCCGCAACGACGCGCTGGTCTACACGCCGCGCCTGGCCGGCCGCGGCCGCGAGAAGCTGGCGCTGGAAAGCGCGCTGCACAAGGCCATCGAGCGCGACGAGCTGGTGCTGTACTACCAGCCCAAGATCGACGTGGCCAACGGCCGGATGGTGGGCGTGGAGGCGCTGATGCGCTGGCGCCGCGGCGACCTGCTGATCCAGCCGGCCGACTTCATCCCCGTGGCCGAGGAAACGGGCCTGATCGTGCCGATGAGCGAGTGGGCGCTGCGCCAGGCCGCGCGCCAGGCGCGCATCTGGGCCGACGCGTTCGGCTTCGCCGATTCGATCGCCGTCAACATGCCCAACCGCATGTTCGAGCGCACCGACCTGATCGACCAGATCTCGGCGGCCGTGCGCGAGGAGGGCATCCCGCACAGCATGATCCAGCTCGAGATCACCGAAACGGGCCTGATGAAGGACCTGCAGCGCGTGATCCCGTCGCTGCACCGGCTCACCGAGATCGGCGTCAAGATCGCGGTGGACGACTTCGGCACCGGCTATTCGTCGCTGGCCTACCTCACGTCGCTGCCCATCGCCGAGGTCAAGATCGACCGCAGCTTCGTGCGCGACCTGGGCGTGCTGCCACAGAGTCTTGCGGTTGTTACAGCCATCATCGCGCTGGCGAAGTCGCTGGACCTCAAGGTGGTGGCCGAAGGTGTCGAAAACACCCGACAGCAGGACGTGTTGTACGGAGAAGGTTGCACGCTGATGCAGGGGTTCCTGTTCAGCAAGCCGCTGCCTCCCGAGGACATCCAGGTCTGGATGGAGCAGGTGGCACTGCCCCGGAAGGCGCCGTGGATGCCGTCCGTCCAGAAGGCGCGGACCGGCACCGAGACCATCGTCGACGTCGGTCGGCGCTCGTAGAAACCGAGCGGTCGCCTGGCGGCCGTCACAGTCCATCGTCCATGCCGAAACCGTCCGCCGCCGAGACCGCGAAGGCCGCCTTGCGCCGCCTCGCGCTGTCCAAGCTGGAACCCACGCCCGAGAACTATGCCCGGGCCTGGGCCGAGGAGGGCGGTACAGCGGCCGCGCCGTCCCCCGCGGCCGCGGCGCCGGTGCCGGCCGCGGCCAGCCCCAAGGCCAAGAACGTCCATGACCGCATCGCGGCGCGCCTGTTCGACGACGGCACGCAGCGCGAGGAATTCTCGCAGGCGATGCAGCGCGCCGACTGGGAGGCCGCCCGCGGCCACGTGGAGCGCGCGGCCGAGTCGCAGCTGGCGCTTGCCCAGGGCTGGGCGCAGACCATCGAGAAGCTCGCGCGCGGGCTCGAGCGCGGTGGCCGCCAGTGGACGGCGGCGCGCAAGAAGGACAGCCTGCAGCGCGTGCTGGAGGCCAACCGCAACGACATCGCGCGCCTGCACCAGCGCGTGAAGCAGCTCGTCGCGTCGTGGGACGGCGACGTCACCGACGACACGATCGCCGTCGACGTGACCGCCGACGTCGATCGGCCGTCCTCCGAGCGTGGGTCCGCCGATTCGCCCGGCGAGTGGCCGCCGGTGCTGGACCAGTACGACGCCGCTCTCCGCGTGGCGCTGCCGCCCGGCGAGGAGCGCGCCGCCGCCCTGGCGCTGGAATTGACCGAGCTGCAGGCCCGCCTGCTGCGCGACGGCGCCACCGCGCCGCTGCGCCAGCAGGCCGAGCAGGTCTGCGAGCGCGTGCGGCGGCTGCTGGCGCATCGCCACCACCTGGTCGACGAGCTGCACCGCCTGACGCAGGAGATGGGCGCCGGCCTGGCCGAGGTGGCCGAGGACGGCAGCTGGGTGAAGGGCCAGACCGAGAGCCTGCAGCTGAGCCTGGGCGACGCGCCCAGCGTGCGCTCGGTGCGCGCGGCCAGCGAGATGCTGGCGCAGACGCGCACGCGCCAGCAGCGCGTGCGCGCGGAACGCGACAGCGCGCGCGTGGCGCTGAAGGACGCGATCTCGCAGATGCTCGCCGAGCTCGACGCGCTGGGCGACCACACCGGCGGCTTCGCCGACAACGTGGCGCGCTACGTGGACACCATCGCCAACGCCGAGTCGCTGGAGAGCCTGGCCGGCGTCGTGCGCCAGATGGTGGAGGAGAGCCGCGCGGTGCACGGCCTCGTCAGCGAGACGCAGCAGCGCCTGCACGACGGCCGCCAGCGCGCCACCGAGCTCGAGGCGCAGGTGCGCACGCTGGAGAGCGAGCTGCGGCGGCTGTCCGAGGAGGTGTCCACCGACGTGCTCACCGAGGTCGCCAACCGGCGCGGCCTGATGCAGGCCTTCGACATCGAGACCGCGCGCCTGGAGCGGCAGGGCGGCGAGTTGGCCATCGGCCTGCTGGACATCGACAACTTCAAGAAGCTCAACGACACGCTGGGCCACTCGGTGGGCGACACGGCGCTGAAGTCGCTGGCCGGCCACGTGCGGGCGCAGCTGCGCGCGGTGGACGTGGTGGCGCGCTTCGGCGGCGAGGAATTCGTGGTGCTGCTGCCGGGCGTGCCCGTCGACGAGGCCCAGGTCACGCTCACGCGCCTGCAGCGCACGCTGTCGGCCAGCCTCTTCATGCACGACGGCCGCGAGGTGTTCGTCACCTTCTCGGCGGGCGTCACCCGGTTCCGTCCGGGCGAGCCGCTGGAGGCGGCGCTGGAGCGGGCCGACGAGGCGCTCTACGAGGCCAAGCGCACCGGCAAGAACCGCACGTGCATCGGCTAGTAGGGGGCGCCGCAGCCCAGGCCCCTGAACGTCCACGAGACCACGTGGTCGTCCTTCATCACGAAGCGCGTCGTGCACGTGATGGGCACGGCGGCTGGCACCGGACTGGTCGACGGCATCACCGTCGTTCCGCTCAGGCCGCCGCCGGAGCGGTTGACCACCACCGTGGGCGAGCCGGGCGCGCCGGGCCGGTCGTCGATGTCGGTGCGCTTCACCCAGGCGAGCACGGTGCCGTCCGGCGTCGCCTGAACCAGCATCGGCCTGCCCCAGGCGGCCTCGAGCTCGGCCCGCGTAGCGCCCTTCCAGCGCTGCAGCGAGGCGTCGTAGCGGTCGTCCATGGAGGCCTGCGCCGCGCAGCCCGCGGTGGCCAGGAGGATGATGGGGGTGAGGCGGTTCATGTGCCCATTGGACACCGATGGCGCGTCGATTGCCGTAGGCTCCCACCACGACCCATGCCGATCCGCCGCATCCAGGCCCCGACACCGCGATGACCCTTCATGCCGCCGATACCCTGGCCCTCACCGACGCCGTCCGCGCGCTCGAGCGCCCCAGCGTGGGCGCGCGCTTCGCCAACGTGGTGGGCTCGCCCATCGAGCACCTCATCGGGATGCTGCCCGCGCGCGCCTCGTCGGTGATCGCCGCGGCCGCGCGCAAGGCGATCCACGGGGCGCTGAACCTGTCGCTGCGCACGCTGGCCACCAACGGGCCGCTGTCGCACGGCGCGCCGCCGCCCTCGTCCAACGGCTGGCACAAGGCGGCCAGCGCCGCGAGCGGGGCGCTCGGCGGCGCGTTCGGCCTGGTGGCGCTGGGCGTCGAGCTGCCGGTCTCCACCACGATCATGATGCGTTCCATCGCCGACGTGGCGCGCAGCGAGGGCGCCGACCTGGCCGACCGCCAGGTGCAGCTGGAGTGCGTGATGGTGCTGGGCCTGGGCGGCCCCGGCGCCGCCGACGACGCCGCCGAGGTGGGCTACTTCGCGGTGCGCGAGGCGATGACGCGCGCGGTCTCCAGCGCGGCCTCGCACCTGGCGCGCCACGGCCTGGCCAAGGAGGGCGCGCCGGCACTGGTGCGGCTCATCACGCTGATCGCGGAGCACTACTCCGTCAACGTCACCGAGAAGGCCGCGGCGCAGCTGGTGCCGCTGCTCGGCGCGGTGGGCGGCGCGGCCATCAACACGATCTTCATCGACCACTTCCAGTCGGTGGCGCGCGGCCATTTCGTCGTGCGCCGGCTGGAGCGGCAGTACGGCGTGGCGGCGGTGCGCGAGAAATACCGGGAACTGGCCGCGCAGCTGGCGTGAGCGGCGGAGTCGTATATTGCGGGCTGCCCCTGGCCCCGCGTCCCTATGAAGCTCCTGCTCGCTCCCCTGCTGATCGTCCTGTCGCTGCAGGCCGCCACCCTGGCCGAGGCCGCGCCCGTGCGCGCCGCCTGCACCCTGCATCCGGCCGGCGACGTGGCGTCGCAATCGCCCGACGCCCTGTCCGTGAGCCTCGACGCCGCGCATCCCGCCGCGCTCGCGAACTGGGACGTGCGCTGGTGGCAGCGCCACCGCGTCTGGATCACGCTCGGCGTGGACAACCGCTCCGACGCGACGGCCCACGTGCTGCCGCAGATGCTGCTCGACGCCCGCGCCGACGGCGGCGCGTCCACGGTGCTGCTGGGCCTGCCGCTGGCGCTGGAGCCGCATGCGCGGGCCAGCGCCCGGCTCGCCGTCTACGTGCCCGACGATGCCAGGACGCTGGGCGTGCGCCTGCTGGGCGCCACGCTCGCCGGCACGGTCTCCGCGACGTTCTCCCTCGAATGCTCGGACGCCCGCTTCGACATCGGCGAGCGCGCGCTGGCCATCGCCCCGCTGATGGACGAGGCGCTGCGAACGTACTTCAACAGCTTCGTCGATCCGCTGAACGATCCGCGGGCGAGCTACGACGAGGCGCGCAAGCTGGGCAGCGGCGCGCAGGACGCCAGCGACGTGGCGTGGACGCTGCGCGGCCTGATGCAGGCCGTGCACGACACCCACGGCTATGTGGTGCTCCCTGGCGAGGCGCCTCCCGCGCGCCGCGCGCTGGTCACGCGCGCGCCCGAGCTCGAACTGGGCGCGGACGGCACCGCCACCGTGCGCCTGCATGCGCTCGACGCGCTCACGGACGCCGAGGCGCTGGCGTGGGCGACCTCGCTGCACGACAAGCTCGCGGAGCTGGCCATGCGCCATCCGCGCGCCTGGATCGTCGACCTGCGCGACCACGACGCCGACGCCCCGTGGCCGGCCTTCGCCGCGCTGTCGGCGCTGCTCGACGGCCCGGCGATCGGCGGCTGGGTGAGCCGTCAGGGGACGCAGGACTGGATCGCCGACCGCGGCGTCTCGCGCGTGGCCGGCGGCCCCGCGCTGGTGGACGTGCAGGCCGCGCCCGAGCCGCCGTTCCGCGGCCCGGTGGCGCTGCTGCTCGGCCCGGGCACGCGCAACGCGGGCGAGGATCTCGCCGTGGCGTTCCGCGGCCGTGCCCACACGCGCTTCTTCGGTTCCGCCACCGGCGGCTTCCCGACCGAGGGCGTGGTGATGCACCGGCTCTCCGACGGCACCGGCCTGGGCGTGCTGGAGACGCGCGCCGCCGACCGCAAGGGCGTGGTCCAGCGCGTCCCCATCGAGCCGGACGCGGCGTTGAACGACGAGAGCGTGCCCTTGCTGCAGCAGGCGCGCGACTGGCTGGCGCAGGAGCGCGAGCGCTCGAACTGAGGCGGCGGCTCGCGGGCCGCCGCGTCGGCCTCAGGCGGCTTGCTTGCGCCGGCGCGCCAGCGTGCCCACCAGGCCCAGGCCGGCCAGCATCAGCGCGAGGCTGCCGGGCTCGGGGATGGCCGTGGTGTTGATATGGCCGGTGAAGCCACCGTTGGCCACCAGCGCCGTGCCCGTGACTTCGACGTAGTAGACGCCGCTGCCCAGGAAGTCCTTCGACTGGCCGCCGAAGGCGACCGGGACCAGGAAGCTCTTGCCCAGCGCCAGCGAGGTCACGTTGACGCCAAGGAAGTTGCCGTTCGCGTCGTAGTTCTCGTAGTTGAAGACGCCGAAGTCGATGCCGGTGATGGAGACGCTGGCCTGGCCGTTGATGTAATCGGCGAAGCCGTCGAACTCGACCTGCGACTGGGTCGGTGGTGCGAAGAACCGGAACACTTCGTCGAAGGTGCCCGTGCCGGCGAAGCTGCTGCCGAAACCGCCGGAGGTGTTCAGCCCACTGCCGTACGTCAGGGAGTTGAAGGACACGTCCTGGGTCGCGATGTCATGGGTGGCGTCGGCGAAGGCCGGGGCGGCCAGGCCGGCGGCGAGCGCCACGGCGGCGCCGGCGGCGGTGAGAGTCTTGCGGATCATGGCTGGATAGTCCTTGAATTGCGATGTGTTGGAAGCGGGCCGCTCAGTTCGGCGCGACGGGAGCGAGCACCTTGGACAGGTTGTCGATGTTGAGCACGCCCAGGCCGACGGCCGGGTTGTAGCCGTTGGTGGCGGTGTAGTAGAGGTTGCTGCCCGCACCGACGGCGCGGAACGGCGAGCCCGCGCCGTAGCCCATGCTGCGGAAGGCGCCATAGAGCTGCGGATGCAGCAGGCCCAGACGCTTTCCGGCCTGCTGCGTGATCAGCGAGAAGATGCCGTTCAGCTGCGGGGCCACGAAGCTGGTGCCGCCGCCGCCCGCGTACAGCGAGTTGCCGAACACCAGGTAGTAGCCGGTGTTGGAGTCGGCGTTGAGCGAGACGTCGGGCACGTTGCGGCCCGCGAAGTTGCCGGGCAGGTCGATGTAGTCGGTGATCGGGCCGCTGAAGGTCTGCGACTTGGGGTCGTAGTTCATGGGGCCGAACAGCGACTGGCCCGGCGACGAGGTCTTCACGCCGCTCAGGCCCGCCTGGTAGCCGGGCATGGGGTAGACCACGCTGACGCCGCCGCCGGCGCCCACGGGGAACACCTGCGCGTAGTAGACGGCCTGGCCGTAGTGGCTCACGTAGTAGTCGCGGAAGTAGTCCCAGCCCCACGGACGCTCCGCCGGCACCGTCAGCTTGGCGTACTTCATCTGGATCGTGGTGGGCAGCGTCGTGCCGCCGGCGGCCAGCACCAGCGGGTGGCTGGCCGGGAAGTCGACGGTCAGCAGCGACGTGAACTGCGGGTACAGGTAGGTGCTGCGGTTGATGTCGTAGGCGCCCGAGTCGCCGGCCGACGCCATGATCGGCGTGCCCTGCGCGGCGGCCTGCTTGAACAGCGCGTCGTAGGTGGCGAAGTCGCCCGGGCTCTCGGTGATCTCGGCCTGGCCCCAGCTGATGGACAGCGTGTCGCACAGGTTGTCGTTGATCGCCTTGGCGTACAGCTGCAGCGCGCCCAGGCGGGTGTTGGCCGCCTCGTACACGCGGATCTGCGCCTGCGGGGCCAGGCCGCCGGACTGCTCCACGTCGAGGCTGGTCTCGTCCGCGCCGTTGTCGGTGGGCTTGGCCGTGTGGCCCGCCACGCCGATCTCGGTGATGCGGTTGGCCAGCACCGGCTGGCCGATCACGTTCCAGTACGCGTAGGCGTCGGCCTGCGAGAAGCCGGCGAAGGTCATGATGCCGATCGTGGTGCCGGAGCCGTTCATGCCGCGCGCCGGGAGCGCCAGGCCGTTGTAGGTGTTGAGCACGTCGCCGGTGGTGAGGTAGCCCGGCGTGTTGGTGATGGCCACGTTGCCGTCCAGCGACTGCGGCGCCGGCGCGGGCTCGGCGGCGAGTGCGCCGGCGCGCGGCAGGTACTGCACGTTGGAGTGCGCCAGCGGCTGGTTGTCCAGGCCGGTGACGGATTGCGCGAGTCCGTTCAGGCCCAGCGGCATCACGACGGTGCCCACGGGACGCTGGAAGACCTGGCCGCCCTGGCTGTAGGTGTGGATGGGCGTGCCGAACAGGGCGCTCAGCTGCGCGTTGGTGGCCGTGGCGGTGACCAGCAGGCGGTTGCCGGACACCTCGGTCACGGCGATGCCGTTGGCGGCGAGATACGCGGTCACCTGCGCCACCGTGTCGGGCGTGGCGCCGTAGCCGTCGGCGAATTGCGCCGACGTCAGGAACTGGCGGAAGTTGGGGCTCTTGGGATCGACGGTGCTGGCGATGAACGCGTCGAGCGCCGCGGCGTTGCGCAGCGGCAGCGCCAGCGCGATCGTCTGCACTGCGTCTGAAGGCGCCACGCCGAGGTCGACCAGCGGGGCCTTGGTGATGCGGGACTGGCCGGCGGCGGGCACCGCGGCTTCAACGGAAGGAAGGGCGCCGGCAGCCAGCAAGGCGGCTGCGACGACAGTGGCCAAACGGAATTTCAATGGGTTCTCCTCAAGACTCGGTTGTTGTCGCGGATGTCTGCATGCAACTACCGAGCCAGGCGGAGACGAATCAGTTCATACGTACCAGGGTATGCACTGACAGAGAGGTCAGTGACTCTCTTGCGCGCCACGAGGTCGTCATGGCGCGGCTGCCGATCGGCGCGGCGGTGGCCTGCGCCGTCGCACTATAGGGAACGAGCCATCGGGATCGGACGCTGGAAAACGTGGAGCGGGTTTGCGAGCATCGCGTCGATGCCCCGTTTTCCCGGGCGCCGATGCTGATACAGGGCGTCGGATACGGGTTTACGAATCCCTAGTTCGAAGGGGCCCGCCGTCGCGGCCAGGCCTCATCGGGCCCCGCTCGCCGGCTCGAGGCGGCGCAGCGGTCGCCCGAGGCCGATGGAGCTCGCGCACGGATCGCCCTCGTCGGGCATGTGGCGCAGCTTGCTCGTGGGCCGCGCCGCGTCCTGCGGCGCGGAGACGGCGCGGCCGGGGCAGGGGACGGCGGAGGCAGGCGCGCTCGCGGCGCCGGCGGCCGCGGGCGCACCGCGCTCGTGCGCGGCGTCCGCGGGTGCGGGCGTGCACCAGGCTTGGCTGGCGGCAAGCAGCAGGGCCATGCAGGGAAGGCGCATGCAGGTTGGCAAGGGCTTGCTCCGATCGTCGAGTCGAGTGGATGGGATCCGATCCTCGAGTGTGCCTCGCCGCAGGCAAGTCCGGATGCATCCGGACCGGCGCGGGCGTGGAGTCCGCACGCCCACTGCGATGCGTGGGTTCTCGCATCCCACGGCGCGCGCGTTCGGGATGACGATGGCCGTGCTGCCCACGGTCGTCGCCTATGTCTGGCTGGCGGTCCACTGGCTGGGGCGTGCCATGGCCTGAAGTGCCGTCAAAGCTTGGCCAGCAGCTTCATCGTGAAGGAGTCGAATTCGATGAGTGCCTCGTCGCTGATGGGACGCTGCATCATCTTCCTTCGCTCGTTGCGCAGCGTCTCCGCCGAGGAGAGCGAAAAACTCAAGCCGGAGGAACTGGTCCGCAGTTCTTTCGCGAAGCCTGCCAGCGCGGGATCGACGCCCGGCCGCTCGCCGAAGGCCTTCAGCGCCGACATGCTGGCCGGCGTCATCAGGTACCAGGTCGCGTGGAGCAGGCTCCTCTGAGCACGGGGATCCTGTTCGGTGGCCAGCCTGTCGATGAGGTCCTGGTCGAACGCGACACCTTCGATGGGGTACAGCATGTAGACCAGCGCGTAGTCCTGTCCCAGGGCCAGCGAGTGCTCGGGAATGAAGGCCTTGAAGTCCGGGTAGGCGAGGACGCGGAAGGCGGCGGCTCGCGTGTCGAAGCCCTGGCTGGCGAACCAGTGGATCGTCTTCAGGTAGTTGGTGTTGTCGACGTCCAGGAGATCGGCCTTGGGCATCGAGGCGAGTGCCAGTTCTCGATCGGACTTGTCCGTCGAGAGAGACAGAAGCAGCTTGGCGCCGTCGTAGGCGAAGAAGTCGGGGCTGCGCGTTCTTTCGAGTTCCTCACGCATGAGCGGAAGCACGTGTGTCGGGTCGGCCTTGGCCTCGGACCAGAAGGCGTCCAGTTCTTTTGACTTGGCATTGACCTCTGCCGTCGTCAGTGTGTGAGGATGGAAGGCGTAGAGTGAGGCGACCTGGGCGTGGAAATCGGCTGGGCTCGTCTGCGCCTGCGCGCCGGTGCAGGCGAGCAAGGCCAGTGCGATGGGCGGCCAGAGGAGGCAGATGCGGGTTGTCATGCGCGCGAGTCTAACGGCGCGGGTGCGGCGTGCAAGTTGCGTCGATCGCTCTTTGTGCACTTCATGGTCTGAGTGCGTGGAAATTCCTGCCTCTCAACGGAGCCTGACGCCAGGTTGGAGACGGTGCCAGGTCTTGCTAGGCAACTTCTCGCATCACGCGGTTCTTGAGACAACGGCAGGCCTCCGTGGCCGAAGTTCCGCGCTGCGCAAGCGAATGTGCGGGCTGCGTCCACATGCTCCGAAATCAAGCTTTCGGCGAGGGACGCATCCTGCCGCAGGATGTAGCCTTTGCCGATGAGCCGACCACTGCGCATCGAGTTTCCCGGCGCGATCTATCACATCACCTCGCGCGGCAATCGACGCGCACCCATATTCGTCGACCCTCAGGACAGGCGTCGCATGCTGGAAGTCGTCGGCCAGGCTATGTCCCGGTATGACGCAGAGGTACTCGCGTACTGCCAGATGGGCAATCACTACCATCTGGTGCTGCGTACCCGTCGTGCGAACGTGTCACGAATCATGCGTCATCTCAATGGCGAATATGCCCGTGCGTTCAATCTGCGACATGCGCTTGATGGTCATTTGTTCCAACGACGATTCCACTCGATTCTCGTGGACAGCGATGCGTACCTCGTGGAGGTTTGCCGGTATGTCGAGCTGAATCCGGTTCGCGCGGGGCTCGTGGCTCGCGCCGAAGACTGGGCCTGGTCGAGCTTCAGGGCGAACACCGGTGCCGAGAGTCCCCCAGCATGGTTGGCGACCTCCGAACTTCACAACCATATTCTGAGGCGGGACGTCACGACGCCTGAAGATCAGAAATCCGCGATGCAGGCCTATGCGCAACTCGTGAATGAGGTTTCGAATGCAAACCCGTGGGTCAACGGGTTGAATCACGAGATCTTCCTGGGTGACGACGCCTTCGTTGCCGGCATACAGGCCCGCGTCGATGGCTCGACGTCTGAGTGCGTGGAAATTCCCGCCTCTCAACGGAGCCTGACGCCGGGTTGGCACGAACGACAGGCAGCGACGGTATCGCGTGCGGAGGCGTTTCGGATCGCCTATGCAGACGGCGGAATGACCATGGTGCAGATCGCCCGCCAAGCCAACTTGTCCATCTCGCGAATCAGCCGGCTGATTGCGCGCGCCGAGCAGGCATTGCGGAAGGACACCTGAAGTTCGCGGATTGCGCGAGACCGCGCGGGTCGCTCACGCACGCCTCAATGTTGCCAGGCAAGACCTGGCACCTTCGAGTGAGCAAAGTTGCCTAGCAAGACCTGGCACCCTCGAGATTGGCGGAAGCGGTGAGATTCGAACTCACGGGCCCTTGCGGGCCGACGGTTTTCAAGACCGTTGCAATCGACCACTCTGCCACGCTTCCTGGAGTCGAGGCCGCGATTGTAGCGACCGGGCCGGTCAGCCGGGCTTGCGCGCCTGCGGGCAGCTGACCTGGATCACCTCGCGACGCCCATCGTCCACGCGCACGGCGGTGAGCGCGCCGCCCCACACGCAGCCGGTATCGATGGACAGCAGCAGCGGGCTGTCGACGAGGCCCAGCTGCGACCAGTGGCCGAAGGCGATCGGGGTGTCCTTCGTCAGGCGGCCGGGATGCTCGAACCAGGGCAGCATGCCCGGCGGGTACTCGCCCGGGGCGTCCTTCTTGAGCTCCAGTTCGCCATCCGCGCTGCACACGCGCATGCGCGTGAGCGTGTTGACGATGAAGCGCCAGCGGTCGGGGCCTTGCAGCGCGGCGTCCCAGCGGCGCGGCTCGTTGCCGTACATCGTCGGCAGGAAGGTGGCGATGTCGGGCGAGCGCAGCAGCGTCTCGATCTCGCCCGCGCACGCGAGGGTCTGGTCGGCGCTCCATTGCGGGATGACGCCGGCGTGCACCAGCAGCCAGCCGCAGGCCTGGGCGGCCATGCGGCGGTGGCGCAGCCAGTCGAGCAGGGCGTCGCGCCGCGGGTCGGCGAGGATCTCGGCCAGGGTGTCGCTCCTGCCCGGCGGGCGCACGCCGTGGGCGACGGCCAGCAGGTGCAGGTCGTGGTTGCCCAGCAGGCACTGGGCGGCGTCGCCCAGCGCGGCCAGGCGGCGCAGCACGGGCAGCGACTGCGGCCCGCGGTTGACCAGGTCGCCCAGCAGGTGCAGGCGGTCGCGCGACGGGGAGAAATCGATCTTGGCCAGCAGGTGGTCCAGGGGGGCGCAGCAGCCCTGGACGTCGCCTATCAGATAATCCATGGTCCGATTCTGCTACGCTCGCGGGCTTTGGCCCCGCCGGGCCTCCGTATTTCCCCTGGGGATGCCCTGGCGCATCCCCTGTTCCGCGTCCAGCCCCGGACCGGGATCCCACCCCTACGCGCTTCTCGATGGACGTCGCCCTTCTCTTTTTCCTGATCGTGCTGAACGCCGCGTTCGCCATGTCGGAAATGGCGTTGACGGCCAGCCGCAAGGCGCGGCTGCAGGTGATGCTGGAGGCCGGCGAGCGCGGCGCCGAGGCGGCGATCGACCTGCACGACCATCCCACCAAGTTCCTGTCGACGGTGCAGGTGGGCATCACGTCGATCAGCGTGCTCAACGGCATCGTGGGCGACGCGGCGTTCTCCGAGCCGCTGGGCGAGTGGCTGCACGCCACGTTCGCGCTGAGCGCGCGCCCCGCGCACCTCACGGCGACGGCGCTGGTGGTGCTGATCATCACGGTGGTCACCATCATCTTCGGCGAGCTGGTGCCCAAGCGCATCGGCCAGATGTTTCCCGAGACGGTGGCGGGCATCCTCGCACCGACCATGCTGATGCTGTCGGTGGCCACGCGGCCGCTGGTCGTGCTGCTGTCCAAGACCACCGAGGCCATCCTGCGCCTGCTGGGAGTCCGCGGCAACGCCAGCCGCGCGGTGACGGAAGAGGAGATCGCGGCCAGCCTGGAAGAGGGCCTGGACGCCGGCGTGATCGAGGCGCAGGAGCACCAGATGGTGCGCAACGTGTTCCGCCTGGACGACCGCCAGATCGGCTCGATGATGATCCCGCGCGCGGAAATCCACTGGCTCGACGCCAACGACCCGATCGAGAAGGTGCTCAAGGCGGTGATCGAGGAGGCGCACGCGCGCTACCCGGTGTGCCGCGGCGGCCTCGACGACGTCATCGGCGTCATCACCGCCCAGGGCCTGCTCAGGCCGCTGGCCGAGGGCCGCACGCCGGTGCTCACCGAGGAGCTGCTGCCGCCGGTCTTCGTGCCCGAGACGCTGTCCGGCATGGAGCTGCTGGATCATTTCCGCACCCACGTGGCGCAGCTCGTGTTCGTCGTCGACGAGTACGGCGCGGTGCAGGGCGTCATCACCCTGCGCGACGTGCTGGAGGCCATCACGGGTGAATTCGGCCCCGAATCCGGCGATGATGCGTGGGCGGTGCGCCGCGAGGACGGCAGCTGGCTGATGGACGGCCTGATCCCGGTGCCCGAGATCAAGGATCGCCTCGAAATCAAGGATCTGCCCGAGGAAGACCGCGGGCGCTACAACACCCTGGCCGGCATGATCATGCTGCTGCTGGGACGCCTGCCCCGGACGACCGATGCGGTCGAATGGGGAGATTGGCGATTCGAGGTCGTCGACCTCGACGGCAAGCGAGTCGACAAGGTACTCGTGAGCCGGAATACTTCCCCTGGAGAACAACCATGATCGTCACGAACCTGCACAAAGAGCCGCTTGCGCTCGACACTGTCCTTCACCGCGACCTGCGCCTGAAGAATGAGCTGAACGCGATCCCGCGGCTCGCCCCGTTCACCTCGTTCATGGTGTCGGTGAGCGAATTCTCCGACGCGGCGCTCCACTTCCCCATCCTGTTCGTGCGCGCCGCGCCCGACGCGCTCGGCCGCGACACCGTCGCGCCGGTGGCCGTGTTCGGCATGAAGCCGGGCGAGAACCTGTTCGTCACGCCCGACGACAAGTGGGACGCCGGCTACGTGCCCGCGATGCTGCGCGCCTATCCGTTCACGATGGCCCGCATCGAAGGCTCCGACCGCTGGGCCATCGTGTTCGACAACACGTGGGAAGGCATGTCGCGCACCGAGGGCCTGCCGCTGTTCGACGAGAAGGGCGAGGCCACCGAGCTGCTCAACGGCATCCACAAGTTCGTGCAGGATCTCGAGACCGACCTCGAGCGCACCCGCCAGGCCTGCGCCGCGCTGCTGGAGATGAAGCTGCTCAAGCCGATGCGCTTCGACGCGACGCTGGCCAGCGGCGAGTCGCTGTCGGTGGACGGCTTCATGACGGTCGACGAGGAGGCGCTCGGCAAGCTGCCCGACGCCCAGATCGCCCAGATGTACCGCAACGGCCTGCTGGGCCTGCTGCAGATCCACATGGTGTCGCTGAACAACATGCGCCGCCTGCTCGATCGCCGCATCACGCAGCAGAACGCCGCCAAGATGGCCTGACGACGGCCCGTGGCGCGGGATGCGCCGCGGGCCCGTTCTCATGCGGGCGGCTTCCACCCCAGCCGCGTCGACAGCTGCGCCGCGGCCGGCTTGAGCCGCGCCGCGACCGCGCCGTCCACCGCCGAATCGAAGGTGGCGCTGGGCCCGATCGCGGTCAGGCTCAGCACCAGGTGGCCGCGGGCGTCGAACACCGGTACCGATACCGCGCTGACGCCCGGCAGCGCCACGCCGTCGATCACGGCGATGCCGTGGGCCCGCACCTGTTCCACCTCGCGGTCGAAGGCCGTGCCCAGCCCGAAGCGACCCCCGCGCGCGCGGGCGGCACGCGCGGGCTCGAGGCGCGCCTCGTTGTCCAGCGCCTCGCGCACGGCCTCCATCGGGCCGAACGCGGCGAACAGGCGGCCCGAGGCGGTGTCGGGGATGCTCATCACCGTGCCGTGGCGCATCGACACGTGCACGGGCGAGGGCGCCTCCGCGATGCGCACCAGCGTGGGCCCGCGATGGCCCCACACCGCGATGGCCACCGTGTGCCCGGTGGCGCGCGCCAGCTCGTCGATGCGCTCGGTGGCCAGGCGCACCGGGTCGTACTGCTGCAGGCCGATGAGGCCCATCTGCAGCGCCAGCGGGCCCAGGCCGTAGCGGCCGCCCTCGGTCTCGCGCTCCACCAGCCCCAGCTTGATGAAGCTCACCAGGTAGGGGTGCGCCTTGCCGGCGCTCATGTCGGCGGCCGCGGCCAGGTCCTTCAGCGCCAGCGGCTGGCCGTGGTGGGCCAGCGCCAGCAGCAGGCGGCCGCCCACCTCGATGCTCTGGATGCCGCGCGAATCGGAGTCGCGGGCGGGCTGGGTCGTTCTGGTGGATGAGGTCACGGCGGACAGGGCGATTGGACACGGCGGGTCGACGGCCCTATGATAACGTCGGATTCAGCATTGATGAATCAATTCAGCAAAGGTGAAATTGATGACGGGCTCTCCCAACCCGGACCACGGCCGGCTCAGCGGCTTCGGCAACCACTTTTCCAGCGAGGCCGTGCCCGGCGCACTGCCGCTGGGGCGCAACAGCCCGCAGCGCGCGCCGTTCGGCCTCTATGCCGAGCTGCTGTCGGGCAGCGCCTTCACCGCGCCGCGCCACGCCAACCAGCGCACCTGGCTCTATCGCCGCCAGCCTTCGGTGCGCAGCGGCCCGTACGCGACCATGCCGCATGCCCTGCTCAAGACCGGGGCCCGCGACGGCGTCGACATCCCGCCCGATCCGCTGCGCTGGCATCCCGCACCACTGGCCGCGGAGCCGCTCGACTTCGTGGAGAGCCTGCGCACGATGGTGCTCAACGGCGACCCCGACGCGCAGACGGGCGTCGCGGTGCACCTGTACGGCGCCAGCAGGCCCATGGGCCGGCGCGCCTTCGTCGACGTCGACGGCGAGCTGCTGCTGATCCCGCAGGAGGGCGCGCTGCGCGTCACCACCGAGCTGGGCGTGCTGCACGCCGCCCCCGGCGAGATCGTGCTGCTGCCGCGCGGCATGCTGTTCAAGGTCGATCCGGCGGTGGACGGCGAGCCGGCGCGCGGCTATGTCTGCGAGAACTACGGCGCCGCGTTCCGCCTGCCCGAGCTGGGCCCCATCGGCTCCAACGGCCTGGCCAACACGCGCGACTTCATCGCGCCCGACGCCGCGTTCGACGACGGCCCGGCGCAGCCGTGGGAACTGGTGCGCAAGTTCGGCGGGGCGCTGTGGCGCGCGCCGGCCGCGGCGTCGCCCTTCAACGTGGTGGCCTGGCACGGCAACCTCGTGCCCTATGTGTACGACACGCGCCGCTTCAACACCATCGGCTCGATCAGCTTCGACCACCCCGACCCGTCCATCTTCACGGCGCTCACCTCGCCGTCCGACACGCCGGGCTGGGCCAACTGCGACTTCGTCATCTTCCCGCCGCGCTGGATGGTGGCCGAGGACACGTTCCGTCCGCCCTGGTATCACCGCAACGTGATGAGCGAGTGCATGGGCCTGGTCCACGGGCAGTACGACGCCAAGGAGGAGGGCTTCCGGCCGGGCGGCCTCTCGCTGCACAACAGCATGGTGCCGCACGGCCCCGACGCCGACGCCTTCGACAAGGCCAGCGCCGCCGACCTGGCGCCGCGCAAGCTCGACAACACGCTGGCCTTCATGGTGGAAAGCCGCTGGCGCCTGCGGCCGACCGAGTACGCGCTCAACGGCGGCCACCTCGACACCACGTACGCCGATTGCTGGGCGCCCCTGCAGGACAACTTCAAGGTCTGACATGCTCGATTTCACGCACTCGGCCGAGGCCACGAGCTGGGTACTGTCCGCCAACGCGCCGGACACCGACTTCCCGATCCAGAACCTCCCGCTCGGCCGCTTCCGCCGCGCCGGCGCGAAGGAGGCCTGGCGCATCGGCGTGGCCATCGGCGACCAGGTGCTCGATCTCGCCGCGCTGGGCCAGCTCGATCCGCAGGTCGCGGTGCTGCTGGGCCCGCTGGCGCAAGGCGACCTGAACGGCTTCATGGCGCACGGCCGCGCCGCGCGCATCGCGCTGCGCCATGCGCTGTTCACGGGCCTGTCGGCGCAGCCCTCGGGCACCGCGTCGCTGTGGCGTGCGAAGGCCGGCGCGCTGCTGGTGCCGCAGGACGAGGCCGAGATGACGCTGCCATGCCACATCGGCGACTACACCGACTTCTACACGGGCATCCACCACGCGACGACGGTGGGCAAGCTGTTCCGGCCCGATGCGCCGCTGCTGCCGAACTACAAGTGGGTGCCCATCGGCTACCACGGCCGCAGTTCGTCGATCGGCGTCAGCGGCCAGCGCTTTCCGCGTCCGTGGGGCCAGACCAGGGGCGAGGGCGAATCGCCGGTGTTCGCGCCCACGCGCCGCCTCGACTACGAGCTGGAGTTGGGAATGTTCGTCGGCGTGCCCAACGCGCCCGGCACGCCGCTGGACATGGCACAGGCCGAGGCGTCGCTGTTCGGCGCCACGCTGCTCAACGACTGGTCGGCGCGCGACGTGCAGGCCTGGGAGTACCAGCCGCTGGGCCCGTTCCTGGCCAAGAACTTCGCCACCACCATCTCGCCGTGGATCGTGACGATGGAGGCGCTCGCGCCGTTCCGCGCGCCGTTCGAGCGCGACCCGCTGGACCCGCAGCCCTTGCCCTATCTCGACTCGGCCACCAACCGCGAGCGCGGCGCCATCGCCATCGCCCTCGAGGTGTGGATCCAGACGAACGAGATGCGCGCGCAGGGCCAGGCGGCCGTGCGCGTGTCGGCGAGCTCGTTCGCCGATGCGTACTGGACGCCCGCCCAGCTGCTGGCCCACCACGCCAGCAACGGCTGCAACCTGCAGCCCGGCGACCTGATGGGCAGCGGCACGCAGAGCGGCTCGGCCGCGAGCCAGGCCGGTTCGCTGCTGGAGCTGAGCCAGGGCGGCAAGCTGCCGTTCGCGCTGGCCAACGGCGAGACGCGCACTTTCCTGCAGGACGGCGATTGCGTGATCCTGCGCGGCCATTGCGAGGCCGAGGGCGCGCGGCGGATCGGCTTCGGCGATTGCGCGGGGACGGTGCTGCCGGCGGTCGAGCGCGGCTAGCGCGCCTCGGCGAGCACCGCCGCCGGCCTGCGCCGCGTGCCCCCGAACACCGCCGCGAACACGGCGATGCCCGCCACGCCGCAGGCCGCGTCCGTCCACAGCATGCCCTTGGTGCCCAGGTGGCTCTGCGCATAGCCGTCGACGAAGGTCATCAGCATGATGGGCGCGTTCGACACCGCCGACAGGAAGCTGAACTTGGTGGCGGCGGCCGTGTTGCCGATGGCCTCCAGCACCACCGCGCAGTAGGCGGCGTAGCACAGGCCCACCACGAAGGCGTAGGCGGACGTCCAGAAGATGTACTGGTTGGACGTGCGCGGGCACAGCGCCATGCCGGCGGCCGCGAGCACCAGCAGGAGGCCGAACACGCAGTAGGCCGCCTTGCGGTCCATGCGGTCGCACAGCCAGCCGCCGGCCAGGCAGCCGAGCGCCGAGATCAGGCCGCTCATGGCGCCGGTGACGAACGCGACGACGTTGGCCGACGCGTGCCATTCGTCCGCGATGGGCGACCACAGGTTCTGGGCCGCGCCGCTGCCGATGGGCAGCAGGCAGATCAGCAGCGCCAGCACGCCGACGCGCGAGCGCAGCAGGTCCCACAGGTCGACTCCGATGGCCTTCAGGTTGCCCCCCAGGCCCAGGTGGCCGACGGCCTCGACGTGGCCTTCCACCTTCAGCAGCGGGCGCGAGTCGTCCACCCACAGCAGGGCCAGGCAACACAGCACGCACAACGCGCCGAGCGCGGCGCCCGAGGCGGCGTCGCTGAGGCCGTAGTTCTGGATCAGCCACAGGCTCAGGCCGCCGCCCAGGCCCTGGCCGCCGAGATTGCCCGCCTGCGACCAGCCGCCGGCCTGGCCGCGCAGGGCGTCGGGCACCGTGGCGGCCATCAGGCTTTCCACGGCCATCGCCAGCAGCGTGGAGGTGAAGTTGCTGATCGTCAGCGCGATGCTGATCATCGTCAGCGACGGGTGCTCGCCCATCGCGGCCCGGCCCGCCAGCCACAGGCCGATGGCGCACACCGCCGTGGAGCCCACGTACCAGATCTTGCGCGTGAGCAGCGTGTCCACCAGCGGCGCCCACAGCCACTTGAAGATGAGCGAGATGTAGCTCAGGCCCACCACCACGGCGATGTCGGAGGTGCTGATGCCCTTCTTGCTGAGGTCGTAGGCGAGCGCCACCGTGAGAAAGCCCGGCACCGCGCCGAAGGGCACGAACAGCACGAGGAACAGGAACGGATGCGTGGCGTGGTGTCGCGCGCCGGCGGGCGGGGACGTGGCGGCTGGGCCCATGGCGGCTTTCGGTCGGACGGAACGCCCATTGTCCGCGCCCGGCCTTGCGCGAAGCCCCCGGGACGGCGGGCGCGTCGTGGCCGCGGCGACAATGGCCGCAATGACCGGCCCGCAACGCATCGTCTGCCTCACCGAGGAAACCACCGAGTGGCTGTACCTGCTCGGCGAGGAACGCCGCATCGTCGGCATCTCCGGCTACACGGTGCGGCCGCGCCGCGCGCGCGACGAGAAGCCGCGCGTGTCGGCGTTCCTCGACGGCAAGATCGACAAGATCGTGGCGCTGCGGCCCGACCTCGTGATCGGGTTCTCCGACATGCAGGCCGCGCTGGCCGACAAGCTGATCCGCGCCGGACTCAACGTGTTCATCACCAACCAGCGCAGCGTGGCCGAGATCTTCGCCACGCTGCGCCTGGTGGCCGGGCTGGTGCAGGCGGGCGATCGCGCCGAGGCGTGGATCGCGGCCTGCCAGGCGCGCCACGCCGCCATCGCCGCGGCCTCGGCCGCCTGGCCGCGCCGGCCGCGCGTCTACTTCGAGGAGTGGGACGAGCCGATGATCAGCGCGATCCGCTGGGTCTCCGAGCTGGTGGCCGTCGCCGGCGGCATCGACGTGTTCGAGGAGCTGGGCCTGCACGCCGGCGGCAAGGATCGCATCGTGCACGACCTGGCCGAGCCGCCGCGCCGCGCGCCCGACCTGATCGTGGGCAGCTGGTGCGGCAAGAAGTTCCGCGGCGCCAACGTGGCGGCGCGCCCGGGCTGGCAGGACGTGCCGGCCGTGGTGCACGGCGAGCTGCACGAGATCAAGTCCTGCGACATCCTGCAGCCGGGCCCGGCGGCGCTGACCGACGGACTGGAGCAGCTGCATCGCCTGTGCGCGGCGTGGGCGGCGAAGGCGAAGTAGGGGCGGCCGCAACTCTTGTCGCACATCGGCCGTCCTGCGCGCAGTCGCAGGACGACGAAGCAGGCCAGGTTCAGCGCTTCCAGCCCCGCGCCCGGGCCGCGGTCTCCGCGGCGGCGTCCAGCGTGTCGCCGTCGCGCATCGCGTCGATGGCGTGCAGCAGCGTCGGGCTGAGCGGGCTCGCGGCCGTGCGGTAGCCGCCGGCCTCGCCCTCGCGCGCGTTGGTGGCGTGTTCCAGCTGGGCCACCACCCAGCCCTCTGACTGCTTGCAGGCGATGCCCGACGACGCGCTGTCGAGCGCGAAGGTGCGGCAGTACTGGCCGGCGTGGTTGCGGAACGTCAGGCCCACGCCGACCTTGGCGTTGGGGTCGGTCACGGTGCCGCCGATGGTCTGCTCGAGGGCGTCGCGCAGGCCGCCCTGCGCGGTGATCGCGCCGTCGCCGGCCACGTTCAGCGCGAGGGCGTCGGCGCCGCCCGCTGCGGGATGCGGGGCCAGCAGGCGGGCGCCGACCAGCACGCCCAGCGCCAGGCTGGCGGCCATCGCGCCCCAGGTGGGCCAGCGCCAGCGGCGCTCGTGCGGCAGCGCGGCGCGGTGCGCATCGTTCGCGCCGGCGGGCAGCGGGTCGTTGGCGGCCGCGGGGTCCGGCATCGCCAGCAGGTCCAGCAGGCCCGCGGGCACCGGCTCCTCCAGCACCGGCGCGTAGGCCGACTGCAGGCTCGCGCGCAGCGCGCGCTCGCGCGCCACCGCGGTCGCCAGCGCGGGCTCGCGCGCGAGGCGGGCGTCGAAAGCGGAGACGTCCGGCGGCGGCAATTCGCCGTCCACATAGGCCATCACCGCGAGGCGGTCGTCTTCGGTCAGGGCATTCATGGCGTCAGGTCTCCGTCGCCCAGCATGGCTTGCAATGCGTCGCGGCCGCGCGCGAGGCGGCTGGTGAGCGTGCCGATGGGAACGTCCAGCACCTCCGCGGCTTCCTTGTAGGGCAGGCCCTCCACCAGCACCAGGCTCACGGCCATGCGCTGGTCCTCGGGCAGGCGCGCCATCGCCTTCTCGATGGACAGGCGGATGTCGCGGCTGCCCGTCTCCGAATAGCCGACGTGCTCGCCGGCCTCCTCGGGCGCCAGCACCTCGTCGCGGCGTCCGCGCGCACGCACCTCGTCGATCCACGCGTTCTTCATGATTCGAAACAGCCAGCTGTCCAGTCGGGTTCCATCCTGCCAATGGTCGAGGTGCTTCAGCGCACGCTCGACCGCGATCTGCACGAGGTCGTCCGCGTCCTCCCGGTGCCGGGTGACGGAGCGGGCGAAACGGCGCAGCCGCGGCAGCAGGGCCGCGATCTCCGCGCGCAACGCAAGGGGCGACAGGCTCATGACATGATGGGATAACGTCGTGGGGATGGATTTTCTTCCATGCGCCCGACGTTATCCCCACATGAGACCCGGAACTTGCCGAATCCTTGCGCTGGCGCTGCTTCTGTGCGGCAGCGCCCACGCGCAGTTGCGCCTGCCGTCGCTGGGCAACACGCTGTCGCCGATCGCGCGATCGCCGCTGCTGCAGCGCGTGGAGCCGGTGGTGGACACGGTGCTTGCGCCCGTCGACCTGGCCGCCGCGCGCCTGAACGAGGTGGCCGAGCGCGCGCGCGATCACCGGCGCGAGCTCGACCGCGATCCGCGGGGCGAGCTGATCGTCCGGGCCGAGCTGCTGGCCCAGCCGTCGTCGCCGGCGGCGCGCGACGCGCTGCTGGCCGCGGGCTTCATGCCGCTGCGGGAGGACGCGCTGGCGGGGCTGGACGAGGCCTTGCTGGTGCTGAAGGCGCCGGCCGGCGTGGCGCTCGCGGACGCGCTCGCGCGGGCGCGGGCGATCGACCCGGACGGGGCCTACGACTTCCACCATGTCTACGGCAGCAGCGGCAGCGTCGGCGCCGGCGCGGTGCCGGCGTCGTCGGCCGTTGCGCCGGCCGGCGCAACGGCAGTGCCGGCCGGCGACGGCGTGCTGCAGCTGGGCCTCATCGACAGCGGCGTCGACGTCCGTCATCCGGCCCTGCGCCGCGCCAGCATTCGCACGCACGGCTGCGCGGACGGCGGCCATCCGGCCGCGCACGGCACGGCGGTGGCCTCGCTGATGGTGGGCGAGACGGACGCCTTCCGCTCGGCGCTGCCGCGCGCCACGCTGTATGCCGCCGACGTGTACTGCGACGCGCCCACGGGCGGTTCGGTGGAGGCCATCGCGCGCGAGCTGGCGTGGATGGCGCAGATGCACGTGGCCGTCGTCAACATCAGCCTGGTCGGGCCGCCCGACCAGATATTGCAGCGTCTCGTGGCCCGCGCGATCGGGCAGGGCATGCTGATCGTCGCGGCCGTGGGCAACGACGGGCCCGCCGCGCCGCCGCTGTACCCGGCCTCGTGGCCCGGCGTCGTGGGCGTGGGCGCGGTGGACGGCCAGTTGCGGCTGCTGCCCGAGGGCGCGCGCGGGCCGCAGGTGATGTTCGTGGCGCCGGGCGCGGACATGGCCGCCGCGGGCGCCGGCACGCGCGCGTTCGTGCCGGTGCGCGGCACCTCGTTCGCGGCGCCGCTGGTGGCCGGATTGCTCGCGATGGACTACCAGCGGCCGCGGCCGCAAGGCGGCGGCGCGGCCGTCGCGAGCCTGGCAAGCGTGGCGCACGACCTGCCCCGGCCCGCGCCGCGCGACGGCATCGGCCGCGGACTGGTCGCCGAGGGCCTGCGCACCGCGCCGGATGCCGTCGAACTGGCCCGCGCGCGCTAGTTACGCATTGTTGCAAGTGCGCCGGAAGAAAGCCGGCGCGGGCGGCGTTCTCCCTTTGCAGGCTGCGAATCGTTCGCGAGCCATTCAGTCAAAGGTGAACCACATGATCCGCAAGCAAACCACTCTCCACACCGTCGCCGTGATGGCCCTGTCGACCCTGTGCGTCGCGATCTCGCCCGCGGCCAATGCCGGCGGCCTGCTGGGCGGCGGCGGCATGCACGGCGGCGGCCTCGGCGGCATGGGCAGCGGCGGCCTGACCGGCGGCCTCACCGGCAGCGGCCAGGTCAGCGGCAGCCTGCCCGCGATCAGCGGCACGCCGATCAAGGACGCCACCGGCAACATCGTCAACGCCACCCGGACCGATGCGGGCGGCGTGGTCGATGCGACCAAGTCCACCGCCGGCGACGCGGTGACCAACGCGAAGGCCGTCGCGGCCAGCGGGCAGGCGACCGCGGCCAGCGCGGCGGCCGGCGGCAAGGCCATGGCCGGCGCCGGCGTGCAGGCGGCGCGCGACGCGAAGGACCAGGCGGGCAACGTGGTCTCCGGAGCACGCTCCGCGGCGGGCGACGTGTCCGGCAGCGCCACCGGCAGCATCGGCGCCACGGCCGGCTCGGCCACGCAGACCTCCTCGTCCACGCCCGCGCCCGCGACCACGACCGCGCCGGCCACCGGCAACAAGACGGCGACCGCGCCCGCGCATTCGGCGACCGGCAACGCCGCGGGCAGCGGCAGCGGCTCGGCCACGCGTTCCACCTCGTCGACGGCCGGCCACCAGACGACGGCCACCGGATCCGGCAGCGGCGCGGCGCAAGGCTCGGCCTCGCGCCAGGGCGGCGTCAGCGTGAGCGCCAACGGCTCGGGCAGCGGCTCGGTGCAGCGCGGCCAGCAGGCGCAGGCTGCCAACTGACGCCTGGAGATCCAGGCGGGAAGGGCGCGGCGCGGGTCGCGCCCTTCGTCGTTTCAGGCCTCGGCCGGCCAGCGCCAGCCCAGCACCTGCCCGCGCGGATAGCGATGCTCGCGCACCGAGCCCAGCTGGTTGCCGCCGAGCAGCACGACGTCGTCGCCCTCGAGGCGCAGGAAGAACCCGACGTGGCCGCGCCAGCCTTGCGGATCCTCGCGCCACAGCACGGCCACGCAACCGTGCCGCGGCGCGTCGAGCGGCTCGCCCCATTCGAGCCAGCTGCGCGCCAGCGCCGAGCCGGTGCCGGCGATGCCCACGCGGGCCAGCGTCCAGTTCAGGAACGACGAGCACCAGCTGGCCTTGTCGTCGTAGCCGGCGATGTTGGTGCCGACGTGGTACTCGGTGATGCGCGGGTTGCTGCTGCCCGGCGCAAAGGCCTGCACACCCAGCTCGCGGCGCGCGACGCGCAGCCACGGCGCGCGCATCTCGTCGGCGACGCGCATGCGCAGCGACGTTGCCTGGTCCGACCACCACATCCCCATGCGCGCGATGAACTGCGGCGCCGGCTGGCCGTGGCGCACCGGATGGTCGGGCGGCAGCGCGGCGAAGCCGGCGTGCACCAGCGTCACCTGCGTGCCGTCGCGGCGCGGCTCGAACGACACCGACACCGTGGTCTTCTCGTGTGGCGCGAAGTTGACGCCGCGCCATTCGATGCAGAGCGCGTTCGGCGGATCCCAGGCGATGACCGTGCCGGTCTGCACGACGTGGCCGTCTCGCGATCCGGCCGCGGCGATCGTCTCGAACAACCGGCCGCCCAGGCGCGGCTCCAGGTGCAGCACGCTGAGGCCGCGGCCGCCCGCGCGGAACTTCAGGCCGTGGCGCCACCACGCGTCGATCTGCTCGGTGAACACCTCGAAGGCGATGGCCGGCGGGGCGTCGACGAAGACGCTGGCGCTGACGCGGTCGCCGCTCATCGCGCGGCCCGCTCGCGCGCGACGCGCTCGGCGCGCTTGCGGAACGACTGCATCTGCACGCCCCAGAACGCCTGCACGTCGCCCAGCCACGCCTGCAGGTCGGCCAGCGGCTGCGCCTCGAGGCGGTAGGTGCGGGCGCGGGCGTCGTCGTCGGGGCTCGTCGCGCCCACCTCGTGGATGACGCCGGCCTGGCGCAGCACCCGCAGGTGGCGGCTCATCGCCTGGCGCGACATCGCGAGCGCATCGGCGATCTCGCCGGCGCGTTGCGGGCCGTCGCGCAGCAGGCCCACCACCGCGCGTCGCGTGGGCTCGGCCAGCGCCTGCAGCGTGCGGTCGAGCGCCTGCGGATCGGTGGGGCCCGCGCGCCGGGTCATGCGGCGGGCTGATCGCGCACGCGGTGCATGAACCACCAGGCGTGGCCTTCGCAATCCTGGGCACCGTAGCTGCGGTCGCTCCAGTAGTCGTCGCCGTAGTCGTGCGTGGCCGGCTCGGACGTGACGACAGCCCCGTGCGCGCGGGCCTGCGCGCAATGCGCGTCGGCATCGTCCACGAACAGGCAGAGGGCCTGCGTGACGCGGCCGCCCACGTCCAGCGGGCTCGCGTGGCGCGTCTTGAACTCGCGGCCGGGTTCGACGTCGTCGCCCGGCCTGGCGCTGCTGCTCACGGACACCAGCGCGCCGCCGTAGGCCAGCTCGCTGTAGATGATCTGGCCGGGTTCGCCCTCGACCTTCAATCGCAGCTCGAAACCGAAGGCCTCGCAGAGCCAGGTTATGGCGGCGGCGGCGTCGCGGTAGAACAGGCAGGACGTGGCCTGGGGCCAGCCGGACGGCGGGGGCTTGCGCATGGGTCGCCTCGATGGTGATGGTCAACGAATGCGTTGATGATAAACCTGATCGTTTATCAAATGCAACGCCTCCGAACGCATCCCTAGAATGGCCGGGCCCCCCTTTCGGACTCGACCTCATGCAGAAGATTCTCCGCCGGCTCGCCGCCGTCGTCCTCGCCTCGGCGGGCGCCATGGCCTCGGCCGCTCCCGCCAAGGGGATGCTGCTGCCCGACGACGTGGTGCCGGAGGCCTACCGCATCGCGATCACGCCGCATGTGGCCGAGGCGAGCTTCGACGGCAGCGTCGACATCGACGTGCAGGTGCTGCGCGCCACGTCCCGCATCGTGCTGGACAGCGCCGACCTGGCCCTCGCGCGGGTCGTGCTCGACGACGAGGCCGAGCCTCCGACCGTCGCGTTGGAGCCGAAGCGCCAGCACGCCATCTTCACCTTCGCGCGCGAGATCGCACCAGGCCGCCACACGCTGCACATCGCCTACGCCGGCAAGATCAACGACCAGGCCTTCGGGCTTTTCAAGCTGCAGCATGCGACGCCGACGGGCCCGGCGACGTCGCTGTTCACGATGTTCGAGGACTCGGACGCGCGCCGCTTCGTGCCCGGCTGGGACGAGCCCGAACGCCGCGCCACCTTCGACCTCACGGTGACGGTGCCGGCAGGCCTGATGGCCGTGGGCAACATGCCGGCGGCCTCCACCGAGGCCCTGCCGGGCGACCTGAAGCGCGTGCATTTCGCGACGACGCCCAGGATGTCCACCTACCTGCTGTTCTTCGGCCTGGGTGACTTCGAGCGCGTGCACCGCGACGTGGCCGGCGTGGACGTGGGCGTGGTCGTCAAGCGCGGCGATGCGGCGCAGGCCGGGTACGCGCTGGACGCGGCCGCGAAGCTGCTGCCGTACTACAACGACTGGTTCGGCACGCCCTATCCGCTGCCCAAGCTGGACATGGTGGCGGGCGCCGGCGAGAGCGTCTCCTTCGGCGCGATGGAGAACTGGGGCGCGATCTTCTATTTCGAAAGAGACCTGCTGGTGGACGCCGGGCGGGCCACGGAGGACGACCGCCACCGCGTGTTCGAGACGGTGGCGCACGAGATGGCGCACCAGTGGTTCGGCAACCTCGTCACCATGGCGTGGTGGGACGACCTGTGGCTCAACGAAGGCTTCGCCACGTGGATGCAGGTCAAGGCCTCGCAGGCCGTGCATCCCGAGTGGCAGGGCTGGCCGGAGCGGGACGCGGGCAAGCAGCACGCGCTCGACGTCGACGCGCGCACGGGCACGCATCCGGTGATCATGCACATCGACGACCTCTCGCAGGTGGAGGGCTCCTTCGACGCGATCACCTACGGGAAGGGCGCGCAGGTGGTGCGCACGCTGGAGGCCTACGCGGGCGAGGACGCGTTCCGTGACGGCGTGCGCCGCTACATCGCGCGGCACGCCTACGGCAACACCGTCACCGACGACCTGTGGCGCGCGCTGGACGAGCACGCCGAGCGTCCCGTGGGCGCGATCGCGCGCGACCTCACGCTGCAGGCCGGCGTGCCGCTGATCGTCGAGCGCGACGCCCGCTGCGTGGACGGCAGCACGCAGGTCACGCTGGCGCAGGAGCGCTTCGCGATCGACCCGCCGCGCACCGGCCGCTGGCACGCGCCCGTGCGGCTCGCGGTGCTGGGCGGCGGCAGCGCGACGACGATCGTGGACGGCCCGGCGCCGCAAGCCGCCACGGTGCCCGGCTGCGGCCCGCTGGTGATCAACGCGGGCCAGTCCAGCTACCTGCGCGTGCGCTACACCGACGCCGGCCTCGCGGCGCTGGCCGCCGCGTTCGACCGCCTGGGCGTCGACGACCAGCTGGGCCTGCTGGGCGACACGCAGGCGCTGGCGCTGGCCGGCCGGCTGCCCATGGGCACCTGGCTGGGCCTGCTGCGCCGCGTGCCGCCGCAGGCCGATGCGCAGGTGTTGCAGACGCTCGCGCGCCAGCTCGTCTTCCTCGACGTCCTCCACGACGGGCTGCCCGCCCAGGCGGCGTTCCGCCAATTCGCGCGCGCGCAGCTGGCGCCCGTCTTCGCCCGCGTCGGCTGGCAGGGCGCGGCGGGCGAGTCCGGCGCCGTCACCACCTTGCGCGCCCGACTGGTCGAAGCGCTGGGCCGGTTCGACGACGCGGCGGTCGTGGCGGAGGCCAGCCGCCGGTTCCGGCTCTCGCTGGCCGATCCCGCGAACGCCCAGGGCGAGTTGCGCGATGCCTTGCTGAACGTGGTCGCCCGGCAGGCCGACGCGGCGACCTGGGAGGCGCTGCACAAGCTGGCCAGGGCGGCGCCGTCCGAGGTGCAGAAGTCGGACCTGTACCAGGCGCTGGGCCTTGCGCGCGACCCGGCGGTGGCGGATCGCGCGCTGGCGCTGGCGATCTCGGGCGAGCCGCCGGCGACGGTCGCCGGAACGCTGCTGGCGGTCGTCGCGGGCGAGCATCCCGCGACGACGCTGGACTTCGTCACCGCACGCTGGGCCCGGGTCGAGCCCTTGTTCGGATCCGGCGCGGCCGCCAAGGTCGCCACCAGCTTCTTCGGCAACGCCGCCGATCGCGCGATGCTCGCCCGCCTGGACGGTTTCGTCGCGGCCCATGTCCCGGCCGGGACGCGCGTCAGCGTGGTCCGGGCCTCGGCGCTGATCCGCTACCGCGCGGTCCTGCGCGAGCAGCGCCTGCCCGAGGCCGACCGCTGGATCGCCGGCGCCACGGCGATGTAACGAGCCTCCCCGGAACAGGGGTTCATGGATGGCCGGCGTTGACGTCCGGCAACATTTGGATACGATGAAATCGGATCCGACACAGGCCTCACGTCGAGCCAGGGATCCGGGAGGAATCGGGGCATGAGCACTTCGGCATCGACATCCGCCGCGGCCCTGACGGCCGCCGAACGCGCGCAGGTCCAGCGCGCCAACGTCTCCGGCCTGCACCCCGTGGTGTTCGTCCACGGGCTGTGGCTGCTGCCCGGCAGCTGGCAGCGCTGGGCCGAGGCCTTCGAGGAGGCCGGCTACGTCGCGCTGACGCCCGACTGGCCCGACGACCCGGCCACCGTGGCCGAGGCCAACGCCAACCCCGCCGTGATGGCCAACAAGACGGTGGGCCAGGTGGCCGACCACTTCTCGGCGGTCATCGGCCAGCTCGAGCGCAAGCCGGCCGTCGTCGGCCATTCCTTCGGCGGGCTGCTGGCGCAGATCCTGGCCGGGCGCGGCCAGTCGGCCGTCACCGTGGCCATCGCCCCGGCGCCGTTCCGCGGCGTGCTGCCGCTGCCGTTCTCGGCGCTGAAGGCGTCGTGGCCGGTGCTGGGCAACCCGGCCAACCGCAACCGCGCCGTGCCGCTCAGCGACGAGCAGTTCCGCTACGCGTTTGCCAACGCGGTGAGCGAGGACGAGGCCCGGGAGCTGTACCGCACCTACGCCGTGCCGGCGCCCGGCGCGCCGCTGTTCCAGGCCGCCGCGGCCAACCTGAACCCGTGGACGGAGGCGCAGGTGGACACGCTCAACCAGGAACGCGGCCCGCTGCTGATCGTCTCCGGCCAGAAGGACCACACGGTGCCCTGGGCGATCGCCAGCGCGTCGTTCCGCCAGCAGCAGGCCAACCCGGGCCTCACGGAGATCGTGGAGCTGCCCAACCGCGGCCATTCGCTGGTCATCGACGGCGGCTGGCGCGAGGTGGCCGACACCGCGCTGGCGTTCGTGCGCCGCTTCGCGGTGGCTGACACCTTCGAGTCGGCCTACCTCTTCAGCGAGGAAACGGATCGCCGCGTCGCCGCCTGAGCTCGGCTCAGGCGTCCACGCTGCCCTTGGCGATGCGCGCCGCCAGCTTCAGCAGCGTGGGCACGCGCTTCCTGCCGTGCATCATGCGCACGCGCGCCTTCGCGGCGCCGAGATCGATGCCCGCGCAGGTGATCACCAGCGGCGCCGTCTCCTCCTCGCGGTGCAGCTCGAACTGCTCGGGCGTGTCCTTGAAGCCCGTCTTCGCGACGCCGATGACGGCCGTGCGGCCGCCCAGCGTGTCGTGCAGGCGGCGGCCGAGGCCCGGCGTCTCCTGGGCGTCGAGGTGGACGAAGCCGTCGAGCACGATCAGCTCGGGCTGAAGGCGGTTGGCGTCCAGCAGCTGCACCAGCCAGGGCAGGGCGCGCAGGTCGAGCTCGCCCTTGGCGGGCTTCTCCACGTGCTCGATGCGCAGCGAATAGTTCTTCGTGCCCTCGAAGGCAACCCAGTCGTCGAAGGCGACCGCGGCGACGCGGGCGGTATCGCCCTGGATCTGGAAGTCCATGACCAGTTTCATGGACGCATTGTCGCCGCGCTCAGCGGGCCCGGCCTTTCGGCCAGCGGCCCTCGGCCTGCAGCGGGGCCACGGTGGCGGCGAAGGTCTCGCCCACGTCGATGACCAGGTGCAGGATGGCGCTCGAATCCGGGCTCGTGTGCAGCGCGGCGCGGGCGTCGGCGATGCGGGCGCGCAGGCTGGCGAGCTTGACGGGGATCTCCACCGGCGGCGACACGGCGCGCAGGGCCGGCAGCTTGCCGATCAGCGTCAGCATGTCCTCGCGCGCGTCGAGCAGGCGCGAGATCTCGACGGCCGTCGGCTGCTCGTAGCGCGCCTGTTCGACGAGTTCGACCAGGTCCTTCGCGCTCGCGCCGAACTCGTCCACCACCGCCTCGAACTCACGCTGATCCATCGTTGCTCCCGGGCTGAATGCCATGCGATTGTGCAGCCAAAGGAGGATGCGCCAAGCCCGGGGATCCCGCAAGCCTGAGAATCTGTGAATGGATCCCGAGCGGGTGTGTGGGATTCGTTCGCAGGTTCTTAGTCGCCGCGCTTCGTCGCGACCAGCGTCTGCACCGTGCCCGTCTCCAGCCGCCCGCGATCCGGCTCCTCCGCGGCGAGCGGCTCGCATTCCTTCATCGTCGCCAGGCAGCGCTCGGTCAGGCGCTGGTAGGTGGCCGTGCCCTCGCGCTTCCACGCCAGCTCCTGGTCGCTCAGCTCGCGCAGGATCTTCGCCGGCACGCCCGCGGCCAGCGAGCGCGCGGGCACCTTCAGGCCGGCGCGCACGAACGCGCTGGCGGCCACGAAGGCGCCGGGGCCGATCTCGGCCTCGTCCATCACCACCGCGTTCATGCCCACCAGCGCGTCGGCGCGGATCACGCAGCCGTGCAGGACGGCGCCGTGGCCGATGTGGGCGTTGTCCTCCAGCAGCGTGTCCGAGGCCGGGAAGCCGTGGATGACGCAGGTGTCCTGCACGTTGCAGCCGGCCTTGAGCACGATGCGGCCGAAGTCGCCGCGCAGGCTGGCGCAGGGGCCGACGTAGGCGCCGGGCCCGATCACCACGTCGCCGATGAGCACGGCCGTGGGGTGGACGTACGCGCTCGGGTCGACCACGGGGCGCAGGCCGTCGATCTCGTAGCTGGGCATTCGGGTTTTCCTCGAGTCATGGTGGACTGGCGCGCGTGGACTTGCGCCAGATCAAGACGGAGTTTAAGATTGACCGACCGGTCGGTCAAAGAATATTGGAAAAACCGACCCGGTGGGGGAGACAACCCCGCAGCCATTCTCTTCTTGCCAGGGCCAACCATGTCCGAAGCCACCCTCCTGTCCTCGCCCGACGCGCTCGTGCTGGTCGCGCAACGCGGCGCGGTGCGCACGCTCACGCTCAACCGGCCCGCGGCGCTCAACAGCTTCACGCAGGACATGCACGTCGAGCTGCGCGCCGCGCTCGACGGCGCCGCCGCCGACCCGGCCGTGCGCGCCGTGCTGATCACCGGCGCCGGCCGTGGTTTCTGCGCCGGCCAGGATCTCAACGACCCGGGCATGGCCGCCGGCGCCGACGGCAAGCCCGACATCGCCGCCGTCATCGAGGCCAACTACCGCCCGCTCGCGCTGCGCCTGCAGGCGATGCCGGTGCCGGTGGTCTGCGCCGTCAACGGCGTGGCCGCCGGCGCGGGCGCCAACTTCGCGTTCTGCTGCGACATCGTGCTGGCCGCGCGCTCGGCCAGCTTCATCCAGGCGTTCGCGAAGATCGGCCTGATCCCCGACTGCGGCGGCACCTGGCTGCTGCCGCGCCTGGTGGGCCGTTCGCGCGCGCTCGCGCTAGCGCTCACGGGCGACAAGCTGTCGGCCGCCGACGCGGAGCGCTTCGGCCTGATCTGGCAGGTGGTGGACGACGCCGACCTGCCGGCGCAGGCGCTCGCGCTGGCCGACAAGCTGGCCGCGATGCCGTCCAGGGCGCTGGTGGCCACGCGCCAGGCGCTGGACGCGTCGCAAGCGCTGTCGCTGGCCGACGCGCTGGCGCTGGAGGCGCGCGTGCAGGGCGAACTGGGCCGCGCGCACGACTTCGCCGAGGGCGTGGCGGCGTTCCAGCAGAAGCGTCCGGCCGTCTTCAAGGATCGTTGATGAGCGACGCCCGGCCGCCAGCAGTCGCTCGCCCCGCAGCCGTCAGGCGGAGGGACATCTCGTGTTAACGCCGCAACGCATCGCCGAGCGCGTCCGCGACCACATGTGGGCGACGGATCGCGCGTCGCAGGGCATGGGCATGGAGGTCGCGGCCATCGGCCCCGGCACCTGCACGATGACCATGACCGTGCGCGCGGACATGCTCAATGGCTACGGCACCTGCCAGGGCGGCCTGCTTGCCGCGCTGGCCGACTCGTGCTTCGCGTTCGCCTGCAACGCCTACAACGAGATCACCGTGGCCTCGGGCTTCAACGTGGAGATCGTCGCCCCGGGCAAGCTGGGCGACGTGCTCACCGCCACCGCCGTCGAGCTGAGCAAGTCCGGCCGCATGGGCGTCTACGACGTCGACGTGCGCAACCAGCGCGGCGAACGCGTCGTGGCGTTCCGCGGCCGTTCGTACACCATGAAGGGCAAGCCCGTCCTTCCCGTCGCCGAGTGAGCTGACATGCCGATCCATCCGCTCCGTCCCACCGAACTCGACCCGATCGAACGCGCCAGCCGCGACGAGATCGCCGCGCTGCAGCTCGCGCGCCTGCGCGAGACGCTCGCGCACGTGTACGCCAACGTGCCGCACTACAAGCACGCCTTTGACGAGAAGGGCGTGCATCCGTCCGACTGCAAGACGCTGGCCGACCTCGCGAAGTTCCCGTTCACGGGCAAGGCCGACCTGCGCGCCAACTACCCGTTCGGGATGTTCGCCGTGCCGCGCGAGCAGGTGGCGCGCGTGCACGCGTCCTCGGGCACTACGGGCAAGCCCACGGTGGTGGGCTACACGCAGGCCGACATCGACCACTGGGCGAACCTGGTCGCGCGCTCGCTGCGCGCCGCGGGCGTCCGCAAGGGCGACATGGTGCACGTGGCCTACGGCTACGGCCTGTTCACCGGCGGACTGGGCGCGCACTACGGCGCCGAGCGCCTGGGCTGCACCGTGGTGCCGATGTCGGGCGGCCAGACGGAGAAGCAGGTGCAGCTGATCACCGACTTCAAGCCCGACGCGATCATGGTCACGCCGTCGTACATGCAGGTGATCTGCGAGGAGTTCCGCCGCCAGGGGCTGGATCCGCGCGCGATGAGCATCAAGGTTGGCATCTTCGGCGCCGAGCCGTGGACGGAGGCGATGCGGCGCGACATCCAGCAGGCGGCCGACATCGACGCGGTGGACATCTACGGCCTGTCCGAGGTGATGGGCCCCGGCGTGGCCAGCGAGTGCGTGGAGACGCAGGACGGCCCGGTGATCTGGGAAGACCATTTCTATCCCGAGATCATCGACCCCGAGACGGGCGAGGTGCTGCCCGACGGCGAGGAGGGCGAGCTCGTGTTCACCACGCTCACCAAGCAGGCCTTCCCGGTGATCCGCTACCGCACGCGCGACCTCACGCGCCTGCTGCCGCCCACCGCGCGCAGCATGCGCCGCATGGGCAAGATCGTGGGCCGGTCCGACGACATGTTGATCATCCGCGGCGTGAACCTGTTCCCCACGCAGATCGAGGAGATCGTGCTGGCGCATGGCGCCCTCGGCGGCCAGTACCAGCTGGTCGTCACGCGCGATGGGCTGCTGGACAAGGTCGAGGTGCTGTGCGAGTTGTTGCCCGCGCACGCGAACAGCGATCCGGGCGCGGTCGGCCGCGACCTGCAGGAACGCATCAAGACGCTGACCGGCGTGAGCACCGCGGTGCGCGTCGGCCCGCCCGATTCGATCGAACGAACCCTGGTCGGCAAGGCGCGTCGCGTCGTCGACCAAAGAAAGAAGTAAGGAGCACGCGATGTATACGCAAGCCATGGACACCGCGCCGAAGGAAGAGCGCGCCGCCATCCGCAACGCCGACGAGGTCGTCGCCGAGCAGGCCTTCGAGGCCGCGCTCGACAACGAGGGCTTCATCGAGGCCAAGGACTGGATGCCGGATCACTACCGCAAGACGCTGGTGCGCCAGATCAGCCAGCACGCGCACTCCGAGATCGTGGGCATGCTGCCCGAAGGCAACTGGATCACGCGCGCGCCCACCCTGAAGCGCAAGGCCATCCTGCTGGCCAAGGTGCAGGACGAGGCCGGCCACGGCCTGTACCTGTACGCGGCCGGCGAGACGCTGGGCACCTCGCGCGACCAGATGCTGGACGCGCTGCACACCGGCAAGGCCAAGTACAGCTCCATCTTCAACTACCCCACGCTCACCTGGGCCGACGTGGGCGTGGTCGGCTGGCTGGTGGACGGCGCGGCCATCATGAACCAGATCCCGCTGTGCCGCTGCTCGTACGCGCCGTACGCCCGCGCCATGGTGCGCGTTTGCCGCGAGGAGTCGTTCCACCAGCGCCAGGGCTACGACGCGCTGCTGACGATGATGCAGAAGGGCACGCCCGCGCAGCGCGCGATGGTGCAGGACGCCACCAACCGCTGGTGGTGGCCCAGCCTGATGATGTTCGGGCCGCCCGACGACCAGTCGCCCAACACGGCGCAGTCGATGCGTTGGGGCATCAAGCGCATCACCAACGACGAGCTGCGCCAGAAGTTCGTCAACGCCGCCGTCGAACAGGCCAGGATCCTCGGCGTCACCTTGCCCGATCCCGACCTGAAGTGGAACGAGGCGCGCGGCGAGCATGACTTCGGCGCAATCGACTGGAGCGAGTTCTGGCAGGTCGTCAACGGCGACGGGCCGTGCAACAAGGAACGCCTGGCCGAGCGCGTGGACGCGTGGAACGACGGCGAGTGGGTGCGCGAGGCGGCCCTCGCGCATGCCCGCAAGACCGCTGCCCGCGCCCAGAAGCAAGCCGCCTGAACAGGAAGACATCGCCATGACCGCATCCAAGACCGACATCGCCAACGCCCAGGCCCAAGCCCATGAGTGGCCGCTGTGGGAGGTGTTCGTGCGCCCCAAGGCCGGCCTCGACCACAAGCACTGCGGCAGCCTGCACGCCGCCGACTCGAAGATGGCGCTGCAACTGGCGCGCGAGGTCTACACGCGGCGCCAGGAAGGCATCAGCGTGTGGGTCGTGCGCTCCGACCAGATCGTCGCGTCCGACCCGGCCGACAAGGCGATGCTGTTCGATCCGATGGAAGACAAGGTCTACCGCCACCCGACGTTCTACGAGCTGCCGCCCGAAGTGGGCCACATGTGAGGACGCGGCCATGACGACCACCTTTGCCCCTCTTCCGACCACCGCGAGCAGATCCGCCGCCGTCGCGTCGACCACCACCGAGTCCATCGTCTTCGCGCCGACGCCGCAGCAGGCGTACCTGGTGCGCATCGGCGACACCTGCCTGATCCACGCGCAGCGCCTGGCCGAGTGGAGCGGACACGCGCCCATCCTCGAGGAGGACATCGCGCTCACCAACCTCGCGCTGGACCTCGTGGGCCAGGCGCGCGCGCTGCTCACCCACGTGGGCGCGCAGACCGGCTTCGACGAGGACCAGCTCGCGTTCCTGCGCAACGAGCGCGACTTCCGCAACTTCACGCTCGCCGAGCTGCCGGGCCGCAAGGCGGGACGCGATTTCGCGGACGCCATCGTCCGCAACTTCCTGATCGCGGCGTGGATGAACGTCCTGTGGGAGAAGCTGGAGTCGTCCAGCGACGCCGAGATCGCCGCCATCGCCGGCAAGGCCGTGAAGGAGTCGCGCTACCACGTGGCCCACGCGGCCGACTGGGTGGTGCGCCTGGGCGACGGCACCGACGAATCGACGCGCCGCACGCGCCAGGCGGTGGCCCGGCTGTGGCCGTACGCCGCGGAGCTGTTCGAGACCGACGCCGTCGACACCGCCGCCGCCGAGAGCGGCCTGGGCCCGCTGCGCGTCGCGCTGCAGGCCGGGTGGCAGGCCATCGTCGAGCCGGTGTTCGCGGAGGCGGGGCTGGCGATCCCCGCCGCGAGCGCGTTCCGTTCCACCGGATCGAAGGGCGTGCACAGCGAGCACATGGGCTACCTGCTGGCCGAGATGCAGACGCTGCAGCGCAGCTTTCCGGGCGGCGTGTGGTGAATGCCCTGATCGCGCCATCGCCGCGCGTCGCGCATGCCTGGCGCGTGCTGCACGACGTGCTCGATCCGGAGGTGCCGGCGATCTCCGTCACCGATCTCGGCATCGTGCGCGACGTGATCGAGCGCGACGACGCGCTGGAGGTGGTGGTCACGCCGACGTACTCGGGCTGCCCCGCCACGGAGGTCATCGAGCAGTCGATCGCGGAGGCGATCGTCGCCGCCGGCCTCGGGCCCGCGCGCGTGACGCAGCGGCGCGCGCCCGCGTGGACCACCGACTGGATCACGCCCGAGGGCCGCGAGAAGCTGCGCGCCTATGGCATCGCGCCGCCGGGTTCCTGCGCCTCGTCGGCGACCGGCAGCAACGCCGCGCCGATCCGCCTGATGGCGCGCAACGTGGCGTGCCCGCGCTGCGGCAGCGCGCAGACCGAGCGCCTGTCCGCGTTCGGTTCCACCGCCTGCAAGTCGCTGTACCGCTGCATCGCGTGCCGCGAGCCCTTCGAACACTTCAAGCCGATCTAAGCCATGGCCACAGACACCCATTTCCATCCGCTCAAGGTTCGTTCGGTGCGCCCCGAGACCGACGAGGCGATGGTCGTCTCGTTCGACATCCCCGACGCGCTCGGCGAGCGCTTCCGCTTCACGCAGGGGCAGTACCTGACGCTGCGCCAGCGCATCGCCGGCGAGGAGGTGCGCCGCTCGTACTCGATCTGCGCGGGCATCGACGACGGCGAGCTGCGCGTGGGCGTGCGCCGGGTGCGCGGAGGCCGCTTCTCGAACTGGCTGGCGGAGAACCTGCGCGCCGGCGACACCATCGACGTGATGCCGCCGCAGGGCCGCTTCTTCGTGCCCGTCGACGCGAGCGCGTCGCGCAACTACCTGTGCGTGGCCGGCGGCAGCGGCATCACGCCGATGATCTCCATCATGAGGACGGTGCTGCGCAACGAGCCGGGCAGCCGCGTCACGCTGGTCTACGGCAATCGCCGCGCGGCCTCGACGATGTTCAAGGAGGAGCTCGAGGATCTCAAGAACCGCTACGTGACGCGCGTGTCGCTGCACCACGTGTTCTCGGAGGAGCGCGTCGATTCGCCGCTGAACCAGGGCGTGCTCGATCGCGCCAAGCTGGGCGAGTTCCTCGGCCACCTGATCCGGGCCGACCGCATCGACCACGCGTTCATCTGCGGCCCGTTCATGATGAACGACGAGGCCGAGGCCGCGCTGCTGGCCGCCGGCGTGGCCGCGGAGCGCATCCACGTGGAGCGCTTCGGCGTGCCCATCCCCGCCGACACCGGCATGGGCGTGCAGTCCGCGCCGGTGCAGTCGCCCGCGCCGGGCGACGCGGCCGACTGCCATCTCACCGTGGTGCGCGACGGCGTCACCCACCAGGTGGAGTACCGCGAGAGCGACGTCAACCTGCTGGACGCCTGCGCCGGCGCCGGCCTGGACGTGCCGTACTCGTGCAAGTCGGGCGTATGCGGCACCTGCCGCGCGCACCTCGATTCGGGCGAGGTGAGAATGACGCGAAACTACGCGCTCGAGAAGCGCGACCTGGACGCAGGGTTCATCCTCACGTGCCAGGCGCATCCCACCACGCCCGAAGTGCGCATCTCCTTCGACCACCGCTAGGACGATCTCGTGAGTCTGATCTCCGAATCTTCCTCTTGGCGCCGCGGGCGCCTGCCGAAGGGGTCTGGCATCTCCTCGAATCGCGCCGCTTCGCTGCATGACAATCGGCGTGGCCTCCGCGATTCGAGGCAATGCCTGACCCCGGATTCGCAGGGGATCGGGGTCAGGCATTGCCTTCGTCCGCGGTCGAGGTCCTCGCCGCTGCCGGTGCCTTGGCGCGGACGAAGGAGATGCCAGACCCCTCCGGCGATGCCCGGCAATTCGACAAACCGGCGACTCTGATGGCCCGAACCCGCTCCGCCACCTATGACGACCAGCGCGACGCGATCCTCGCGCGGGCCGCGGAGCTGTTCGCCGACCACGGCTACACGGCCACCTCGATGAACGACATCGCGGCCGCCTGCGGCACCTCGAAGGCCGGTCTCTACCACTACTACCGCGACAAGCGCGAGCTGCTGTTCCAGATCACCGTGGGCCACGTCGCGCGGCTGGAGCAGTTCGTGCAGGAGGTGCTGCGCGAGACCGCCGGCGCCGAGCCCGACGCGCGGCTGCGCGCGCTGATCCTGCGCTTCGTGCGCGAGTACGCCGATGCGCAGAACGAGCACCGCGTGCTCACCGAGGACGTGCGCTTCCTCGAGGAGCACGAGCGCGTCCAGGTGCTGGAGCCGCAGCGCCGCGTGGTGGCGGCGTTCGCCGACGCCATCGCGGCGGTGCGCCCGAACCTGGCGCGCAACGAGCTCGACCGGCCGCTGGCGATGCTGCTGTTCGGCATGATCAACTGGATGTTCACCTGGCTGCGCCCCGACGGCAGCCTCACCCACGAACAGATGGCGCCCGTGGTGGCCGACCTGTTCTTCGGCGGCCTCGAGGCGGTGCGCAAGCCGCGCGCGGCGGGCCGCCAGAGTTCCCCCATTCCTTCCCTGACCGATTGATGGAGACGACCGAGATGAACACGAAGATCCGCTTTCCGTTCCACGCCCTGGTGTCGGCCGTGCTGGCGCTGGCCGCCGGCGCCGCGCTGGCCGACATCAACGTGGGCGTGACGGTGTCGGCCACCGGCCCCGCCGCGTCGCTGGGCATCCCGGAGAAGAACACCATCGCCCTGATGCCGCAGACCATCGCCGGCCAGAAGGTGAACTACATCGTGCTGGACGACGGCTCCGACACCACCAAGGCGGTGAGCAACACGCGCAAGCTGATCACCGAGGACAAGGTCGACATCATCCTGGGCTCCACCGTGACCCCCAACTCGCTGGCCATGATCGACGTCGTGAGCGAGGCGCAGGTGCCGATGATCTCGATGGCCGCGTCGGCCAAGATCGTCGAGCC
>Ga0210384_10001033_pt1 | contig 39677 bp, 25 predicted proteins | sample IncBWH2MmetaG_FD_160574 | JGI IMG/M metagenome (GOLD analysis project Ga0210384, IMG submission 160574) | Forest soil microbial communities from Barre Woods Harvard Forest LTER site, Petersham, Massachusetts, United States - Inc-BW-H-2-M | ecosystem: Environmental > Terrestrial > Soil >...
GCTCAAGCGCGGCGCCATCGATCTCGAGAGCGCCCGCAAGGCGATCGAGCGGGTGATCGCGGCGGTGCCGGTGCCGCTGTAGGCGCCGGCGGCCGGCGGCCGCCCGCCGCCGTTCCATGGATGACCGCCATGTCGCCCGCCGCCGCCCAGCCGCTCCGCCCGCCGTCGTGGCCGCCGGCGTCTCCCTCTCCTTCTCCTCCTCCCGCCGGGTCGCCGCGCCGCCGCGGCCCCACGCCGGAAGGCATCCGCATCACCACCGTCGGCCTCTGGTACGTGCTGCTGACGGTGATGGTGGCGATCGCCTCCACCAACACCGGCAACAACGCGCTGTACGCGGTGCTCGCCGTGATGTTCGCGGTGCTCATCCTGTCCGGGCTGCTGTCGCGCCAGAACGTGCGCGGCCTGGCGATCGAGCTGACGGCCCCCGGCGAGGTGTTCGCCAACCGCCCCTTCGAGGTCGGCTTCCGCCTCGCGAGCCGCGGCTGGCTGCTGCCGCGTTGGTTCCTGCTGCTGCGCCTGACGCGCGAGTCGAAGCCGCTGCTGATCCCCTACCTGCCGCGGCGCGGGCGCAGCAGCGGGCGCATCGAGACCATGGTGCCGCAGCGCGGTCCCTACCGCGTGCCGCATGCGCACGTCTCGAGCCTCTTCCCGTTCGGCTTCTTCCGCAAGGGCGTGCGCTATCGCAGCGACCTGGCCGTGCTGGTCTTCCCGGAGATCTTCCCGGCCGCCGGCCGCCGCTCCGACGAGGCCGAGGCGATGGGCGAGGAAGCCAGCCGGCGGCCAGGCTGGGGGCACGCGCTGTTCTCGCTGCGCGCCTTCCGCCGCGGCGACGACCCGCGCGGCATCCACTGGAAGCAGACGGCGCGGACCGGCGAGATCGTCTACATGGAGCGCGAGGCCGAGCAGGTGCGCCGCCTGTCGATCCTGTTCGACAACGGCGTCGGCGAGCTGGCGGACGCCGCGCGGCGTGACCGCTTCGAGCGCCTGGTGAGCGAGGCGGCGACCGCCGCGGTCGATCACCTGGCCCGCGGCTACGAGATCGAATTGGTGACGCGCGACCGGGTGCTGGGATTCGCCGCCGGCCACCGCCAGCGGCTCGCCGCGCTCGAGCTGCTGGCGACGATCGAGCCCGTGCCGCGGCGGCGCGAGCCGCTGCACGCCGCCGACCCGCGCTCGCCGCAGCTCCGCATCCACCTCGAGACCGCCGCGGACGGCCGCCGCCAGCCGGAGTCGGAGCCGGGGGCGGAGACCTCGGCCGCCGGGGCCGCGGCCGGTGCCGTGCCGCGCCCGCCCGCGCCCGGCACGAACGGCGCGCATGCCGCGCCCCCGGCGCGGAGGCCCTTCGGGTGAGCTTCGGCCGTCAGAAGCGGCTGCTCGTCGGCTGGCTGGCGCTGCTGGCGCCGCTGCCGCTGCCGTTCAGCGACGTCATCGGCTGGCCGGTGCTCGCCGTGTACACGCTCGGGGTGCTGCTGTTCCTGGCGCGCGTGCGGCGCGATCCCGCCCGGTGGCTGCCGCTCTGGGGCATGAACGTCCTGGGGCTCGCCTACCTGCCGGTGCTGGCCGCCGACATGCTGGTGTTCCACCGCGGCCACCTGGTGGCGCCGATGATCCACCTCGGGATGTTCGCGCTGCTGGTCAAGCTGTTCGCCATGGTCCGGGAGCGCGACAAGTGGCAGGTGGCAATCGGCATCTTCTTCATCTTCCTGGCGGCCATGGGCACCAGCGTCCATCCGACGATCGTGCTCTACCTCGCCGCCTTCCTGGTGCTGGGGCTGGCGCTGCTGCTGCGCTTCGCCTGCTACCACGTGCTCGCCGACTTCAGCCGCGACGATCCGGCGGTCGGCGCCGTGCCGCTCGGCCGGCTGATGGCCGCCTCGACGGCGTTCATCCTGCTGCTCGCCGTGCCGCTGTTCGCGACCCTGCCGCGGCTGCGCTCGCCCTACATCATCGGCCGCGGCAGCAACGCCGGGCTGGTCCAGGAGGCCGCCGGCTTCTCCGACGCCGTGACGCTCGACTCCATCGACCAGATCCGCACCAGCCGGGCGGTGGTGATGCGGGTGCAGTTCGAGCACGGGAGCGCGCGGCCGGAGACCGATCAGGAGACGCGCTTCAAGGCCGCCAGCTACGACAGTTACCAGGAGGGCCGGTGGCGGCGCACGCCGGCGCGCGGCCTCGCGCCTCGCCGGCAGGGCGGCCGCTTCGTGCTCGCCGCGGGTGAGCCGCTGCGCTGGCTGCATGTCTGGCTGCAACCGCTGCACAGCCGCAGCCTGCCGCTGCCGGTCGAGGCGCTGCAGGTCGAGCCGCAGGTCGCCGGCATCGAGATCGATCAGGGCGGCGCGGTGTCGCTGCCGTTCCTGCCCAACACCCTGCGCGAGTACCGGGTCGGCGTCGGCGACCGCCCGATGCTGCTCGGCGCGACCCCCGCGGGGCCAGGCGGCCTCACCCTCGACATGGCCGGGGTCACGCCTCGCATCGCCGGGCTCGCGGCCCGGGTCGCCGGCCGGGGCACCGCCGCCGAGCGCGCCGGGCGCCTGGAGCGTCATCTCGCCACCGGCTACGCCTACTCGCTGGACCTGGGCGGCCGCGCCGCCGACGCCGACCCGATCGAGGGCTTCCTCTTCACCTACAAGAGCGGCCAGTGTGAGTACTTCGCCTCGGCGATGGTGCTCATGCTGCGCGCCCAGGGGATCCCGGCGCGGTTGGTCACCGGCTTCCTGGGCGGCGAGTACAACCCCTTCGAGGGTTACCTGATCCTGCGCGACAGCAACGCGCACGCCTGGGTCGAGGCGTGGCTGGGCGGCCGCGAGGGGTGGCAGGTGTTCGATCCGACGCCGCCGGCCGGCCGGCCCGAGGCGAGCGCCACCGGCTTCTGGCTGCTGGCCCACCAGGCGTGGGACTTCGTGCAGTTCCGCTGGGACCGCTACGTGCTCACCTATGGCTTCTACGACCAGCTGGAGCTCTGGGGCGAGCTGCGCAGCCTCTGGCACGGGTTGCTCGGGATGTTCGAGCGTGGGCGCGAGGCGCCCTCGGCGGATGGGCTCGCCGGCACCGTCGCGGACGCCGCCGGCGGCCGTGTGCCGGGGGCGGCGGCCGACTCCGCGCCGCTCCGATGGTTCCGATGGCTCCGATGGTCGAGCTGGTCGCGGTGGCTGCGTCAGCAGCTGCTGCGGCTCCGCTCTCCCTGGGTCGCGGCGGGCGTGGCGGCGGCGGTGCTGGCGGCGCTGGCGGCGTTGGCCGTCGTGGCGCTGCTGCTCTGGCGGCGGCTGCGGCCGCCGCTCGACTCGACGCTCGCCTACCGCCGCCTCCGCCGGCGCCTGGACAGCGCCGGCCTGCGGGTTTCACCCGCCCTGGCACCGCTGGCGCTGCGCGCGCTCGCGGCCGCCCGCTTCCCGGCGGCGGCCGAGGCCACCGGGCAGGTGGTCACGTTCTACGTGCGCGAGAGCTTCGGCGGCCGCCAGCTGGCGGCGGCGGAGCGGGCGGCGTTGCGCGCCGCGCTGCTCGAGGCCGAGTCGCGCCTGGGACGCGGCGATCCGCGCTCGAGCTTCGGCTCGGCGCGATAGTCCTCCGATTCGTCGCCAGCCCCGCCCATGCGGTAGCCGCGACCGGGGGAGCCGCGGGGTGCCTGCCTCCCAGGCCAGCTCTCACCGCCGCGCGATGGTCCGCGCTTGCGCGCATTGACATTTTTATATATCAAAATACATAGAACTAGCTATGACGCTAGTGATTGTATAATGATGATCTTGAAACTAAGATATGCCCTCCGTTGGGCGCAGCGCTCATCTGGCTCAACTCGATTGGACGTGCAGGTCGGGGGAGGGTCGGTCTCTTGCATCGACCGGAGATTCGGAGCCTCGACGCCGCGGGGATCCTCCATGACGCCGCGCGCGGCGAGCCGAGCGCGGCGGCGCGGCTGCTGCCGCTGGTCTACGACCAGCTGCGCTGCCTCGCCCGAGTGCGCATGGCGCGTCTGGGCAGGGACCAGACCCTCACGCCCACCGAGATCGTTCACGAGACCTACCTGCGGCTTGCAGGTCGCGGCGACCTCTTCGACGGCCGCCGCCACTTCTTCTTCGCCGCCAGCCGGGCGATGCGGGATTACATGGTCGAGCGGGTGCGCCGCAAGGCGAGCCTCAAGCGGGGCGGCGGCTACCGGCTGGTGCCGGCCGACGACCACGTCGCGATCGCCGCGCCGCGTGAAGATCTCCTGGACTTGGAGCATGCGCTCGCGAAGCTCGAGAGCGAGAACGCCGCCGCCGCGCAGGTGGTGGTGCTGAGCTACTTCGGCGGCCTGACGCATCCCGAGATCGCGGAGGTGCTCGGGCTGTCGCTCGCCACGGTCGAGCGGCGATGGGTCTACTGCCGGGCCTGGCTGCGCCGCGAGCTCCGTATCTCTGCTTCCCCGAGTGGCGGTCATGGTGGACCAGCAAGCTGAGGTCGAGACGCTGCTCGAGCGGGCTCTGCGCCTGGCCCCCGAGGAGCGGGAGCATTTCCTCGGGGAGGCCTGCGGGAGCGAGGAGCTGCGCCGGGAGGTGTCCGATCTCCTGCTCTACGCCAACGGCGACCCCGACTTCCTCCACAGCCCGATCCAGCGGCCGGCGACGCCCGATTGGGCCGAGCTGCTGGCCGCGGGTGCCGGCGAGCAGGCGGGGCGCCAAGCGTGCGGCCTCCCGGACGTGATCGGCGGCTACCGCATCGTGCGCCTGCTTGGGCATGGCGGCATGGGGTTGATCTACGAGGCGCAGCGCGGCGACGGCGAGCCCACCGTCGCCTTGAAGATCCCCTACCCTGGCCTCGTCACGCCGGAGGTGCTGAGGCGCTTCGCCGCCGAGACGCGGGTGCTCAGCCGGCTGCGCTCCCCGGGGATCGCGCGGGTCCTGGAGACCGGGGTCGAGCAGATCCGCGATCCCGGCGGCACCGTCTGCCTGCTGCCTTACCTGATCATGGAGCTGATCCGCGGCGAGCGCCTCGACCGCTACGTCCAGCGCACCGATCTGTCGCTTCCCGACCGGCTGCGCATCTTCGCCGAGATCTGCGACGCCGTCCACCACGCCCACCAGCAGGGGGTCCTTCACCGCGACCTGAAGCCCGCGAACATCCTGGTCGAGGCGTCCGGCCGGCCCAAGGTCCTCGACTTCGGCATCGCGCTCATGCTCGAGCGGACCGGCGACGAAGGCCGCCTGACCGCCACCGGCAACGTCATCGGCAGCCTCGCCTACCTGAGCCCCGAGCAGCTCGGCAGCAGCCGCCGCCGGGCGGACGCGAGCGCCGACATCTACGCCCTGGGGGTGATCCTCTACGAGATGCTGGCCGGCCACCCCCCCTTCGACCTGCGTGGCCTGTCGGTCACCGAGGCGGCGGTCCTGATCTCGCGCAGCGACGCGCCGCCGCTCGGCGCGCACGACGGCGCGTTCGGCGGCGACCTCGAAGGGATCGCTGCCCGCGCGATCGCGAAGGACCCGAGGATGCGCCACCGTTCCGCGGCGGAGCTGGCCGGCGACGTCCGCCGCTGCTTGGCGGGCGCGCCCGTCCCGGCGCGGCCACGCCGGCGGCGCGATCCCTTGTGGGCGGCCCTCGCGCGCCTCGAGCGGCTGATCGACCGCGCCTTCTGGTGGCTGCAGCCGCCATGCGTGAGGGGATTCGAGGATCTATCTCAGCTTAATCCATCAGGACCAGAAATGGGGAGGCTCGGAAGACCAGGAATGGGGGGGCTCGGCATGACACAGACAGCGGACACCACGGGCGACGTACCTCCGATCATCATCGACGTGGGCAAGGTCAAGCGGCGGGACCTGCGCGATTTCAGGGAGGGACATGGAACGCTGGCGCGCGAAGTCACGACCGCGCTGGAGGAGACGCGCAAGAGCCTGAGCCCGGAGGCCGCGAAGAAGGACCTCGTGCCGGTGGTGCTGGTGTATCGGAAGCGGCGGCGGCGGCGCAAGAAGAGTTCCTTCCCATTCTTCTGATCAACGCGACGCCGTGCGGCGCTCCCGCCCGCGCGGCGGCGTGCGAGATGACCGAAAGGAGCTAGGAATGGCGCAGACGACGGGCTCGAAGACCGCCGCCGACCGCGTGGCGGAGAGCACCACGGTCGGCACTGCCGACGATGCCGCGCAGCTGGACCGGCTGGGGCAGCGGCCGGTCTACTTCAAGGTCTCGAAGAAGGGGAAAAAAGGGGGGAAGCGCAAGTACTCGCGCGGCCTCAAGGAGCCGGAGCGGCAGGAAGTCAGCGCGACGCGCGCCGCGAACCGGCTGGCCGACGCGGTGGCGGACGGGCTTTCCAAGTATCGCAAGCGCCGCGACCGCTCGGCGGACAAGAAGCGCGACGGCGCGATCAAGGACGTGGTGCGCAACGCCGGCCGGGGGCTGGAGGAAGCCATCCGCACCGCGGCGAAAGCGCCCACCGATCTCACCCGCAGGGCCAAGCTGCGGCGCCTCCGGCGCATGGTCCCGGTGCCGCCGCCTTTCGGTTTCATGAGGTAGCCGGCAGGTGCGCCGGAGCGGCGCCGGGCAACGGGTCGGCGCGCTGGCTCGAGCGTGGCGGTCGGGCATTGAATCTGTAGGCATCGGGACGGGGATTCGCGCTCATGCAAGAGCCACTGGCAGACCGGAGCACCGCGGGCGCCGCCAACCCCGCCGAGAGCGGGCCCGCCCGCCCGCCGGCCTCCCACGCCGGCCCCGTTCGACCGCGACGGCGCCGCGAGCATGACCGGAGGTCGACCGAGAGCTCGGCCGAGATCGCTTTCTTCCCGCCGCGTCCGCGCCGGCGGCCGGCGGTCACCGCGGCCGGCCTGCTCGATCCGGCGGCCCAGGCGCCGGAGGCCGACCGCGTCAAGCCGGGCTGGCTCCGGGTCGCCGGCCGCGTGGCGGCGCTCGCGGCGGCCGGGCTGGTCCTGCTGCTCGCCAATGTCTTCGACTGGCTGATCTTCGACCGGTGGCGGGTCCTGCTTCGCCAGGCGCCGCCGGAGGGCCGCGCGGCGCGCCTGATGCGGCGGCGGGCGGTCCGCCTGCGCGAGCTCCTCAGGTTCCAGGGCGCCACCTTCATCAAGCTCGGCCAGCAGCTCTCGATTCGCGCCGACGTGCTGCCTCCGATCTATTGCCAGGAGCTCGAGCAGCTGCTGGACGAGGCGCCGGCGCTCGCGGCGTCCTACGTGCGCGCGACGCTCGAGCGGCAGACCGGCAAGCCGCTCGGGGAGACTTTCGTCCTGCCGTTCGAGTTCCGGCCCGTGGGCAGCGCCTCGGTCGCCTGCGTGTACCGGGCGAGGCTGCTCTCCGGCGAGGTGGTGGCGGTCAAGGTCAGGCGCCCGAACATCGTGCGCGCCTTCAAGGCCGACCTGGCGGCCCTCGACTGGCTGCTCGGGCTGGGGGAGTACCTCACCATCTGGCGGCCGGGGTTCACCGGCACCTTCCGCTCGGAGCTCCGGCTGATGCTGCTCGAGGAGCTCGATTTCAGGATCGAGGTGCGCTACCAGGAGCTGTTCCGGCGCTACTTCCGCAGGCGCAAGAAGCTGCGGACCACTTCGCCCAAGCTCTACTTCGATCTCTGCGGGCGCGACGTGATCGTCAGCGAGTTCGTCGAGGGGGTCTGGATGAAGGACCTCATGGCGGGCGTGGAAGGCGACGACCAGGCCTACCTCGGGGCTCTGCGCGCGGCGGACGTCGACCCCAAGCGGGTCGCCCGCCAGCTCATCCGCGGCAGCCACTACGCCTTCTTCGAGTGCCCCTTCTTCCACGGCGACCCGCATCCGGGCAACATCGTGATCCAGCCCGGCAACCGCATCGTCATGGTCGACTTCGGCGCCTGCGGCACGTTCGTCGCGCGCGAGCGCCACTACCTCGAGCAGATGCACGAGTACCAGGCGCGGGAAGACGTCGGCGGCATGGTGCGCTGCGTCATCAACCTGATGGAGCCGCTGCCGGCCATCGACCTGGATGCCTTCCGCCGCGGCCTCGAGGATGCCTGGTGGAAAGGCTTCTACGGCATCAAGAGCAAGCACGCGCAGTGGTGGGAGCGCACCTCCTACCGGCTCTGGTCGGCGCTGCTGCGCCAGGTGCGGATCTTTAGCATCCCGCTGCCGCTCAACGTGCTGCGGATGATCCGCGCGACCCTGCTCTACGACACGGTGGCGGCGCGAATCTATCCGCGCATCGACGTCTTCAAGGAATACCGGATCTATCACCGCGACCATGCGGAGCGGGTCAAGGCGAGGATCCAGTGCTCGCTCTGGCGCCAGTTCTTCTGCGGCATCGACGCCGAGAACTACGTGCGCGCGCGCCAGCTCTGGGACACGGGGCTCATCCTGGCCCAGCGCCTACGCTCGTACCTGCACAAGCCGCTGCCGAACTTCAAGGCGCTGATCGACAAGGGCTACGAGGTCGCGATCCTCGCGATCCGCTGGCTCTATACCGTCACCGTGGTGACGACGCTGGCCTTCGTCGCCGAGGTCCTGGTGCTCCATGGGCGGATCAAGGAGGCCCTGATGTGGGACTACCCGGGTCAGGTGATGACGAGCCTCCGGAGCGACATGGCCCAGCGCGGCCTGCACCCGTCCGAGGTCATCTTCATCGCCTGGGTGCTGCTGCTGCTGCTGTTCACTCTCAAGTACCTGCGGGAGATCGGTTTCCGTCTCGGCGACGTGGACATCCACGCCGCGAGCCTTCTCCAGTGAGCCGCCGCGCACGCGCCCGCCGAACAGAACGTCGAGGACCAGGATGCCTTACTTCGCCATGCCCTACCAGGTCCTCTTCCACGACACCATGGCCTACGGCTCCCAGCATCACATGGTGAACCTGAAGCTGCAGAACATCGCGCGCGAGACGATCCTGTTCGCCAGCCGGGTCGACGGACGCACGGTCTGGCAGGAGCAGCTGCGTGACGTGGTGATGCTGACGCGCGAGGCCTACAGCTTGAATCTCGCGCCGGTCGACCTCGGCCAGAAGGTGGCGGTGCTGCTGACCTACGAGGACCCGACCCACAGCACGGTGCGCCTGTGCTTCCGCCTGGTGCGCGCCGACGGCCAGCCGGTCGCGTGCGGCTACCAGACGATGGTGCTGACCGACCGCCAGACCCAGGCCCTGATCGGTCCGCCGCCGATGCTGGCGCAGTACCTCGATGCCGGACGCGAGAACAGCCTGCTCGAGCCCCTGAAGGACCCGCCGTTCGGCGCTCGCGTCCACACCGGCGGGCGCTTCCTCAAGGACATCTTCCCCGCCGCCGTGCGCGCACTCGGTGCGCACGTCGCGAACCAGGAGCGAGCGCAGGCGACGCCCAAGATCCTCGACGAGTCGCTGCGCGAGTTCGAGCTCTAGCGATGCGCGATCCGGCGGGCCAGCCGTACGGCGGGCGGGGGACGGTTTTCCTGTTCCCCGGGCAGGGCTCCTATGACGGCGCCCTGCTCTGCGAGCTGCGCGGCTCCTATCCGGAGACCGCGCCCTGGTTCGCCGCCGCCGACGCCGCGGCGAGGCGCTGGCTCGGCGAGCCGTTCCTGCCGCTCGCCGCGGCGTCGCCGCCGGCCGCCGAACGCCCGGCGCCGGCCGGAGCCTCGCCGGAGCGCCAGGCGCCGGCCCCGGACCCGCCCGATATCGAGCAGCTCGGCATCTACCTCGGCGGTGCGGCCACCGCCCGCCTGCTCATGGAGCGGGGCGCGCGGCCGGCCCTGCTGGCCGGCCACAGCTTCGGCGAGCTCGCGGCGCTCGGCGCGGCGGAGGTCTTCGACCTGGCCGCCGGCTTCGACATCGTCTGCCGGCGCGTGCTCGCCTTGCGGGCGGCGGCGCCGGCGGGCACGATGGCGGCACTCTCGTGCGGCGCCGCGCAGGCGCGGGAGATGCTGCGCGCCGGCGATGCGGACGGCATCGAGATCGCGGTCCTCAACCATCCGCGCCAGACGGTGGTGTCCGGTCCGCGGCGGGAGCTCGAGGAGCTGGCCGCGGCGGCCGCGGCGCGCGGCATCTCGCTCACCTATCTCAAGAGCCGTTACCCCTTCCACTCCTCGCACCTGGCCGGGGCGGTCGAAGGCTTCGCAGCGGCTCTGCGAGAGTGCGAGTGGCGGCCGCCGCGCCTGCCGGTCTACCTGGCCATGGAGCGGCGGCTGCTCGAGCCGGGGCTCGACCTGCCGGCTCTGCTGGCGTCACAGCTCACCCGGCGGCTCGATTTCGCCGCCGCGGTGCACGGCATGCACGACGCGGGATACCGGCGCTTCCTCGAGGTCGGCTCCGGCGAGATGGTGGGCAAGCTGGTGCGGAAGAACCTCGCGGCGGCAGGCGGACGGGTCATGGTGCAGGTGGTCGCGCCGGCCGGCGGGAGGCTGGCGGAGGGGATCGAGAGGGCGGTGGGGCTGGCGGCGAGTGGCTGGGAGGAGAGCGCGCCGGCGGGCACGAGCGGGGTTGGCGCGGGTGCGGGCGATGTGGCGGCGCGGGACGAGGCGGACGGCGCGCCGGCGCCCCTTGCCGGCGTCTCGCTTCAGGAGCTGGCCTTGCTGCTGCGTGAGGCGGCCGAGCGCATCGCGAGGGCCGCGACGATGCTGCACCCGATCGCGGCCACCGGCTCGGGCTTGCAGCCGTTCGAGCCCTGCCCGGAGATGCCGATCGCGATCGTCGGCATGGGGTGCGTGCTGCCCGGTGCCGGCAATCCCGAGGAATTCTGGCGCAACCTGCTCGACGGGATGAGCGGGATCGTCGACCTGGCCGAGGTGGACCCGCTCCTCGGCCGCGACTTCGTGGCCGGCCGCAGCGGCGGCGAGATCGAGGTCGTCTCCGACAAGACCTACACATTGCTCAACGGCGCCATCCGCGCCGTACCCTACGACTCCCGCCGGCTCGCCGGCGCCTACGACGAGGACACCTTCGCCGCCCTCACCCGCGGCCAGCGGCTGCTCGCGACCGCTCTCGGCCAGGGCCTGGCCGGTCTACCGGTGGGCGCGGCGGCGGGGCCGGCCGCCAGGATGCGTTGCATCGTGGGCGCCACCGCCGACGGCTCGAGCGAGCACGACGAGGCGCTGTTCGCCGCCAGCGTGCGCCGCGCCCTACAGGCGCCGGATCTGGCGGACGCCCTGCCCGCCGCGCCCGCCGTGACCGCGGCGGCCGACGCCGCGGCCGGCGAGCCTCGGCGGGCGCTCGCGGACCGCTTGGAACGGCTGCTCGCGCCGGCCGCGGGCGACGTCGAGTCGCTCGGCCAGCACCGGCTCTACGGCGCCGTGGTCGAGCGGCTGCTGGGCCGCGGGGTGCCGGTCTGCGTGGTCGACGCCGCCTGCTCGTCCTCCCTCTACGCCCTCGATCTCGGGATCGCCGCGCTGCGCGGCGGCGAGGCCGACCTGGTGGTGGCAGGCGGCGTCTTCGCGCCCGGGCCGGCCAACAACGCCCTCTTCGCGCAGTTCCGCGGCCTCACCGCCACCGCCAGCCGTCCCCTCGACGCGGCGGCCGACGGCGTGGTCTTCGGCGACGGCGCCGCGGTGGTCGTGCTCCGGCGGCTGCCCGATGCGCTGGCCGCGGGCGGTCGGGTGCTGGGGGTGATCCGCGGCATCGGCCTGTCGAGCGACGGCCGCAGCGCCTCGGTCAACGTGCCGCAGAAGGCAGGCCAGAGCCTGGCGATCCGCCGCGCCTACGCCTCCGGCCTGGCGCTCGACAGCATTCAGCTGGTCGAGGCCCATGCCACCGCGACGCCGGTGGGCGACGCGGTCGAGCTGAGCTCGCTCGCCGAAGTCTTCGCCGCGCGCTCGCGGGCGCTGCCGCCGATCCAGCTCGGCAGCGTCAAGGCGCTCATCGGCCACACCGGTTGGGTGTCGGGAGTCGCCTCGCTGATCAAGGTCCTGCTGGCCTTCGCCGCGCGCACGGTGCCGCCGCAGCACAACTTCGACTCCCCCCACCCCGACCTCGAGCCGACGGCCGCGTCGTTCGAGGTCGCGCGCCGGGCGCGGCCGTGGCCCCCGAACCTGCCGCCCTTGCCGCGCCGTGCCGGCATCAACGGTTTCGGCTTCGGCGGCACCAACGCCCACCTGGTGGTCGAGGACTTCGACGAGGCCTATCACCGGCTCCTCTGCCGCGGTCTCGCGCGTGCCGCGGAGCCCGCGCCCCAGGCGCCGCCCGCGGTGGCGGTGGTGGGCGTGGCCGCGCTCTTCCCCGCCGCCGGCCGGCTCGCCGGCGAGGAGCCTGCCGCGCCGCGGCGCTTCGAGCGCTCGGCGCTGCGGCTGCCTGCCGGCAAGCTCCTGCTGCCCGACGTGACCGACCACATGGACGCCAGCCAGTACCTGACCGCGCTCGCGGCGGAGCGCATCTTCGGCAGCCTGCCGCACGGCTGGCGCGAGCTCGCCGAGGAGACCGGCGTGGTGGTCGGCCTGGCCGGCAAGACCGAGCGCGGCGTCCGCGCCAACGAGCGCATCTTCCTCGACCGGCTGCGCCGCCTGGCGGCCGAGAGCGCGCCCGCGGAGGCCGGCGCCCGGCAGGAACAGGACCGCCTGCTCGAGGCGGTCGCGGGCTGGCTCTCCCGGCGCAACCCGCCCTCGGGCCCCTACACCCTGCCCGGCCTGATGCCCAACGTGGCGGCGAGCCGGGTGTCGAACCTCTTCGCCTTGAAGGGGCCGAACCTGGTGATCGACCAGGGGGACGGCTCGCTCGTCCAGGCACTGGCCGTCGGGGCTGGCATGCTCGGGCGCGGCGCCTGCCGCCTGGTGCTCGCGGGCGGGCTCCACGCCGCGGCCGAGGAGCCGGCCGGCGCGGAGGCCGAGGGGGTCCTGCTGCTGGCGCTGGCGCGGCCGGAGACCGCCCATGATCTCTCGCTGCCGGTCCTCGCGACGCTGCGGCTCGCGCCGCCCGGACAGGCGCCGCCGCCGCCGCCGCGGGCGGGGGGAGGGACGGCGGGAACGACGGCGGGAGCGGCGGCGGCCGGGGCGCCGACGAACGGCCCCGGGCGCCCGCGGTGGCGTGGCGCGGAGGGGATCGTCGAGGTGCTGGCGGCGCTCCGGAAGGCGCGCGGGCAGCGCGCCGCAGCGAACGCCGGGGAGCTGCCGGCGGGATGGAGCCTGGTGTTCGAGCCGGCGGCCAGCGCCGAAGCGGTCCCGGGTGGCGCCGCCGGCCGCGCCGAGGCGGATGCCCCGGCGCCGGCAGCCGCGGCGGTGCCGACAACCATGGCTGCGCCGACAGCCGCCGTGGCGCCGGCAGCCACGGTCACGCCGGCAGCCACCGTCGCGCCGCCCGCGCACGGCGCCCGGCCCTCGACCCATGCCTACGTCGAGGGGACGCCCATCGCGGTCTATACGCCGGTGCTGGTCCCCGCGCCGGCCACCGCGCCGGCCGCGTCGATGGCCGGCCGCAAGCTGCTGCTGCTCGCCGACCAGCCCGAGCTGGTGGCCCGCTTCGCGGCGGCGGGCGTGTGGAGCGGCGCGGCCTGCACCGTGGTCTGCCCGGCGAGCCGCCCGGTGCCGGGCGCCCTGGCGCTCGATCTCGATTCGCCCGCGGGGCTCGCCGCCACCGCGGGCGCTCTCCGCGCGATCGACTTCGACACCGTGGTCGCCGTCCAGCGGCTCGCCCCCGGCGCCTCGCGCTCGCTGCTGCTCGCTCCGCTCGCCGAGGAGAGGAGGCTGCTCGACCTGCTGTTCACGGCCTGCCAGCAGGCCCATGGCGCGCTCGGCCGCGGCGAGACGTCGGTCTACACGCTCTCGCTCGACGCCTTCGACCAGGGCCGGCCGCACGCCCAGACCGGGTTGTTCGGCGGCTTCTGCAAGGCGCTGGCGCGCGAGCTGCCGGGTGCCGCGGTGCGCAGCGTGGCGAGCGACAGCGCCGAGCCGCGGCGGGCCTGGCGGCAGCTCGCGCTCGAGATGGGGCAGGAGGCGGGCGGCGCGGTCGAGGTGTGCTGGCGCGGCGACCGCCGCGAGGTCTTCGCGCTGGCCCCGCTCCCCGCGCCCGCCCGGGGAGCGCGCCCCTGCCTCGACGAGCGCTCCGTGGTGCTCGCCACCGCCGGCGGCCGCGGCGTGACCGCGGTGCTCGCCGAGGAGCTGCTCTGCCGCTTCGGCTGCACCCTGATCGCGGTCGGCCGCACCGATCCGGGCGCCGGTCTTCCCGCCCTGGCCGGGCTCGCCGACGCCGAGGTGGCGGCCTACGAGGGGCGCTTCTACCGCGAGGAGCTGGCTCGCGATCCGGCGGCGAAGATCACCGAGCTCAAGCGCCGCTTCGCGGAGCACCGCGCGGCGGCCGAGCTCCAGGCCAGCCTGTCGCGCCTGTGCGCCCTGCCCGGCCGCTGCGAGTACCACACCCTGGACCTCCACGACGAGGCGGCGGTCGCCGCCCTGGTGGACGGCATCCACGCCCGCCACGGCCGGCTCGACATGGTGCTCCACGGGGCCGGGATCCAGCTGTCGCAGATGCTGCCCAAGAAGTCGCTGGCCGATTTCCGCCGGATCGTCGCCACCAAGCTCGGCGGCCTGGGCGCCATCTACCGTGCCTGCCGCCGTCACGCCGCGGGCCGGCCGGTCCATTTCCACCTGCTGAGCTCGGCGTTCAGCTACCTCGGCAACGACGGGCAGCCCGACTATGGCGCGGCCAACGAGGCGATGAACCGGCTCGCCGCCGCGATGGACGGCAGGGAAGACGGCGCCTCCTGGTCCGCCATGGCCTGGCTGGGGTGGGCGGGAGTGGGCATGACCCGCGGCTCGGAGTTCGCCGCTCTCGCGGCGAGCCGCCGGCTGCGCGGCGTCACCCCCGGCGAGGGGCGCGAGATCTTCGGCCGGCTGCTGGCGGGACGGCCGAGCGCCCCGGTCCAGGTGCTGCTCGCGGAAGGGGAGCGGGTGTTCTACCGCCCGCTGCTGGCGCCCGGGCCGGCGGATCCGGCGCGGGTCGGTGCCGCGGCGGCGGTGGGGGCGGCGGCGGTAGGAGCGGCGCCACCGGCGGCCCGGGAGCCACCGGCGGTCGCGCCGGCCCCGGCACCCGCGGCGGCCGCGCTCGTGATGCCGGTCGAGATCGACCTCGCGGGCGCGCCCTACCTCCGCGAGCACCTGGTTCACGGCGTACCGACCCTGCCCGGCGCCCTCCTGCTGGGGATCGCCGCCGAGGCCGCGGCGCTGCTGCGGCCCGGGCTCACGATCACGGCCTTCGAGAACACCAGCTTCCGCCATCTCGTGCGCGTCTACGAAGGCCGCCCGACCCGGCTGCGCCTCGACACCCGCATGGTCGAGGAGGAGCGCGGCTCGGCCCTGGTGCGGGTGCAGGTGCTCGAGGACTTCGTGCACAAGAGCGGCGTCGTCCTGCGGCGGGACGTGGTGCAGACGGAGATCGGGATCCGCATGGCCGAGAGTCCGCCCGGCGCGCCCGAGCGCGGCAAGACCCCGGAGCTGCGCGGCGGCCAGCGCCTGCCCGATCCCTACCTGCTCCCGGGGTCGCCGGTGCGCCTCAACGGCATCTTCAAGACCCTGGACCGCCTGGCGGTCAACGGCGACAGCCGGCAGGCGCACTACCGGCTGAACGACATCTCCTACCCTGGGGCGACGCTGGCGCACCTGCTGCCCAACGTCGTCCTGGTCGATGCCTTCTGGCGCTTCGGCACCGTCATGGCGACCGGCGAGCACACGCTCGCGGTGTACGTGCCGGAGCGCTGCGACCGCATGGGCGTCTACTTCGATTACACCGACTTCGATCTCGGCTGGCTCTTCGAGCCGGCGATCTTCACCGGCGCCAATCCGCGGCCGGAGGGCGACCGCCTGCTGGTCGGCCCGATCGAGGTGCGCGACCGCGAGGGGCGGCTGCGGCTGACAGTCGAGGGCGGCGTCTGCCGCAAGTTCGGGGAGCTTCCCGATGCTTTCTGACCCTCGGGCCGAGCGCCGCCTGGTCCATGGAGGTGATGCGATGGAGACGGTCCCAGCAGCGTTGGCCCGCGGCGAGATCACCCGTGACGTGGTCGAGGTCTTCGCGGAGGTCACCCGCTACCCGCGCGAGGTGCTCGATCCCGAAGCTCCGCTCGAGGAGGAGCTCGGTATCGATTCGGTGAAGCTGGGCGAGGTGTTCGCCGTGCTGCGCACGCGCTTCGCGCTGGCCGAGGACCTGGCGCTGCCGCTCGACCGGCTGCGCACGATCCGCGCCATCGCCGATGCCCTCACCGAGCATCTCGCGGCCGGCGGCAACGGCCACGGCGACAGCGGGCACGGCGGCAACGGGCACGCCGTCTCGCCGCGGACCGCCGCCGTGCCGGCGGCGGCCCTTGCGGCGCCCATGCCGGCGATGCCCTCCGCGGTGCCGGCGGCGGCCGCTCCGCCCCCGCGCCCGGCCAAGCACGGCAACGGCTCGCTCGAGCCCGCCGCTTTCGAGGCCGGGGTGCGCGAGGTCTTCGCCGCGGTCACCCGCTACCCGCCGGAGATCCTCGATCCGCGCGCCCCGCTCGAGGAGGAGCTCGGCATCGACTCGGTGAAGCTCGGCGAGGTGTTCGCGGTGCTGCGCGAGAAGTACGACCTGCCGGAGAAGCTCGGCGTGCCGGCCGAGGAGCTGCGCTCGATCGGCTCGATCGCCGCGGCGCTGCGCCGCTACCTGGAAGGGCTGGATCGGCAACCGGCCGCTCCTCCGGTCTTCGCTGCCAGCCCCGACGCCGGCGCCGCCACGGCCGCCGCCCTCGCGCCCCGGCCGGCCGCGGCCGCCGCGGCGCAGTCCTTCGCCGCGCTCGCTCCGGCGCTGCGCCCGTTCGCCGGCAAGGTGGCGCTCATAACCGGCTCCGGGCGCGGCCTGGGCAAGGACATCGCCTGTTACTTGGCCGAGCTGGGGGCGAGCGTGGTGGTCAACTCGTTCCACTCGCGCCAGCAGGGGCTCGACACCGCCGACGAGATCCGCACCCGCGGCGGCGACGCCGTGCATCTCTGGGGGTCGGTCGCCAAGGCCGAGCACCTGGAGGCGATGTTCGCCGAGGTCGAGTCGCGCTTCGGCGGCCTCGACTTCTTCATCAGCAGCGCCTCGAACGGCATGCTGGCGCGGCTCGAGGAGGTCACTCCCGAGCACTGGGAGAAGGCCTTCCGCACCAACGTCATCGGTCTCCACCAGGGCGCACTGCGCGCCGCCCGGCTGATGCGCCGGCGGGGGGGAGGCAAGATCGTCACCCTGTCGTCGCCCGCGGCGCACGGCTATGTCGACTACTTCGGCTGCATGGGCGCGGTCAAGGCGGCCGTCGAATCGCTCACCCGCAGCCTCGCGGTCGAGCTCGCCCGGGACAACATCCAGGTCAACTGCGTGTCGCCCGGCCCGGTCTACGGCGAGCTGCTCGACAAGTGGCCGGAGAGCCGGCGCCTGGTGGCGCAGTGGGAGGCCAACACCGCCTACGGCCGCCTGTGCGAAGCCCGCGACGTCTCGCACTTCGTGGCCTACCTGCTCTCCGATCCGGTCAAGCTCTTCACCGGCAGCGTGCTGGTGATCGACGGCGGCATCTCGTCGCAGGGCTGGTGAGCGCATGGCCGCGACCCGCCTCCGCCTGCTGGCCATCCCGCCCGAAGCTGCCTCGTTCTCGTCCTTCGGCTTCGGCGCGGCGGGCCCCTGCGACGCCGAGGTGCGCGGCCGGCTGGAGCGGGTGCTTGAGGTGTTCGTGGAGGGCTACAACCTCGCGCTGGCGCGCCGCGGCCAGGACGAGCTGGCCGCGGCGCTGCGCGGCCGCTTCGACCCTCACCACGTCGGCTTCGCCTTCGAGGGCGCCGGCATGGCCTACGCTCTGCTCGACCTGGCGACTCCCTGGCGCGCGGACCGCCTGGCCGCCTTCGTCGGCGGGCCGGGTCGCGACCACGACTACATCGCGATGGTGGGCGCCGGCCTCGCCATCGCGCGCCTGCCGTGGGGGCGGCGCCGGTGGCCGTCGTACGCCCGGCGCTTCGACCCCCTGCTCGCCTGGTGCATGGCTGACGGCTACGGCTTCCACCAGGGAGTCTTCGCGCCCGGACGCTATGTCCGCGAGAGCGCGGAGCGCGCCGGGCCGCCGGCCGGCCTCGCGCCCTGGGCGCGCCGGCTCTTCGACGCGGGGCTCGGACGGAGCCTGTGGTGGAGCCAGGTGGCGGTGCCGCGCCGCATCGCGCAGGCCATCGGCAGCTTCGCGGAGGAACGGCGGGCCGAGATGTGGTGCGGCATCGGCACCGCCGCGGCCTATGCCGGGGGCGCCGGCGACGAGGCGCTGGGCGAGCTGCGCGAGCTCGCCGGGCCCTACCTGCCGGATCTGCTCTCCGGCGTGCCGTTCGCCGCCCGCATGCGCGACCGGGGCGGCAACCCGTCGCCGGCGACCGACCGCGCCTGCCGCCTGCTGCTCGGCCGCAGCCCCGAGGCGGCGAGCCGCTGGCTGGCCGGAACCGTCCGCGAGGTGGCGGCAGACGAGAGCATCGATCGCCACATCCGGCTGCGCGACGCCTACCTCGAGGTGCGCCGGCGCCTGGTCGAGGAGCTTCGCCAGCATCGCAAGGAGGCCCCGCATGCAAGCTGAACCGCACCGCAAGACGACCTACGACTGCATCATCCTGGGCAGCGGCATCGGCGGCTCGATGCTCGGGGCGATCCTCGCCCGCAACGGGTTGGAGGTCCTGCTGGTGGACTCTGAGACCCACCCGCGCTTCGCGATCGGCGAGGCCACGACCCCGGACACCAACCTGCGGCTCAAGCTCCTGGCGCTCAAGTACGACCTGCCCGAGATCGCGAACCTGAGCGCCTTCGAGCCGCTGCGGGACAGCATCAGCCCGGCCTGCGGCGTCAAGCGCGCCTTCAGCTTCCTCTATCACCGCGAGGGGCAGGAGCAGCAGCCGCTGGAGTCGCAGCAGTATCCGACCCTGGCGCCGCCGATGGGAGCGGATTGCCACTTCTTCCGCCAGGACACCGACGCCTACATGCTGGCCGTCGCGCTTCGCTACGGGGCGCGCGTCCGGCAGCAGACGCGCGTGGCCGATATCGACTTCGGCGCGGACGAGGTCCGCGTGACGACCCAGAAGGGAGACACGTTCACGGCGGCCTACCTGGTGGATGCCACGGGGATGCGCTCGGTGCTGGCCCAGAAGCTCGACCTGCGGGAGGACCCCGCCCGCTTCCGGACCAACTCCCGGGCCATCTACAGCCACATGGTCGGCGTCAAGCCCTACGACGAGGTGGGCGCGCCCCGCAGCGTCCACGGCCTCAAGTACCCGCTCTTCCAGAGCACGCTGCATCACATCTTCGAGGGCGGCTGGTTCTGGATCATCCCGTTCAACAACCACCGCGAGAGCACCAACCCACTCTGCAGCGTCGGCCTGGTGCTCAACCGCGAGATCCACCCGGAGTGCGGCATGGACGCGGAGGAGGAGTTCTGGAGCCACGTGCGCAGGTTCCCTCACGTGGCCCGCCAGTTCGAGGGCGCGCAGGCGGTGCGCAACTGGATCTCCACCGGCCGGCTGCAGTACGGCTCGCGCACGATCACCGGCCGGCGCTTCTGCCTGCTCTCGCACGCCGGCTTCTTCATCGACCCGCTGTACTCGACCGGTCTAGCCCTGACCACCGCCACCGTCGACCTGCTGTCCAGGCAGCTGCTCGAGGCGTTCCGCTCGCGAGACTTCGCGGAAGAGAGCTTTGCCCATCTCGACGACTTCTTCCACCGCAACATCGGCTACCTCGACAGCGTGGTCGCCAGCTCCTTCGTCGGCTTCCGGGACGCCGAGCTGTGGGACTCGTGGTTCCGCGTCTGGGTCGTCGCCCTGCTCATCGGCACCGAGCTCTCCGCCAACGTCTACCTCCGCTATGTCGAGACCGGCGACCGGCGCGTGCTGGAAGAATCGGGTGCAGAACCCTACACGGTCCTGCTCGGCGGCGGGTTCCCGGAGTGGCGCGCGGTCTTCGACCAGGCCCTCGCGTGGATGGACCAGGTCCGCGCCGGGCAAGCGGCGCCCAAGGCGGCGGCGGCGGCGATCCGCGGCCTGATGAAGGACCTGCCGTACGTCCCGACCTACTTCCGCTGGCACGACCCGCGCGTGCGGACCACGCCCGCCTTCACGGTGTGGGGCATGACCCGGATGTACTGCTGGTATTACCTGCGCACGCCCCGGGAGCTGCGGCGACGCCTGTACGGCTGGAGCCCGCTGACCGCCTACGGCGTGATCCTGAGATCCCTGCGCGAGAACAGCCGCCGGGCCCTGCAGCGGAAGCGGCGTTACGTGCGCGACGTCTTCCGGGCGTGGAACGACGACTGGCGGACGGAGGAGAGCGGGCGGGCGGCCGCGGCGCCGGCGGCGCCGACCGCCGGCGTGCTTCCGGCGTTCGCGAGAACCAAGCCCGGGGCGTCGCGGTGAGCTCGCGACGCCCGATCCGGTGCTCGACCGGCACGAGGAGACGCTAGTGATCAATACCTGGTTTCTGTTGGCGGCCATCGTCGCGGCAGGCGCGGTCACCCTGCACGTCTATACCTTCGAGGTGTGGATCTGGCCCGGGCTCCGCGACGAGGGATTCCCTCCCACCCCCTTCGGCGACCGCAGTATCACCAAGGGCTTCTACCGCACGGTCTGGCACTTCTTCACCGTGTCGTGGCTGGGCACCATCGCCCTGCTGCTGTTCTTCACTTTCGGCTCGATCATCCCGTACGGCAACCTGATCGTGCTGCTGCTCTGCGTCTACTGGATCTTGATCGTGATCTCGATCTTCATCGTCTCGGCGATCTCACTCGAGCCCGGCCAGTCCTACGTCAAGACGATGGTCAAGGCCTTCCAGTGGGTCATCGTCCTGATCATGGTGGCGCTGATGTACAAGGGGACCACCTTATGAGCGCGGCGCCCGCGGCGCCCGCGAGGACCGAGCCCCTGGCGGCGGCTCGGGAGACACGGCGATGAGCAAGCTCCTGGCTTGGCTCGATGCCCGCATCAATGCGCTGGTGAAGAACTACACGCTGTGGATCATGCTCGGCCTGATCCTGCTCGTCGTGCTCGCGCTCGTCGCCTATCGCACGGTCTTCCCGCGGCTGCCCTCCCCCGCCGTGTACGCCTCCCTCCACATGCTCGACCAGGGCTGGACGCCGGCGCAGCGGGAGCGCTACTACCAGACCAGCCAGGGCACCCTCGTCGTGCCCTACAGCTGGTACCTCGCCCTCGAGAGCCAGCCCTCGGGGCTCACCGGGAGCGGCATCCGGACCGCTCTGTTCAGCTCGCCCGACGTGCAGGCGCGCTACGGCCTGCTGCCCGACGCCTCGCAGTACAACCCGGACCTGCTGCCGGTCGGCATCGTGCGCGACGCGAGCGATCGCAACCTCGGCCTGCTGCGCGAGGGGATCCGGGAGTGGGCCAGCATCTCGTGCGCCGCGTGCCATACCGGCCAGTTCACCTACCGGGGGCACGCCGTGCGCATCGACGGCGGCCAGTCGATGTGGAACTTCGCGCAGTGGAGCAGCGACCTGGTCTCGAACCTGGTGCTCACCACCATCGTTCCCAGCCGCTTCCAGCGCTTCGCCGCCCGGGTCCTCAAGCGTGAGGGCCAATGCCCGACGCCTGCCGGTCTGCAGCGAGTGCACGGCCAGATGCGAGTCTACTTCGACAGCCCGCTGATCCGGGACGCCATCAACGCCCTCCTCGCCCACACCTACCCGGTTCCGGAGGGCAACGGCCGGACCGCCGCGCTCGGCCGCGGGCTCAATGGCGAGGTCGGCCTGCTCGATCCCCGCAACATCCTGCGCAGCCGGAGCCCGGTGAGCTTCCCGCAGCTCTGGCACACCCACGAGTTCGACTGGGTGCAGTCGGTCGCCGCCATCCAGCAACCGATGGGCAGGAACATCACCGAGTCGTGGGGTGTGAGCATGAGGGTCGAGATCGACGACCCGACGCATCGCTTCGAGTCGACCGCGCGGATGCGGGAGATGTTCTGGATGGAGACCCTGCTCTCGGTGCTGAAGCCGCCGGCCTGGCCGGAGCCGATCCTGGGCAAGATCGATCCGCAGAAGGTCGAGCGCGGCCGCTTCCTCTACGAGAAGGCGGTGTGGACCCAGGCGCCCAACCCGTGGGACGAGCAGCTGCCGACCGATACCGCGCACTTCATTGCGGGCCCCAACCCGGGCCGTTCGAAGACCGGCTATTGCGCCCGCTGCCATGGGCCGGCCTACTACGCGGCCGACAGCTATGGCCCCGGCAGGAGCTACGTCCAGCTGCCGCTCTACCGCCTCGGCGTGCTCGGCACCGATCCCACCGTCGCCCAGGAGTTCGCCGCGCGCGAGCCCTACACCGGGCCGCTCGCCTACGCCTTCGGCGGCCGCACGCGGGTGACCGGGCCGGAGACCCTGACGGTCGCGACCTCCGGCATCGCGAAACGCTGGTACGACGACCAGCAGGTGCCCGAGGCTTGCCGGGAGATCATGAACGGCTTCCGGCCCAACCATTTCCGCTCGCCGCTCGGCTACCCGGCGCGGCCGCTCGCCGGCTACTGGGCGACCGGCCCCTACCTCCACAACGGCTCGGTGCGCACGCTCTACCAGCTCCTCGGCCCGGCCGCCGAGCGCGAGACCGCGTTCTGGGTCGGCAGCTTCGAGTACGACCCGGTCCATCTCGGCTATGAGAACCGCCCCATCGAAGGGGCCTCCCAGTTCGACACCAGCATCGAGGGCAATTACAACACCGGCCACGAGCTCAGGGACGCGCCGGCGGGCGCGCCGGGGGTCGTCGGGCCGGCGCTCAGCACGGCGGACCGGCTGGCGATCCTCGAGTACCTGAAGGTCATGGACGACGTCCAGATCGATCCGCAGGAGCTGCAGCGCCGGCAGACCCTGCTCGGCGCCATGAAGGACGACTACGAGGGGAAGGTCGGAGACGAGGAGAGCGCCGGGTCCACGATGGTCGAGCTCTGCAAGAAGCTCACGGCTGCCCAGCCGCCGCCGGCGCCCGCCCCTGCCCAGGCGGGCGCCGCGCCGCCCAGCGCGGGTGCCGTCGCGCGGCCGGCGGCCGCCTCCCCGTCGAGCGCGGGGGCCATCGCCCCGCCGGCGCCGCCGCCGGCTCCTTGACCGCCGGCCAGGAGAACACGATGACCGACCCACCGGACAGCCACCTGGATCCGCCGCTCCCGGGTGAAGCGTCGCTGATCGCCAGGCTGATCCCGCTGCTCGAAGCGCTGATCGAGAAGAGCCACCTGACCGGCACCACCTACCGCGACACGCATGCCAAGGGGCACGCCGCGGTGCTCGGCACGTTCACCGTCGAGCCCGGCCTGCCGCCGGAGCTGGCGGTCGGCCTGTTCGCGCGGCCGCAGGCGTATCCGGTCTGGGTCCGCTTCTCCAACCTGAACCCGACGCCCCAGCCGGACGCCAAGAAGGACGTGCGCGCGCTGGCGATGAAGCTCATGGACGTCGACGGCGAGATGCTCTGGCAGAGCGAGCCGGGCGCGCGCACCCTCGATCTCGTCATGATGAGCTCGCAGACCTTCCTCGCGCCCGACCTCCAGACCTTCTACGACATGGAGGTGGCGATCTTCAAGGGAGGGCTGCACCTGCTGTGGTTCTTCCTCACCCATCCGCGGGTGTTCCTGACCATCGGCGCCGGCCAGCAGCGAACCGCCAGCCTGCTCGAGATCCCGTACTGGAGCCAGACCGCCTACGCCCTGGGCGACCGCGCCGTGCAGTATCACATGCAGCCGCACCAGCCGGCGGCCAGCCGGCTGCCGCAGGACCCGTCGCCCAATTACCTGCGCGAGCGGCTGGCAAGGGATCTCCTGCGGCGGGAGGCCGCCTTCGATTTCATGGTGCAGCTGCAGACCGATCCGGTCCGGATGCCGATCGAGAACCCGATGGTGGCGTGGGACCCGCGCCTCTCTCCCTATCGCAAGGTGGCCACGCTGCGGCTGCCGGCGCAGACGTTCGATTCGCCGGCGCAGATGCGGTTCTGCGAGGACCTGTCGTACAGCCCCTGGCGCACCCTGCCGGAGCATCGGCCGCTCGGCGCCGTCAACCGCGCCCGCCTGCAGGTCTACCCAGCGATCTCGCGCTTCCGCCACCGTCAGAACGACGCGCCGATCCGCGAGCCCCGACCGTCCGATCCGGTCTTCGAGGACGGCGAGCCGCCCGCCGGCGAGCCGCCGGGCCGGCCGCCCGGCAGCCCGCCCGAGGCGAGCGGCCGGACGGGGGGGAAGTGGACGCTGCGGCTGCTCCGCGTGCTGCTCGCCGCCGTCGTGCTGCTCGCCGTGCTGGCGGTGGTGATCGAGGCCAACACCACGCTGCCCGCGCCGGTCAAGCTCTACGACCTGGTGTATCTCAACCAGAAGTGGACGACCGACCAGCGGCAGTGGTTCTACCACACCTCCCAGGGCTCGCAGCTGATGCCCTACAGCTGGTTCGTCAACCTCGAGCAGTCGGACAACGACAAGCTCTTCCTCGACCCCTCGTACCTAAGCCAGTTCCGCATGATCCCCGATCCCAACCCGGTGTCGAACCCCGATCACCTGCCGGTCGGGTTCGCCAAGGACTACCCCGATCCGCTGACCGGGGTGGAGAACGTGGGCATCACCTGCGCCGGCTGCCACACCTCGCAGCTCACCTATCACGGACTCGGGCTGCAGATCGACGGCGCGCCCGGCAACGTGAACTTCAACGTCCTGCTGCAGCGCATCGGCTTCAGCCTCGCGGCGACCGCCGTCGACCCGGTGAAGTTCAACCGCTTCGCCCGGCGAGTGCTGGGCGACGCCTACAACCCGACCAACAAGTGCGCGCTCCGCAAGCAGCTGAACGCCACCATGGCCGGGCAGATCGCCAGCATATGGTATGGGCTGCAGGCCAACTGGCGGGCAGGCCTCGCCAACACCACGCCGGGCTTCGGCCGCATCGATGCCCTGGGATCGGGCGGCAACGCGATGTTCGGCCAGCTCGCGCCGGGCGCCACGAACCTGCGCACCCTGAACGCTCCGGTCAAGGTGATCCAGCTGTGGAACGCCTACCACTACGACTGGGTGCAGTCCAACGGCTCGATCCGCCAGCCCATGGCGCGCAACATCATCGAGTCGCTGGCGGTCAATGCCAGCCTGATGCTGCCGCCGCGGAAGGGGCCGATCTATGCCTCGAGCGTGCGCATGAAGAACATGCGGGACATGGAGAACCTGGCGGCTCAGCTCGAGCCGCCGCGCTGGCCCGCATGGCTGTTCGGCCGGCTCGACCAGGAGAAGGCGGCGCGCGGCAGGGTGCTCTACCAGCAGTTCTGCGCCAGGTGCCACCAGCCGCGCCTGGAGACGCCGGCGACCTACCAGCAGATCGGCGTCGTGCCGCCGGGGAGCTTTCCCCCCGACCAGGTCTCGCAAGCCGCCGGCATCAAGCTGCTGTTCCTGCCGATCTTCGACGTGAAGACCATCGGGACCGATCCCTACGATGCGCTCAACTTCAACCAGCGCACCGCCGACGCGACCGCCATCGGCCTGCACGCGACCGAACCCGGCGCCAACGTCATCTACCAGGTGATCACCGGGATCATGGATCGCTACTACCAAGACCACCACATCCCGCCCACGCAGCAGGTGTGCTGGAACGGCGAGCGCGGCAACCTCTGGCGCGCGCCCACCGGGTATCCGGCGCGGCCGCTCGCCGGCATCTGGGCCGCGGCACCCTACCTCCACAACGGCTCGGTGCCCAACCTCTACGAGCTGCTGCTTCCCGTCGCCCAGCGCTCCAAGACCTTCTGGCGCGGCAGCGTCGAGTTCGACCCGGTGCGGGTGGGCTACAGGACGAACCAGATCGAGGGCGGCTTCGAGCTCGTGACCACGAAGACGGGCAACGGGAACACGGGGCACGAGTTCAACGACGGCGGCCGGGGCAGAGGCGTGATCGGCCGCCTGCTCACCGACGAGGAGCGCTGGCAGCTCGTCGAGTACCTCAAGGCGATGACGCCCCAGGACGACGCGCCGGTGGGAATGGCGGCGCCGCTGCCGCCGCCGGCGCTCCTGTGGCCGGGTTACGCGACGGCCTCGCCGCCGCCCTGCGGCCCCGACCAGGTCGAGGAGAGCACTCACCCCGCGACCGGCTATGACCCGCGCGCGCCGGGTCCTGCCGCGGGAGATGAGCCGGCGGCAGCGAGCGCCGCGGCACCACCACACTCGAGGCCAGTCCAATGAGCGACGTCCCCCACCCGCCCGCCGCGCCCGGGCCCGCCTTCCCGACCCGGGTCGACGTGCCGTTCACGATCGTGAACCTGGTGACGACCGCGGCGCCGCTGGTGCTGGTCTTCTTCTATCACTCGCGGTCTTCGATCCTCGCGTTCGCGGCCTGTTACACGGTCTTCGGCCTCGGGCTCACCGTCGGCTATCACCGCCTGTTCTCCCATGCCGCCTTCCGCGTGCCGAAGTGGCTCGAGCACGCGATCGCGGTGCTCGGCTATCTCGCCATCCAGCGCGGCCCGCTCTTCTGGGTCGCCATGCACCGCCTGCACCATCGCTGGGTCGACGTCCCGGGCAAGGACCCGCACACGCCGCGCGAGGGGGTGTGGCACGTCCACTTCGGCTGGACCCACGAGCGCCGGGCCGACGTGTGGGACGAGGCGATCTATCGCCGGTGGGTGCCCGATCTCGAGGGCGACAGGCTCTACCGCTTCCTGGATCACGAGACGACGGACTACGCGGCCTACCTGCTGATCAACCTCGCCGCCTTCGCCGCCGGCGGCCTGCTCGGGCGGCCCGGAGCCTTCGACACCCACAACGCGATCTGCTTCGTGGTCTGGGTCGGCATGCTCAACCGCGTCGCGCTGCTGCACGCCTTCGGCTTCATCAACTCGGTCTGCCACCTGGTCGGCAGCCGCCCCTTCCGCACCAAGCCCGAGGACCGCTCGACCAACAACCTGCTGGTGTCGCTGCTCATCTTCGGCGAGGGCTGGCACAACAACCACCACGCCTTCCCGGGCTCGGCGCGGCAAGGGCTGCGCTGGTACCAGGTCGATCCCTCCTGGTACGTCATCGTCCTGCTCGAGAAGCTCGGACTGGCCCGCGAGGTGCGGCGGGTGCCGCGGCCGGTGCAGGAGAGGAAGCTGAGGCAGGGCCGCGGGGGGTCCAGAACCAGGGCCGGGACCGCGGCGGCGGCGGGGCAGGCGCCATGAGCGGGAGAAGAAGGAGGATGCCATGAGTCATCTGCTTGCCGCCGTCGCGCCGATGCCGGCGGGTTCGGTGTCGGAAGAGGAGTTCCGCGCCGCGTTGCGCCACTTCGCCTCCGGCGTGACCCTGGTCACCATTCGGGCCGGCGAAGAGATTCATGGCCTCACGGTGTCGGCCTTCGCCTCGGTGTCGGCGGCGCCGCCGCTCGTCGTGGTGGCGATCGACCACCGCCATCATGCCTACGAGCTGCTCTGCCGCGGCGAGGCGGTGTTCGCGGTGAACATCCTGCGCGAGGAGCAGCGCGAGCTCTCCGACCGCTTCGCCTGGGTCAAGGACCAGGACCGTTTCGCGGCCGGGCGCTGGACCACCGCGGCGACCGGCGCGCCGATCCTTGCCGACGCCGCGTCCTGGCTCGACTGCAGCGTCTACAGCCGCATGGCGGCGGTCACTCACACGCTCTTCGTCGGTTGGGTGCGGGCGAGCGGCGTCCCCGTCCCCGACCGCCCGCCGCTCGTGTACTGGAGCCGCGACTACCGCCGGCTCGACCTGGGCGAGGCCGCCCCATGAAGCAGGTGCGCGGGCGGCGCTGACGGCGCGGGCGGCGGCAACGGCGGGAAAGGCTGGAACCAAGGGAGCGCCCATGTCGAGGCCACGAGTGGTGATCGTCGGCGGCGGCTTTGCCGGCCTGGCGGCGGCAGACGGCTTCGGTGCCGAGCACGACGTCACCGTGATCGACCGGGGAGCGGACTTCGAGTTCCTGCCCAACCTGCACGAGCTGGTGTCGCGCACCAAGAAGCCGGACGCGCTGCGCCTCGCGCGGCGCCGGGTGGTCGAGCGCCGCGGGCACCTCTTCCGGCAGGACGAGGTGGTGGCGATCGACCCCGAGCGGCGGCAGGTGCTCGCCCGGGACGGCGGCGGGCTCGCCTATGACGTGCTGGTGGTGGCGACCGGCTCGGCGGCGCGGGAAACGGCGGTGCCGGGGGCCGCGCGGCATGCCCTGGCGCTGCGCTCGATCGCCGAGGGGGTGGCGATCGGCGAGCGGCTGCGCCGGCTGGCGCGGCGCGGCGACCGGGGTGCCGTGACCATCGTCGGCGGCGGTTTCACCGGGGTCGAATGCCTGGGCGAGGTGCTGCGCCGCTATCGCCAGCGCCGCGGCCTTACCGTGCGCCTGATCGAGCCCGGCCGCCGGCTCCTCGCGAGCCAGCCCGCGACGGTCGGCCGCGCGGTGCGCGCGATCGCCGAGGAGTGCGACGTCGAGCTGCTGCTGGGCGAGTCGGTGGCCGGGGTCGAGGCGGAGCGGGTGCAGCTCGCCTCGGGCAGCTGGCTCCGCTCGGACCTCACCCTCTGGACGGCCGGCGGCGGGCCGCCGCCGCTGCTCGCCCAGGCGGGACTGGCGCCGGCGGGCGAGTGGGCGCCGGCCGCAGCCACCCTGCAGAGCCGCGCCTGGCCGGACGTCTTCATCGCCGGCGACAGCGCCGGCCTCCGCCGCGGCCTCGCGAAGCAGTCCTACCAGGCGGCCGCCATGGGGCGGCGCGCGGCCCGCAACGCCAGGCGCCTGCTCGCCGGCCGCGAGCTCCGGCGCTTCTCGCCGCTCGACGATCAGCTGCTGATCACCTTCGGGTTCCTGTCCGGCTTCTACGTCGACGACGACGTGGTGGTCGAAGGCGCCGTGCTCTGCGTGGCGCGGGAGCTCCTGTTCCAGGCCGGCATGGCGGAGCTCGACCGGCCGCGCCGGCGGGGAGCGCGCCGCCGCCTGCTGCGGCGCCTGCGCGGGGCGGTGCGGCTCGCCGCACTGCCGGGTCCCTGGCGCGCCGTGCTGCCTCATCCCTACGCGCGCGCACCGCGCGATCGCTTCGATCTGCCCGCGCTGCCGCGGGTCCTCGAGTGGCGCGACGCCGAGGGCGGCCTCGCGGCGGCGGCGGCCGGCGGATCGTCCGCAGGGCGGGTCGCGGCGGGCGCCGGCCGGCAGGGGGGCAGGCTGCTGCGCCTGCTCGAACGTGATTTATCGCCGATGCCGCCGATGCCTCCGCTACCGCCGAGCTTCCTGACCTGAACCGAGAGGTGAGAGCCATGCCACAGCCAGCGCCCCGCTACCGCGCCCTGCCCGTCGTGCTCGCCGTGTGCGGCGTCGTGGGGACGCTGGCGGCCTTCGCCCGGCTCCCCCGGCCGGCGCCCGGCGAGGTGGCGCGGCTGGCGGAGCGCTACCGGTTCGCCTGGCAGCGCCTGCCGCCGACTCCCATGCCACCGGGCGGGGCAGTCTTCGGGATCAACAAGACGGCCGCGCACATGCCGTTCTACTTCTACCAGATCGGCGCCTCGGCCGCGCTCGGCGACCTCGACGGCGACGGGCTGCCGAATGATCTGTGCCTGACCGACCCGCGCACCAAGACCGTGACCGTGATGCCCGTGCCGGGCACCGGCGACCGCTACGCTCCCTTCGTCCTCGACGCCGGCCCGCTCGTCGACCGGGTGACCGAGCACCCGAGCGTCTGCCGCATCGCCGACATGAACGAGGACGGCCTGGCCGACGTCTTCGTCGCCTACTGGGGCCGCCCGCCGCTGCTCTTCCTGCGCCGCGCGCCCGCCGACCTGGCGCCCGGCTCGCCGCTCTCGCTGGCTTCGTTCAAGGTCGTGGAGCTCGTCCCGCACGCCGAAGGGCAGCGCTGGTGGACGGCGGCCGCGACCTTTGCCGACATCGACGGCGACGGCCACCAGGACATCGTGATCGGCAACTACTACCCGGACGGCGCCGAGCTGACCGATGCCCGCTCCGACCGCCCGTTCGAGATGAACGACAGCTTCTCGCGGGCGCGCAACGGCGGCACCAGCCGGGTCTTCCTCTACGCCGGCAGCGAGTCGGGCCCCGAGCCCTCCGTGCGCTACCGCGACGCCGGCCCGGTGTTCCCGAACGGCGGCTCGCATGCCTGGACGCTGGCGGTGGGCGCGGCCGACCTCGACCATGACGGGCTGTCCGACCTCTACATCGCCAACGACTTCGGTCCCGACCAGCTGCTGTGGAACCGCTCGCGGCCGGGCCACGTCAAGCTCGTCGAGCTGCATGGCGAGAGCGGCTTCTTCCGCCCCACCTCGATGGTCATCGGCCAGGACTCCTTCAAGGGCATGGGGGTCGATTTCGGCGACGTCAACGGCGACGGCATCTTCGACATGTGCGTGAGCAACATCGCCTCCGACTTCGCGCTCCAGGAGAGTCATTTCCTGTGGGCCTCGACCGGGCGGCTCGACCGCATGGCGGCGGGCGTCGCGCCCTGGGTCGACCGCGCCGACGAGCTCGGGGTCGCCCACAGCGCCTGGGCCTGGGACTGCAAGTTCGAGGACTTCGACAACGACGGCGTGATCGAGCTGGTGCAGGCGACCGGCCTGGTCAAGGGCAAGGTGAACCGCTGGCCGGACCTCGCGCAGGTGGGCGCCGGCAACGACGTCTTCACCAAGTACCAGCGGTCCTGGCCGCAGTTCATGGTCGGCTCGGACGTCGACGGCTCCTACCCGAGCCCGTTCTGGGCGATGGGAAGCGCAGGCCGCTACGTCAACCTCTCGGCCGAGGTCCTGCCCGGCTTGCCGACGCCGTCGCGCGGCATCGCCATCGCCGACGTCGACGGCGACGGCGACCCGGACATGGTGTTCGCCAACTTCAGGGAAGACTCGGTCTTCGTCGAGAACCGGCAGACGACCGGCAACCGCTTCCTCGGGCTCCACCTGCTGCTGCCGGTCGCGGGCCGCGGCGGCACCGCGGGGGGGCCGACGCCGCCGGCCGGTATCCGCGTCCATCCGGGGCATCCGGCCTGGCGGGAGGGCACCCCCGCGATCGGGGCCTTCGTCGAGGCCGCCATCCCGGGCGGCCGGCGCCAGATCCGCCAGGTCGACGGCGGCAACGGGCACTCGGGCCAGCGCAGCCCCGAGGTCCGCTTCGGCCTGGGCAAGACCGCGGCGGAGACGATCGCGGTGCGCATCACCTGGCGCGATCTCCAGGGCCGGCTGCACCACGATTCGCTCTCGCTCGCACCCGGCTACCACACCATCGTTCTCGCCGCCGCAGGAGGGACCCCTTCATGAGCGCGCCCGCGAAGGTCCGCGATCCCCGCAACGGCCTGCGGATGTCGGCCACCATGGCCACGGTCTTCACCATCCTCGGGCACACCGTGTTCGGCTTCGAGCAGTCGCTGGCCCAGGTCTTCGTGGCGCTCGCGACCGGCTACTCGTCGGCGCTCGGCTTCGAGTGGATCGATGCGCGTGCCAACGGCCGCGCCCCGGGCTTCGCGGGCGGCGGCGTCCGCAAGCTGGTGGACTTCCTTCTCTCGGCGCATATGACCTCGATCACGCTGTCGTTCCTGCTCTACGTCAACCGGCAGCTGTGGATCATGGCGTTCGCGGTCGCGCTCGCCATCGGGTCGAAGTACGTGCTGCGGGTGCGCCAGAACGGCCGGCTGCGGCACTTCATGAACCCGTCGAACCTGGCGCTCGCGGTGGTGCTGGTGGCCTACCAGTGGACCGGCGTGCTCCCCTGGGGCTTCACCATCGAGATCTCGGGCGCCTGGAAATGGATCGTGCCGCTGATCATCGTCATGCTCGGCATGCGGCTCAACCTGCTCTTCACCGGCCGGTTCCCCACCATCGCGTCCTGGCTCGTCACCTTCATCGCGCTCGGCGCTGGGCGGGCCCTGGTGCGGCACACGCCGATCGCTGCCGAGCTCGTGCCGCTCACCGGCGTCGCCATGGTGCTGTTCACGTTCTACATGATCACCGACCCGCAGACGTCGCCTTCGCGGCTGCCCAACCAGGTCCTCTTCGGCTCCGCGATCGCCGCCGCCTACTCCGTGCTGCTGCTGCTGCACGTGCAGTACATGATGTTCTACAGTGTGACGGCGATCGCCGCGCTCAGGGGGCTCGGGCTCTACGCGCTCAGCCTGCGCGTCCAGGCCGCCGAGCAGGCGAGGGCGCCGGTGCCGGCCGCGGCGGCGCCGCCGCCGAGAGCCCAGGGAATCGTGGGGGACTTGAGCGGCTAGTAGAAGTGCCGCCGAGGGCGAAGCCCGCTCGAGGAGGCCGAGTCGCGCCTGGGGCGCGGCGAACCGCGCGCCAGCGCCGGCTCGACGAATTAACGACGATCGTCGGCTACCGAACCGCCGCTGACCCTCGCCAGGAACTGCGGATGTTGCCAGTCCCAGAGTCTCTCCGGATGCTCGTCCACGTTGACCGGAGTGATGTTCCAGCGTGCCGTCGCGCTGTCGGCCGCGCCACGCGCGTTGATCGCCACGCTCGTCAGCAGCAGGGCAGAGCCGACGGCGATCTCGATCCGCCACCGCCAGGAGCGGCCAACTTGCTCATGCGCCCGCCACGAGAGTCGTGCCGCGATTGCCTGAATCGTGAGCAGCACCAGCCACGGGACCAGACCAGCGGTGAAACGCGGACCGTAACAGTGGCCGCCCCACCAGGGTGAAAAGCCCGAGGCGACGATCAGGTGCGCCACCATGACGAACGCGCAGAGCGCCGCCAGCCGGGGCGACGGCAGATCGCTGGCGTAACGCACCGCCAGGTAGACGACGAAGAGGGCGATCGGCACGAAGGTCAACAGGCCGCGGGAGGGGCTGACGAGGTTGCCCAGCAACGCCCACCAGAACGAGCGGAAGTCGAGCCGATCGGCAAGGTAGTAGTGGGGGAGGAGCTGGCCGAACTGTGACCAGGAGTAGAAGACGAACGCCACCAGCCAGGCGCCTCCGGCGAGGAGATAGCGAACCAGCACGGAACGGTGGAAGAGGATCACCCAGGCGGTGACCGCGACGACCGCGACACTGTTGGTGGGACGCACGAAGTAGCCCCAGGCGACCAGGGTGGCGAGCGCGACGACAGGTGGTCGAACGCGGCCGCTCTCCGCGGTGGCAAGCAACAGGTAGACGACCAGGCCGAGCAGTACGATGGCCCAGGTGTCCGACCACAGCCCCCGTGACGTCGTGCTCAAGACCTGGGTGCCGAAAGCGACACCGAGCGCGATCGAGAGACTCCACCCCGGGGAGAGCAGCAGCCGGCTGGAGAAGAACACCAGCGAGGAAAAGGCTGCCATCAAGACCGCCGCCAAACTGGCTTGCACGAGCTTCTCACCACGCAGGTCGTAGGTGCCGTCGACGTGTGTCGCCGAGATGCCGGCGGCGTTCATCAGCGCGACGTACGGCAGCGACAGGATCGAACTACCCGGCGGGAAGTAGTAGTAGACGCGGCCCTCGACCAGCTCGAGCTGGTAGATGCCGTGCCAGCCAGCCCCCGATTGTCCGGCAATACCGGCGAACGCCCGGGGGTCCAGGGCGAAGCTGCCGTGGTGCAGCAGCCGCTCGCTGAGCAGAATCGAGTACCTCGAATCTGCCACCTGGCGAACGTGGCAAGCGAGGAAGACCGCGAGGGTGAGGATGAAGACCGCCGACCCCGCAACCCGGTCACGAGTGCCCTTCATCTCCCGAATCGGCTCCACCGTCTGCATGACTCACCCCCGGTGGCCGGTCATGCCCCGGAGGCTGCGACGGCGAGGACGATGAGGGTGAGATCGTCCGCGAAGCCCTGGGCGTCCTGGTCCGGTGGGGCGGCGCCGGGCGGGTGCGGCAGCGACCAGGTCTCGAGCTGGGAGAGCAGGGCGCCGGCGAGGGCGTCGGCGGAGAGGTGGCCGTGGGCGGCCAGGAACGCCTGCAGCCGGTCGTCGCCGAAGGGCTCGCCGGACGGCGACATCGCTTCGGGAATGCCGTCGGAGAAGACCAGGAGGCGGTCGCCGGCCTCGAGGGCGGTGCACGACTCGGCGTAGTCGCGGCGCGCGAGGCGCCCCAGGATCGGTCCGGCGGCCGCCAGCTCCCGCACCTCGCCGCGGCGGAGCAGCAGGGGCGGCGGGTGTCCGGCGTTCGCCCAGCGCAGAGATCCCGTGTCGACGTCCAGGCAGAGGTAGACCGCGGTGATGAACTGGGTCCTCAGGCGGCGGTGGAAGATGTGGCTCATGCCGGTCAGCATCTTGCCGGGCGCGGCGGCGTCGGCTGCCTGCGCCGCGACGGCGATCTTGATCATCGACGCGACGAGAGCGGCGGGGACGCCGTGGCCGGAGACGTCGGCCACCAGCACGCCGAGGCGGTTGCCGGAGGCGGGCAGGAAGTCGTAGAGGTCGCCGGCGACCTCGGCGGCCGGGACGTAGCGCACGGCGACGTCGAGACCCGGCAGGCGGGGGAGCTCGGCCGGCAGCCAGGAGCTCTGGATGAGGCGCGCGGTGTCGAGCTCCTGCCGCAGCGCTGCCAGGCGCGACCGCCCCGCGAAGAACTGGCGCGCGACGATCGATCCCAGGCCGCCGACGAAGACGAGCAATCCCAGGCCCTCGGCGAACTGCGGCCAGGGGAGCCCGAAGTCGCGGAGGTTCTCGCAGAGGATGAAGAAGGCGACGATGCGGAAGGCGGCGCGCAGCCTGCGGAGCTCCCAGCTCGGCGGCTCGCCGGGCCGCAGCAGGGCGAGGAGCACCAAGCCGACGTTGAGCAGCGTGAGCCACGAGAAGAAGCGGTTCTGCGCCACGGCATGCGGCCGCCACGCCACCAAGGCAAGCCCCGCGACGGCACAGGCGAGGTCGACGGCGACGAGGCGGCGCAGGGCCGTGCGCCAGCGCGCCGGCGCGAGCCGCGACAGGAAGTCGACGAAGGGAGCCAGGATGCAGTAGCCGATCGCCTCGACGGCCAGCTGGCGCGGCACACCGGCGATGCCGAAGAGCAGCCCGGCGGTGCGGAGGGAGAGGAGCAGGCGGACCCCGTAGAGCTCCGTCGTCACGCCGAACGACAGCAGGGCGCGGTCCCGCGGGCGGCGGGCCACGGCGAGGGCGATGGCGGCGGTCCCCACGGTCAGGGTGATCGCCGCCACGAAGAGCGGCAGCAGGTCGCCCCGCAACTGCGCGAGAAGCTCGGGCGGGATCGGGGGGGCGGTCGCCATCGCGGCTGGAGCTAGGCGAGGATCCACCGGCGCCGCTGTCGGGTCATGGCTGCTCGGCCCGGACCTGGTGCTCGCGCTCGACCAGCAGAGCCTTCACCTGCCGCTGGACCCACTGATCGAGCCGCAGACTCAGGCTCGCGGTCACCTCCGGCGTGACGTCCTCCTCCCGCACGTCGAGGACATCTTGGCTCGCGAGCGCTTCGAGTCGGAAACGGAACGGGTTGGCGTGATCGCCCGCGATGTTGACTCTGAAAATGTCGGTCGCCTCGAAAAACCTGTGGGTCTCGGTGTAGATCCTAAGTACAAAAATTCGAGCAGCGCCAGGGCGGTAGCCGTAGGATGTTGGCTGGTTGCTGACCTCGGTCGGACGGAAACCCCCATCCAGTCGAGGCACCGTTTCCGTTACTCGTAGCCAACGCTCCTGAACCTCGCCGAGAAGGCGCCGAGTAATGTTCTGTAGGCGCTCCTCCGCGGGCGAAGCCAACGCGGCGAGGCTCTCGGCGACCTCGTCCGGCCGCGGGCCGGCTGCAGTGCGCATCGTCTCTTCGACGAGCTGCATGGTATCGAGGCTGCGGTTCGCGACGAAGGCGAGCCACGGCCCGGGGTCTCCTGCATCGGCCCTGGCAAGGGAGTCGAAGTACGCGGCACGTTGGTTGGCAAAGATGACCAGCGGGATCGATAGCTTCTTGTAGAGGTAGACCGATCCGAGCGCGCGTGCGACTCTTCCGTTACCATCCGCGAACGGGTGCACCGCGGTCAAGGCATGGTGGGCGTATGCAGACTGCTCGACCGGGTGGGCCTCTTCGAAGGCCGTAGTCCGAAGCTGTTCGAAGAGACGGCGCATCTCCGGCGCGACCTCCGCGACCGGTGCATAGGCATGGTACGAACCATCGGCCAGCCGAACATGATTCGGAGACTCTTTGTACCGGCCTTTCGGTAAGGGCTGATCCTGCAGTCCCATCTCGGTGAGGACACGGTACGTTGCCTGCGAAGCGCAGATCTGCTCGTGCAGCGACCTCAGCCATGCCTCGCTCAAGGGCGTCTTTCCTGTTACCACATCGATTGCCAATTCGTATCCCGCCAGCTGGGCCTCGAACAGCTCGCGGACTCCCTCGCCGCGCTCGCCGAGAGCTTGCTCCCAGGCCAGGGTCTGGAAGGCCACGCTCATGGTGAAGCCGCGATCCACCTGGTACAGCCCCTCGATCGCGCCGGTGTCGATGGCGGCGGCCCGCACCGCCACGTTTACGGCCCGCGCGAGCTGGTCTGCCGTCGCTCTGCCCTTCTGATCGTTCAGCTCGGCGGAGAAGCGCGCCCACAGATCGCACTGGACGGAGCCGAGGCGGGGCCAGCTCGAGAACTCTGGAAAGGGCCGGTAGAGGGCGTCGGCCGCGGCAACATCGTCCCGCTCCTGCGGCCCGCTGTGCTGCTCGGTCATGGCCGCCAGTCTATGCCTTTCGCCGCAGACCCGCGACGTGGGAGGCGGTTCCGCGGGCAGTCACGCTTCCAGGCGCTTGACCCAGGAGACCTGCGAAGCTCCGTGCGCCGTACATGATGGTCGCGTCGATCAAGATCACTTGCAGCGTCCGGACACGGACTCTTCGATCATCGTTTCCACTGGACCGACCGGCGCTTCGAGCGCCTCGAGAAGGGCTAATGCCTGTCTCGGGTCGAGAGGCGCCCGCCTCGGCACCGCGTCGGTCTTCTTCCTGAGTGATCGGCGGGTCCATTTGGCGAGCGGTGGCCGGCTGGCCTTGTCGGTCATGTCTTCAATCCTATCCTCTTGGCCGCACACCCGTGCGGCGGGAGGCGGTCCGCCGCGTTCGGCTTCGATGCCGCTCGTCGTGCCGACGCCGGCTCAGCGCAGGTCGGAGGGGAGGCGCGGGGAGGAGATGAGGCGGGCGAACTCGCGCCAGCGCTGCTCGGGGTGGCCGGCGGTGCCGCCGCGGGCTTCGATATAGCGGCGCACGAGGTCCTGGCCGTAGTTGTAATTGATCACGTAGCTGCGGTAGGTCTCGATGAAGCGCAGGCGCTGCGCCGCGCGCTCGGGCGACATCAGGGCGTACCGCACCAGCCAGGCTTGCGCCGCGTCGCGGGTGAGCTTGCCGTCGAGGTAGCCGCGCGCCGACTCGTTGCCGGCATAGCTCAGGTCGCGCAGCAGCTCTTGCAGGCGGTCGTACTGGGCCGCGCCGCCAGGGTCGAGGGCGGCCAGGGGATAGAGGACCTGGCGCTCGAAGATCACCCGCTCGGGGCCGGGAAAGACCACCTCGACGCCGAAGTTGGCAGTGCCCTCGGCGATCAGCGATTGCGGACTGAACAGCGGGTAGACGGTGAGCTCGACCCAGCCGCGGTCGCGCACCAGGTGCTGCTCGAGCAGCGCGTTGTAGACGTGGTGGCCCGGGTAGCCCTCGTGGCCGGCGAGATCGAGCGCGCGGTCGATGTAGATGGGCAGGTCGGTGTTGACCTGGATCAGGCTGCGGAAGCCGCCCTGGTACCAGTTGTAGCCGCTCCACGGCTTGTCCTTGACGTAGGCGACCGTGAAGCTCTCGCCGGGAGGGAGCGCGACGTGGGCGGCGGTGCGCCGCCGGCACTCGGCGATGGCCGCAGCGAAGACGCCGTCGACGCGGTCGGGCGGGATCACGAAGCGGCGACGGTACGCCTCGATGCGGGCGGGGAGCGGGCCCTTGCCGGGGACGATGCGGTCGATGCGGTCGAGGATCGCCTGGAAGTGGGCGGCGTCGTAGACCGGAGCGACGGCATCGTAGAGCGCCTTCGATTCCTCGTCGAACGTCCGGCGCCGCCCGCCGAGGGCCTCGACGTGCGCCGCCAGGGCGCTCAGCTGGCGCTCGAGGTAGCGGCGGCGCAGCCGCGGCAGCTCATTCGCGGCATCGCCGGTGTCGGGGCCGGCGGCGGACGGGGCGCCGCCGCGGGCCGGCGTCGCAGCCGTGGCCGGCGGGGGCGGCGGGAGCGGCGCGGGTGGCGCTGCTGGCGCTGGATGCTGCGCGGGCTCCGGCTCGGGCAATGCTGGGAGAACCGCGAGGGCCGCGAGCAGGCGACGCGCCTCGGCGAGCAGATCGGGCAGCGGCCGCTTGCCGGCGGCCTCCGCCGCCTGCTTCCACTCGGCCGGGCCGTAGAAGGCATCGACGTAGTTGGCGTCGTGCTGGCCGACGGCCAGCACCAGCTTGACGTAGGACTCGGCGATGCGGTTCATCGGCGTGGGGTCCTCGGCGGCGGGGCCGGGCGCGGTGGAGCTTGCCATGGAGATCGCGATGGTGCAGGCGAGAGCTGCGACCAGCGGCACCGTAGGGATCGCCGGCAGTGGTCTCGAGCGTGCGTGCATGGATGGCTTCGGGGGCTCGGGCGACTCTCGGGCGTCACCCGGCCCGTCAGCGGGTCATTCTCCGGGCTCGAGGGCGACAGGTCGGTCGAAAGGCTCCGGGTAGGGAGGCGCTTCCTCGGAGACCTGGTCGGGCCGGAGGGACCGGAAGCGGCGCTGGAGATCCGGCAAGACCGCCTTCACAGCAGCCAGGTCCGTAGCGCTCAAGTGCTTCCCGAGCTCCAGCAGGACCTGGTCGAGCGCCGGCCTGTAGGCATGCAGCAGGGTGGCCACGTCGTTCTCGTAGAGGCCGACGCGTACGAAGTCGCCCTGCCGATAGAGCGAGGGTAGGGAGTAGAGCTTCAGCAGGAGCAGACCCTCGACCGTGGCACAGGGAATGGGACGGTCGTCGACCTGCTCGATCGAGGTGTATGCACGAAGCACCTTGGCGAAGAGAGGATCGGTCGTCAGCAGCAGATCCAGCCTGACGCCGGCAAATCGCGTATTCACAAAGGTGCGGTGCCGAGACTTGACGACGATCTCCGGCAAGGCATCGAGACCGGCCGGCGCCATGATCAGGTCGATATCCTTGGTGTTCCGCCCTTCAAGGTAGTGAAGGACAGCCAGCCCGCCCACCAGCGCATACTCGATGTGGCGCTCTTCAAGCAGATCGAACAGCAGCGCCACGGCGGGAGTGAGATCCTCCGCGACTCCCATCTGATCCCCTCGCCACAGCTTCGGGTCGAAGGCCCAGGCATCATGGAGGACCTCGCCGATTCGTACTTGCCGGCGCGGTGGCACGGGTTTCATAGGACATCTATCATAGCAGCTGGTGGCGACGCAGCGGGCTTCAGAACCGGTACGAAATTCCCACCGTGAGCACTGGAAAGCCCTGACTCCGCGGCCGATGCGTCGCACGTCGGAGGGTCGTGGGCGGACGGATCTTCCTGCGGCCTCCTTGGGGCGAGGCACCGAAGTTCTCGGTCGGTTCGCGTTGGACCCTCGACCCAAGGGGGCCGCAGGAAGATCCGTCCGCCCGCGGCCCGGCCAAACCGGCAGGCGCCGGTCCGCCGTAGGTGTCCCTGGCGGCGATCTCGCGAGATCGCCGGTAGTAGACTGTCGCCGCTGGCGGCGGACGAGAGACCCGGCATGGGGTCCGGAAAGGTGCGGAGAGCGATGCAGATAGCGATGATCGGGCTGGGCCGGATGGGCGGCAACATGGCGCGGCGGCTGCTGCGGGGCGGACACCGGTGCGTGGTGTTCGACCGCAGCCCGGAGGCGGTGGCGGAGCTGGCCAAGGAGGGAGCGGTGGGGGCCTCGTCGCTGGCCGACGTCGTCGCCAAGCTGGAGAAGCCGCGCACGGTCTGGCTGATGCTGCCCGCCGGCGAGATCACCGAGGGGACGATCGGCGCGCTCGCCGTCCATCTCG
>Ga0210384_10001034_pt1 | contig 39674 bp, 36 predicted proteins | sample IncBWH2MmetaG_FD_160574 | JGI IMG/M metagenome (GOLD analysis project Ga0210384, IMG submission 160574) | Forest soil microbial communities from Barre Woods Harvard Forest LTER site, Petersham, Massachusetts, United States - Inc-BW-H-2-M | ecosystem: Environmental > Terrestrial > Soil >...
GAAAAGAAATAGGGAGGCAGGCCAGGTCGTCCCGCCTCCCTTATTTTCCCCTTACGGGGAACCCAGCCAGTCTGACGGAGGGTGACTGGCCGGTCGTGTGTTGGCCTGTCTATATAATCCCGGAATCTCGAAAAAAGTTCCTGAAGAACCGAAAAAAGTGGCTAGAATCACGGTGGATCATTTGCGCCCTCCCGCGGCGCCCAATCGCATGCCTCGCCCTTCACACCTCAGCCCCGATAACATCTTGCGTTTTCTGCAAATTAGGAGCCAACCCGCCTCCGCCAGCGAGATCAGCCAGGGCCTCCACCTGAAGAAAGCCGATAACCGACCACTCTTCAAAATGCTCGCCAAACTCAAGAAACGCCATGCCATCGAGGAATTGCCCGGCGGTCGCTACCGTCTCCCGAGCCGCAAACAGGATCGCGCTACTTCGAGCCAGCCGGCGCGTTCCGGTTCGGCACCGCAACCCCAGCGCCCCGCCTTCGCGAATCTCGATGAGGTAAAAGGGCGCTTGGTCCTCCATCACGATGGCTACGGCTTTGTCGTCCCCGATACTCCGGTGCCGCAACTCGATGGCGACGTCTTCATTCCGCGCGACGCCATCGAAGACGCCATGCACGGCGACCATGTCCTTGCAAAAATTCAGCGCCGCCCCGGTGGTGGCTTCGGTGCGCAACGCGCCGAGGGCCGCATCGTTCGAATCCTCGATCGCGCGCATCCCAGCATCGTCGGCTTATTCCGCTATGGCGCGCACAGCAATACGGTTTTGCCGTATGACGTTCGAATCCAGCACGAAGTGGAAATTCCCCGCGGCCATGAGCTGACTCCCGGCCTTTGGAAAAAGCTGGGATTCAGCGGCGCCGATGAGACCAGCATCCGCGGACGGCGCATTCCGCGCCTGGACGAGCTTGACGGCGCCGTGGTCAACGTCGAGCTTACTCGCTTTCCCCGCGGAGGCGCGGCACCCACCGGCCGCGTCGTCGAAATCCTCGGCCGTCCGGGCGATCTCGGCGTGGACATCGAAATCATCATTCGCAAGCACCATTTGCCCCACGCGTTTTCTGCCGAAGTGCTGGAAGAAGCGAAACAGCGCGCGCAGCCCGTAAGCGAAACCGAACTCGCTGGCCGCGAAGATTTCCGCCGCCTCCCCATCGTCACCATCGACGGCGAAACCGCGCGCGATTTTGACGACGCCGTTTACGTCGAGCACCGTCCGGATGGTGGCTGGCGCCTTCAGGTGCACATCGCCGACGTGGCGCACTACGTTCGAACCGCCACGCCACTCGATCAGGAAGCGCGCCTTCGCGGCACCTCCGTTTATTTTCCCGATCGCGCCGTGCCCATGCTCCCCGAGTCTCTTTCGAACGGCATGTGCTCCCTCAAGCCCCGCGAGGATCGCCTGGTCATGAGCGCCCTCATGGAATTCGATGCTCGCGGAAACATGAAGTCCTCCCGTATGACCAGCGGCGTCATTCGCTCCGCCGAGCGCATGACCTACACCAACGTCAACAAAGTGATCGAAAGTGATCCGGAAATGTCCGAGAAGTATGCGGCTCTGGCGCCGCACTTCCGCGACATGAAGGAACTCGCGCTGCTTCTCAACGCGCGCCGCAACGAGCACGGCTCCATCGATTTCGACCTCCCCGAACGCGTCATCGAGTTCGACGAAGAACAGCGCATGACCAGCATCACCCGCAGCGAGCGCAACATCGCTCACCGCTTGATCGAAGAGTTCATGCTTGCCGCCAACCGCGCCGTCGATGGTTATCTCCTCCAGCGCGGCATCGAATCTCTCCATCGCGTCCACGAAAAGCCCGACGCTCGCAAAGTTTTGGAATTCGAAGAACTTGCTCGCGCCTTCGGCTATTCCCTCGGCATCGAAAATCTCCACCGGCGCGAAGTTGCCGTGCGTCACGGTCGCGTGCCCTCTCCCGCAAAAGCCGGGCGCCCCGATTCCTACGGTCATGGCCGCGAGCGCGGCATGAAGGTCGCGCTCCCCGGCGCGGAGCTGCGGATTACGCCGCAGCACTATCAGCGCCTCATTCGAAAGGTCGTCGGCAAGCCTGAAGAGCGCATCGTCTCCTACCTGATGCTCCGCTCCCTCAAGCAAGCCCGCTATGCCGCCGAACCGCTCGGCCACTTCGCTCTCGGTTTCGACGAATACACCCATTTCACTTCGCCCATCCGCCGCTACCCGGACCTGATCGTCCATCGCATTCTGAAATGGGCGCTCGAACATCCGGACGGCGCTCCGCCTTCATCGGCGGCCCACGCCGCCGCCCCGCGTGGCGCCGAGTCCACGCTTTATTCGCACCGGAATCTCGAAGAGATCGCTGCAGAAACGTCCGAAGCCGAGCGCCGTGCTGCCGGTGCCGAACGCGAACTCATGGATTGGAAAACCGCGCAGTTCATGGAAGCGCATCTGGGCGAGGAGTACGACGCGCTAATTATCTCCGTGCAAAAATTCGGCTGCTTCGTCGAACTGTTCGAGGTTTTCGTGGAAGGGCTGATTCCCGTAAACGCCCTGGAAGAATTTGCCGGGGCGCGCTGCGTCTACCGCGAACGCGATCACGCCATGGTCGCCCAGTCCGGTAGCGAAGGCCGGCGCGGCGCATCAGGCGCACGACATGGCCGCGGCGCAAAGTCGAAACCCCTGGAGTGGCACCTCGGCGATCGCGTTCGTGTTCGCGCCGAACGCATCGATCCCATGCGAAAACGAGTCGAGTTTGCGCTGATCAGTGAAACTTAGGAATGAAAAAGGGAAAAGCTACTGGACGGCCGCGCCTGAAAAGCGCAGCGCCTTGATGGCCCGCCGCGCGGGACGCATGATATGAGCTGCAAACTTGACCGCGGGATGCCAGGACCAGCCGTACAACGACAGCCGCGAAATGAATAGCCCCAACACGCGCTGGCCCCGCGCTTCGAGATCGATGCGGCGCCCGTTCCGGTAGAGCCAAACCACTCGGCCCAGCAGTTCTCCCTGCTCCATCAAACCATCGGAAGTCGGATGCGCGTCGCCCTTCACGAAAATCTGCGCGGCATCCTGTGGCCCCTTCTTTTCCACGATGCGGTGGACAAACAGACTGTTGCTGCGCCGAAAAAGGACGACGTGACCGCAGCGCAGTGTCTCCGCGTCCGCCTTGCAGATCATCGCGATGTCGCCTGGGCGAACCCAGGGCATCATGCTTGCGCCATGAACGCAAAGAGGGACGCGCCCGCGCGTCGCCAGCGATTCCGCAATTCGCGCAACGTCGCCCGCGCGTCGCTCGCCGCCTATCTGGTTTGAATTCTTTCGCTGCTTGGGCCAATTCTCCATCAATGCCTCAGGTTAAACTCTGTGGTCGGTACTTCCCATCGCAATCACACAAACGCACAAGCGTTCTCGAATGCAAAGGTGCGTGTTGCGGGGGCCTAGCCGAACAGGGCAACAGAGGGGGAATGCTCGTAATTGACGCTGTTACCGCCTCTTTCTAGTAGCGTGGAGTTCCAAGGGGGAGCGGTCAATGGAACGCAAGTCCCGGTTTGCCCAAAGCTATAGCGCTCAAGTGATACCGGCTGTAAGGCGTTACGCCCTCCCTGAAGGAATGAGTGAGAGTCCTTATGATCTGCGGGGAGAAGCGTTGCAAATGCCGCCCTGGCCAGGCAATTTGCCGCACGCCAGCGCCAGCGTCTCATAGATGGGTTCCGAAACCACACTCGGCTTCGTATACGGCTTCTTGCCGCTTCCGCCGGGCATTTGGGGAGAGCTTTTTTGATCTTCGGGCATTCCGTGTTCCTTCAGTCTGACCTAGAACTTGTTACAAAAGAAGCGATTTCGTTTTCGGAGGTTGTCTGCATCGCCGCCGCTGCATGCTCTCTGTGAAGGGCGCTCATCGGCGCAGCTACGCCCGCCAGCCGCGCTTTCTGTTCCGCAAGTTGGCAGGCCCGCTCGTAGGCACCCAGCAGGTCTCCGCCCTCCATCAGCGCCAGCCCCGGGCAGCGTTCGCAATAATTGCGAATCTCGCAGCGCGAACAAACGGGAAGCTGGCTTTCGCGAATCCCGCGCAGCTTTTCAAGTTGCGGCGCGTGATACCAGATGTCGCTGAATCGTTCGCGCCGCAAATTTCCCGCCGCCTGCGGCAATTGCACGCATGGATACACATCCCCATACGGCGAGATATAGCAGCTGTTGTGGCCCGCGCTGCACGGCAAGTCCTCGTACGCCGCGCTTTCCATTCCGCTCGAAACCGCGCTTCCGATCGCCGCCGGATATTCCTTCATCGCGCGAGCAGCCTCAACGCTCGGTTGCGGCTTGCACCCATGCAGAATCGGATCCTGCATAACCGGCAATAGTGAAGACACCGGTACGCGGTGCGCCAGCGGTCCTTCGTTGCCGTCCATCATCGGGGTGATAGTCAGGTCCAGAACGTACGGAACTCCGATTTTTTCCGCGAGCGCCATCACTCCGCGGTACGCCAGCAAATTTTCCCGCATCAGCGGGCACGCCAGCTTTACTTGCAATCCTTGTTCTAACAAGAGCGGAATTGCCGCCAGCGTCCGCCCCAGCGACCCGGGTACTTTCGTGATGGCATCATGGATTTCCGGAACATCGCTGTACACGCTGATCTGCACGCGCCGCACGCCAAATTCACGCAGCCGCGCCGCGCGTTCCTTCGTCACCAGCAGCGCGTTGGTCTTCAGGCTGACGTCAAAATGCAGCCGCCGCGCCTCCGCCAGAATTTCGTAGAGATCGGGCCGGAGAAAAATCTCCCCGCCGCTAAACGTGAGAAACAAAGTCCCCGCGCGCGCCAGCTCTTCCATCACCGCCAGACACTCCGCGGTTGTCAGTTCGCCATGGTCATGGTGGTCCAGGTAACAATGCACGCAGCGCTCGTTGCAACGGTAGGTCAGATCGAAATGCACGCTCAGCGGCTGGTGCTTGCGCACCGTACGCGAGATCAGCCGGTCCATCACGGGCGCTGCGCCCACTGCTGCACTGGAGGTCAAGGCAAGCCTCCGTCCGTTGCAGGAACGGGAACAACCAATTTCCGCGAGGACATCTCTTCGAGCAGCGCTTGCGTGTCCGTTAGCGCCACGTCCGGCGTCACCTCATAGGACTCGGCCAGCAATCCCGCAAGCTCCGCCGCCGATCGATTTCCGTCGATGTTTTTCCAGAGAAAGCTTCCCGTGTCGTTCAGCTCATGCATCACGCTGTCCGTCGGTGAAATAATCACCGTGGCCTCGTCAATCTCCCTCCACGCGAGCGCCGGGTTTTTTTGCCACAAAGCGGGCACTTTGGTTATCATTCGGGAAGAACCTCCCAGAACGTTCGATCCCTGCGAAACGACAGCTCGCCGCCTGAAATTTCTTCCGACGCCCGGCCCAGTATTTCCAGTAGCCGCCGGTTGGCTTCGGGCTCGGCTGAGAAAAACAATACGTTCGGCAGGAGTGCGCGAAGCAATTCCACGGGACGGAGGGGAGCGACTCGATTTTCCGCCGCCTGCACCAGCCGGAAAATTCCTTTCACCGGTGCGCTGGTATTCAACCCAGCCGCGCGAAATTCTCCCCAAAACGGCGTGCCGTACGCCCGCCATACCCCGCTCTCGCGGCGTAAGAGCGAGATCTCATCGGTGAGAACGCTTCCGGGCGGCGATAGCGATGCCACCGTACTCTTTCCCGCGCCGGACCTCCCCGTGAATACGTATGCCCTTCCATTGCGAATGACTGTGGCGGCGTGCAGCAGAAATCCTTCGCGGCTCGCCAGCTTCCAGCTCAAGAGAACGCGCAGCATAGAATCCAGCGCGAATTCGTTTCGAACGCCGTCGAACCTTGTTTCGGTCGAACCAGCCCGTAACATCGCGCCCTCAAATTCATACTCAAATTCAGCCGGCTGGCTCTCCGCGGCGTAACCATCATTGAGTGCAATCTGGATCGGCTGCGCGGCGGTTCCTGTGAACGCACCGTATCGCGCCGATGCCGCACTGAACAGCCGCACATCAGACATTTGCAGTCGAAAAGGCACACAGCCAATTGATAACTCGAATTGCTGCTGCCGACCGCCCCCTGAATTGGCGTCCGGTGCGTTCAATATTCTCCTTAAGAATTCCCAGCGAGCGCGCCAATGCGGGGAACGCCGGCGTTTTCTCGCTTTTCTAAGCCCCTTGGGGAAGGAAGCTTTAGTAGTTTTGCGCGTACACCCCCCACTAAGTCAAGAGTACGTTGGGCAATCCCGCAAGGGAAATCCCCGGGGTGCAAGAGTCTGCTACTTGCTGCTAATTGATATTTTCGCTATCTCAGCGCAGCGGAAGTCGTGGTCTCGTTCAGGATCCGCAACGCTTTCGGAGCACCGCGCGGATTCTGTTATTCTGGATTGTCGCGGAGGGCGAAATGAATTCCGTTCCGCGCCGCGCGCCCGTTCTTGAAGAAAGAGGATTCTCTCGTCGTGACTTCATCCACGCTTCCCGCACAAGCTGCCAAGCGCGCTTTCAATTTCAACGCCGGTCCTGGCGCACTTCCGCTCCCTGTTCTAGAACGCATCCGCGAAGAGCTTCTCGATTGGCGCGGTACCGGCATGTCCGTGATGGAAATGAGCCATCGCTCGCCCGAATTCGAAAGCATCATCGCCGCCGCAGAACAAAAGCTTCGTAGCCTCCTCGGCATTTCGGACGATTACGCGGTGATCTTTCTTCAGGGCGGCGGCAGCATGCAGTTCACCATGGTTCCCATGAACCTCTGCCTGCGCGGCAAGCCCGTCGACGTGCTTCACACCGGAATGTGGACCGCCAAAGCGATCGGCGAGCTCAAGAAAGGCGTCCTCCACAACATTGCCGTCTCCACCGAGTCCGAGAAATTCTCCCGCCTCCCGCGCCCGGACGAAATCAAGTTTTCACCGGACGCTTCCTACGTCCATATTTGCACCAACAACACCATCGAAGGCACTCAGTGGACCACCCTGCCCGATACCGGCAGCGTCCCCCTCGTCGCTGACATGTCCTCCGATATCGCCTCGCGCGAGATCGACGTGAACAAGTACGGCCTGATTTTCGCCGGCGCCCAGAAGAATCTCGGCCCCTCCGGCACCACCGTCGTCATCCTCCGCAAAGATCTCGCCGAGCGCGCCGAAAAAAACCTTCCCACCGTCCTCCAATACCGCACGCATATCAAGGAAAAATCTCTTTACCACACGCCCCCGACCTTCGCTGTCTACGTTGTCGGCCTGGTCCTCGAATGGATCGAATCCGAAGGCGGCGTCGCCGCCATCGAAAAACGCAACGACGCCAAGGCGAGACTCCTTTATGACACGATCGGGTCGAGCAGCGGCTTTTATCACTGCCCCGTCGAAAATACTTCGCGCTCGAAAATGAACGTCGTCTTCCGCGTCGCCAGCGGCAACGAAGCAATCGAAAAACAATTTGCGACGGAGGCTGCCGCGCACGGTTTGGTCGGCACCCCGGGCCACCGCTCCGTCGGCGGCATACGTGTCTCCCTCTACAACGCCGTCACCCTTAAAGCCGTCGAAACCCTGACCGCTTTCATGGGCGAATTCCACCGCACCTGCGGCTAGGATTGCCTTTCAAATTGCAAAGCGCGCAGAAGGCCGATGCCTTTTGCGCGCTTTCTATTGCTTCCTGTCTCCTACGAGCGTGCCGGCCCGCATTTAAACGCCGTCTCAAAACCGCGAGACTCACGGTTCAGGGACGAGCTTCGTAGACGATGTTGAAGGGTGTCTCCGCAGCACGCCGGAAACGGCTGAAGCCGGCTGCGGTTACCACCTCGCGAATCCGCTTCTCGCCGGACTGCGCGCCCAGGCACAGCGCCACTTCCTGCGAACGCGAACACGGCGTGCACAGGAGCGTCGAAAACGAGTAGTACACGCGGCCCACCGGATTCAGATTGTCCTTCATTTCGTCGTGCGCGAACGGTTCGACGATCATCCAGGTGCCATCCTTGCTGAGCGAATTACGCACATGGGTTGCCGCGCCAACCGGATCACCCATATCGTGCAAACAGTCGAATACGGTAACCAAGTCGTAGTCCTTGCCGGGGAATCCTTTGGCACTCGCCACCGCAAACATCGCCCGATCCGATAGACCTTCTCGGGAGGCCGTTGCGCGAGCTCCTTCGATGGATTTATCGTGATAGTCAAAACCGAAAAACTGTGAATTTGGGAAGGCTTTGGCCATCAGCACCGTGGAAGCACCCTTGCCGCAGCCCACATCAGCGACGCGCGCGCCGGCCTCCAGCTTGGCCTTTATTCCTTGCAGCGAAGGAATCCACGAAGTCACAAGATTCGCCGCATACCCCGGCCGGAAGAATTTTTCGCAGCCATGAAACACGTCGGCGTCGTGCTCATGCCAGCCCATACCTGCGCCGGAGCGAAAGGACTCGGTAATCCTGGGAACGGCGGCCAGGGAGCCGAGCGCGAGTTGAAACGCTCCAGGAATGTACGCGGGACTGTCTTCGTTCGCCAGCGCAAACGCCTGTTCTTCGCTCAGGCTGAACTGCCGCGTCTTTTCGTTATACGTGACGTAGCCGCCCGCGGCTTGCGAGCCCAGCCATTCGCGCACATACCGTTCATCCGTGCCGGTCTTTGCCGCAAGCTCGGCCGAGTTCAGCGGGCCTTCTGCAAGGGCCTTGTACAGCCCCAGCTTTTCCCCAATCACCACCATGCCGGCGTGGACCGCGGCGCCCAGATCCCCGACAAATTGCCCAACGAATACGTTCAGCTTGTCCATGTTGATTGCCATTTTCTTCTCCTTTGAAATTACAATTTTTTTCACTTACTTGCAGTGATGCACAAGTGAAGGTCTCTCTCGAAGATGCTCCCTTGGGTCAGCCCGGGAAGCGTCGCCGCTTCCCGGACCTTTTGTGCTTAAATGCATTCGCCTGTCGCGCGTGCGAAGGCCGTCCTACCTGTTCCGGCTCGGGTCATCTTCCGGATTGATATAGTTGAACTGCAGAGGGGACTGCCCGTGGACCTGCACGATGGTTTCTCCGCAAGCCATCGCGTAGTGGTGCATGTCGGGGTCGAGAAAAGCAAAGCTCCCGGCGGTGAACGCTTTCATCTTGTTGGCGTCAAACTCATCTCCCATCCCAACTTTGAACGTCCCCGAGATGACGGTGACATTTTCCCGTTGCGGGTGGAAATGGGGCGAAATGCGGAATCCATCAGGCATCTTCAGGCGAATGGTGAAGTCGCCGGTGGAGGCGGTTGGGTCGCCTTCGAGCACCGCGAACTGTGCGCCCGGGCGCACGACCGGCGGTGCCGGCCCCCAAGGAATAGTGTCCGGGGTGAACGCGTTCCTTTCGTGAAGATGAGCCTGTGTGATTAAGGGGGAAAACTGACCCGCCCCAGCGAAGAATCCAACCAATGCAAGTGCAAGGAACAAATACCGTTTCATGAAGCAGCCCTCCGTGTAAGGTGACCAACGGGGGAATCATGATGGGGGCAGAGAGGCATTTCCATGAAGAGGGAATACTGCTTATCTATCTTTCGTATATCGTCGCAAATCACTGATTCTTAGGGGATAATCAGCCACGAAGGATTATGGAACGCAAGGAACACGCTGTCAGTGATGTCGAACTGGACCTGGGGCGATACGAGCTTCGCCGATTGGGGCGAAGAGTAAAGCTCGAAAAGAAGCCCATGGAGCTGCTGATTTTTCTGGTGGCCCGGCGGGAACAATTGGTCTCACGCAGCGAAATCGTCGCGAAATTATGGCGCTCGGATCTCTTTATCGATACCGAGCCAAACATCAACAACATCGTGCGAAAAATCCGCACCGCTCTGGGAGACGACTCCGCTAAGCCGCGCTTTCTGGAAACCGTAGTGGGCAAAGGGTACCGCTTCATCGGACCTGTGCGCGTGATTGATGCGCGCTATCGGCAGTCCGATCTTGCTTCGGAGGCTATGCGTGAGGTCGGGCTGGAGAAAGCAGGGGGTTGGGGTGAGCGATCTTCGCTGTGCGTCTTGCCGTTGACGCTTCTCGGAAGCACAACCGATGACGATGGCATATGCCTGGGTCTTGCCGATGCTCTGGTAACGCGCCTCGGAAATCTGCCTGGAGTGGACGTTCTGCCAATTTCGGCGGTGCTGAACGCGCCGGTCGAAGCGACAGCTTCGGAAACGGCTTCGCGTCTTGGTGCGCGTTTCGTCATCCGTGGCGCCATTCAAATGTCAAAAGGCATATGGCGCCTCTCCCTGGAAATGTTTGACGCTCAGAAGAACGCTGCTTGCTTCACAAGAAAATGCGATCTGGACGTAAACCGTTTGTCCGACCTTGAGGACGAAATTGCAAAGCAAATCGCCACGGCTTTGAATCGGCCGCTGGGTCCAGCGGTTGTGCAACGTCGCCCGCGATACAGCAAAGACCCTCTTGCCTATTCCGAATTCATGCGGGGGTATCGGATCAGTTCCTCCAGCGGCCCCGCGGCGCTCGACGAAGCGACTCAGCATTTGAGCAATGCAGTCACTCGAGATCCGGCCTTTTCCCTGGCGCACGCCGCCCTTTCCCTTGTGTGTGCCACTCGCCACTTTGAACTGGATCCGGGGAGCGCCTGGCTGGAGAAGGCGGAGTTTCATTGCCGTCGCGCCCTGGAACTGGATCCGGATCTCCCCGAAGGGCACGTCGCCAACGCTTTTCTACTATGGGGGCCGTCCAAGAACTTCCAGCACGTTGAAGCGATTGGTGAGCTCAAGCGAGCCCTTGCCCTGCAGAACAATCAGCCCCACGCCTACAACCGTCTGGGCACGATCCTGGCACACATCGGGCTGCTCGACCACGCCCGTGCAATGTATGAAAGAGCCCGGGCGTTTCATCCCAGAAAAGCTATCAGCCACAGCATCGTGCAAGTCTACATTTGGAACCGCGAATACGACTTGGCGCGCGAGGAGATTCAAGCGTGGCTGGCGGAGAATCCCGGCAACAAGTATCCCCTCTACTTCGCTCCGCTTCCGGCCATGATGACTGGAGATTTGAAAGAAGCAAAAGCTCTCTTGGATGAGGCGGCCCGGCTTTCGCCCGAAGAACCACTGATTGCCAGTCTGCAAGGCGTCTTTTTTGCATTGACGGGGAAAGAAAACAAGGCGCTGGACTGTCTCACCATGGCTTGCGCGAGCCCGAAATCCTTTGGACACACGCACCACACCTACTATCAACTCGCATGCATTCTTGCCTTGCTCGGGCAGCGCGAATCCGCGTTTGCGTGGTTGGAACGAAGCGTTAGCAACGGTTTCGCTTGCTGGCCTTTTTTCCTGAAAGACCCTTGGATCAAGAACCTCCGCGAGCTTCCAGCCTTTGAAGTCCTCGTCAGTTCCCTGCAAGCCAAGTACCCCGACCACCTGGGCCTGCTTTAGCTCCACTTCCTAGTAATTTGACCGCTGCCGACACTGCCGCAGGTTGACCGGCTAGATGCTGCGCGCCGGTTGGAAGGTGTAACGCCGGCTTTCGGGTTTACACCTCCCGACCGCGCATTTCGGCGGCACTCGTGGCGGCCGCAGTTCCATATCTCAGGCGAGATCGAACACCAACACCTCGGCGTTATCGACTCCCATTAGCTCCACCGCTTTCTCCGCGGAGATTGCCGCGCCGTCGCCCACTTCCAGCTTCGTGCCGTTCAGCTTCACGCTGCCGCGGGCTACCTGCACGTAGGCGTGACGGTCCTTCTTCAATTCATGCTTCACCGTTTCGCCTGCGCCCAGCACCGTGGCGTACAACTCGTTGTCCTGGCGGATCTTCACCGAGCCATCCCGCCCGTCCGGCGAAGCAAGCAGTCGTAGCTTGCCGCGCTTTTCCGATTCGCTGAAGTTTTTCTGGTCGTACACCGGCTTCAGTCCCTGCTTCTCCGGCAGCATCCAGATTTGATACAGGTGTACCGGTTCCGTCTTTGAGGCGTTGAACTCGCTGTGCGCCACTCCGGTTCCCGCGCTCATGTACTGCACGTCGCCGTGTTTGATCACCGACCCGTTCCCCATGCTGTCCTTGTGCTCCAGCGCGCCTTCCAGCACGTAGGTCACGATTTCCATGTCGCGGTGCGGGTGCTTCGGAAAACCGCCTCCTCCCGCCACGCGGTCGTCGTTCATCACCCGCAGCGTGCGGAATTGCACGTGCTCCGGGTCGAAGTAGTCCGCGAACGAAAATGTGAAATGCGTATCCAGCCAGCCGTGATTGATATGGCCGCGCTCGTTGCTCTTGCGAATATTGATCATCACCCACCTCCGGGTTTGTCAACGCATAATACTCGTTATAACGACTATTGTCAAGAGGCGTACTGTTCGCGGCCCGTTCCCTCCCTATTCTCTTATCTTTACCTGCAACTGCCCCAATTTCATCGCTTTCCCCGCGCGACCGGCCAGTTTCCGGCGGCGCCCTCTTTGGTGTACAGTGGTAAAGTAATCAGGATTTGCCGCCGCCGCAGAGGTTGGCTCGATGGATTCCCCGTTGTCCGCAACCCAAACGAAAAAACCCGAAGGCGCCGCTGCGCCCCGCCCAACTCTTACCATCACCGACAATCGCACCGGTAAATCCTACGAAGTCCCCATCACTCACGACACCATCCGCGCCGCCGATCTCCGCCAGATCAAAGTCGATCCCAAAGAATTCGGCATGATGAGTTATGACCCGGCGTTCAACAACACGGCCTCGTGCATCAGTCGGGTCACCTACATCGACGGCGATGCCGGCATCCTGCGCTACCGCGGCTATCCCATCGAAGACCTCGCCGAAAAAAGCACTTATCTCGAAACCGCCTACCTCCTGTTAAACGGCGAACTTCCCACCGCCGAGCAGCTCAAGGACTGGACTTACAACGTCACGCACCACACCTACATCCACGAGAGCATCAAGAAATTTCTCGACGGCTTCCACTACGACGCTCACCCCATGGGCATGACCATCTCCACGATCGCCGCGCTTTCCACTTTTTATCACGACGCAAAAGACATTTTCAGCGCTGAATCGCGCAAAAAGCAGACCTACCGCCTCATCGGCAAGATGCCCACTATTGCCGCGTTTTCTTATCGTCACACTTTGGGCATGCCGTTTGTCTATCCCGACAACGACCTTAGCTATCCCGGCAATTTCCTGAACATGCTGTTCCGCACTTCCGAAATGAAGTACCGCCCGAACCCGACTCTCGAGCACGCTCTCGATATTCTTTTTATCCTGCATGCGGATCACGAACAAAACTGTTCCACCAACACCATTCGCGGAGTCGGCAGCTCTCACGTCGATCCGTATTCCGCCACCGCTGCGGCCATCGCCGCGCTATACGGCCCGCTCCACGGCGGGGCCAATGAAGAAGTTCTCCGCATGCTGATGGAGATCGGTTCCATTCAGAAAGTTCCAGAATTCATCAAGCGTGTCAAAACCGGCGAAGTAAAACTCATGGGCTTCGGCCACCGCGTTTACAAAAATTACGACCCGCGCGCGCGCATCATCAAAGGCATCGCTTACGAAGTTTTCGATCTTATGGGCAAAAACCCCCTTCTTGAAATCGCTCTCGAGTGCGAGCGCATCGCCCTCGAAGACGATTATTTCGTCAAGCGCAAGCTTTATCCCAACGTGGACTTCTATACCGGCCTCATCTACCAATCCATGGGCTTTCCCATGACCATGTTCCCCGTTTTGTTCGCCATTCCGCGCACTTCCGGCTGGATCTCCCAGTGGGAGGAGATGCTCCTGGACCCCGAACAGAAAATCGCGCGGCCCCGCCAGATTTATCTTGGCCACGACACGCGCCATTACGTCCCCATCGATCAGCGCAGCTGAAAAAAACGGTATCGACTTTGCCTACGGCCTTCCGCGACTCTCTCGACAATCTCTGCACCCCGCGTATAGTTATTGGTGTGAGGTAGTATGGTCCAAGTTCCGAACACACCTTCGAATCCAGGGGCGCGACGCCGCAGCCAGCGTGTGCTGATGCAAGTTCCCTTGCGGCTCAAAGGCGTGGACGCTCAGGGCCAGAACTTCGAGGAATTTACGGGAACTCTCGCCATCAACGCACACGGCGCACTGGTGTTGCTTTCTGCTCGCGTCACCAGCGGCGGCGTCATCCACATGAAAAACGTAAAGACCGAAGAGGAACAGGAGTGTCACGTAGCATTCCTCGGTCCCGTGCGTAGTGGCAAGGCCGAAATCGGCCTGGAGTTTACCGTTCCACGCCCGGCATTTTGGCGCGTGGCGTTTCCTCCCGAAGACTGGTCGCCCAAGCATCCTGACGCGCGCGCGCCCTCCGTACGGGTCCGCGCCGAAAAATAGCAGCTTCTTTCCTGTTCCTGACGCTTCACCCCTCTCCGCGAACTCCGCAGCCGAGGTGTGCCCACGCAATTTTTTTTTGGATTGTAGTCCGGCGCCGTGGATGCGCCGGTGTATTAGCCCAGCTCCAGGAGGGCTGGGAATTTCAAAAAGCGATTTAGCCTATCGGCCCTTTTTTCCCCATCATTGCGGACAGGAGCCACTTTCTAAGTACCGCCAGGTAATAGGGCTTGGTCTCGCGAAACATCAGGCCCATGCCGATTTTTTCTTCCACGTAAATCACCGAAGCCTGGCCTTCAAAAAATTCCGTGGTCGTAAAAACTTTTACGGTCAGGCCCGTCCCGATGGGATACGGGTGTTCCGTCTCCACAAAGCAGCCGTTCAGGCTGAGTTCGCTGACCTTCGCCGTGATTTTGTCTTCCGAAGTTCCCATGCGCATTTCCACGGCTCCGGTGAAGGGATAGCGCGGGCTGCGGCGTCGCTCGGGTTCCATGTTTCTCCTGGGAGAGAATGCGCCCCAATTTTATCCTTCTCTTCAAGATTCTCCGCAAAGAATCTCTGCTGCGTTTCTTCCCCTGTAGCGACGTCGTAATGTGAAGAGAGAAGACGGAAATTAGAAAGTAGAACCGAGAAACAAAATCAATCGCCGCAGGGGCATTCGGCGAAGGCGCCGAGGGGGATGCGATCTTCGCGGGCGGGCGCGACATTGCGAAATGGAGTGGGAGCGACGCGGAGCCTGGCGCGGGCGGTGGCGGCTAGCGCCTGGCGGTCTTTGCGGGGCTGCAAGGCAAGATTCAATTTTTCGCGGAGGCGGCGGTGGGCGCGGAAGAGGCGCAGGCGGACGGCCATGGCGGAAATGCCGACGCGGTCGGCGGTCTCCTGGGTGGAGTATTGCAAGACGTCGCGGAGCAGGCAGACCTGGCGTAACTCCGGGACGAGTTGCCTGATGGCACCGGCGAGATGCTTGCGCATTTCGCGGCGGGCGAAGCGTTCTTCGGGATTGTCTGCGCGGGCGGGGACGCCGCTGCCGAGAGTTTCTTCGCCGGCGCCAGCGGGCTCTTCCATGGAGAGGATTTTGCCGTCGCGGCGCTTGCGGATGACGTCGATGGAGGCGTTGGCGGCGATGCGCGAAACCCAGGCGTGGAGATCGTCGCGGGTCTCGTCCTGGCTGCCGTTGAACTGTTCGAGGCGCGAAATGGCTTTGAGGAAGGCTTCCTGGCGGACGTCTTCGGCTTCGGCGGGATTGCGCGTGAGGCGCAGCGCGCCGAGGTAGAGCGACTGGCCATAGGGGAGGATCAGCTTGGCCAGCGATTCGCGGTCGCCTTTGCGCGCCTGGAGGAGCAGCCCGGCGCGGGTGGCGCTATCGAAGCTGACTGATGTGCTGCACATGACCTACGGAGGAATCGCAGGCCAAGCGCCACCCCGCCGCGGCTTCCAACGCATTGAAAATAAAGGAGTACTCCGGATGGCCGAGAAAACTCCAAATCTGAAAAGTGACCGTTTGTGGGACGTGACGTGGCGATTCCGGTCAATACCAATATGACCTGCGAGCGGCTGATGCGGACCTGCTGCGAGAGAAAACAGAGACTAAATTAGCTAAATCTTGCGCGGCGATTGGCGTTGGGCATGGGGAGTTCTCTTCAGCGGGCGAGCTTCTCCAGCGGGGGAAACGAAGTGGGAACGGTATAGGAACGCTCGGGAACTCCGGAGCCGCTCTTGATGGCTTCGGCGATCATGGAGATGGCCTGGCCTGCGTTGGCTGGAACGATGACGGTGGCTTTCAGGGAACCGGTGCGCACCCAGGTCTGGCCGGTTTTCGGCAGGCCGTCGACGCCGGTATAGGGGAGGCGCAGCCAGTTTTCGCGCTCCTCGCCCTGGGAGGCGTCGTCGAAGGCTCTTCGCGCGCCGATGGCCATGGTGTCGTTCTGCGCGCCGATGAGGTCGATGCCAACTTTGTTGGCGAGATTTAAGCGCATCCAGGAAGAAATACTTTTGTGCGCGCTTTCTTCGGTCCACTGGCCGCGCAGGGCGGTGACATGGATATTTGCGGGCAGGGTGGTGTGCATTCCCGTGGTGCGGTCTTTGGCGGCGGAATTTTCCGAGGGGCCCTGAATGTAGAGAATGGAGCCGCCGCGGGGGAGCAGCGCGGCAAATTGCTGTCCCTGAATTTTGCCGATTTCCTTGTGATCGGAGCTGATGGAGAGAATGGGAATGCGAGAAGTCCGCCGCAACTCGCTGAGATAGTCTGCTTCGCGGTTCAGCACGGCCCAGGCAACGCCGGCGGCAGCGGCGGTGCGCGCGACCTGGGGGAGCGAGGTGGCGCCGACCGGTTCGAACGCGATGGCATCGGGTCGCAATTGTGGTTCGGTCTGCAGGACCTTCAAGATTTGCGTGCTCTGCGTGATCGCGTCGTTGTCGGCGTAGAGGATTTCGAGATCGAAGCCGAGACGGCGCGAAGCTTCCTGCGCGGAGGCGGCTTGCTCCAGCTGGTAATCGTTCTCTTTGGTCGTCAACGAAACGAGGAAGCGCAGCTTCTTCATCCAGTCCCTTTCGAATTGAAAATGGGATGCACCTTTGATCCATCATCGCATTGCGCGGGAAAAGAAAACTGAATCGTTTGAATGCTGTGCTATTAGAAGAAACTGTACGGCCGGTCAAGTTCCTGGAAAAGCAAGACGCTGCAGACGCGGAAATTTCGGCGGAGGAAGAAACAACTGGCGTTGTTGCTACTCGGCGATTTGCAGCGTGTCGCCGCGCATTTCCCACTCGATGCGAACGAGAAAATCGAAGTGCATGCCTTCGGTCTTGAGCCAGCCTTCGAGGGCTTCGCGGGAATCGGCGCGGAATTCGACGAACATTTTGCCTTCGAGCATGTTGACGAGGACGCGCTCGGCGCGGGCGGTACCGCCGGACTGCATGCGCTGGGCAAGATTTTCTGCGCCCTGGCGAGTGAGGCAAGCGAGAGTGTGCTGGGTGAGATAGCGAGGCATGGGAACTCCTACGTTCGAATTGGTGTCCAAGTATTCCACAGGTGGTGAAGCTTCTGCACGAGCAGGGGGCGACACGGCCTGCAACGGAGTGGACTGCTCCGAAAGATTTCTGAGCAACCGGACAACGCAGCGGATTTCGTTCGCATCTGGATGGACGGGCCAGCAATTCGAATCGGCGCGGGTGAAACATGAACCGGGTCCTGCCAGCATTTTGTATTTCCATTCTTCTCTGCCATGCAAGTCCAGGGCAGGAAAAGACAACGGTTACAACGAAAACACCGAACACGGAAACGGCGTCGGCGCGGGAGAGCGCGAATTCCTCCGCGGCGAAGCTGCCGGTGCGGCGCGTGGTGCTTTACAAAAATGGCGTCGGGTATTTCGAGCATCTGGGACGCGTGCGCGGAAGCCAGGAAGTTCACGTGGACTTCACGAGCGCGCAGTTAAACGATGTGCTGAAGTCGCTGACGGTGCTCGACTTGTCGGGCGGAAAAATATCCGGTGTCGATTACAACTCGGAAGCGCCGCTGGCGCGTAGACTGGCGACGCTGCGATTGACGCTGGGAGAAAATCCGACGGTCGCCGATTTTCTTGGAGCGTTACGCGGCGCGCGGCTGGAAGTGCGCACCGGCACGGGGACCGCGATGGCGGGAAAACTGTTGAGCGTGGAAAAGAAATCGCGGGAAAAGGATAGCGAAACGAACGAATGGACGGAGATCTCTCTGGTGAGCGACAGCGGCGAGGTGCGCACCGTGGAAGTGACGCCGGCCACGAGCATGCGGATCGCCGAAAAGGATTTGCAGCTGGAAGTGGGGCGATACCTGGGGCTGATCGCATCTTCGCGGGACCAGGATTTGCGGCGCATGACGATTTCAACGACGGGCGCGGGCGAACGGAACTTGTACGTGAGCTACATCAGCGAAGTACCGATCTGGAAGACGACGTACAGGATCGTGCTGCCGGCGAAAACGGAGAAAAAACCGCTGCTGCAGGGCTGGGCGATCGTGGACAACACGATCGGGGAAGATTGGAATGATGTCGAGGTGTCGCTGGTGGCGGGCGCGCCGCATTCGTTTATTCAGCAACTTTCGCAGCCGTATTACGGGAGGCGGCCGGTGGTGCCGCTGCCGGAGAGCGTGCAACTGACGCCGCAGACGCATGCGGCGGCTTTGGAGACAGAGACGTCCTTCCATTCACCGGAAATCCTGGGTCATGTCGCAGGTGGAGTCGCGGGCGGGGTCATGGGTGGAATTGGGAGTGGAAGCGGCGTAGGAGCGGGATACGGAATTGCGCCGCCGCCGAAACCGCCCAGTGTGGACGAAGCGGAAGTTGAGGAAGCTCGGGAGGAGAGCGAGCCGGTTGCGGAGGGAAATGCGCTGGGCGATCTCTTCGAATACAAATTGAAGGAACGCGTGACGATTCGAAAGAATCAGTCGGCTCTGGTGCCCATCCTGCAAACGGAGATTGCCGCGGAGCGAGTTTCGCTGTGGAACGAAACGCTCGACGAAGTGCGGCCGCTCCGCGCGCTGTGGGTGAACAATGCGAGCGCAGTGACGCTGGACGGGGGGAGCTTCAGCGTGCTGGACAGCAATACGTTCGCAGGCGAGGGACTGACAGAGGCCATCAAGCCGGGTGAACGGCGATTGCTTTCCTACGCGACTGACCTGGGCCTTCTGGTGGATGCCAAACAGGAGAGCGGACGGGAACGAGTGACGCGGGTACGCATTTATCGCGGGACGCTAACGACCACGAGCGAAGAGCGCGAGAAGAAAACGTATATCGTGCGAAATGAAGATACGACTCCCAGGGAGCTGGTGATCGAGCATCCGGCACGGCCGGAATGGAAACTTGCCGAAGACGGGCCAAAGCCGGAGGAGAAGACTTCGGGGCTGTATCGCTTTCGCATGAACATTGAACCGAAGAAGACCGAACGGCTGGTAGTGAACGAAGCAAAACCGCTTTACACGCAGTATGCGTTGAACAGCGTGACCGATGAGCAGATCGAATTTTTTCTGCGGCAAAAATCCATCAATCAGGAGATCGAAAAGGCGCTGCGAGGAATCGTGGCGCAGAAAAAAGTGGTGGCGGACTTCGATGCGATGATCAAAACGCAGCAGAAATCGATCGACCAGATCTTCACCGACCAGGGACGCTTGCGAGAGAACATGAAAGCGCTCAAGGGCAGCGCGGAAGAGAAAACGCTCCTGCAGCGCTACACCAAACAGCTTGACGAGGAAGAAACGCAGCTGGATGTGCTGCGCAAAGGCAAGCAAGCAACGGAGACCGAGCAGCAACTGGCAAATGCGGTGCTCCAGAAAAATGATCCAGGAGCTGCAGTTGGATGCCACGCTGTAAGGGCGGGCTTCTCCGACGACGGGCAGACGGACGCGAAGAGTTCGGCGGGGCCAAAATGCATGAATAAGAGGAAACATTTGGGGCGTTCCTTCGTTTCTAGGTCATGAACCTCCTTGCAAACTTGCGGTACACGTTCCGGCAAATCATGAAGACTCCGGGGTTTTTCGCGGTGGCCATTGCGGCGCTGGCGCTGGGGATTGGCGCCAACACGGCTATTTTCAGCGCAGTAGAGGCGGTGTTGCTGAAACCGTTGCCGTTTGCTCAGCCCAACCGGCTGGCTGTCGTGTGGGAAGACATGTCGTTCCTGGGCTTCGCCAACAACACGCCGGCACCGGCCAATTATGTGGACTGGCGGGCGCAAAATCACGTGTTCACGGACATGGCGGCGACGCGGTTTGTGACTGCCAGCCTGACGGGAGACGGCCAGCCGGAACAACTCTCCGGCAAGAAGGTGACGCCGAATTTTTTCGACGTGCTGGGCGTTCAGCCGGCCGTGGGACGTCCCTTCACCGCGGAAGAGGACAAGGCGCAGACGCCGGTAGTGGTGCTGGGCTACAACGTGTGGCGGAGGCGGTTCGGAGGAGACGAGTCGATCGTTGGCCGGGCCATCCTGCTGAACGGAATACAGACAAGAGTGGTCGGCGTGATGCCGAAGGATTTCTTTTTTGGCGACCGGAAGAACAGCGACTACTGGGTGCCGATGGCGTTCACGCCGGAGCAGTGGGCGCGGAGGCAATCGCATTTCCTGACGGTGGTAGCGCGGCTAAAACCGGGAGTGACTGCCGAGCAGGCGCAGAAGGACATGGAACGAGTCGCCGTAGACCTGCAGAAGCAGTACCCGGATTCGAATGCCAAGCTGGGCGCGGTGGTGGTGCCAATTGAAAAAGAGTATGCGGGGGATGCGCGGAGCGGGCTGCTGGTGTTGCAAGTGGCGTCGGTATTTGTGCTGCTGATTGCGTGTTCGAACCTGGCGAATTTGCTGCTGGCGCGGTCGACTGGCAGGCGAAAAGAGATGGCCGTGCGGCTGGCGCTGGGAGCATCGCGGTGGCAGATTGCGTCACAGTTGCTGACGGAGAGCCTGGTGCTGTCGGTTGGAGGCGGATTGCTGGGATTGTGGATTGGGAAGATGTGCTGGGGCGTGTTCGGGAGCCTGGTACCGGAACAAGCGGGCGGCGGATTCGAACTGAACGGACCTGTCCTGTTCTTCACGGCGGGGATTTCGATTGCCGCGGGAATGCTGTTTGGATTCGCGCCGGCTCTGCGAGCTAGCGGCGTGTCACTGCAGGAATCGCTGAAGGAAGGCGGACGAGGGGGCGAATCGCGGGGCGGATTGCGGCTACGAGACACGCTGGTGGTGGGGCAATTCGCGCTGGCGTTCGCGCTGCTGGTGTGCGCGGGGCTGATGATTGAAACGCTGTGGAATCTGCGGAAACAGGAACTCGGGTTCCGAGCGGATCATCTGCTGACAATGGGAGTGCCGCTGCCGGAGAAAAAATACGACACGGACGACAAAGTGCGCGAATTTTTCCGCGCAACAGTGGAAAACGTGCGCGCGCTGCCGGGAGTGAAGGGAGCGGGATTCGGGTCGGACGCGCCGTTCATGACGATCGGAGACACGGAAGGGTACAACGTGGAGGGCGAAGCACCGCTGCCGAGGGGAGAGTTCAACGACGCGCTGTACCGGGAAGTGACGCCCGGATACTTGGAGATGCTAGGAGCAAGAGTCAAAGAAGGGCGGCTGCTGGAGGAGAGCGACCATGCTGGCGGATCGCGTGTAATAGTCGTGAACGAATTTCTTGCCAAACGCCACTGGCCCGGCCGGAGCGCGGTGGGCAAACGCCTCCGATTTGGCAACAACGAAGACGAAACAAAAAATCCCTGGTGGACAGTGGCCGGTGTAGTGAACGACATTCGCGAGCGCGGGCTCTTGTATGAGATGAAGCCGGCGGTGTACGTTCCGGTGACGCAGGTGGAGAAGCCGCAAGGGTTTTCGATGCTGGTGGTGCGAACGTCGAACGACCCGGCGAGCACGATCAAAATGGTGGAAGGCGCGGTGTGGGAGGTGGATCCGCAGCAGCCGGTTTCTTACGTGCGCACGATGGATCAATTGATGGAGGCGGACGTAGCGGATCGCACGCGGCCGATGGTTTTGTTGGGTGTATTCGCGGGACTGGCGCTGGTGCTGGCGTGCCTGGGCGTGTATGGCGTGCTGGCGTACGCAGTGGCACAGAGAACGCGGGAGATTGGCGTGCGCATGGCGCTAGGGGCAAAGCCCGGGGACGTGACGCGCATGATTCTGGGGCGCGGGATGAAGCTGAGCGCTATCGGATTGTTGGCGGGCGGGGCGTTGGCGGCAGGGATGGGAGCGCTGCTGCGAACGCTGCTCTATGGAGTGACGCTGGCAGCGCCGGGGATTTATGCGGGGACGGCAGCGGCGTTGGTGCTGGTGGCGATGGTGGGATGCGTGATTCCCGCGCAGCGCGCGGCGCACGTCGATCCGGCAGTAGCCTTGCGAAACGAATAAAAACAGCGAAATACTTCCAGCGCGCACACCTGTACGATGTGGCAGGTTTGTGGTGCAACACATTTTTCGGATAACACGATTCCGTCCGTTGAACACACCTTAAACTCAGAGTTAACAAGCTGGAGTTGCCTCTCAAAAGGAGGCACTTCATTTTCCCGTGTTCCGCGGAGGGAGCATGGGCAAGGATAAAAAATGAGACGCCTATTGCTGTTTATCACGGTTTTCCTGCTGGCGTTGGTAACGGTAGGCGGAGTATCGGCGGCGCCGCAAGGCAAGCATGCCGCAACACTAAGCGGGGTGGTGCTGGGGCCTGATGACCGGCCAGTGGCGCACGCGAGCGTGTCGTATCAATCGTCGGGCGGCAACGCGCCGCATGCAGTGCACACGGATGCGCACGGTCATTTTACGATCACGAATTTGAAGGCCGACAACTACGATTTGCGCGCGTCGGGCAAAGGTGTTTTCTCAGAGTGGGAGAAGAACGTCAACTTGCGGCCGAAAGAGACGAAAAACGTGACGCTGAGGCTGATTTACGCGAAAGAAATTCCCAAGGCCTACGTGAAGAGCACGCCGCAGCAGTAAGTTGTTCGCCGGATGAGACTCGCCCGACGAAAAACTTCCTTCCACGTTGCAGAAGTGATCAGAGAACAGAGATCAGAGAAGATTTCGAGCGGAATGCTTATTATTGATAGATGAGCTGGGCGAGCTCATAGATGTCGGAATCCGAGACGTCCGAAACGGCGCAGTACTCCATGCCCTGGCGGCGCCAGTGGCGCCACTGATAGCCCTGCCGCAAGCCGGGCGGATGAATCTGAGTATCCGGCTCCTTGGTCGGCAAAACAAAAACATTGATGATGTGTTTGCGGCGCATATAGACCAGCGCGGCGACATTCTGGCCGCCGAGAACATCCAGGCGGGCACCGATCAGCGAAAACCCTTCATCCGCAAAATCCTTGACTGGGGGCACAAAGGCAAGCTTGCCGTCGAACCAGGGCTTGACAGTGTGCTGATCCGTCGAAGCGACATCCATAAGGTGACCGGGCTGCAACGAGCGGATGTGCGCGTCAATGATTTCGGCAGCGGTGAATGGAGAAGTGGCAGAACTGTCTTTGGGGGGACGTGGCCAGGAATACCAGGAGACTCCGGCAACGAGGAGGAGCGCGGTAGCAACGGCCAGCCAGCGCCAAACGGGAATGCGCGGAGCCAGGGGCGGAGCTGTTGCGGCATCGAGATCTGCACGGATCCTTTTGCGCAGCGTTACAGGGGCCTGTTCATAAAGACCGGAACGCTGCAAGGAGGAACGCAGCGCTTCCTCGGCCCCGAGGGTGTTGGCGCATTCCCGGCAGCTCTCGAGATGGCGTTCGAATTCCGCGGCGCGCGTAGCGTCAAGCTCACCATCGAGGTAGCCATGAAGGACTGTGCGCGTAATGTCACAGCTCACGGGAGGCCTCCTGTGCGGAGGAAACCGTGAGAGCGCGCTGCAGGCGCTGGCGAGCTCGGGCAAGTGCGGACATTACCGTACCGATGGGGATGGCGGTGATGGTGGCAATTTCTTTGTAGGAGCAGCCTTCGAGCTCACGAAGCACCAACACCTCGCGGAAACGCGGCGGGAGGGTATCCAGAGCGCGGCCAAGGCGTTCCCGATTGTCGCCGGCGATGGCCAGGGTTTCGGGAGAGGCGCTGGGCTGCGGATGCAATTCTTCGTCGAATTCGGTCATGAGTTCCACAGGGCGGTTTTTCTCCAACCACGTATAGCAGGTATTGCGAACAATCTGAAGAAGCCAGGCGCGAGCGTCTCCGCCATGAAACCCGCGGAAGAAGCGGTAGGCCCGAAGCATGGCCTCCTGTGCGACATCTTCTGAATCCGCACGGCTCCTTAAGAGCCATCTCGACAGATTGAACGCGGCGTCGAGATGCGGCAGAACGAGCTGCTCGAAGCGCGTGCGGTCCTGCGCATCCAACACGTCCAAACCTCTTCCCTGGTCAGAGCCACTCATGGACAGGAACCGCCTATCGGGGCATTTTATTCCCTAAAGCCCTTTAGGTGTGACGAATAAAGTACTGGAAGGGTAAGCGAAAAAAGGCGGGAATAAGCGGCGGCCCTGGGCAGTCTGCACGAATGAAACACGTCCCATACGCGGCGCGGGCTCCCTGGACTCTCTCACCCGCGCCGCCCTCCAAAGAAATGATGACCAGCAACACGCAGTCCTGATTCATTTTCCCGTCGCGCTGTTTCTCGCGGACATGGCGTTCGGTTTTCTTTCCCAATGGCAACGCTGTTGGCGGTCATCACTTGCCACAATTGTCTGAGGCAGGTTCACAACAATTCCAGTCTTGATCTGGACCTCCCGAATACCGCCTGTCGGCCGAGGCACTGGCGGGACCGATTGTCACGATCATGGGGCAATTGGGCGGATCCGGAGCGGCGCGAATGGCTCGAGACAATTTGATGTTTTTACAGGAGCGCGTGGGATAGTACTATTCGAACCTCTCGGGAGATGCCGCTATTCAAGAGTTCCTCTATATCATTGATATTACAGTAGTTAGTTTCTTACGAAGTCCCAGGAACTCGCCCTCAGTAGCCGCACTGTACTACTACCCTCGTACCCCGTTTCGTGGCTCTGCTGACCCATTGAGGCGCTCAAGTCGGGTGCGTAGTCTCTGAAGAACGGGTTGGGGGCCGCGCGGGGACAGCGGCTCCGCAAGGGGTCGTGTGCGAGCTTCCCAACCCGCCACTCTTCTCTTTGGCTCCCCTCTGCATCTGAAGGAACGTGAGTGAGAAAGGGCATGAATTCATGCCCTCTTTTCGTTTTCGGTTTTGCGCGAGGCGGCATTGCGTTTGCAACGTAAAGTCGCTCGTTAGCGAGACCGTGCAGCTAAATGCAGCCATCTGAATGAGTTGCAAAAAGTGGGCGCGGGCCGCAATGAAAGATTTGCGGGACAGGTGAAGGCCATAACCGACAATCGATCGGCGACTGCAGCACTTGTTTGGTTCGTTGTGGCAGCCATTGGGATGATCGCCACGGGCCGGGCGAGCGCCGGCGAACTGGCGCTCCCGGCACTGAAAACGGGGACGCTGAAGGCGTTCGAACGGTACGTGAAACTGACGGACGCGCGGAACGAAGCCGAGCTAAAGCAAGGCAAAGCTCTCTTGTGGATCGATAATCTGGCAGAGGGTCAGCGCGCAGAAGCCTATGCGGCATTGAAGCGCGGTGAAGTGAAAACGTTTAAGCTCGAAACTCGGGAGAACGACGCCGTGATTCCGTGTCCGGGTGGGCTCATTCATCATTGGACCGGCGTAGTATTCATTCCCGGAGCAAAACTCGACGAGGTGCTGGGTACGCTTGAGGATTATGACCGGCACTCGGTCTATTACACACCGGACGTGGAGCGTTCCAAGATCGAGTCGAGAAATGGCGATCATTTCCGGGTATTCCTGCGGTTTCACCGGCACAAGGTAATCACCGTAGTGCTGAACAGCGAACATGAAGTGGATTACTTCCACGATGGGCCAGGGAAAGCTCATAGCCGGAGCTCGGGGGTGCGCATCGCACAGGTTGAAAATGCGGGCAAAGCCGATGAGCGCGAAAAAACAGTGGGCGATGATGACGGTTTTTTGTGGCGGATGGAAACGTGGTGGAGGATGGATGAGAGAGATGGCGGAGTTTACGTGCAGAGCGAAGTCGCATCGCTTACGCGAAACATTCCCATGGGACTTGGATGGATGATCGGTCCCTTTGTGACTGACATCCCGAAGGAAACGCTGACGTTTACGCTAGAGGCGACGCGTAAAGCAGTCGGAGGACGCCGCGCCGTCCCATGATTTGCTTACGCATTGCCAAGGTCCTGATGTAGCCGAGAAGGAGTGATATCCTTCCTTCGAGGCGCGTCGGTATGGCAAAATTCCCTCGATTCCCTGCATAATTCACGATGCCTTCCTTAGGAACTTTACTCGCCAAGATTCTGCGATTCCCGCTTTCCCTAATCCCGCCCGAAGCTGAAGTTCGGATCTTGCGCGGCCCGCTTCGCGGAAAGAAGTGGATCGCCGGCGCGGGGCCCAATGCCTACTGGGCCGGCACATATGAAGTAGCTCGGGTCCGCGCTTTCGCGAAGGCCGTGGTCCAAGGCGCCGTAGTTTACGATGTCGGAGCACATGTCGGCTTTTATTCTTTACTCGCCAGTTCGCGAGTAGGTCCCTCTGGGAAGGTTTACGCTTTTGAGCCGCTGGACCGCAACCTACGGTATCTTCGCCTTCATGTGACTCTGAACAACTTGCAGAACTGCGTCATTCTTGAAGAGGCGGTGTGCAATCGAGTTGGGACTCTTCCATTTTCCGCAGCCGCCTGGGAATCCAGCATGGGCCGGCTTTCCCCTGATGGCGAGAAATTGGTTCCCTCAACCACTCTGGACAGCTGCATCTATGGAGAAAAGGGCTTTTCTCCGCCGGACATCGTAAAAATCGACGTGGAAGGGGCGGAACTCGAAGTTTTGGAAGGTGCCACAAGGGCACTAACCGAGTTTCACCCAACGATTTTTCTCGAAGTCCATGGGACCCAGCTTCATGCCGACTGTCTTGCCTTTCTGCAAGCAAAAGGTTATCAGGTTGAAGAGGGATACGCTATGTTGACAGCCACTTGGGGAAATCCCGCCTAAGTCAGCGTCCGCTATCCAAGCCGTCGCCCAGACCGGAGGTCATCGCAAGCTCAGCGAATACCGGAAAACAAATCCGAAGTGAGCATTCTTTGCATCTTGTCGTACACCTCAGTGGTGGTAACGCGCAAACACAATAGGGTTGTTCCTTCAACATGGCGGACGGGCAGTTCCGTGGCGATCTGATTCCAGAAAAGTGTTGGTCCCTGGGCACTCCCGTAGTCGTGGCGAAAGATGACTCCGCCGGGCTTAACGACGGCGAATGCTTGGGCGGCCTCTGCGGCCAGTCCGGGGAGCTGGTCACAGGCATCGCAGAAGACCATTTCCGCAGAGGCACGATAAAGCGTTGAATCCCATGTGTCCACGCCCGAAAAGATCTGCTTAATCTTCGATTTCAACGGCTGTTCCCAGTAGAAATAACCGACATCGTTCTTGCCAGGGATGGGCGGAAAGTCCAGAGTGACCACTTCTCCGCCGGGAGGCAGATGGAGAGCGAAATTCAACGCCGTACGGCCTTCCGCGGTGCCGAACTCAACGACACGCTGGGGAGCCAGAAAGTCAACCACGTGCGCCAAAATCATCAGCTCATGAGGCATGGTGCTTAGGTCGCGCGGAAATGGGAAGAGAAGTTCTGGAGAGCGAGTGAAATCAATCTCCGGGAAAAGCTCCTGCACGCCAACTTCTGGAACAGTCATGTCGGAACGCCATGGAAGACCGCTCCATTTCCAGGGCATACCGTAGCCCGAGTAAAGACGGTGGGCGTTCATGATGTAGGCAGCGGCTGGACCGGGCCCTTTTGTAAAAAAGATGCGCACAGCGTTGAGATTCAGCGCCGAGAGTCCATAAAGCGCGCGCCGCAACCCATTTTGTGAACGTTCACCGTTCGACATTCACTCCCCCACACTCGAACCTGTAACTATACTAAGGTACTTTTCGCCAGGCGCCCAATGTCAGGGCCTCTTTGAACCGATTACGGCGATCTTCGCGCCGCGGCTTCCTTCAAGAGCTGCCAGGTTTCTGCTTCGTTCCGATCCCATGTCCATTCAAGTGCTTTTCTTGCCGCGGTTTGCCCCATGCGGGTTCGCAATTCTTCCTGTTCGTAGAGCATTCGAATCCGCTGGGCAAGGGATTCTACATCGCGCGGGTCACGGAGGACGAAACTATCGATGCCGTCTTGAAGAAAAGAAGAGACTCCCGCGAAGGCCGAAGTAATCACGGGGAGTGCGCAGGCCATGGCTTCGGCGACGGGCATGCCGAAAGAGTCCTCGCGGCTGGGGCTGACGTAGACATCCGCGGCCGCATAGGCATCCAGAATATCCGCGCGCGCCAGTTCCCAAGTGCAGCGATCGAGAACACCTAAACGCACGGCTATTTGTCGAAAGGCTATGGATGCATTGTCGCCGATAATGAGCAGTCTCGCGGGCGTGTCCAATAATTTTGGCAGGGCATCGAGAATGCTGGTCAGGCCCTTGTTGACCCAATCGTTGCCAATGAGAAGAAGAACAAAATCGTCTTCGTGGAAATGGCGAAGAGCACGTGCGTGATTGCGGCGGGCAAGACGCCCCGCGGGCGAGAACTGCGATGTATCGACGCCGTTGGGAATAACCCGGACATCGTGGCGCCCAAAACATTTCTCGAGAAGGTGGGCAGTGCGCTGGGAAACGGCGGCAAGAGAAACTTGCGGGTCCCCATAGATCCGACGCTCCAATCGAGTCAGAAGAGCATAGTAAGCGCGACGGTGGAACCGCCGAAGAAATCCAGGCCTAGGCGACTCGAGATCTTCCGTGGCGGCGAGTTCCCGAAGACGATGGAACAACGCATGAACGATGACGACGTCCGCAGCCAGACAGTTGATTCCAGGAGAAAGAAGCAGGTCACAGCGGACGCCGCGGACCCAGCGATCCCAGCGGCGACAAAATGAATTCAACAATAGCCATGCGAGAAATTGGAGAACATGTGGCCCGGGAAAAGAAGGAACCTTGTGCCAGATAATGGCGCCTAATCCTTGCGCGGGAGTATTGCCGGGGGGATCCACGGCAAGGTCCGCGACGCGTTGAGCATAAAGGTGAATTTCGCACTGCTCGTTGCGCGCGAGGCGCTCGAGCAATTCCGCCAGTGCGCGTTCCGTGCCATGGCGGCGGTCGACGAACGGAGAAACGACCGCGAGCCGCAAGTCAGCGCATCCACATACGGCGGTTGTTCGGGAAGGGATTGACCTCCGCGTATTGCGAGGTAACCGCGAGAGTGGGTAGACGGAACAAGACTCCCAGGAGCAGCCACAAATAAGCGTTCAGTACAAAATCCTGATAAGGCTGCATTCCAGCAAACGTCATGGGAACCAAGAGAAGCCCCGCGTACCAGAAGATGACAAAAGCCAGCGGAAACAACGGCGAACCTCTCAGCTTTGTTACGACTCGCCACGCCGTGATCAGTATCGCGAAGGTCATGACGAACCAGAGGATGAGACCGCCGATCCCCATCTCGAGGACGATCGTGCCAAATCCGCTCTCCACGCCAACCCCTATGGGCTTGGTATGAAAAAACATTGCAACATATTGCCCGCCAAGGGAGCACGTGCCGATTCCGTAGCCGTAAGGCCATCGTTCGTAGCCAAAGGCACCCAGAAAATTGTTTATCGGATAGTCCCAGGAGCGGTTCTGGAGCTCGCTGGCAGTGCTGCTGGGAGAAAGAGTCTCCGTATAAAACGCGACGCGCGAGAGGAGCGCTTCCGGGTAAGTAGCAAGCAAAATCACGACGGCGATTACCATTCCCAGGGCCGCCCGCTGGACGGTTCTTAGTACGCGTAGCACTTCCCGCTGGCGCCAAGGAGCGCCCCAAACGAAGGCCACGCAGCCGACGAGCCCCGACCCGACGCTCCAAAGAACGATGCCGCGCGAGGCGCACAGGGCGATCGCGGCAAACGTGAGTCCGAACATGAAAAAGGCAAACGCGCGTCCTCGCTTGTGGCGCAAGAGCAAATAACCGCTAAAACCAAATACCAGCAGCCAGACGACCAGGAGAAAGTCCACGAAACGACCGGTACTTACAAAAACGGAGGTCGGACGGTACATGACCGCCCCGGAGATGGGTGCGACGCGATACAGCGTGCTCATCTCACGAATCTCCGCGGCCGGGTTCGATGGGTTCAAAAAGGTATGCCCCAAGATGGACTGTGCAATCCCCAGAGAAACAATAATGGAAGCGAGAATCATGTTTACAAAAAAGAAGCGGCGCAACTCGGTCTCGGAATTGATCAGCGCGTAACCAACAAAGAGGAGAGGGACGTAATAGAAGTAAAGTTTCATGCCGAGAACGCCGTAAAGGAGGTGTGGCGAGCCGGAATTAAAGACCTGCATCAGACCAAACCAGACAAATATGAGCACGGGAACGAGGAAGGGCGGGCGATACGAGCAAACCTCCTTGCGGCGATAGGCGAGAAAAAAGGAAAGATAGACGACAGCGACCAAAAAATCCTTGGCGAAATAAATGACCATGTTGTTGCCAAGGTACTTGCGGGCGAAATCTTCGAATAAGAGCCAGGCTAAAAAGAAATAGAGGCCGTTGCGCCAGTCGTTGAGCATGGCAACTACGATGGAACATCCGACGAATCCCAACGCCACAAAGGCGAGGCCGAACATGTCTCCCGCAATGACGTAGCCGGCTGCCTTGTAGGCCGCGACGACAAAAAAGACCAGAAACCCCAAAACGAAGAGCGGATTGCGGCGGGCGCTCCCAGAGAGAGCCAGAGCAGGAAATCTCATTGAGCCGCCTCCAGGACAAAGATGTGATTGTCACCAAGTAGCGCCTCGCCGGAAAAAGCAAGAGAGGCGAGCCGGAAGGTCCAAGCAATGGGTTTCCGCGTCAGCTGGTACCCGTTGGGCGGAAAAACGAGATGTTCGCGGAGCCGCAAGCCCGCGCGCGGAAGGAACTGTCGCTGGAGCAGATCGAAAAACACCGGTGAAATGTGTGTGGGCTCGCTGTGCTCATCCATCGTTCGAATCTTGCCCTTCAGAAGAAACTTGGACCTTGCAGGAAGGGAGTCCACGTTTGGAGTCGTCAATACAGCGACTCCGCCCGGACCAAGGAGACGCCCTATATTGCGCAAGAAATTGATGGGACTCTCCACATGCTCGATGACTTCAATCGCTGTGACCAGGCCAAAAGACGCTCGTCCCAATGCTGAAGCAAAATCCGCCTGGTCGAAATCCAGGGAAATATGCGGGAGCTGGGCCTCAAAACCGTTGGCGTCACGATCGACAGCGACCACATCGCAGCCAAAGGACTGCAGCCGCGCGGCCATGGCGCCGGGCCCCGCGCCGAGATCGGCAGCTCGCACGCCGGAACGCGCGTAACGCGCCAGCACACGCTCCCCGACGAAATCGTGTAGCCCGCTGTTGGTGGTGGTATGCAGCATCAAGCCTTCGCCGCAGCGTACACATCGCGGTAGACGCGGGCGTGCGCTTCTATCATACGGCTGTTATTGCAAAAATCGAGCGCGCGTTCGCGTGCGCGGTGACCCAAATTTGCAGCCAAGGAGGGCTCATCAAGAAGACGGCCAAGCGAAGCAGCGAGCGCCGCAGCGTCACCGGTGCGGAAAGTCAGGCCGGAGCCCCCGAGGAGTTCGACGAAGGCGCCGATATCCGAAGCGACAATGGGCCGCGCGCGCAGCATATTTTCCGCGATCACCAGGCCAAAGACTTCTCCGCCGAGGGATGGCACAACAACGGCAAAGGCTCGCGCAAGTGCGGCATCGAGTTGTGTCCCATTGAGACGCCCGGCAAAACAAACGCGCGACTCCAGTTTTGATTCGCGGACGAATTGTTCCAGCGATTCTCGTTCGGGTCCGTCGCCGATGATCAGCAGTTCAAAATTGCGATTTTGCTCGCGAAGGATGCGCGCAGCTGCAAATAAGAGGCGCACGCCTTTGGTGGTGACCAGCCGGCCTTGAAAGGCAATCACCGGCCGGCCCGTAGGCGGCTCGGAATGTGAAACGGGTTCGATGTTTTCGAGTCCATGGGGAATCGCCGAGACGTGAGGAAGTTGCAAGAGGTCTCCGAGCCACCGCGTGGGAGTGATGTTGGCGGTAGCGCGGGCGCAGAGGAAACGGCGCACGAACGTATGCAGCCAGAGTTTGTACGATGCGACCCACGCTTGATTCGAATTGCAGCGCAGGCATTCTGCCTGACGGCCAGCCATGAAGTGGCCCGGACACGGGACGCCGCCAGGCTCGATGAGCAGCTGGCCGTTGGGGCAAATGGTTTGAAATCCGTGATGCTCGACGACGATCGGTTTTCGGGCAAATAAACTGAGAAAAAGAGGCGCAAGCGCGGGGCCGGCGATGTGCACCACGTCTGCGTTCCGAACCAGACGCAGGAGTTGAACGAAGCCCGGTTGGCGAATCGTTCGGAATCGATTGGCGCTATCGTCGTAATCGCCAGCCGGAGTTTGCGTGACTAGCGTAATTTCGAATTGCGGCGTGCCGTTCGAATCGCGGAGCCCGGCGAGCCCGCGCGCAAGGGAAAGCACAATGGTTTCGACGCCGCCGACGCTGGGCGCGAAAAAATGAGAATAAACGAGAAGCTTCATTCCGGAATTTTTCGCAAAGATTCTGGCGAAGCTTCGCTGACGCCGGTCCCGCTCGCGGAGTATCCCGGACGCCGCCCGATGCGCGTGACGGCGCGTTCAATGGCTTCCACGGCTCCGGCGATGTTTTCTCGCGGCCCCCACGTCTCCATGCGCTTGCGTGCCGCGTGGCCGAGCCCCGACAACCAGCCACGGCTAGCATCGGCGCGTTTCAGAATCGCGGCAAGAGCTTCGGTGTCGCCGCAAGGAAAAATTAACTCCGTGCAAACGGGAGCGACGAGATCGCGTCCAGCCCCAACGTGATCGCTGACCGCCACCGGGCACCCGCAGAGCATGGCTTCATTCACGACGACCCCAAAGGCGTCATAGACCGATGGAAGGACGAGCAGATCGGCAGAAGTGTACACGGCAGGAAGCTGCGTCTGATTGACGAAGCCGAGAAAGCGCACCCTTCCTGCCACGTCGAGGGATGCCGCTTGCGCTTCGAGCTCGGCACGAAGCGGCCCTTCGCCCGCGAAAACCACAATGCCGTTCGAAAGCTGGGCCTTTGCGAAAGCACGCAGCAGATCGAGCGGGCGCTTCCACGGCTGCAGCTTGGCACAGAAAAGAATGACCGCATCGCTGGAGGAAGCTCCCCAATTTGCGCGAACGGCAGAACGATCGACTTGCGCGGATTGCTGAATCCACCAATCGTTGTCCACGGAATATGGCGTGAGCGTGATACGGTCGGCGGGCAAGCCCAAAGAAAGCATGAGATCGCGCGTTCCGGACGACGGAACAATTACCTGATCGGCTAGGCCGAAGAGCATTGGCCAGACCACGCGCTTGACTCCGCGCTTCCATATGCGGCCATCCAGAGGAGTGAGAGTCGTAGTGTCCGCGCCGAAAAGAAAAGCACTCCCTGCCCGACGTGCCGCGAGATAAGCGATCCAGAAAGTGGCGTTGAGGTAGCCGGTGAAGCACAAAATCGCGTCGTAATTTCCCCCGCGGATGAGCTTCCAGAGGCCGGGATTGCGGAGGCCAAGAAAGGATTCGTCTCCCGAGCCGCGATTGGGGACTTCCGACCACACGTAACCGTCGAGCAGTGGAACATCCCACTGAATGCTGGCGCCAAACTCCGGATCATGGCCGGCCTGGGCGCCGCGTAGGCTGCAATAGGCCACGTGGAGGTCCAGGGCCGGGTGTATCGCCATGCGCCGCAGAATCGGCGCCATATATTGAACGGGGTGCGCGGCAATGGCGAGAACCCGATAGCGCCGGTCAGGCATGGCAAGACTCGAAGTTTTTGGAGCGGAGCGCGGCAACAACGCGGAAGTCTATCGAATGCAAGGAGATGCCCCGGGGAAAGTATACCCCGTTTCGCGGCGTAGGCGGCTGTGCTAAACTACGCAAGTTCCGCAGGGGTTTGCGGTTCACCGTAAGTCTCCGCACTGGTGTCGTAATTCATTGCGGCCGCAAAGTGGCAGGCCTTACTGCCGCCGCTTCGGGGCGCGAAAATTCATCCATGGATGGCGCCGGCCAGACCGGCGTCACGCTACATAAAAGAGGATGTGTCATGTCCGGGCATTCAAAATGGGCCACGATTAAACACAAGAAGGGGGCCACTGACGCGAAGCGTGGCCGCGTTTTCACGCGCATCATTCGCGAAATCAGCATTGCCGCGCGTATCGGCGGCGGCGAGCCGAATTCGAACCCCCGGCTGCGCACCGCGATTCTGGCGGCCAAGGCTGCGAACATGCCGGGTGAAAACGTCGAACGCGCGATTCTGCGCGGCACGGGGCAGCTGGAAGGCGAGCAATATGAGGAATCGACCTTCGAGGGATACGGCCCGGGCGGCGTGGGCATGTTGATCCAGGTGGTGACCACCAACCGCAACCGCGTGGTAGGCGAATTCCGCCATCTCATGAGCAAGAACGGCGGCAACCTGGCCGAAGCCGGCGCGGTGGGCTGGATGTTCAGCCGCAAGGGCGAGATCAGCGTTCCCAAGGAAGCGGCGAGCGAAGACAAGATGCTGGACCTGGTGCTCGAGGCCGGCGCGGAAGACCTGAAAGATGATGGCTCGGCGTGGTACATCGTGACGCCGCCGGAAGCGCTGGAGAAGGTAAAAGAGGCGCTGACCAAGGCGGGAATCACGCCGGAGTCCGCAGAGATCGCCATGGTGCCGCAAAACTACATCAAGCTGACGGGCCCACAAGCGACGCAGATGGTGCGGCTGGTGGAAGCGCTGGAAGAGCACGACGACGTGCAGCACGTCTACGCGAATTTTGACATCGATGAGTCCGAAATTCAGGCGGCCGTCGGAGCGAACTAAATTCCGTTTGGACAGTTTTCCACGGCCAGTTCCCTGCCCGGACTGGCCGTTTTTTTTTGCGCCAGCGCTCCTCGCGCGCACACACACGGCACAAAGCTGTGGCAGGGATGCGCGTAACGCCGTAAACTTGTGGCGATGAACGGGACGGTTTCAGCGCGCACAACGAGCGGCAAAAATGGCTGGATACGCGTGCTTGGCGTGGACCCCGCGTCGGCTGGACCGACCGGCTACGGAATCGTTGAGAGCGACGGGCGCGTGTGCCGCATGCTGCACTATGGTGCACTAACCGTCGCGGCAAAACGGCGCAAGGAGTTTGCGGGCGCCACGCTTCAGGACGTCCACGCGCTACTCTGCCGGCTGATCGAAGAATTTGCCCCGGATGCCATGGCCGTCGAGAATATTTTCACCGCGCTGAACATGCGTACCGCGCTGCGCTTGGCGGAAGTGCGGGGCGTGGTTCTGCTGGCCGCCGCGCAGCATGATTTGGAAGTGCACAGTTACGCCCCACGCGAAGTGAAGGCTTCCGTTGCCGGCTACGGGCAAGCCGACAAGCGGCAGATGCAGACCATGGTGCGTGCGCTGCTCTCCATGACGGAGACGCCGGAGCCCGCGGATGCGGCGGATGCGCTCGCCGTAGCTTTGTGCCATTTGCAGGCGGAGCAAGTGCGACGCCGGTTCGGTTTGCCGCATCAAAATACTGTAATCCGGCCACGGACTCTAAGTGCGGCGGCCGGCGTAACCGGGAGAACTACTGGCATTCGAACGAACGGCGCAACTCGCAACAAGCTGCCGCGCATCTTATCCACGCAATGAAAATGTCCTTTCTACGATTGGGATTGCTGATCGGCCTGGCTTGCACGGTGGCCGGCGCGGCGTATGCCGCGCCTGGTTCGGCGAGCGCAAAGCTGACGTTTCGGCGGGTTTTCAAATCCAGCTCGCCGGAATTCATCGAAATCGCCGTGCGGGAGGATTCCGACACTGCGGCCTATGAAATCCGCCAACTCGATGAGGATGCCGGCCCTTCACCATTTCAAGTCAGCGCCGGATTGCGCGCAAAGATGTTCGAACTAGCGGCACAGTTGAACCATTTCCAGGGCCAGGACCTGGACGTGCACCGCAAGATCGCCAATCTTGGCGAAAAAACCTTCAAATGGGAATCAGGGAGCGAAGTCCACGAAACAAAATTCAATTACACCCTGAATTCGGCCGCGGCACAGCTGCTGCAGATTTTCGAAGGTCTCGCGCGCCAGCAGGAGCACTTCGACTTGATCACCCGGCGCATGCGCTACGACCGCCTGGGAATCAATGACGCGCTGCTGCAATTCGAATCTGATCTCAACCGCAGCCTCTTGCCGGAGCCCCAGCGCGTCCTTCCTATCCTCGACCAAATCGCCGGGGATTCGCGGTTTGTGGATATTGCCCGCCAGCGCGCCCGGTCCCTTGCCCAGCGTATCCGCCATCAGGGCTAACTCGCCCGTCTGGTTCTTTTCCTCGAATTTAAGAACGCTTTCGAGCGAAACCCCTTCGCTGGCTGTGTAATATCGGCCCCTTCCGGTGCGTATGTTAGGATGAGGCCCAAGCATGGCAGAAGTGTCTTCATCCACCCTGACTCGCTCCGTTTCGCCGAGAACCATGAATCTCTCCGAAGCCGTGGCGATCTCCGCGTCCAGCCTGTGGGCGCATAAGCTGCGCAGCGTGCTGACGTTGATCGGGGTGGTCATCGGAGTGGCCGCAGTAATTACTGTGGTCAGTCTGATTAATGGCGCAAACAAATACGTCGCCACGCGGGTGTTTCGGCTGGGCGCCGACGTCTTTGGGCTATCCAAACAGCCTTCCATCGTCACAAACGTGGATGACTGGCTCGAATTCCAGAAGCGCAAACGCCTCACCTACGATGACTACGAAGCGGTCCGTGAACTCTGCAAGTCCTGCAAGGAAATTGGGGCTTCGCTGGGCGGACGCGTGGAGGTAAAGAGCGGGCTGAATTCGCTGAAGGATACCAACCTGCGCGCGTGGACTCCACAGATGGCGCAGCTCTACGACGTGGATCTGGTGGCGGGGCGGCATATCACAGACGAGGACATGCGCGGAGCGGCGCCGGTCTGTGTGATTGGCAACGATATCATCGAGAACCTGATGCCCGGCATCGATCCCGTCGGAAAAGAAGTTCGCTGGAACAATATTCCCTGCGAAGTGATCGGTTATGGAAGCAAGCAGGGTTCGGCGCTGGGAAATTCCCTGGACAACTGGATCATTATTCCGCTCACCACTTACAACAAGAACTTTGGCACACAGCAGGACTCGCTCCGCATCACTTCGCGCGCGGGTTCGGCGGCAAAGATTCAGGAGAGCGTGGATGAAGTTCGGCAGATCATGCGCGGACGGCATCACCTTGCCTATGCCAAGCCGGACGATTTCGCGATCGAGACCAGCGACTCCTTTCTGTCGCTTTGGAAAGACATCAGCAGCTCTTTTTTCGCCGTTATGATCGCGATCGCTTCCATTTCTCTGGTCGTCGGCGGCATCGTCATCATGAACATCATGCTCGTCTCCGTCACGGAGCGGACGCGCGAAATCGGTGTGCGGAAAGCGCTGGGCGCGCGCCGAAGCGATATTTTGCTTCAATTCTTGATTGAATCTTCGACGATCTCTGTAATCGGAGGCGCCATCGGAGTTTTGTGCGGCGTCCTGGTCGCTAGCATCATAACGTGGGCATTTTCGCTCCCGAGCTCCGTGCAATTGTGGTCGGTGATCAGCGGGCTGCTTGTTGCATTGAGCGTCGGCCTTTTCTTCGGAACATATCCGGCATCCAAGGCTGCCAAGCTTGATCCGGTCGAAGCGCTGCGTTCGGAGTAGAAGAAGGAATTCATGGCGACCTTCGAAAAAACATTGACGCAGCCCGCAGCGCTCCCTCTGCGCGTCCGCAGACCCAAAGAGAGCATCCTCAAGTTCCGAGAGGAAGTCCTTCTGGCTCTGGATACCTTGCAAAAGAACAAACTTCGGTCAGCGCTTACCGTTCTTGGCATCGTCATCGGCATCACCACGGTCATTACGGTCACGTCGGTCATCAATGGGCTCAACGAAAATGTCCTCGGTGGAATTCGCGAACTGGGCTCGGACACCATCATCGCCTACCGATTTCCATGGGCCTCTCTCTCTCGTCCGCCCAGTGAATGGTTTACACGTAAGGAACTCCAGCCTGAATGGGCGGAGGAGATCGCTCTGCTTCCTTACGTCAAGGCGTCCTCGGCCTCCATGCGCATCTTTCAACCGCAGTTCGGTTCCGGTACGGAAGATGTGCGCCGCGGCGCGTATCGCGCTAAAAACGTGATTCTGCAGGGGAATCAGCCGTCCATTGGGGAGATCTTCGACTTGAAGATTGAGCGCGGCCGCTTTTTCAACGAAACCGATTCGGAGCATCGCGCGCCCGTCGTGCTGCTGGGCTACGACACCACACGAATTCTCTTTCCCGAGTCGGCCCAGAATAGTCTGGGCCAGGAAGTCGTCATCGACGGCCAGCTCTTCACGGTGATCGGCACGCTGCAAAAGCAAAGACAAGGCATCTCCGGCGGCTCCAACCCGGAGGACAACTCCGCGTACATGCCGGTCACCACGCTTCGCAAACTCTATCCCAATAGGAAAGATTATGTAATTTTCGCCAAGGCCCGCTATCCCGATAAAGTTGGAGAAGCTGTCGAGGAAATTCGCGATCTTCTTCGCCGCAAGCGGCGCCTTGCGAACAATAAGCCCGATGACTTTGCGCTGTTTACTTCGGATTATTTTCTGGAATTGTGGAACAAGATCAGCGGGATGATCTTCATTCTGATGTTTGCGGTCGCCTCCGTGGGTCTGATTGTCGGCGGGATCGGAGTAATGAACATCATGCTGGTGAGCGTCACGGAACGGACCCGAGAGATTGGCGTGCGCAAGGCCATCGGCGCACGTCGCTCCAATATCCTTGCGCAATTCCTGATTGAAGCCGTCACACTCAGCGCCGTCGGAGGGGTCATCGGTGTTCTTTTCGGCTCTGGCATCTCTCTGCTACTGCGCTATGGACTGAAAATGTCCGCGGTACTCTCCTTTTTCTGGATCGCCACCGCACTCATTCTCTGCGCGCTGATCGGCATCGTCTTCGGAGTCTATCCCGCGTGGAAAGCCGCGCGCCTCGATCCCGTCGAAGCCCTCCGCTACGAATAAGCTTTTATTCGTACCTCAGCGCCACCATTGGATCGACGCGCATGGCTCTGTGCGCCGGGAGGTAGCTGGCTAAGACCGAGACGAGCAGCAGGAAGAAGGAAATCCCAGCGAACGTCAGCGCATCCGTCGCGCTGATTCCGTAGAGCATCACCGACAACACTCGCGTCATCGCCAAGGCTCCTGCGAGTCCTGCGATTATGCCCGTTCCTGCCAGGATCAGTCCCTGGCGGAGGATCAGCTGTAAGATTTCCCGTGGCTTCGCGCCCAAGGCCATGCGAATCCCGATTTCATGAGTGCGCTGGCTTGTGGTATAGGCAATCACGCCGTACAGTCCCACAGACGCAAGCACCAAGCCCAGCATACCGAGCACGCCAAACAGCGAGGCGCCCGCGCGCGGCAGAAGCAGCGAAACGCTGATTCTTTCTTCCAACGACAGCAGCTGCATGACCGGCACTTTGCTATTAATTTGACGAGCTCCTTCTCTCAGCGCGGCGAACACCGGGCGCGGGTCGCCCGCAACTCGCGTGAGCAAAGTCAAATCCGGATTGCCCTGCTGTTCGATGGGCCGGTAGACGAAGGGGCGGTCCTGCTCCCCGAGCGTGCGATATTTTCCATCGCGCGCCACACCCACGACTTCGGAGTATTTATCGTCCGCCCCGAACCGCACTTTCCTTCCAATGGCATCCTGTCCCGGCCAGAAGCGATTCGCCAAGGTTTGATTCACAATGACCACCAAAGGCGCGGAGGCAGTATCTTTTTCGGTGAATTCGCGCCCCTGCAGAATTGGAATCTGCATGGTTTCAAAGTAACCGGGCCCCGCGCCGGACTTATCG
>Ga0210384_10001036_pt1 | contig 39637 bp, 39 predicted proteins | sample IncBWH2MmetaG_FD_160574 | JGI IMG/M metagenome (GOLD analysis project Ga0210384, IMG submission 160574) | Forest soil microbial communities from Barre Woods Harvard Forest LTER site, Petersham, Massachusetts, United States - Inc-BW-H-2-M | ecosystem: Environmental > Terrestrial > Soil >...
GTTCCACTCGGCGGAGGCGGGAACGGCCAGCGTCAGGGCAAATAGTAAGCAACTGTGAATTAGGCCCGCCGAACACTTCTTGTGGGTCATAGCGCGCGACGATCGACTAACCTGAGTTCCTGGCATACCAAAGGGGAAGCCGGGAGCAGCGTGGCTTTCGGGATGTTACACCCGAACGGATGCGGCGTCCACAGTTGTCAACTGGCGAAACATCTTTCGCTGTACTGATATCCTCTGTCTGCTCCCAGCCACGCTTCAATTCCGTACTGAAGTTTGGAGGGAAACAAAGCGGGAGGTTGAGGGTTCTATTTAGTAGAGTGCGCAGGTATGCGTCCGTTTCTCTTTATCGTGTTGACCGTTTGCGTGGCAGCCCCAGCGTCTGCATTCCAGCAGTCGACAAATCCATGGGCCACGATTCCACGGCCGCCGCGCGCGGTTTCAGCTCCATACGATTCGCAGGCTGAGCGCCAGCTTCTTGACCTTGCGAATCATGCGAGGGCTCAAGCCGGTATAGCGCCGCTGCAAAGCGATGAAGGACTGACCAGGGCTGCACGGAAGCACTCGGCGCTCATGGCTTCGCAGAAGCGGCTTTCGCATGACTTGCCCGGTGAGCCCGCGTTGCCACAACGCTTCGCGGCCGCCAGTAGCCTGCAGTTCAGCGCGGAGGGAGAAAACGTCGGTCTCGCTCCGGGCGCAGCAGAGGTCCACCGGGGCTTCATGAATTCTCCGCATCACCGCGAAAACCTGCTCAATCCCGATTACAATGTGGCCGGATTCGCGGTCGTCCGCAGCGGAAACATGATTTACGTCACCGAGGATTTCGCACATCGTGAGTCGAGCCCCTAATCCAACGGTTCATCTATTACACTCATCGGCCCGGCTAATGGAGTGATTCTCAAATAAGTGTGGGGATGATCGTGCATTCTTAACCTGTGCCAAGGCTTAAGGTTACAGCTTCTCTCTTCGCCGACTACAGTGAATCCGGTATCGAACTTTATAGGTCAAAAGCTCATGATGTGCCAGAGCGGGCGGGTGTAGTCGCCCGAAAGGTGCATCATGGCATGCAACAACCTTCGGATTGATCTGGGTGATGGTTCTCCCGTGGTTGACTACCGAATCGAAAACGACTGCGTGGAAACCCGTACTCTGGAAGCCAAAAACGAAAAGCCCTGGCAGCGGCTTACGCCCGAGCAACTGACCTACCAGGTAATGGCGGACACCGTCGTTGGGCGCTGGCTGCGTCGCAGAATGGGAGTTCACCGACTCCTCCGAGCATGCACTCACTCTTTATCGTATGCGGTCAACAGTGTGAAAGATAGCTCAGATCGAACTACAGCGTGAAAGCTGGATGTCCGGTGTCGGATAGAAAACAATCGCCCAGATGTGCGCCCCACTAACCCCGAAAACCGATGGTCCTTCGCTATTTCGCTAACGCCAACCACCCCTGTCACAATAGAAAAGCCGCCCCCGACGGGCGGCTGCCCCTTCGGATGGGGCTCCGCTACTATGTGACCGTGAAGACTCCTGGGCTTGTGGCAATGCCGCCCGGAGTCGTTATCTGAATCTTGCCTGTTTTTGCGCCGGTCGGAACCGTGGCCGTGATTTGCGTATCGGAATCAACCGAGAACGTTGTTGCCTTCACGCCCCCGAATGTGACTTTGCTGGCTCCCGTAAAGCTGGTTCCGGTAATCGTCACTGGTGTTCCCACCGGCCCGCTGGTCGGGCTGAAGCTCAGGATCGCGGGCGTGACTCGGAATATTTTGTTGCTGGTTAGCGTTCCTCCGGGCGTGATTACCGTGACCGACCCTGTGGTCGCGCCGGCTGGAACCACTGCAGTCAGATAGGTGTCAGAGACCACGGCAAAGGTCGCCGCAACTCCATGGAACGAGACCTTGGTCGCCCCGGTGAAGCCTTGGCCGAGGATTTCGATAGTCTTCCCGACTTTGTCCTCGAACAGGGGACCCACGAAACTGACGAACGGGCCTAGCTTCATGCCCAGGCTGTAGAGCACGCCGCAAAAACACAGCTTCCCGGTGCCGCCGCCGTAGGTGTCTCCGTAGAGAGTGCCGTTGGTGTGCTGAAATAGGGAAACCTGTGGATTCGCGCCCGGATACTTGCCAGTGGTGTTCGTAAGGTTAAGGAGGACCCTGTACTTGCCTGTGGAGGTGATCTGGAAAAGCACTCCGGACGAGGTATTGCTTCCAGCCGCGCCATAAAACTTGCCATCGGTCGCCTGTACTAGACCAGCGAGCGGATGAAGTCCCAGCCCGTCGGTCTCACTAAAACTGTGGAGAATGGTGAGCGCTCCGGCTGGGGTCATCTTATAGATCGCACCAAAACCGTTTACTCCGCCAGCTTCGGTTGTTCCGTAGAAATTTCCGTCACTCGCCTGAATGATCGCACCCTTAGGGGTTTGCCCGTCTGGTGTGCCACTGAAACTATGGAGCACGGTGAGTTTGCCTTGCGGTGTGATTTTGAACACGCCGCCGAAACGGTTTGCACCCCCGCCTAGGGCTGTACCGTAGAAGTTGCCGTCGGTCCCTAGTGTCACCGCCTGGGGATACCCAAGACCACTAGCACCAGGAAACGTGTAGATTTCTGTCAGCTTCCCCGAGGGGGTGATTCTATACACAGTACCGAACACCTCCCCGCCACCGTCACTCGTCGTGCCGTAGTAGTTTCCGTCGAGGCCCTCGATCGGAGCAGCGTAGGCACAGCAGTTGAAGCCGCTAAAGCTGTACAGCGTCGTGATTTTCCCGCTGCTAGTGACTTTGAACACAGTTCCAGCGCCGGATTTGCCACCTTCATAAGTCGTGCCGTAGAAGTTGCCGTCGGTGCCCAGCGTCAGGCCGCTGTATGGGTAAACACCGTCGTCGCCTTTCCCGTCGAAGCTCCACGGTGTAATCTTCCCCGCGAGGGTGAGTTGAAACGCGGTACCGAAGGCAGATGTTCCCCCGCCCTGCGAAGTACTATACAAGTTGCCGTCGCGTCCCTGGGCGAAAAGGCCAATCCAAGCAGGATGTGCGGTGTCTGTACTGCTGCTTCCGAGGTTGTATAGGTCGGTATACTTCTGCGCGTGTAAAGCCGTAGCACTCGCAATGACAATGACAATGGCAATTACGGCCGCCAGAACTTGTATTCTTGTGACACGGGTGTTCTTCAAGTGATCCTCCTGAAACTCTAGACGCGCACTTCCTCAGCCAGCATTCCTGTGTCAGCAGACGCTTTGAGGGTCTTCTGTCTTTCCGCGGCTGGCACACTTACGGTGAGCCTCCACTACACATTGCGCAAACGCGCAGGAAAAACCGTCTTCCTTACGCGAAATAGTCAAAATGCAGATTGACTCGATGGGCCAGCGCGGCTGAGCACTGCAGGGGAGGTGACTGAGCGCCCCAATTCTCCCCCAGGCTAGGCTGCCGGTCAAGGACAAAAAGATTCTGGCGCTCCACAGCCTCGTCCTCAAAATCCCCCTCGCGGTAGGGCGAACAGACGGCGCAAACTTGGGAAATGGCCTGTACGACAGTTAACAAGATCGCCGCCAGGCTGCCTTCGGTCAGGGCAGTCGCAAGATCACCGTGGTCCATGATCTCTTTCTGCTTCTGGCATTTCACAAGGTCACTTTGGAATAGTTGACCTCGGTACATATCGCCCGGCAAGCCTTTAGCCTAGTATTTCAAGGAACCCACCTCTGGACGAAACGTTCCACCGCTCGTAAGACGTCAGTTAAGGAGGGATCGTGAGAACTGGATCTGTCGATGGGATGCAGGCACTAAAGCGCCGAAGCAGTCGCATGGCGCTCAAAGCTCAAATAACCCTCTCAGGCGACGACTGTACTAAGTGCGCCTTCACTATGCCCGCCAAAGCAACCAAGCTCAACCGGCATGGGGCTGCCATTCAACTGAATCGTGAGCTGCTGGTCGGTTCAACCATCCTGTTACAAAATACTCGCCGCGCTCAACTCTCGGCCCGAGTCGTCACCCTGATCAGCGCACAACGTCAGGGGATCTATACCTATGGGGTCGAGTTTCTCGATGCGGACGCTGTCGAAAAGAATTTCTGGGGAATCAACTTTCCGTCACCCGCGGTTCCGAAGTGAACACTGTTTAGGTCAACTGTTGAAATGTCGCGCGGTTTGTCTGCTGACTCAATCAGCCGGGTTTAGGGTGCCCCATCCTTTCCGTGTTCTTTGCGGAAAGGGTGGGAGACGAAACCCTTAACCAGAAACGCCGATCCCAGCGCGATTCGGGTTCTAGTGGAGTAAAATACCTGGCAGCCTATTAGCGATTTCCCGCAGGAGAAGCCTATGAAACGCGATCGGAGTTTGAGAAGAATGGGTACAGGGTTGCTGCTCATCGCGACCGTCGCTCTGCTGTTGGTGCCCGGTGCGGGGGCGCAGAACAAGTTCAAGACACTGTACAAGTTCAAGCAGGGCGCGGATGGCGAGCTCCCTTGGGCTGGTCTGATTTTTGATCAGTCAGGAGATCTCTTTGGCACGACTGCTTTTGGCGGCGCCAACAGTTGCAGCCCACATGCGGGCTGCGGCACCGTTTTCAAACTGGCGCCCAATGGAAACGGAACCTGGACTGAAAGTGTGTTGTACAGCTTCGCGGGCGGGAATGACGGAGTCGAACCGTTGGCAGGCCTGGTCTTCGACAGCGCGGGAAATCTTTACGGCACAACGCTCGACGGCGGCCCTAACGGGGTCGGCGTGGTCTTCAGGCTGACCGCGAACACAGACGGAACCTGGACAGAGAGCGTACTGTATAGCTTTTGCTCGCTCTCGAACTGCGGCGACGGATTCACGCCCATTGGCGGTCTGATCCTCGACCAAACAGGAAATCTCTACGGAACGACCGCGCAGGGCGGCACCAACAATGCAGGCACGGTGTTCAAGCTGACGCCGCATCAGGGCGGAAGCTGGACGGAGAGCGTGCTGTACAGCTTCACGGGGAATCGCGATGGAGCTGATCCCCAGGGGGCCCTGATTTTTGATCAGGCGGGAAATCTCTATGGCACCGCAATCGGTGGCGGGATCACTTCGTGTCGTGGCGGTTGTGGAGTGATCTTCGAGCTGACACCCCAGAACAATGGAAGCTGGACGGAAAGCGTACTGTACAGCTTCACGGGGGGTAGCGACGGAGGTCTTCCGGTCGGCAACGTGATCTTCGATCAGTCGGGAAATCTCTATGGCACCACCAACCAGGGTGGCCACATGGGCAGGGATTGCTCCGTTGGCTGCGGCGTGGCCTTTGAGCTGTCGCCGAATCGGGACGGAAGTTGGGCAGAGAAGGCTCTTCACCAGTTTAACGTCAAGCAGGGAGCGTTCCCTGCTACCGGGTTGACTTTCGACGCGGCCGGGGATCTCTATGGTACAACCCAGGTCGACGCGGCTGGCTTCGGAACCGTCTTCAAGCTAACCCCCAACTCTAACGGAGGATGGACGCAGACACAGGTGCACGTTTTCGTCAATCATCCGGGATCTTACCCCCATGCCGGAGTGATCTTCGACGCTGCGGGGAATCTCTATGGAACAAGCTTCGGGGACGGCAATCAGACCTTCGGGTCGGTGTTCGAGATCACGCCGTAGGAAGTATGGCTGCATCGCGTCCAGATGTCCAAGTCTGCCACTGTTTGCACAGCAGAGGTTTCAAGTATTCGTGGTAACTGGCGCAAAGTCCTATCACGCTCATCGACCTCGGTTAGGCAGACACTAGCCTGTCCCCTCCGCTTCCCATTTCGGGACCGCCCGCTCTTTTTCCTCGCATTTTCCTTGACTTCACTCTAGCTATACCAGATAACAAATATATATCTCATCACTGAAATGCCCTCCCCCACGCATAACCCGTTTGTTTCTAAGATTTTGCCCGTAACTCCTTATTCCTCAAAGATTTCAACCCTAGTCCCCCGCTATCGGCAATAATATCCTTGACTAACCCAGCACGACCTGCTATTGTCGGTTCATGGCAAAACCAAAGACTCTTCAAGAAGCAATCCAGCACTTCTCAGATGAGCAGGTCTGTATTGACGCTGTAGCCGCTATGCGCTGGCCGAACGGTGCTGAGTGCCCAGCCTGTCTCGCTAAAGAGCCTTACTACCTGAAGACTCAGAAGCGATTCAAGTGCCGCGAGTGCCGACGCCAGTTCTCCGTGAAACTCGGAACCATCTTTGAGGATTCCCCGATCCCCTTGCAAAAGTGGATGCCTGCAATGTGGATGCTGGCGAACTGCAAGAACGGAGTAAGCAGCCACGAGATTGGCCGCGCTCTCGGAATCACTCAGAAGTCAGCATGGTTCGTGCTGCATCGTCTAAGACTCGCCATGAAGGGCTACGACCAAGGGAACAAGCTAGGCGGCAAAGACGGTGGAGCAGTCGAAGCGGACGAGTCATTCATCGGCGGCAAGATCCAGAACATGCACCGCGAGAAACGCGCACGCTATGCCAGCATCACAGGGCACGTAGGCGGAGCAACTGGCAAGACCGCCGTTATGGGAATGCTGGACCGCGAAGCACGAGAAGTCAGAGCCAAGGTCGTACCCAATGTGAAGCGTGAGACGCTGCAAGCCGAAATTATGAACGGCGTGAAGTACGGCTCAACCGTGTACACCGATAACGCGGTCGCCTATGACAAACTAGAGCGGCATTACGTCCACGATGTTGTGGATCACGCGGAAACCTACGTCAAAGGACAGGTCCACACAAACGGACTAGAGAACTTTTGGAGCTTGTTTAAGCGGCATCTTCGCGGCACCTACGTCGCGGTCGAGCCGTTCCATTTGGATCGTTATTTGGATGAGCAAGTTTTCAGATTCAACAATCGCCTGAAGCCAATGGACGATTACGCACGATTCGAGAAAGTTCTATCGCAGGTCGCGCACAAGCGACTCACATACGCAGAGCTAACAGGCAAGACTGACGATGCAGCCACTACGACGCCTGAGAAATTCTAACCCCCGCCGCTTGAAGCGTGGCCCGAAGAAGGTTTAGGGCCGCGCTTTGGCTTGTTCGCACGCTCATCCTGGTATTGCTTCTCGCGCTCTGCAAGCTCGGTTTTCGAGACGGTGAGAACGTGCCGCAATCCATCTTGGAATGTCTTGTACTTTTGCGCTGGTGTCGTAGCGGGGTCGAGTCTAGACTTCATAAGGCCATATTACCGGAAGGAGAACATTCATGAAAGAAGCCGATCCAGAACATATGCGCCTATTGCTTATCAACGTCGTGAAGGCACTTCAACAGGCACACTCCGACATAGCGCAATTGCAGCAACATTTCACGGCAATGAGAAATTCTATTGCTGATTTGCGGCAACCTCCACTGGATCAGATTTTTGCGAACTATCAGAGGCAGGTGGATTATCTAAAAAGCGCGCAAAGGCAGCAGAGTCCAGACTCCACTGCCGAATTGCTTTCTCTAACGATTCGACAGCTTGAGCGAGATTAAAAGTTGATTGCATTTGAGGCACACTCCATGCGAAGATTCGCGTGAGAGTGTCGAATTGGCCCGGACTGGCATCCGGGCTTACTTTTTTTTCTCAGGCGACAGCAGGGCGAGTCGGGATTCTGGCGTCACTCACCATTCTCTCTAAATCTGCACGCCTGTATTCTCCGTGATAGCTTTCCTTCCCACACTCAAACGGAACCTCTAGGAGCATTTGGATGACTTGTCGCACAGCTTCATGCTTTAACCGATAGTCGCTCTGCATACGCCTCAGTTCAAAATTTTGCTCCCAAGCGAATAAATCAGCGGACTGTAGGGCTACCACTTGTTTGCGGTCGCGAAAGATCGGGTCTGGCAGTCCTTCCAGTCGCATCAGGTTCATAAACTTCCCGTAATCAAGATCGCCTCTCTCGAAAAAAACTTCGACATTATCCTCTCCAAAATCTTTCTTCCACCGATTGATGAGCGCGAGGGAAGTACGCGCAGCCAAAGCATAGGGCGGGAAGAATCGGTCAAGATCGTATTTTTTATTAAGTTCCCGGTAGTCATCCAAATAGATGATCGAAGAGATTGAAAACTTGCAGTATTGCTGGACGATGGACGCGAGTCTCCTCAGGAACCATGAGGTTCTTTTGTCATCCCATCCAGCAAACTCTTTCTTATGGGCATTGCAGTCTGTAGCGTGAAAGACTTGTATTCCCTCAGCGTGTAACGCCTGATCCCATTCCTGCTTCCAGAGTATCCACTGATCGGCGGTCGCAATGAATCCCGACACAACCATAAAGTCGGAATCGGCAGGATGACCGCTGGCGTCAAGATAGACAGACAGGCTCACAACGCTAATCCTCCGCAAGTCACACGTAAAGTATAGAGCCTTAATAAGATGCTCTAGTGTGTCATAACTTCGCGGGTTAGGCAAGTATATCATTGCCCCGCTATCCCGCTGATTCCAATAGATCAGGGGGGAGGGGGGTGGAGCCTCATCATGTCGTCGTACCCCAATAGCATTCCCCGTTGCGAACATCTCAAAGTCAACGGCACTCAGTGCGGATCGCCCGCCCTGCGCCGCAACCACTTCTGCTATTTCCACAAGCACTGGCAGGAAACCCGCATCGTCCTCAACGCCAACCGCGCCCGCCGCGGCCGCGCCTCACTCGACCTGCCCGTCCTCGAGGACGCCAACTCCATCCAGGTCGCGCTGATGCAAGTCATGCGCTTGATTCTCAGCGGACAAATCGACCCCAAAACCGCCGGCCTCCTGCTCTACGCCCTGCAAACCGCCAGTTCGAACCTGAGCCGCACCACCTTCGAACCCTTCATCAAAACCCGCGTAGTCATTGACCCGCGCACGGTGGACCAAACCCCGCTCGGCGAAGACCCCTGGCGCCCCGAAGATTTCGAAGAAGAAGAATACGCAGCAGACGAAGCCTGCGAGCCAGTCGAGGCCAAGTCCCAAGACGTCGGCGAAGACAAAGAATGGACCGCCGAAGTAACCATCCCCAACATCGAAGCGTGCGCCGCTCCCGCAACTCGTCGCCGCCGCGGGCGTCGGCCTGTCCCTTCGCCCTCGCGCGGCATCGCCTTAGTGCCGCAGAAATCCCCTGCGTGTGCAGTCCCCCTCGAACTGCACCAGCAAGGAAGCTCGCGCTGTCTTTCGAGAGGGCAGAAAATGATTGTGTTTTGTCGTTGCGGTGAACATTCCCGCGGGAACTGAAGCCCGCGCGGTTTGCAGCCTTAGCGGCGCAGCTGAAGAGCTTGCTGGAAAACCCTTGGCGTTGGAGTTTTTGCCAGTGTGCCGAAAGCATTCCTGCGCCCGGGGAGGAACACAGGCGCGGTGCAAATCAGGAGCGCCTCAGTTGTTCTCTCGAATACCTTCCTGCAGCTTCTGCATCACTTGGTCCAGGCTGAAGCTTGCTGCTTTCTGCCGTGGCGGAAAATCCTTGAACGTCATCAGGAACTGCCCGACGAACGCCTGCGCCGGAACCAGCAGGTACACACGATCGATCATCCAATGGTCGTAATCCGAGGCTTCATAAGAAGCCCGTTCATAGGGATCGGCGTGCAGGTCTTCGATCAGCGGAACTCGCAACGGAATAAAAGGATTGCCCCACACGCCGAATCCGTGCTCGCGCTGTTCCAGAAAAACCAGTTTCCATTTCTGATACCGGAGTCCGGCAAGTTCGCCATCATCGGTCCAGTAGAAGAACTCTTTCCGCGGTCCGGGAGCTTTGCCGGCCAGCATGTCGGTAAGGTTGTAGCCATCGAGATGGACTTTGAAGGTCCTTCCGTTCGATTGATAGCCGGTCAGCAGCTTCTGCTTGACGTCAGGCTCGCCCGCCGCCGACAGCAGCGTTGTCGCCCAATCCTCGTGAGCACAGATGTCGTTGATGATCGTGCCGGGCTTGATTACGCCAGGCCAGCGCATGACAAAAGGCACGCGATAGCCGCCTTCCCAATTCGTGTTCTTCTCGCCGCGGAACGGAGTGGTGCCACCGTCGGGCCACGAGAATGTCTCAGCCCCGTTATCGGTGGTGATAATGACGATGGTGTTGTCGGCAATGCCCAGATCATCCAACTTCTTGAGCATGACACCGATGTTGTCATCGAACTCGGTCATGCCGGCGCCATAGAGACCCTTGTCCGCGACCATGGCCTGGTACTTTGGTTGGAGGTGGGTCCAGATATGCATGCGCGTGGTGTTGTGCCAGATGAAGAACGGCTTGCCCGCCTTCACCGAGCTGTCCATATCGGCGAGGGTCTCGGCGAGAAATTCTTCATCCGCGGTTTCCATGCGCTGCCTGGTCAGCGGTCCAGTGTCCGTGCAGACCTGTTTGCCCCACGGACCAAAGCGCGGATCGGGTGGCGCAGGATTTTCGGTGGCCGTGGCCTTGCACTTGTACACACCGCGTGGGCCGAACTTCGCCATGAACGCGGGGTTCTTCGGATAGTCGACATTCTCCGGCTCTTCTTCGGCATTCAAGTGATAGAAGTTGCCGAAGAACTCATCGAAACCGTGAACCGTGGGCAGAAATTCATTCCGGTCGCCGAGGTGATTCTTGCCGTTCTGGAAAGTCATGTAGCCGCGGCTCTTCAGCAAATCCGCAATCGTCGGATCCTGGGGCTGCAGACCGAGATCGGCGCCCGGGAGTCCGACTTTGAGCAGCCCGGTGCGGAACGGGCTCTGTCCGGTGATGAAGGCGGCTCGGCCCGCGGTGCAGCTCTGTTGCGCGTAGTAATCGGTAAAAAGCGCGCCCTGTTGCGCCACGCGATCGATGTTCGGCGTGTGGTAGCCCATCATGCCCAGGTTGTAGACGCTGATGTTGGAGTAGCCGATGTCATCGCCAAAGATGACGAGGATGTTGGGCGGTTTGGCAGATTGCGCGGTCTGAGATTGTTGTGCCAGTAAAGGACTCGCCGCGGCCAACAAGCAGAGTGAGACCAGCCATGGAATTCGTTTCTTATTCATTTTCATTCCTGTCTCCTCCAACAAGAAACTCACCTTCGACCGGATTCTTCAGGCCAGACGCAGTGGCTCCGCTGCAACATTTGCTACCTTCGACATCATGGCTCGTGCCGCCAAGGGCTAGTGCAATACGTTTCAGGTGACGTGACAACTGGCAATAGTCACAGGGGGCACGGACGACGGGCTTCGGGCTGGCTCGGAAGCCATGCAGCGAGCAAAGGCGCCATGCGGTGTGGGCTCAACTGGGGGGATACTAGCCGATCGCCAAGAGGCGTTTTTCTTCTTCGTCAAGATGCAGTTACGCGGACAAAGGCAACTTTCGCTAAGTACGAGGTCATCTCACGACCAGGGGCGAGTCCAATGGCGGCGAAGCCGATATTGTCGTCGGAGGTCGGAATTAATCGAAATCAGAGAACGGTACCTGTCCGCAGGTCGAGGACGAAATCGGCGCGATTCTCTGTGGCAGTTCTTTTTCTGTCGCTCTGCTTTGCGAGTCTGGCGGCCGCGCAGGTGGACCGAAAGGAGTATCCGGCGCCCGATTTCGGAGCGGGCAGCGTGTGGCTCGATCAGGGCGCGCCCGTGCCGCACCACATCGCCGAGTATCGCGGGCATGTTGTGCTCATCGATTTCTGGGAGTACACGTGCATCAACTGCATCCGCGACTTCGGCGTGGTCAAACGCTGGTACGTCAAGTACCACCCTTACGGCTTCGAAGTGATCGGAGTGCACGACGGGGAATTCAACATTGGGTTCGATGCGAACAACGTACGCGCAGCGGCGCAGCGGTTTCGCCTGCCCTGGCCCGTGGTCGCCGACCAGAGTCACACGACTTGGAAAGCGTATGCGGTCGAAGGCTGGCCCGATCGCTTTCTCGTAGATCCGAAGGGCACGGTCGTGATGAAAGTGTTTGGTGAGGGCAATAACGGACTGCTGGAGGCAAAGCTCCGCGAACTGTTGGCGATTGCACATCCCGAAGTGATGAAGGTCGAACTCGATCCCGACGAGAATGAATTCAGGCCCGAGTGTGGGGCCACGACCCAGGAGACGTTCGTCGGCGAACTCTACGGCCGGAGTGCGGTAGAGGACATGGCGGGTCACCACGTGGGCGACGAGGCTGATTTTCAGCCTCCGCATTCGCCTCCCGACGGCGGGGTGATGCTAGTGGGTCGCTGGCAGGTAGAGCACGATGGCGTGACTTCGGAAGGCCATGGTGCCGCTGCTGAACTGCGCTATCACGGGAGATCGATGTACGCCGTCCTCAGCCTTAAAGGGGCGAAACAAGTCCGCGTCAATTTATTCCAGGATGGCAACCCCCTTCCCAAGGAAGGCGCGGGAGCCGATGTGAAGTTTGACGCCAAGGGAGCCTATGTGGAAGTGACCGAGCCGCGCATGTACTACCTGGTGCGCAGTCCCGCTCTCACTGCGCATCTCGTCGCGCTGCAGCCGGAAGGCTCGGGGCTGACGTTGCACTCGTTCACGTACGGGAATAGCTGCCAGTTGGCGGACGCGCCATAACGCAGCCACCCGGCAGGTCTCAGTTTAAGGACGAAGATCGGCATCAATTCAATGAAGAGGAGCTGCTTCGCCGGAAGCGACGGTACGCGATGCTTCGTCCAGCAGAAGCCTGTCGGTTTCGGAGTCGTAGGTGAAGATCTCGGCATATCGCCCCCAATTCAAGGCGGTATCAATCTGGCGTTGAACGTCCTCCTGGGAGAGGTGTTCGTCGAGAACATCGCGAAAGAATTCGAGCGGAACGGTTCGGTCTGACTTGCGTTCCAGAGCATTCCGAATCTGTTGGATCAGGATGACATGGCTGAGGACCGCTTCGCGAAACAGCTTTTTTCGCGTCGCAATATCGGCTTCCGCAAATTCCTTTCCCGCCGGAGTAATCTGCACATCGCCCTGGGTTGACTCGGCGAAGCCCAACAGGACTGCCTCGTCCACGATAGGGAAGAGATCATCCACTTCCATGAGCAACTCTTCGGCGAGGTGGTACAGGTCCTCCTTGCCACCGCGATCGTTCAGGAACTCAAGCAGCCCGGCCATGCCGCCGGCGGTGGCATGAGGCAATGCCTGGAATGACGGCTTGCGTTTGATGGGCAATTTTGTGAATGGTCCGAACTCGAGTTCGGGTTGCGTCATAACTTTGTAGATGTAATCGACGTAGATGAGAAATTCCGCGGTCTTGCGATCGCGCGGCTGCGGAAGAGAAATGCGGAAGTCAGCGCGGATCTTTGCGGGATGAGTCCCTAGAACGACGATTCGATCGGCCAGCAGAACCGCTTCTTCAATATTGTGCGTGACCAGGAAAATGCTTTTCGTGGGGATCTGATTCCTGAGCCACAACTCCATCAGTTCGCGGCGGAGGCTTTCAGCCGTGAGCACATCCAGCGCGGAAAAGGGCTCGTCCATGAATAGCACTTCGGGTTCTACGGCGAGGGCGCGGGCAAATCCGACGCGCTGCTTCATGCCTCCGGAGAGTTCCTTGGGATAGGCGTTTTCAAAACCTTTGAGCCCCACAATAGCCAGCGCTTGTAAGGCCAGGCGATGCCGTTCCGCGTGTTCCAGCCCCCGTGCTGCCAATGGAGCCTCTACATTCTCGAGCACCGTTAACCAGGGGAACAGGGCGAAGCTCTGGAAGACCATGCCAATGTTGGGAGTGCCGCCGTCGAGGGGTTGACCGTGGACCAGAACCGTGCCGCGGGACGGCGCCGTCAATCCCGATAGAATCCTGAGCAGGGTTGATTTCCCGGATCCTGAAGGGCCAAGCAGGGCGCAGATGATCCCGGACTCGACGGACAGGTCCAGGGGCGCGATGATCTGAATCTCCCTTCCGTCCGGTTGCGCATAACTTTTCTCGATCTGACGCCCTTCAATGAGGGTTTCGCCCGGTTCAGGGAGTTGCGGTTCTGCCGCACGCGCCACCTGTGGTGCATGCGGGGCCGACGTTTCAGCCGGCACGGTCCCCGAAAGCTCGTCCATCAGGCGCTGCCACGCCTCTTCGGGGAGTTCGTCGAACAGGCGCATGCGGTCGTCGGGATGGAGTTTGTCAATCAGTGCGCGCATCTCTCCCCCGGGCAGCGAGTGCAGCAGGACATATTGGTGATAGTAGGGAAAGTGAGCGATCAGCGCGGGGGCAAGATCCAGGGGCAAGAGGCGGAACAGCGATTGCTGCTGTTCGAAAGGCAGGTCGCCCAATGCGTCGGCTGCCTCGGCCGTATCGGAAGTCTGCAGCAGTGCTACAGCTTCATTCCAGCGGGCCTGCGATGCCGCGTCCCGGAGCCTGTCGGCAATTGGTGAAGTCATCGGAAGTTCAAACGCCACAAACAAATTACAACCAATGCCCCGGAAATGGCTAGCCATGTCCCTAAGCCCGCGTTGGGGGGGGCACCCAGTCAAACTGAGCGGACAGGAGTGTCCGCTTACAGTGCTCGGCGGACGGTACAATGGCGGGGTGAGCGCAGCTACTACGTCGCCGGTGTCGAGTGAGGTGTCTGCGGAGCGTCGACCGTACACGCTGTGGCAAAGGTTCCTGTTGTGGCTGATCACATGGGTGGGATTTCTGGCGATCCGGCTGATTGGCCCGACGCTGAGGTTGGCGGTATCGTTCGAGGATGGCGCGCCGCCGGGGATCGAGACCCGTCCCATGGTTCTTGCGTTTTGGCATAACTGCATCTTTCCCGCAACCTACATCTGGCGAGCACTACAGATCAGGGTCCTGAGCAGCGATAGCTTTGATGGAGAATGGACGGGGCGTATCATCCGGAAATTTGGTTTTGTGAAGGTGCGCGGATCGAGCAGCCGTGGGGCGGTGCGGGCATTGCTGGGCATGCGGCGAGAACTCGAACAAGGCTGGGCAGTGGCGTTTACCATCGATGGCCCGCGAGGTCCGCGATTCGTGGCCAAGCCGGGTCCGGTGCTGCTGGCCCGCGCCACCGGCGCGCCCATGGTGGCGTTTCATATCGCGGTGGAAAAGGCCTGGATTCTGAACACGTGGGATCAGTCGATGATTCCGAAGCCGTTCTCACGGGCACTGATGCGGGTAAGCCGGCGGATTGCGGTTCCAGCGGACGCGGATGATTCTCAGAAAGAACGATTTCACGGCGAATTGCAGGCCGCGTTAGAGCGGGTGCGGGAGTTTGCCGAGGCAAACGTGCCGAACGTGGGGACTACCGAGTTTCCGGCTGGAAAAACTACCAAGTGAGGGCTGATGGCTGCGATTATTCTGGACGGTAACAAGATCGCTGGCGAAATTCGCGCGGAAGTTGCGGCTGAAGTGAAGACCATGACGGCTGCTGGGATGGTTCCGGGGCTCGCGGTGGTTCTGGTCGGCCATAACCCGGCGTCGGAAGTTTATGTTCGGGGCAAGGTGAAGGGCAGCGCCGAGGTTGGCCTTTACAGCGAGCAGCACACGCCGCCTGAGACGGCCTCCACAAAGGAGTTGCTCGAATTGATCGCTGACTTGAACCGGCGCGACGAGATCGACGGCATTCTGATGCAGCTTCCATTGCCGGCGCAAGTTGATTCCAAGAAGGTCTTGATGGCGGTCGATCCGGCGAAGGATGTGGATGGGTTCCATCCCATGAATGTGGGATTCCTGTCCACCCAGCGGCCCGGGCTGGTGCCTTGCACGCCCGCGGGGATTATCGAAATCCTGAAGCGCAGCAGGATTCCGATCGCGGGACAGGAAGCCGTGGTGGTGGGGCGCAGCGACATTGTAGGCAAGCCGGCGGCGATGCTGTTGATCAATGGCAATGCGACGGTTACGGTTTGCCATTCCAAGACGCGGGACCTTCCCGGTGTTTGCCGGCGTGCGGACATTCTGATCGCCGCGATTGGCCGGGCGGGGATGATTACACGAGAATTCGTGAAGCCGGGAGCGACCGTGATCGATGTGGGCATGAACCAGGTGACGGACCGGGCGGAGTTCGAGCGCCTGTTCGCGGGCAATGCGAAACGGGAGGAAACGTTTCGTACCAAGGGGGCCACGCTGGTAGGGGATGTGCATCCTGAGGTGGCGCAGATTGCGGGTGCGATCACGCCGGTACCGGGCGGAGTGGGGCCTTTGACGATCGCGATGTTGATGGCGAACACGGTGCGCGCGGCAAAGCTGCGGCGAGTCGCGGACCTTTCGCGGGTTTGAAGGATTTTAACCACAGAGACACAGAGAAAGGCAATTTAAGGTTTCGTGCCGTCTGATCAAGGATTCCCTGGTGTCGAGAATGAGGGAAGCGAATTCTTAGAGTGGCCTTCTCTGCGACTCTGTGCCTCTGTGGTGAACTGGTTTTCAAGATGAGGCTGGATTGCTGAAAGTCGGACTGACTGGCGGGATTGCTTCCGGTAAATCCGTCGTGGGGGAAATGTTTGTGGCCCTCGGGGTTCGCCTGATTCAGGCCGATACGATTGCCCACGAACTCATGCAGCCGGGGGAAGCCGTTTACCGGGAAGTGGTGCGGCACTTCGGCGAGGGAATTCTCAATCGCGATGGCAGCGTCAATCGTGGGCGGCTGGCAGAAGCGGCGTTTGGACCAAACGGGGCTGGTATCTCTTCCCGCATTCAAGAGCTGAACCAGATTGTGCATCCCGCGGTGATTCGAAGGCAGGAAGAATGGATGGAGGAAGTTGTCCGGAGCGATCCGCGCGCAATTGCCATGGTGGAAGCGGCGCTGATTTTGGAAGCGGGTTCGGCGAAGCGATTCGATCGTCTGGTGGTGGTCACGTGCCGTCCGGAACAGCGAATTAAACGCTGGGCTGCCCGTGTGGGCGTGGACGAAGAGACCGCTCGCCGGGAAGTCACGCGGCGGATGGCGGCTCAGTTTCCGGACGAAGAAAAGATCAAGGCAGCTGACTATGTGATCGACAACTCGGGATCATTGGACGAGACGCAGAAGGCGGCGAGACGAGTTTTTGGCGAACTGAAACGCGAGGCTGAGCAAGAATCAGTGAAAAGCTTTTAATCGCGGAGTTCGCGGAGAACGGCCGCAGAGGACGCTGAGGTTTAATCCCGAGGCGTCTTACTCTACCGATAATTGATTACAATCAAGCTGTGAGTTCGTGGAAGGTTTTCTGCACATGAAGCTGCTTCGACCGGTTTTACTTGCCGTGGTTCTCGCTGGCGCTTTTTTCTATTTCACCACCTATCGCTCGGGACGGTCCTCGTCGGTGGACTGGGTTGGACGTCCGGGCAAAGTTGAAATCAGTGAAGCAGCTGGCAGTGATTTGCTCGACGCCGAGGAACAGAACAACATCACTGTCTATCGCAAGAATATTGGGTCGGTGGTGAACATCACGTCGAAGGCAGTTACATTCGACTTTTTCTACGGGCTGGTGCCGGAGGAGGGACAGGGATCGGGTTTCATCATCGACAAAGAGGGGCACATCCTGACCAACTATCACGTGGTCGCGGAAGCGCGCCAAATCGTAGTTGCCCTACACAAGGGCAAGACATATCCAGCCACCCTCGTCGGCGCCGACCGCGCGCATGATTTGGCGGTGGTTCAGATCAAGGCACCCGACCTTACCCCCATGGTGCTGGGCGACTCGCGGAATCTGCAGGTCGGACAGAAGGTGTATGCGATCGGCAATCCGTTTGGGCTGGCGGGTACGCTGACTCGCGGAATTGTGAGTTCGATCCGTCAGGTGCGGGAGCCCGATGGTATGAAGATTGACGACGCTATCCAGACGGATGCGTCCATCAATCCGGGGAACTCCGGCGGCCCGCTGCTCAACATGCACGGCGAAGTAATTGGCATTAACACCATGATCGCTTCGAATGTCGGCCAGAGTGCGGGCATTGGCTTTGCGATTCCCATCAACACCGCCAAAGCGGTCATCAACGATCTGCTCACCTTGGGCAGGGTGCGGCGGCCAGCGCTGGGCGTAAAAACGATTCCGATTGATCCCGAATTGGCGGATCAGATGGGGTTGTCAGCGGACTACGGACTTCTAATCGTTGAGGCAGTATCAGGTGGCGCCGCAGACAACGCCGGGCTGCGCGGCGGCACGGAGCGCGCCTACCTGGGAAACATGCCCATCATGGTGGGCGGAGACCTGATCGTGGCCATTGACGGGAAGAAGATTGAGGATCAGCAGGAGCTGGCGCAGATCATGAACAACCACCGCGCCGGCGATACGGTCCGCGTTACCATCTACCGCGGGAAAAGAAAGATCGATGTGACCGTTACGCTGGGCGAGGCGCGGCAGGAGGTGTAGGCTCAACTGAGAAGCTTTGAGCTGTCAGCCGCTCGCCCCTACGCCGCAGTCTGTTCGAAGAAGTCTTCGATTTCGTTTACTTCCTTGTCGCTGAGCCGGAATTCTCCCGCGCGCATCACGCCATCGGCTTGCCGAGCGTTTCGTGCGCCGACAATCGCGCCGGTCACAGCCGGATTTCGCAGTGTCCAGGCAATCGCCACTTCGCCGGGCGATCGGCCATAACGCTTCCCGATCTCGCGCAACTGCTCTACCAGCGTAAGGTTCCGCGACAGCTTCGGCTCTCGGAATTCAGGATCGCCGCTGCGCCAGTCATCCTCCGGCAACCTAGCGGCACGCTCCTTGGTCATCCCGCCGGTTAAAAGTCCCGAAGCCATGGGCGAATAAACGATCACGCCAATATCCTCTCGCTGGCAATAAGGAAGAATATCCTCCTCGACCCCACGATTGATCAGTGAATACGGCGGTTGCAGCGAGGTGATGGGCGCTATGCTCTGGGCACGCCGCAGTTGTTTGACGTCGAAATTGGATACACCGATCCAGCGCACCTTGCCCTGCCTCTGCAACGCAGCAAGAATGGACCATCCTTCTTCTAGATCGGGTGAGTCCGGCTCTTCCGGCGGCCAGTGAATCTGGTACAAATCGATGTTTTCCACACCCAGGCGACGCAGGCTGTCCTCTACTTCGCGGCAAATGGAATCCGCATGCAAATTCTTCTGGACGTTCCCCTGTGCGTCCCAGCGCAAGCCGCACTTGGTAAAAACGTAGGGCTTTGCCCCGGACCAACTCTTGAGTGCCTTGGCGACCACTTCCTCCGAATGTCCCAGCCCATAAACCGCAGCTGTATCAATCCAGTTGACGCCCAACTCAAGCGCGCGGTGAATGGCGGCGATGGAGTCATCGTCGTCCTGCGCGCCCCAGGCGAACTGCCAGCCTCCGCCGCCGATGGCCCAGGCTCCATAGCCCACGGGAGTGATGTTCAAATCGGACTTGCCAAGCTGCCGGGTTTCCATTTCAATCTCCTTGGTTGTTCGCAGGCTCTAAGTTTACCGCAGGTGGTTCATCCAGCATGAACGTCGATTTCGTCCGAGGCTATTGCCTTTCCTTTCCGCAGGCAAGAGAAAACTTGCAGTGGGGCGAGACTCTCTGCTTCAAAGTAGACGGGAAAATCTTTGCCACCATGAGCTTGGCCTCGGTGCCGCCCACCCTATGCTTCAAGTGCGCGCCAGAGAAGTTCGCCGAGTTATGCGAGCGAGAGGGAATCCGCCCGGCACCCTACGTAGGCCGCTATAAATGGGTATTGCTGGAGCGCTTGGACGTGTTGGGAACCAAGGAATTGGAAGACTTGATTCGTGAGTCCTACGCGATGGTCGTAGCAAAGAGCGAAGGGAAGACGAAAAAGAAGGTCAGGAAAGCTAAAGCCAAAGTCAAAGGATCTAACCACGAAGGACGCAAAGGGCACAAAGGAAAATCGAGGCGAGGCTAGGGACTGATTTTGCTCTCGATGGCCGAAAGCTGATAGCTCTCCGCAACTAAATTTGACTCCCACTCACTCCCTACGCTAGCCTCAGAAGTCCGCCCACAGCTTTAGATTCCATGCGATATCCCTGCAAGCGATTGATCGGGCTGCTGCTGGCAGTGCTGGTGGCCTTGGCCTCTCCCGGCATGGCGTCCACGCAGCCCGTGCATGCGCCGCACGCCATCGTGGTCAGCGTTCACGAGCTAAGTTCCCGCGCCGGATTGGAGATCATGCAGGCCGGCGGCAACGCAATCGACGCCGCCGTGGCTACCGGCTTCGCCTTAGCCGTGGTTCATCCCCTGGCGGGAAACCTGGGCGGCGGCGGATTCATGCTGATCCGCTTGGCTGACGGCCGCACCCATTTCATCGATTACCGGGAAAAAGCCCCCGCGGCTGCCACGGCCAACATGTATCTCGACCGTCAAGGCAATGTGATCGAGAACGCCAGCGTTGTCGGCTACAAAGCCATCGCTGTGCCGGGTTCGGTCGCAGGCATGGCTTGCGCCGAGAAGGAATACGGCAAGTTGACCCTTGGTCAGGTTCTCGCCCCCGCCATCAAGCTGGCGCGAGAGGGCTATCCGCTATCCTGGCAGGAGGCTCGCGATTTCCGGGACCGCGATCTGGCGAAATTCTCCGAGTCACGGCGTATCTTTCAGCGCGACGGAAACTACTACAAGCAAGGCGAAATCTTCCGCCAGCCGGAGCTGGCGCGCACTCTCGAGCGTATCGCCGGCAATCCAGATGACTTTTATCACGGTGCCATGGCGCGTGAGTTGGCCGCCTCGATCCAGCAGGGCGGCGGCCTGATGACCGCCGACGATCTTGCCCACTACGAAGTAAAAGAACGCGAACCCATACGCGGAACCTATCGCGGCTACGAAATTATCGGCCCCCCTCCGCCGTCCTCCGGTGGCATTGCATTAATCGAGATACTGAATATTCTGGAAGGTTACGACCTTGCCCGGTTGGGAAATCGGTCGGCAGCGTCCATCCACTTGACGCTTGAGGCATTCCGGCGGACGTTTTATGATCGAGCGGAGTTCCTCGGGGATCCAGACTTTTCGCGGATCCCCGTGGCGCAACTCATCGATAAGAAATATGGCGCGGCCTGGCGCGAGTCGATCGATCCCGCCCATGCCAGCGTGAGCAAGGATCTGAAGCGGCCTGCGATCTTCAGTGAGCTTGAACAGTATGCCTCGCAGCAGCCGCTGGCCGTGCGCGAACCCCGGCACACAACGCACTACTCGGTCGTGGATTCAGCGGGGGATGCAGTCGCAGTCACGACGACGTTGAACGACGATTTCGGTTCCCGCGTCACCGCCGAGGGTTTGGGCTTCCTGCTCAATGACGAAATGGATGACTTTGCGGCGAAGCAAGGAGTCCCCAATCTTTACGGCCTGATTCAAGGGCCGGCCAATGCCATCGGGCCAGGCAAGCGGCCGCTCTCCGCCATGACGCCGACCATCGTGCTGAAAGACGGCAAGCTTTTTCTCGTGCTGGGCTCGCCCGGCGGGGCACGGATCATCACCACCGTCGCCAATATCCTGATGGGTGTCGTGGACTACGGGATGAATATCCAGGAAGCGGTGAACGCACCCCGCTTCCATAATCAGTGGTTGCCCGACACGGTGAGCGTCGAGGAGTGGTTTTCCCCGGACACCGTGAAAGCGCTGGAACAAATGGGACACAAGGTCGAGGTTGGAGAAACCGTGGCTGGAGATTTTGATCCCTACTGGAGCGACGGCGAGTGCATCGCAATCGATCCGAGAACCGGCGAGCGTTTGGGCGCAAGCGATATCAGAAATAATGGAAAGGCACTCGGTTACTAATGTTAAAGGCAATTTCAACCTACATTTACGTGAAGGAACGGCTGCATCCCGGCCTCTTGGATGGACTCGTGCGCGGTGGAGCGCAAACCATAGAAATCTTTGCCGCTCGCCAGCACCTTGACTATGCCAACCGCAAACAGCATGTGCGTGAAATCGCGGACTGGTTTCGCACCAGCGGCGTTTCGCTGAACTCGGTTCACGCGCCTCTCCACGCCGACTACGAGCGGGGACGAACCGGATCTCCGCCAATCAACGTCGCTTCCACCGACCGCGCCAGTCGAGTCGACGCCATGGACGAAATCAAACGCGCCCTCGAGTTGGCCGAACACATTCCCTTCCGTTTTCTGGTGCAGCACTTGGGCGTGACCGGGGAATCGTTCGACGACCGCAAGTTCGAGGCCGCGATGACCTCGGTCGAGCACCTTCGAGCCTTCGCTAAGCCGCTGGGAGTGCGCATTCTGCTGGAAAACATTCCTAACGAATTGTCCACGCCCGAGCGGCTGGTGGAATTTATCCGCGCCGCGCACTTCGACGATGTAGGCGTGTGCTTCGATTTCGGTCATGCCCACATCATGAGCGACGTGCCCCAGGCATTCGAAACCGTCAAGAGCTATATCCACTCCACCCATATTCACGACAACGCCAAAGATCACGACTCGCACCTTTGGCCCGGCAGCGGATCGATCGACTGGAAACAAGCTTTGGAGTTACTGCAGTCAGCGCCGCATACTCCACCATTGCTGCTGGAAGTCGAAGGCGACGAAAAAATCAACCCAGTCGAAAAGATGACCGAAGCATTCGAAAAGCTGGAGGATGTTTAGGGTTGTGCTCCGAAATCAAGGTGTCATCCTGAGCGAAGCGAAGGATCTTTGCATTTTGCTTGCAGTGTGTGAGGGAGAACGGAATTACGAGAGACTGTAGAACGAAAGCGTGAGTTCATAGCCGCGAAGCGGCGTAAGAATGTAACCCACGGCGTAAGCCGTGGGTAGAATCGGGAAACCGATAAGCCCCAGCGGGGCGAAAAGCGAGTTCTCAAACGCACACTTGCGAGCTGGTTCTCGCGCATTGCATAAGACGTAGATCCGGACAAGTGTATTTCAAAGTGCGGAATTTGGTCCGTCTCAATTACGAAATCAAAATCTATGTCATCCCCCATAACTACGATCCTCGAAGTCGGCAAACACGAAGGCCAAAGCGTCACCATTCGCGGCTGGCTCTACAACCTGCGCGAGAGCGGAAAACTGTTGTTCCCGCAGATTCGCGATGGCTCCGGCGTAATTCAAGGCGTCGTCCCAAAAAATGCGGTCGCGCCCGAAGTTTTTGACGCCCTGAAAGGCCTGACCCAGGAATCGAGCTTGATTGTCGAAGGCAAGGTACGCGCCGACAAGCGCGCCCCCGGCGGCTTCGAGTTGGACATCTCGAATGTGCAGGTCGTCCAGCGAGTCGCCGAGAATGATCCCTATCCCATCTCGCTAAAAGAGCACGGCGTCGATTTTCTGATGGAGCACCGGCATCTGTGGGTGCGAACGCCGCGGCAGGCTGCCATCCTTCGCGTCCGCGCCGAGATCATCAAAGCCGCCCGCGATTTCTTCGACGAACGCGGCTTCACTTTGACCGATCCCCCAATTCTTACTCCGGCCGCGTGTGAAGGCACAACCACGCTCTTTCCCGTCGATTACTTCGACGAGCAGGCTTACCTCACGCAGTCCGGCCAGCTCTACATCGAAGCCACTGCCATGGCGCTGGGCAAGGTCTATTCCTTCGGGCCCACGTTCCGCGCAGAGAAAAGTAAAACCCGCCGCCATCTAACCGAGTTCTGGATGGTCGAGCCAGAAGTGGCTTACGCAGAACTCGCGGACATTATGGATCTTGCCGAAGGCCTGCTCAGCTTTCTGGTAAAGCGTTGCCTGGAGCGACGCCGCCCCGATCTGCAAACCATTGGCCGTGATGTTTCGAAGCTGGAAAAAGTTGAGTCTCCCTTTCCGCGGATCACCTATGACGAAGCTGTAAAGATGCTTCAGGAAGCGCACGCCAGGGGCGCCCTCGAAAACAACTTCGAGTGGGGCGGAGATTTGGGCTCGCCGGACGAAACTTATATCTCGTCACAGTTCGACCGGCCCGTGATGGTGCATCGCTATCCCGCAAAAGTGAAGGCGTTTTATATGGAGCCGGACCCGCAACGGCCGGATCTCGCGCTATGCGTGGACGTTCTCGCGCCCGAAGGCTACGGAGAAATCATCGGCGGCTCGCAGCGCATGGCATCCTACGACCTGTTGCGGAAACGTATTCACGACCACGGTTTGCCGGAGGAAGCATTCAAGTGGTACCTGGACCTACGAAAATACGGAAGCGTGCCCCACGCCGGTTTCGGCATGGGCATCGAACGGGCAGTAGCATGGATCTGCGGCCTCGAGCACGTGCGGGAAACGATCCCGTTCCCGAGAATGCTGCACCGGCTGTACCCGTAGCCGTGTTTTCACCGCCGAGCACGCCGAGAATGGAAGAAAAAGACAAACTCGACCAGATCACGCGTCGTATCATCGGCGCCGCGATTGAGGTGCACAAAGGTTTAGTGCCGGGGTTGCTCGAATCAGCCTACGAAGTGTGCCTGGCTTTTGAACTGCGGCAGATGGGTTTCAAGGTGGAAGCGCAGAAGCCACTGCCAGTCGTATACAAGGATGTGAAACTGGACTGCGGGTATCGGCTCGACCTGGTCGTGGAAGATGCGGTAATAGTTGAAATCAAAGCTGTCGAGCGACTGTCTCCGATTCACGACGCCCAATTGCTCTCGTACCTTCGGTTGTCGCATAAGAGAGTCGGTCTTCTTCTTAATTTTCACGTGCGAGTGCTGAAGGACGGGCTTAAACGCATCGTTAATGAATTTCCGGACTCGGCGTTCTCGGCGACCTCGGCGGTAAGTTAGCCCGAAACTTATGACCAACATCACTCCGTCCTTCTCCAGCATCACCCCCCGTAAAATCCGTGTCATCGGTGTCCCTCTCGACCTCGGCCAGTCGCGGCGCGGCGTCGATATGGGACCCTCAGCCGTCCGCGTCGCCGGCCTCGAGGCGCGATTGGAAGCGCTCGGCCACGTCGTTGAAGATGCCGGGAACGTATCCGTCGCCATCGCTGAACAAAAAAAAGAGGGCGATGCGCACGCAAAATATCTGAAGGAAATCACCGCCACCTGCACCAAGCACGCCGAACTCGTCGTCAAAACGCTGGAAGCGGGCAAAATCCCGATCACTCTCGGAGGGGACCATTCTATCGCCGCTGGAACCGTCGCCGGCGTCGCGGAATTCTATCGCCGTCAAAACCAGAAAGTCGGCCTCATCTGGATTGACGCCCACACCGACGTCAACACCCCCGACAGTTCTCCCAGCGGAAACGTACATGGCATGCCGCTGGCCGCAATTATGGGTCTGGGTCCGGCGGAACTAGCCAACATTTTCGACTTCTCGCCCAAGGTGAAGCCGGAGAACTGTGTCCTGGTTGGAGTGCGCGACATCGACGCTGTCGAAAAGGAAAACGTCCGCAAAACCGGAATCCACGTTTTCACCATGCGCGATATCGACGAGCGCGGCATGCGCACCGTGATGGAAGAGGCTCTGCGCGCCGCGGGACGGGGCACAGCGGGCTACCACGTTTCGCTGGACATGGACTGGGTCGATCCCGAAGACGCGCCCGGCGTAGGTACGCCGGTTCGCGGAGGAGCAACCTATCGCGAGGCTCACCTTGCGATGGAAATCATCGCCGACCACGGCCGCATGCTGAGCTTTGAAATCGTCGAAGTCAATCCCGTAATCGACGAGCACAACCGGACGGCGGACCTGGCAGTAGAGCTGGCGTTGTCGGCATTTGGAAAGAAGATTCTGTAATCCGTTTGGTCCACTAGCTGTCAAGTCTACTTTCGTGGATACTCCCAAGCTGGCACTGCCGTGACCCAACGTTCGCTAAGCCAATCTGAATCAGCGATTTGCCATTTGGAACGTTCCATATGGAACACATCTTAAAGTTTGCAGCCTGCTCAGCCAGGGAATCCAAAAGATCACGCCGGGAATTTGACGGCGAACCTGCCCCGCGTCCAGACTGAAAGGTCATGAAAAAACTTCGAGTTGGCATCCTGTTCGGCGGGCGCAGCGGAGAGCATGAGGTCTCGCTGCTTTCGGCCGCGTCGGTCTTCAACGCCATCGATAAAGACAAATACGAAGTCGTCCCCATCGGAATCACCAAAGAAGGCCGCTGGGTCACTGCCGCCGATGCGGAACGCCTCCTGCAGGGAAAGTTTGTGGATCACAAGCATCTCCGTGCCGGTGATCCCGACGCCACAGCCGGGGCCGCAGTCCTGGCCAAAGGCGAATCCGTCGTGGTTCCGCCTGAGCCGCAGAGGCATGGCTCGATGACTCCGTTCGAAACCGACGCATCCTCGCACCCGCTCACTCGTCGCGCAGCCGATCGCGCCATCGACGTCGATGTGATCTTCCCCGTGCTCCATGGCACGTTCGGTGAGGACGGAACCATCCAGGGCCTGCTCGAGTTGGCCGACATGCCCTACGTGGGTGCCGGGGTGCTCGGCTCGGCCGCCGGCATGGACAAGGACATCATGAAGGCGCTCTTTCGCGCCGCCGGATTGCCGATTGTGAAACATGTCACCTTTTTGCGCAGCGAATGGAGGACGAACTCAAAGAAGGTTCAGAAACTTGTTGAGAGCAATCTGAAGTATCCGGTGTTTGTGAAGCCGGCGAATTTGGGATCGTCGGTAGGGATCTCCAAGGCGCATGACGGCAAAGAACTTGGTCCAGCGATTGCAGAAGCGGCCAGGTTCGATCGCAAGATCGTCATCGAGCAGGGCGTGGGCGGACGTAAACAGAAAGCCCGCGAGATCGAATGCTCGGTGCTCGGCAACGACCAGCCCGAGGCTTCGCTGCCGGGGGAGATCGTTCCCAGTACGGAGTTTTATGATTACAACGCCAAGTATCTTGACGAAGGGTCCCAGTTGATCATTCCCGCCAAGCTCAGCAAAGCCGAAACGAAAGAGGTACAGCGCCTGGCGATCGGAGCGTTCAAGGCAGTGGACTGCTCCGGGCTGGCGCGCGTGGATTTTCTGATGGAGCCGAAGTCGCGCAAAATCTATTTGAATGAGATCAACACCATGCCTGGCTTCACGGCGATCAGCATGTATCCCAAGCTGTGGGCGGCTTCGGGCGTTTCGTATTCCGCTTTAATTGGGCGTTTGATTCAGTTGGGCCTGGAGCGGTACGAGGAGAAGAAAAAGAATCAGTACAGCCGGTGAATTTGCGGGGAGGATCGTCGCGACGGTCCAGCGAACTGCGGATTCCTCGCTGCGCTCGGAATGACAATCCTAAGTTAGAGGGTCGCAATCTTTCGAAAAGCAAATGGAATAATCACCCTTGCCTGCTGCAAACGAGCTCGACGGCCTGCGTGTGGTTTTGGTGGCTGCGCGCAACCCTCTCAATATTGGCGCCGCCGCTCGCGCCATGAGCAATTTCGGATTTCTCCATCTGTGCGTGGTGAACCCGTACGACGCTGCGTTTCGCGAAGCGCGCTCCGCCGTCGGAGCCGCGGCGCTGCTGGCCAGCGCTGAAGAATATAAGACTTTGGCGGATGCTGTGGCGGATTGCACACTCGTCGTCGGAACTACGGCGGTCCGTCACCGGGAATTGCAGCATCCCCTCCGACGGCTGGAATACGGCGCACGGCTTATCCGGAAACAACTGGGATCTGGCCGGGTCGCCCTGCTGTTCGGTTCGGAGAAGTTCGGCCTCTCGAACGCAGCCCTCAGCCACTGTCACTGGCTGATGCGCATCCCGACCTGCGAAGGCAACATCTCGATGAACCTTGGGCAAGCAGTGGCGGTTTGTCTGTACGAGTTGGTGCGCGACGCCAAAGCAGCGCGGCCAGCGGAGAAAGTGAAGCGCGCAAACTCCGCTGAAATGGAGCGCATCACAGCGAAGCTGCTCGAAGCGATGCGCGGCAGCGGCTACCTGGATCGTCGTCCGATTGCGGATGTGGAGGAACGGATGCGCCGCCTGGTCCGCCGCCTCAACCTGCCCTCGCGCGACGCTGTGGTGTGGCTCGGCATCCTGCGACAGATCGTGTGGAAGCTGCGATCCGGGAAACCGCCGGCGGGTTAAAGAAGGGCGGTATTGAGTTTGGATTTCGTTGACTCCGCGGAAATGTTGAGCGTGTAAGAAGGAGTTGGCTCATGATCATCGGTGCGCATGTCATCGTGTACAGCAAAAACGCGGAGGCGGATCGCGCCTTCTTCCGAGATATTCTCGGGTTCAAGTCCGTAGACGCAGGCCAGGGATGGCTGATTTTTGCCCTGCCTCCGGCGGAAGCCGCGTTCCATCCCGACGAGGAGAATGATCGCCACGAACTCTATTTCATGTGTGACGATCTCAAGGCCGAGATGTCCGCGCTGAAGAAGAAAGGCGTGGCGTGTTCGGATGTTCATAACGAGCGCTGGGGTTCGATTACCAAGATCAAGCTTCCCGGCGGAGGCCACGTCGGTCTCTACCAGCCGAAGCATCCCACGGCGCTGGCATTAGATTCGAAGTGAGGGAATAACGTTTTGCGTTTCCGGGTGACAAGCAGATTCCTCGCTTCGCTCGGAGTGACAATTTTGTTTTGGGTTCCGTCCCCCTGGAATGACAATTTTGTTTTTGGTTCCACTCCGCTGGAATGACGATTTGGTTTTAGTGGGATCAACTTGACGGGACGATCGGAAGCGATGTAGTATCCGTTACAAGTTTGCTCTTCGGAGCAGACCTTGGATTTCATGAAGAGTGGCTGAGGGACGAGCCCTGAGAAGCCACGACAACCGGATCGGGAGTCATCTCCCGATCGTCTGGTGTCAACTCTCACCCGGAAACGGGGGACATGAGATTCGGGGTGCCCGCTGTTCAGCATCTCGTTCTTGTTTTTCCTCCCTTTAATTTTTCCGGTATAGAGATCTCGTTTCAGCAGTTTTTCGACGGCTCGTCCCGTGGCTATGGAAAGCGAGTAGGTGATGAGCGCTGCTGCAAGCGATTCCGCGAAATATGAATTGCGCTGCCGGGAATGCAACAAGAGCTGGGGGAACCAGCCCCGGTCCATCTGCGACGACTGTTTTTCTCCTCTGGAAGTTTTCTACGACTACGAGGCGGTGCGCGGCTCGTTTACGCGTGAGCGTATCGCCTCGCGCACTCCCGACATGTGGCGATACGCGGAGTTCCTGCCGCTCCCCCAGGGTTATCGGCCGAGCTTGCCTGTAGGCTTCACGCCTCTGCTTCGGGCACCGCACTTGGCGGCTCGCTTGGGCGCGGAGAATCTCTTCATTAAAAACGACGCGGTTTGTTTGCCCACCCTTAGCTTCAAAGACCGGGTGGTGGCGGTGGCATTGGCGCAAGCACGTAGCTTCGGCTTCGACACCGTCGCGTGTTCCTCGACGGGGAACCTGGCAAATTCGGTGGCGGCGCAGGCGGCGCGAAACGGATTCAAAGCCTGGATTTTCGTTCCCGCGGATCTCGAGCCGGCAAAAATTCTGGGCACGCAGGTTTATGGCGCCAAGCTGGTTCGCATTGCCGGCAGCTATGACCAGGTGAACCGCCTGTGTTCGCAGATCGCTGACGAACATCGCTGGGGATTCGTGAATGTGAATCTGCGTCCTTACTACGCCGAAGGTTCGAAGACCGTGGGATTCGAAATCGCCGAGCAATTGGGATGGCGGCTGCCGGACAACGTGGTTGTGCCCATGGCCGGCGGATCTTTAATTACTAAGATCAAAAAAGCGTTCGACGAGCTGATTCAGCTGGGATTGGTCGAGGAGAAATCGGTGAAGTTTTTCGGGGCACAGGCGACCGGGTGCTCACCGATTTCGACTGCAGTAAAGAGCGGAAACGCCGATATAGAGCCTCAGAAGCCGGCGACTTTGGCTCGATCGTTGGCGATTGGCAATCCCGCCGACGGGCACTACGCCATCAAGGCCATCGCCAAAAGCGGAGGGTGGGCGGAGGATGTTTCCGATCCTGAAATGATCGAGTCCATTCAGCTTCTGGCGGAGACCGAAGGCATCTTCACCGAGACCGCGGGTGGTGTAACCACCGGATGCGCGCGCAAACTTTACAGGCAAGGACGCATTGTGCCGGAAGAGACGACTGTGTTGTGCATTACAGGCAACGGTCTGAAGACTACCGACGTGCTTGGCGGCAAGTACGAGTTGGAAGAGCCAATCCGGCCCAAGGTGACTGAGTTCGAAACATTTTTGCAGAGGACGCTGGAGACTACAGAGTTTCCAGAAACAGTGGAGGCTTGAGATGAATATTACGGTACAAATTCCGACGGCGCTGCGCCGTCTGACATCCGGCACTGGGCAGGTCAAGTGTTCGGCGGCGAATTTGGGCGAACTTTTTTCGGCGCTCGATCAGCAGTTTCCGGAGCTGAAGCAGCATTTGCGGGATGACGCCGGGGAGATTCGACGGTTCCTGAACGTTTATGTGAACGAAGAAGACATCCGATTTCTGGGCGGAAACACCTATTCGTTCCAGGACGGAGATGAAGTTTTGCTGGTGCCATCGATTGCGGGCGGGGCTGTATAGCATTCGATGCGGAGGTTGGATCTCGCTACTTCGGCCCTGCGGGGACGCCCGGACCTCCATAGGATTGGATATGGCCGTTCGCAAATTGAAAATCGGACTGCTGGGTTGCGGAACCGTGGGCCGCGGCCTGGTGGAGCTTGTTGGAAGGAACGCGACGCTTATTCGCCAGCGTTCTGGTGTCGAGTTACGCATCACGAAGATACTGGTCCGCGACCTGGAAAAAGAACGCCACGGCGTGGATCGCGCACTTCTTACCGCGCAGCCAGACAAAGTGCTGAAGAACGGTTGCGATCTGGTGGTGGAACTAGTTGGGGGGATCGAGCCGGCACGAAGTTTGATCGAGCAATCGCTTGAGCGCGGCAAACATGTGGTCACCGCCAACAAAGCTGTGCTGGCTGTGGATGGTTTCAATTTGATTAAGACGGCGGAGCTGAAGAAAGTCCGTTTGGGATTCGAAGCCAGCGTTTGCGGCGGCATTCCGATTATCCGCGCTCTGCGGGGTGGCCTGGTCGGAAATAACATTCAAAGGCTCAGCGGGATTTTGAACGGCACCTGCAATTACATTCTCACGCGCATGACGGAGGATGGTGTTGAATTCGAGGATGCGCTTCGCGAGGCCCAGGTTAAGGGTTTCGCGGAAGCCGATCCGACGCTCGACATCGATGGCCTCGATGCGGCGCAGAAGCTCAAAATTCTGACCCAGCTGGCTTTTAGCGCGCAGGTGGATGCTGGCGCCGTGCAGGTGGAGGGAATTCGCGAGATTACCGCTGATGACGTGCGGGCGGCGCGGGAACTCGGTTTTGTGATCAAACATGTGGCGACTGCGGAATTGAGCGAGGATGCGGTGTCGCTTGGTTGTGCTCCGGTGTTGCTGCCGGCGTCGCATCAACTGGCCGGCATCCGCGACGAGAATAATGCGGTGCTGGTTCGCGGAGATGCGGTGGGCGAGATGCTTTTCTCGGGCAAGGGTGCGGGCTCTCTGCCCAGCGCGAGTGCCGTGCTCTCTGATGTTGTGGACATCGCGTGCCACAAAGGCGGATTTTCGGTGAGCCCGGGCGGCCGGGTCAGAGCTGGTACGCGCGATTGCGACAGCAGGCACTATGTTCGCTTCACGGTGGGTGATCCCAGTGACATCGGCCCGATCACCACCATTCTGGAGCGAAACCGGGTTGGAGTAGCTCGCGCTGCGGCAGTGTGGGCGAGGAGCGAATCCGGGAAGCATAAGGTTCGAGTGCTTACCCACCCCTGCTCACGGAAGGCGATCAAGGCCTCGCTGCGGGACATCGCCGGATCAGGCCTGGAGAAAAGCAAGAGCCTGGTTCTGCAGGTAGCTGACTAAGTCGCGGCGTCCGACCCGGCGAGCTCCGGACGGGCGAGTTGCCTGCCACCACGCAACCACCCCATTCGATCTTGTGTATCATCTTCGTTTCTGTTACAATCTAACTAACCGGTTAATTAATGGTGATGAAAGCCGCCGCTTCCAAGTCGCGTCTAGGGTCTCGTGGGCGTCCTGAGCAAAGCCGTGCCGCAATTCTACAGGCGGCAGTGCGGGAGTTTGCGCGCGAAGGTGTTGCTGGGGCGCGAACGGATGCCATTGCCCGCACCGCTAAGGTCAATAAAGCTCTGCTCTATTACTACTTCAAGGACAAAGAGGCTCTTTACGGGGCGGTGCTCGATCAGGTATTTGGAGGATTGACCGCGTGCGTCGGAGAAGTGCTGTCTCAGGATCTGCCACCGCGCGAGAAGATTATCGCCTACGCGGGTGCGCACTTCGATTACGTCGCCAGCCATCCTCTGTACCCCCGAATTGTGCAGGGCGAAATGATGGGCGCGGGCCGGGGCAGGGCGAATCACCTTGAGCGGATCGTGAAAAAGTATTTTCGCCCGCTGTTTGGCCGGGTCGCTGAGATTCTCAAGAAGGGACAATTAGCAGGCGAATTCCGGCACGTTGACCCCATGCAGTTTGTTCCTTCCATGATCGCGGTAATTGTTTTCTATTTCACCAGCGCAGCTGTAATGCGGCTTATGAGCGGGAAAGATCCTATGTCTGCAGAGCGGGTAGCTGCGCGACGGGCGGCGGTGCTCGACTTCATTTCGGCAGCGTTGTTCCAGCACCCGAGCGGAACGTCCCGAGGAGCACGGCAGTGAGTGTACGCAATAAATTCCTCATCATTCTCGGTGTGATTTTCAGCATTTCGCTGACCTACTACCTGTTATCGACGCCCCGTAACAAGGATCTGATCCTGATTGGCACGGTGGATTCGAACCAGGTGATCGTGAGCCCGCAGATCGAAGGGCGGCTGGCAAAGTTGCTGGTCGAGGAGGGGACCCAGATAAAGCAGGGCGACCTGATCGCTGTGCTCGATCCCTCGGAATTGGAGGCGGAAGAGCGCGCGGCCGCGGCCACCATTGACAGTTTGAAATCCAAGGTTGCCGAGACCCAGTCGACCCTGCAGGCGACGCAGGGATCGACGACCAGCAGTGTGGCCAACGCGCAGGCGCGGTTGCAATCCACGCGGGCACAACTGCTTCAGGCGGAAGCTACGCTGGAGCGCACGGAGAGCGACAGCCGCCGAATGATTGAACTGGCAAAGGAGGGTGTCGCGTCGGATCAGGATCGGGTACAGGCGGAGAGTAGCCTGGCGGCGCAGAAGGCGCTGGTGCAGTCGCTGAAAGATCAAGTGAGCGCAGCCGGGGCTGACCTGAACACGGCCATCGCTAATATCCATCAGGCGCACGCTGCGCAGAGCACGGTCGAGTCTACGCGCGCTCAAGTCACCAATGCCGAAAGCATGCTGAAACAAGCTGAAGTTCGTTTAGGTTACACCAAGATTTATGCTCCGGTGACGGGAACCGTTTCCGTGCGTGCAGCGCGTGAAGGCGAAGTGTTGAATGCCGGGCAGGCGATCGTGACTATTGTCGACCTCGGGGACACCTGGGTGCGCGCCGCGATTCCTGAGACCGACGCCGATCATATTGGCTTGGGAGACACGATGCGGGTGCGTCTGCCGGGTGGCACGATTACATCGGGCAAGGTGTTCTTCAAGTCGGCGGAAGCGGACTTTGCCACCCAGCGAGATGTGGGCCGGCGCAAGCGTGATATCCGAACCATCGTGCTCAAGGTTCGCCTGGAAAATCCGAAAGGGGCGTACGTCCCGGGCATGACGGCAGAAGTGTTGGTCTCGCCGGATCAGCTCAAGGGAACGGCGCGAGATCGAGATAACGTGTCAGCGGAACAACATCCATGATTAGCGATCGCAATTCCAGCGGTGGGTCGAGTGGAGATGCTCCGAGCAACGGGCGTGGTCCGGCTGGCGACGCCGCTGTATCCAATGCCATCGAAGTTGAGCACATCGTCAAGAGATACGGCGATTTCACCGCAGTGGACAACGTTTCCTTCAACGTGAAGGAGGAAGAGATTTTCGGTTTGCTGGGGCCGAATGGCGCGGGTAAGTCGACACTGATACGCATGATGACCACGCTGATTCCGATCACCGCAGGAACCGCCCGCATCGCTGGTCATGATGTGGAGAAGGATCCAGATGCGGCCCGGCGGGCGATTGGTGTCATTCCGCAGGCGCTTACCAGCGACCTTGACCTCACTGTTGAGGAAAATCTCAATATCTATGCCAAGCTCTACGATGTTCCGTCGAAAAAGCGGAAAGCCGCGATTGACGAGTTGCTGGAACTGGTGGACCTGACGAAGTGGCGTTCGGCCCAGACCAAGACGCTATCCGGCGGCATGCGGCGGCGGCTTGAGATTGCGCGCGGCCTGGTCCATAGTCCGCGAATCTTTTTTCTGGACGAGCCCACGACCGGGCTCGACCCCGTCTCTCGCGTTGCGGTTTGGGAGATGCTGACCAACATCAAGAGCCATCGTCAGCTCACCATCCTGATCACGACTCACTATATGGACGAAGCTGACCGGTTATGCGACCGCATCGCCATCGTCGATCACGGAAAACTCGTAGCCCTTGATACGCCGCCAGCGTTGAAGGCAAGCGTCCCCGGATCGAACGTGGTTGAGGCGCAGTTCGACAACGCCCCCGCGGACTGGGAGGATCGTTTGAAGAAGTTGAGTGACGTAACTTCTGTTCAGCACGAGGGCGCCGGAATGTATCGTGTCCTGACCGGAGACGGATCGAAGACCACGACAGAGCTTGTGGAAGCGGCAGTGCACGCGGGCGTGCGGGTCCGATCGCTTTCCGTGCAGAACACTTCGCTGGACGACGTGTTCGTCCACTACACCGGGCGGCAGTTGCGCGATGAACTGGTCAAAGCGCACGCCTTCACCATGCCCCAGAGACCGGGATTGCAGCCATGAATCACATTTTGGCGATTGTCGAACGCGAAATGCGCAAATTCTTTCGCTCTCCGGCGCTGATGATGGCGTCGATGATTTTTCCGCTGGTGCAACTCATTGTGCTGGGCAACGCTTTCGGAGGAAAGATCCGCGACGCGAAGCTGGGCCTGGTCGATCAGGACGGAGGCACGCAGGCGCTCAAGATCCGCGAGGCTTTCGATTCAGTCCGCTCCAACATGCGGACGTTTGAACCGATCTACTATAACGACCCGAGGACCGCGATGGACGACGTGCGCAATGGCAAGATCGAAGGCGCCGTCATAATTCCGCCGCAGTATTCGCGGCGAGTGTATGAACAGGATCAGCCGCGAATTGCGCTGGTCGTGGATAACAGTGACAACTTCATGAGTTCGACGCTCGAGGACGAACTCACGAGCATCACCAACGCGCTGAATCAGCCCACGGTCGAGCCGCGAATCCTGCAACAGACGGTCTTGCAGATTGTGGAGCTTTATCCGTATATCGAATATATGAAGTATCTTCTGCCGGGTTCAATCACGCTAGCGATGTTCGTTTCCGTGATGATCGGCGGGGGCATGCTCTATATCGATGACAAGGCTCGTGGCGTACACGAAGGATATTTGGTCACACCTATCACCAAGACCGAACTTGTTTTCGGGCTGAATGCCGCGGGGGCGATTAAGGCCGTCATGACCGGCGTCATAATCACGGTCATTGGTTCGCTGCTGGCGGGTGTGGGAACCGTGTTCAATCCTGCCACCGTACTCGAACTGATGGTCATGATTCTGCTGACCTCGATCGCTTTCAACACCATGATGTTTCTGCTCATGGTGCGGGTGGAAGATCCGCTGGTGCCACGCGCAATCTTTGGCATCCTCAATACACTGCTGTTTTTCCCGAGTGGAGCCATCTATCCCATTCAGGCGTTTCCCTGGTGGTTGCGCGGCATCGCCAAGGTCGACCCGTTCACCTTTGCGGTACACGGTTTCAAGTCGATACTGCTGAAGGAAACGGGAATGGCCGCGATCTGGCCGGACATGCTTTACTTGTCCATCTTCGCGTTCATCACGCTGGCGGTGGCCACGCCGCTATTCAAGCGAACCCTCTAATCAAGATCGGTTAATTTGGTAACTGTGTAATTTGGGAGTTAAGAACTCCCTGCATCGTCGCAACTTAACAAATTACACAATTACCCGATCACCAATTTCTTAATTCAGCTTGGAACTTTTTGTTCCCCGCCGGTTTCCGTTATGCTTAGGGAAGCCATGACACTGATGGATGCCGAACACTACGATCCTGGGCGCGACCGACGCCGTCGCAGAAGGATCGTTGGCGCGATTATTGTTGTTCTAGTCGCTGCGTGGGTGGTTTATCACTATCGCGATTATCCTGAGAGAAGTGCCGCGAGCAAGTTCTTTGCGGCATTGCAGAGCCAGAAATACGAGGAAGCCTATGCGGTTTGGTTCCGCGATCCGGACTGGAAGCAGCACACGAACCAATATTCCGCGTATCCATTCAACGATTTTTATCGTGACTGGGGGCCCGGAGGAGAATGGGGCCTGGTGAAGTCGTACTCGGTTGATTGTTCTCTGAGCCCGGGAGGAGGAAGCGGAGTTATCGTGCAAGTCACGGTAAATTCTCGCACGGAACACGCCTACGTCTGGGTAGAAAAGGCCAACAAGACCTTGTCCTTCTCTCCTAGCGAAATCCAGTGCGGCAACTGGTGGACCTGGGTCACGGAATGATTGGCGGCACCTTTTCTGTCCTAAGCCTTCACCGCAAGCTGTTCCAGCGTTTTTTGCAGAGACGCTTCATCCGCGACGTTGACGCAGGTTTTCGAGCGGTCGATCTGACGCATCAAGCCGCAGAGCACTTTCCCAGGACCTACTTCCACGAAGGTGTGCACGCCCTGCGCGATCAACACGCGCATGGATTGCTCCCATTTTACCGCGCTTGTAACTTGCCGGATCAGAGCATCGCGACTGCGATCTGCGTCTGCGAGCAGAACGGCGTCGGCGTTGCACACGACCCGGACGCCGGGCGCGCTGAAGGTGATAGATCCGAGATCGATGGCCAGACGATCCTGCGCTGGCTTCATCAGCGAGCAATGAAAAGGGGCGCTCACCGGTAAAAGTTTTGCGCGTTTGGCTCCGCGTTCGTCGGCGAGTTTAGCGGCGCGCTCCACGGCCGCGGTGTGGCCGGAAATGACAATCTGTTCAGGCGAATTGATGTTGGCGGGTTCGCAAACTTCCCCTTGAGCCGCATCGCCGCAAACCGCAGTAACTCTGTCGAACTCCATGCCAAGAATCGCCGCCATGGTGCCTACGCCCACCGGAACGGCTTCCTGCATGTACTTGCCGCGCTGGCGCACGGTGCGGACTGCGTCGGCGAAACCGAGAGTTCCGGCGGCAACGTGCGCGGAGTATTCTCCCAGGCTGTGTCCGGCGACGAAGCCGGGCTTGAGACCTTTCTCATTCAACACGCGCCAAGCCGCGACGGATGCGGTCAGAATGGCCGGCTGCGTGATCTCGGTCAGTCGAAGTCGATCCTCGGGGCCCTCGAAGCAAAGCTGGGAAAGCTTGTAGGCGAGGGCTTCGTCAGCTTCTTCAAATGTTTGACGAGCTATGGAATATCTATCAGCTAGTTCTTTTCCCATGCCGACGGCTTGCGATCCCTGGCCGGGAAACAGAAATGCGATGGGTCCATTGGTATGCAAAGCACTTGTCATAATTATGAAACGACGGTGGAGACGTTGCTGGCAACGTCTACTATCTCGCTACGGGCTGATCTGGCTGCCCGAATCCCGGTCAACGTTCTTTCTATCTCTGCGTTAATCGGGTGTTCCGCAAACTCGGCCGCGACCCGGATCGCGTTCTTGATGGCATTCGCGTTCGACGATCCATGGGTGATGAAGCAAACGCCCTTTACTCCAAGCAGCGGCGCCCCGCCATATTCCGTATGGTCGAGCCGTTTCTTGAAATCGGCAAACGCGCTGCGCGAGAGCAAAGCGCCAACCTGGCGAGTAATCGTAGCTTTCAGCGATTCCTTGAGCGTCGAGCGAACCAGGTTGGCTACGCCTTCAGAAATCTTCAGCGCGACGTTACCCACAAATCCGTCCGCAACAATGACATCGACTTTTCCGTTGTACAGGTCGCGGCCTTCCACGTTGCCCACAAAATTCAGCGGAAGCTTTTGAAGAAGCTGGAATGCCTCGCGAGTCAGTTCGTTTCCCTTGGTCTCTTCTTCGCCGATTGAAAGCAGTCCCACCCGCGGACGCTTTGTGCCAAACAAAGTACGAAAATAAATCTCCCCCATCACTGCAAACTGCTCAAGATTGTGGGCCTTGCTGTCGACGTTGGCGCCAACGTCCAAAAGGCTGGCGACAGTTCCGATCGCCGTGGGGAATACGGCTGCCAGCGCAGGCCGGTCCACTCCGGGGATCGCGCCCAGCACCATCTTCGCCGTGGCCATCGCCGCGCCCGTGTTACCTGCCGTGATGAAGCCCGAGGCGCGCCGGTCGCGCACCAGCCGAATGCCAACCCGCATGGACGAGTCGCGCTTGGCGCGTACGGCCTGCACCGCTTTGTCCTCCATGCCGATGACTTCGCTGGCATGGACCACATCAATGGGAAGTCCGGCCGCGGTGGGATAGCGTGCCAACTCGGCCCGGAGAGTCGGTTCCGGGCCTACCAAAAGCACACGGACGTCGTAATGCCGCGCCGCCTGAATTGCGCCTTCGATCTCAGGCTTGGGCCTGCGGTCCGAACCCATCGCGTCCAAGGCAATGACGCTTGGCATGGGGCGGCGACGCTAACTGGCTTCCTTGGCTTCGAGAACTTCGCGGCCTTTGTAGTAGCCGCATTTGGGGCAGGCTCGATGCGGCATCTTCCGCTCGTGACAGTTCGGACATTCAGACAGTGCATGGCTCTTGAGTGAGTCATGAGCGCGCCGGCTTCCGGTGCGTGCTTTGGAGTGCCGCCGTTTTGGATTTGGCATTTTAGATTCCTTTAACCAATGTAGGCGCGAGCGTCCACGCTCGTGCACCTTAAATCAACTATAAAATCAATCTTCCAATTTGCTGCGAAGATCCTTCAGCGCCGTCCAGCGCGGATCTTCCATCGGCTCCGAGCACGAACATTGCTCCAGGTTCAGATTCGCGCCGCAGTGTGGGCAAAGCCCCTTGCAATCCTCTCGGCAAATAACCTTCAGCGGGACGGCCAACAGCACCTGTTCTCGCACCGCGTCTTCCAGCAGCAAGCCCTCGCCCTGGTAGTAGCTGATCTCGGCTTCGGCCCCGGTGACCGAGATTTCCTCCCGGCCCGCATCCACCCCGAGCGGCCGGTACAACAGGTCAAACTTACGCTTCACATCTTGAATCACCGGCTCCAGGCAACGAGCGCATGGCAACTCCAGCGCTGTGGATAACTCCCCACTGACACGTATGTCTTTGATTCGCTGATGCTTGCCGTGATGCTCTTCGATCAGTTGGGCGCGTCCAACAGCGTGCAACGAAGTGCCCTGCCGCAAATCTGGCCCAAAGTCGATCGCACCCGGGCTGTACTCCTCCTGAAAATCGATAGGATGGAGTTCCAACTCTTTGATTTCGATGAGCATCGAGGTCCCCCACGCCCCCACCTGACACCGCGAAGGAACGCGGAAGCACGCTCGGAGGCGTAACTTCTCCAGGGAGCGAAACTTAAGGATAAAGGCCGCAGCAGCGGAGTGTCAAGGAGCGGGCTCTGCATGGCAGTCTCTCCCTTGACTTCCCACCGCGGACAGCGTAGCTTCGGCTGCGAATTCCGGCATTCACCTTCGCGCTCGAGGAGGCAGTTCATGGTTTCACTCGCCGCTCTTTGGCTTCCTATCGTTCTGTCCGCGGTTATTGTGTTTGTGGCCAGCTCCATCATGCACGTCGCGCTGAAATACCACCAGAGCGACTGCCACCAGATCCCTGACGAGGACAAATTCCTCGCCTCGCTGCGCCCTGCCAACCTCAAGCGAGGGTTTTATCTTTTCCCTTACACCCTACCGAAGGACATGAAGACGCCAGCCGCGATCGAAAGATATAAGCAGGGACCGGTCGGCTTTATGACCGTCATGCCCAGCGGCCCACCCGCCATGCCGAAGTTTCTGATTCAGTGGTTCGTTTATTGCCTGCTGATCGGTTTCTTCGTCGCTTATCTCACCGCGCACACGGTCCCGGCCGGCGCAAACTACCTGGCGGTATTCCGCGTTGTCGGCACCGCCGGATTCCTCGCC